>SXGT01917927.1_pt1 | contig 22202 bp, 17 predicted proteins | sample 3176221 | NCBI WGS metagenome assembly SXGT01 (sample SAMN11356862, study PRJNA531348) | freshwater metagenome | isolation source: freshwater sample F1-120 | place: China: Fuxian Lake, Yuxi | collected 2017-12-25
CGGGCTCGGCAGGAAGTTGTCGCCCGACGACAGGGTGATCGAGTTGGTCTCGGTGTCCTCGAGGTAGTCGACGATCGCGGCGAAGTTGCCGGCGCGGTCGACGGCGGCCAGCCCGGCCTCGAAGTCGGAGCCGTGCAGGATCTGCAGGCGGTAGGGCGCGGTCTCGGGCAGATCGACCTCGTAGGCGGTGACCGTACCGCTGACTTCGTTGGCGACGAGCAGCATGCCGGTCCCGGTCGGGCTCTCGCCCGCCGGCACGAACTTGACGATCTCCGGCGCCCGGTCGCCCTCGGCCGGCGCCAGGTACTTCACGTAGGCGGGGTTGGCCGGATCGGTGACGTCGTAGATCATCACGCCGCCCTGTCGCTCCAGGCCGACGAAGGCGTAGGTCTTGGCGCCGATGGTCGCGACGTCGATGCCCTCGGGCTCGCCCGCCTTGTTGTCCGAGCGGGTGTCGAAGCTGACGCCGCCGCTCTCGCCATTCTGGTTGAACACCGTGCCGGCATTCGGCAGCGCGGCGATGATCGTCTCGAACTCAGCCCCGGTGTCGGACACCTTGGTGATGGTGCCGTCGGCGTTCTGGCGGAAGATCGACATGCCGCGACCGCCGAAGGTGACGATCTCCTCGACCCCGGCCTGCGTCGGGTCGGTGTCGCCGTCGATGTTGGAGACCGTGAGGCGGCCGGCGTAATCCTCGCTCTTGAGCGCGGCTTCCCGGCTGCCGAACACCGCGTCGTTCAGGTCGAGGGCGCTCAGGCGCGACTCGTCCGAGCCGTCGACCCGCGAATCGCCTTCGTTGGCGGTCGCGAAGTAGGTGATCCCGCCGACCGTCCAGGTCGCCACCGCGTCGGGCATCAGGAGGCCCTTGATCGGGGCGGTGACGATGTTGATCTTGCCCTGGCTGTTCGAGCCGGTGCCGGGCCCGTCGCGATCCGAGAAGTCGCCCTCGTTGCCGGGAAGCGCGTGGTCGACGGACCCGAGCGGCAGGATCGAGAGCAGCACCGGGCTGGTGCCGGTGATGTCGAAGGTCGCGACCGCGTTGTTCTCCTGCAGCGTCACGTAGGCGCGGGCGCCGTCGGCGGAGACGTCGATGTATTCGGGCTCCAGGCCCACCGAGGCCGACAGGCCGTCGAACAGGCGCACGCCGGCCGCGCGCAGGCCGTCCTCGGAGCCGTCGAGAGCAGCGAAGCCCGTGGTCGAGACGGTGGCGTTGGCGGCCCCCTGCGAGAGCTCGATCAGCGAGACCGAGCCCGCCGATTCCACCTCGCCGGGGCCGGGATTCTCGCCCTCGTTGGCGACGATGAGCTTCCGGCCGTCGGGGGTGAAGGTCAGCATGTCGGGCAGCGACCCGACGGTGAGCGTCTTGATGAGGGCGCCGCTCTCCGTCGAGAACAGGGCGACGGTGCCGGGATCGGACTTGTTCGGCGCCTCGATCGCGACCGCGAGCACGCCGCGGGCCACCGCGATCGAGTTCATGCCGCTCTCGGAGGTGTAGCCTGCGACCAGCGCCGCCACGTCGATCTCGCCGGTCTTGGCAGGCCGGGTCGGGTCGGCGAGACCCACGATCTCGATCCGGTCGGTGACGTTGTTCATCACGTAGAGCCGGTCGCTCGACGCCTCGAAGGCGACGACCTCGGCCGAGCCGCTGCCCGAGCCGGTGGCGTAGGTGCCGAGCAGGCGGGTGGCGAGGCTGTCGGTCGCGACCGGGGTCGTGGTCGAGCCGGTCAGCGTCGAGTCGCCCTCTTCGAGGATCGCGACGCCGTTCACCGTGGCGGCGGGGACGACGAGGCTCGCCAGCAGCGGATCGTGGTCGCTGGTCTGGTCGGCGAATTCGGCGTTGATGTGCACGATGTCGAACTCCGCTCCCTGAAGCAGGCCGCCGGTGACCAGGACGTGGTCCAGCGTCTGGGAATTGCCCTCGAAGACGTAGTCGATGCGCTCGGCCTCCGGCAGCGAGTCCATGAGGTCGGAGAGGATGGCGGTGCCGCCCGGCGTGTAGGTGGCGGTCGCATCGATCGGATCGCCCGCCGGCACGGCGTAGCCGGAGAGGCTGGCCTCGCCCTTCAGGACGCTCAGCGGCTGCTCGCCGGGGAACTCGTTGAGGTCGCCCACGACCAGAACCTTGGCGTCCGGATCCTGCGCCAGGAGGCGATCGACGAAGCCGTTGACGGCCTGCCCTTGCGCGGCGCGCTGCACCTCGCCCGCGTTGAAGGGCGGCTGCTCGGAGCCCAGCAGCGGCGCGCTGCCGCCCTTCGAGGTGAAGTGATTGTTGACCACCGTCACGGTCTGCCCGTTGAAGGTGAAATCGGCAGCCAGCGGCGGGCGCGAGCCGAAGAAGGGATTTTCGGAATCCGTCTGCTGGCTCGTGTCCGCCGCTCTGAGCGGGCCGCCGTCGGCGCCGATCGTGCGCAGCGAATCCTCGACCAGCGACACCCGGTCGGTGCGGTAGACGAAGGCGGTGCGGATGTTGCCGCCCGGCTGGCCGCCGTTGGTGTCGTCGCCGATGAACGGGTTGTCGGCATAGGCGTAGGTCACGCCCGCGGGCGCGGCGGCGTTGAGGGCGTCCACCAGCGCCTGGAGCGTCGCGGCGGCGCTGGTCAGCGTCGAGGCCGTCGGGCCGTCGCCGTCCTGCACTTCCTGGAGCGCGACGATGTCGGCGGCGTTGAGCGCGCCGAGAATTTCAGAGGCGACGCGCTCGAACCGGGCGGCGCCGTCGGTCGGGTCGAGATTCTCGGCGTTGTAGCTCGCCACCAGCAGGCGGCTGGCCGTGCCGAACAGGGTGCCGTCCTCGCGGGCGAGCGGGCTCGGCTGAGCGACCGTATAGGCCTGCGTGGCGCTGACCTGATAGTTGCCGAACTCGTAGGTGACGACACCGGTCACGTCCGAGAGCCGAGCGCCGACATCGACGGCAGGCGTGGTGAAGCCGCGCAGCAGGCCGGAATCGTCGTCGATCTGGATGCGCTCGGGATTGAAGTCGCCGCCCGCCGTGTCGGTATTGCCGAAGCTCGGCGTGCCGAGATCGGTCAGGAGGTTGCCGCGGGCGGTCAGGCCGGTCGCGCTCGCGCCGTTGGCGGGGTTGCCGTCGTCGACGACCGTGAAGATCTCGCCGAAGCTGCTGGTCGGGCCGGTGGCGACGGGCGCCTTCACCGTCACCAGCATGCCCTCCAGGCTCTCGAAGAAGGCGACGCCGGCGCTCAGGTTCTCGGTCGGCGGCAGGCGCCCGCCCGCGCCGCCGATGGCGACGGGCGTGATGTCGGGAGCCTGATCGGCCTGGGCCAGGACCTGGACCGAACCCGCGGCGGTGGCGGTGAGCTGCGTCGTCGTGAGGCTGCCGCGCGCCGCCCCGCTCGGCAGGAACTCGCTGACGAGCCCGGTGGCCTCGACGAGCTGGCCGACCGTGACCGCGGGCGCGGTGCGGGTGAAGACGAACAGCCCGTCCGAGGTGGCGGCGTCGCCGTCGCCGGTCGGATCCTGGAGGTAGAAGCCGTTCGAATCGACCGCGGTGACGATGCCGCTCGTCGTCACGCTGGTGCCGGCCACCGGCGAGGTCGGGCCGAGGCCCTGGATTTCGTAGGTGCGCATCGGCGTCATCCCCCCTGACGACGGCAAGATGAGCCAGCCGAATTTTCAGGCTGACCTCTGCGCCTCGCCCAACATCACAGGACAGTTGGATGAACCCGCACGTGATCGGCGATGCGTGATGGCGTCGTGCCGCGCGCAGGTCGAAACTGTTCTTGTCCGGTCTTCGCTAAAACAGCGGCTCGTGACAGGCGTGTGAAACGCTACGCTCACGTTAGCGTGGGCGTGGGCGTGGGCGGGGCCCGGTCTCGGTGGATCGAGCGCGGCCATGGTAGGGAGGGGCGATGCGCCGTCTGATCGACCCCGCCCTCGTCACCCTGATCCTGTCGGTCGTCGCGGGCAGCCTGTGGCTCGGCACGCATGAGGACGACGGCGATTTCGGCGCCGGCTTCTTCCTGGGGTTGATCGCGGGCGGCTCGCTCGCCTTCCTCGCTCTCGGGACGCGGCGGCGCGGCGACGACTGATACGCTTTGCCGCTTGATCAGAGCGGCAAGCGTATCAGTCAGCCCGCGCGGCGTTTGAGCGAAGTCGACATCCGCCATCCCGAAGGGATCAACCGGATGTCGTATGAGGGTTCACATCGCCGCGGTGCGGCGTCGCGGTCCGGAACCGTTCGTCCGGGAATCGGGCTTTCCCGACGAACAGAAGGGAGACCGATCACATGCGACAGGTGCAATGGGCGCTGGGCACGGTGTGCCTCGTGCTGTCGGGCACCGGGGCTCTGGCGCAGGGCAAGCCCCTGCCGCCGCCGGCGTCGAGCGGGCAGCCGGTGATGGAGCTGACCATCGACAAGAAGGACGGCAAGATCGCCTGCGCGCCCGCGGAGCTGCGCCTGCCCGCGGACACCAACGCCGAGCTGCGCGTCGTCAACCGCGCCGACCAGCCGGTGACCCTGACCATCGACGGTCAGTTCGAGAACGGCCTCGTTCAGCACGTGGACGGCGACCAGGGCCATTCGGCGAGCGAGAAGGGTTACACGATCAAGCTGAACGGCAAGGCGACGCTCAAGTTCAGGACGATGGCGGCGGGCGAGCACCCCTACGGCTGCACCGGCGTGAACAGCCAGAGCGAGCCGTTCGTGGGCAAGTATATTCTCGTCCCGCCGGCCGGGTGAGTCCCGGCCCGCCCTCCTCCGATCGATCTCCCTCATCGTGAGGGGGGTGATCGGAGGATTGGAGCGAGCGGCCGTTCACACCACCAGAATGTCCGCCGACGTCAGCGGGGCCTTGTTGTCGAGCACGCCGATCAGGATCGCGGCCTGCTTGCCCGCGCCGTCCCAGTCGTAGAACAGCTCGCCGGTCGATTGCTTGTAGAGCACCCGGTCGTCGGCATCGACCTTGCCCGTGTCGAGGTTCTTGAACAGGTTGCCGGCAAGCTTGCCGGTGGAGAGGTTCCAGAACTCGCTGCGGGCGAGGCCGATCGTGTCGTCGGGCTGCGAGAAGTCGGTGATGCGGTCGACGTTGCCGGGGCCGATCTTGGTCGAGAAGACGAACGTGTCGGCGCCGCCCCCTCCGGTCATGACATCGTTGCCGGCGCCGCCGTCGATGATGTTGTCGTTCTTGTTGCCGATCAGGGTCTGGTTGAACTCGTTGCCGGTCACGAGCAGGCCGGACTTCATCGACTCGGCGAAGCGGATCAACTCGATCTCCTGGCCGGCGGCGAGGCGGTAGCTCGCACTGGCGATCAGGGTGTCGGTGCCGCCGCCCTTGGCTTCGAACACCCGGTCGTTGACGTGGTCGACCATGTAGGTGTCGTTGCCGCCGAAGCCGTAGAGCATGTCGGCGCCCGCACTTCCGTCGAGGATGTTGTTGCCGGCGTTGCCTTCGAGCGTCTGGTCGAAGCTGTTGCCTTCGAGCTTGATCGCCGTCTTGGCCGCCGCGTTGTCGGTGGTGAGCCGCTCGACCTCCTGATAATAGCCGAGCACGTAGCTGACGCTGGTCACGACGGTATCGGTGCCGCCCTTGACGCCCTCGATCACCTTATCGCCGGCGTGGTTGACGTAGTAGGTGTCGTTGCCGCCCCGGCCGCTGAAGGTCTCCGCGCCGCTCTTGCCGCGGAACACGTCATTGCCCGCCGAGCCGGTATAGCCGTCGATCTTGAGGACGCCGTCCGGGTTGCCCACGGCGCCGGTGAAGACGGCCTTGTTGCCGGTGGCGTCGCGCACCACCGCGCCGTTCAGGTTCACCCCGGTGACGGCGAGGTCGCCAGCCACCTGATCGGCGAGCACCTTGTGGCGGAACACGAGGTGGGTGGCGTCCGACGCGGCCGCGTCGAACACGGCCGCGCCGCCGTCGTTGAGGCTCAGGCTGAACTTGGAGGCGCTCGCGACCGTGACGGCCTCCGAGAGCGTCAGCGTCAGCGTCACGGTCTGGCCGACGACGGCCGTGCCGATCCCTTTGGCGGCGTCGGGCGCCGAGGCCGCGATCTCGGTGACGCTCGGGGCGAGCTCGGGCTTCGACGGCGGCAGCGGGGTGTCGCCCCCGGCGCCGAACAGGTCCTTGAAGATCCCCCCGACGGTCGGCTTGCTGCCGTCGCGCAGCGTGCCGGTGAAGTTGGCGTATTCGCTCTCCCAGTAGTTGTGGAACAGCATGTCGTACTTGGTCATCCACGCCTGCGCGGCCTTCACGAAGGCGCCGGAATCGTCGGTCTTGACGCCCCACTCGGACACCGAGGTCTGTTTGCCGTGCTGGGCGGCGAAGTCCTGCTGCCACTTGAGCCCGTAGCTCATATTGACCTTGTCTTGGAAGGCCTTGGCGGGATCGGCGTTGTCCCACTCCTTATTGTAGTAGAAGTCCATGCCGACGACGTCGACATACGCGTCGCCGGGATAGGCCGTCTCCGGGTTCATCTCGCCGCCGGCATTGACGTCCCAGACGAATTTGAAGTCGTCCGACACCGAGCGGAACGTGTCGACCAGTTCGCGGAAGGCGCCGATGAAGGCCGCCTCGTTGCCCTTGGCGGCCCAGGGCATCCACGAACCGTTGAACTCCCAGCCGACCCGAACGTAGATGAACCCGTCGGCGCTCGGCTTGCTCTGCGCCAGCGTCTGCGCGGCCTTGAGGAAGTGATCGTTGTAGTCGCCGGTGGCGACGTCGGCGAGCGAGGTGCCGGTCACCGTCAGCGGCACCGACCACAGCACCGGACGGTCGAACGGCTTCCACAGGCCGGCGGCCCAGCCGATCGAGCTGTCGAAATCCTTCCAGCTCCAGTCGTTGAGATAGAACAGGACGTTGTCGACCTTGCGCCCCAGCCACTCCTCGTAGGCCGGCAGAGCGGAGGGATCGTTCCCGAAATAGGCACCCAGAGCAGTCATCGTCGCGGATCTCCGGCCAGCCGCCCGGTGGGGTCGAGCGTCGGCATTTGGTGATCACGAGACTGGGTTCCAGGTCTTAATTTCGCATTTGCGAGATGCTCTCAAGTTGGCAGCACCTTTCCATTCTGCCGCCGATGCTTTTCGCTGGATGAGAATATGGCTTCCTGACGCTTAGGAAGACTCAGTCAAATTCGATGGAATCGAGCCTACGAATTTTTACAGACTGGTAGCGGGTTCGGTGCTATCCAGGGTTCATATGGAGGCGTTCGGGCATCTGGAGGGGGAGCGATGACCTGCACGAGCGAGAGGACGGACCGCGGCGTCGGCGCGCGATGACGACCTTCGTGCTGATCTTGGGCCTGTGCGGGGCGGTGGCGGCGGGCTTCCTCCGCTGGATCTTCGTCGCTCTCGTCGGCCTGCTGCTCGTCCCGGTCTACGTGACGACGTTGGTCTGGCTCGGCGTCCCGGCGCTCGAAGCCTTGGGCCAAGCGGTCGTCGGCTATGTCGTGCTCCAAGTCAGTTTCGGCCTGTCGGGCTGGGGCATCGAGGTGGTGCGCGGCTCGGCCTCGCGCTCGCGTCGCTACGAGGACAGGCCGGACCGCAGGGAAATCTAGTCGCAGCAAGGCTTTGCCCGAAGCCCGATGGGGAGGGGCGCGGCCCGGCGACAGACCGGGGAAGCGCCGACGAGGACGTGAGAGAGATGACGCATCCACGCCTGCGCTTCGCACGGCCCGCGGCGGGCCTGCCCGCCTCGACGGGCTGGCCGCTCTTCGGCGGCTGGCTGCCGATGGCCGGCTTCGCCGATCCGCGCTGCCACGCCGACGGCAGCCCCTGGGACGGCGTGAACGATCCGGGCTACGTGACGACGATCCTGGTCGTGGGCTGGCTCAACCGGGCGGTCTCGGTTCAGGTCGGGCGGGTGCGGCGCAAGCCGGTCCCGAATGTCCGCGGCCTCGACCGGGCCGTGAGCGAGATGGACGAGCGCATCCGCGCCGCCCGGCGTCGGTCGGAAAGCGGCGAGCGCTGAGACGCGTCGAACGCGACGGGGCCTTCCGGCATCGGCGGTTAGCGACGCGAAAGGGCGTATTTTCGGTCACCGGAATCGATTCCGATGACGTGCCTGCCAGTGGCAGCGTCCGGGACAGCGAGCCGCCGCGTCCGCTATGGTTTCGACGCATACAAACGTCGCCTCGCATTCCTTGAAAACATAGGCGAAAGGAGAAGTTAATCTCTCCCGTCCGGCAGAGAGAATATGTTTCTATAATAATGAATAACTGACCAGATATATGGTAACGCCACGCTTTCAGGATGACGTTCCAAAATACACGGGATATTACAACCGTTGACACGCAGGAGCCCAATCATAGATTGAAGGTCGTCACCAGCGCGTCAGTGCACAGGCGTGCCAGTGACGGAATCTATCGACGAATTCTACCGAAAGGAGATCGAGAATGGGTTCTCGCGTTTATAATCTGAGTGCATTCTGCGACTACGCGACGCCTGATAAGCACTCAGCTGTCGAGCTTCATATGGAGCTTCCTATCCCGCATGCGGATTTGCAGAAGGTTCAAGGCTGGCTCGAGTCGGGTGACTGGTCCAGCGCGGAGACGTATCTCACCGGCAAGTACCCTCAGCACCGTGCGTTGCTGAGCGAGTGGATCGCCGGGAGCAGGTCGCGTCACGAAAACCGAGATCCCCGTGCGCGTCTCGTTGCCGTAAGCTGACGAGCGTCGTCGCTCCCCCGCTCACCGCGGGGGAGCGACACTGACTGCCTCTGTCGTCCCAGGCCGTATTTCAATCGTCATCGAGCATGCGAGAGAACGACGCATCTTTATCCCAGTCGAAGAATCTGGTCTGGGGCGCTGTCGCCCGGTTCATGCTGGTTGCGCTCTTCTTCGACGCTCTGGCTCCGCTGTTTCCACAAATAGCCGCGAGCTACGATATCTCACCCGACCAGTTCCAGAGCATCGTAGGAGCGGCATACATCGCGTTTGCGCTGTCGCAACTCGCCTCCGTCAAGGTCATCAACCGGTTCGGACTTTACGGAACGGCAGCGATGTCCTGCATCTATCTCGGCATTGCGTCGGTGCTGATCTGCCTGTTTCGCGAGCCGGTCGTCTTCGCGCTTCTCTTCGTATCGATGTTCATCGTGAACAGCTTCGGCTCGAATGCAACCCGCGTGGCTTTGCGAGAAGCCACATCGGACGACGGCTTCAGGCGGCTGTTCGCCTGGGCGAGCGGTGCGGTCGAGATCAAGCAGATCGCCATGCCCTTGCTGGCCGGGGCCGTGGCGGCCGCCTACGGCTGGCGTCCGGCCCTCCTTATCCTCGTGACGCCCGTCGTCCTGGCGGGCCTCTTCATCGCGTTCGCGTCCAGGGACGGAAGTCGGCCGAAATCCCGGCCGGTCGTCGAGTCGGGCTTCTCGCGTTGGGCGGCGATCGTGACGATGCCGAGCTTCCTCGCGCCGACGCTGATCGCGGCCGCATTCCAGATCGCCTTCGGTCCTTTGAGTGCCCGACTGCCGTTCGTTCTCGGCGAGGCCTCAAGCCTCGACAGCCTGACGATCGGCCTCGTCCTGTCGGTCGCCAGCGCCGCGGTCGCCCTGGGGTTCTTCGTCAGCGCACATCTTTCGCCCAGGATATCCAGCACATCGATGGTCCTCATCGGCGTCGCTCTCATGATCGTGGGCACGGCCACCATGACGGCCGGGTCTGCTGTCGGCTCCGGCACGACGATCACGGGGATCGTCGTCGTTCAAAGCTCCCTCGGGTTCATCATGACGGCCTGTTCCGGCGATGCGCTCAGCGCTTCGGATCGATACAGGACGAGCGCATCGGCCCTCTTCGGCTTCCTGCAACCGACCGTCGGCGGCGCGTCCGTCATCCTCGCGGGAACGCTGCCGTTCTCAAATGCGGGCACGCTGATCGCCCTGTGCTCGATCTCGGTGACCTCGATCCTGGCCGTTCAGCTCCTCATCGGCCCCGCCGCGCGCTCGGTTCGGAGCGTGTGAAGCGACGGCGCAGCTTTCGCAGGGCGAGATGGGCGACCGCGCGCCAGCAGGCCGGTTGCACCGCGTGCCGCAGGACGGCGCCGGGCTCCCGCCGCGAACCCCCCTCGCGCAGGCCGACATAGGCCCGCATCTCGGCGAGCGAGCGGCGATAGGCGGCATCCGCCCGGACCAGAGCGGGCTCGGACGGCGCGAACCCGAGTGCATCGTAGGTCGTCCGCATCGCGTCGAGGTCGGTGGCCTTGAGCTTGCGCGAGAGCGAGGTCGTCAGCAGCCGGTAGCGGTACCCGGCCCTGCCCGAGACCGCCATGTCGGTCCCGGCCATCAGGCAGCGCAGGCACAACAGGAAGTCCTCGCCGATTCGCACGCTCTCGTCGTAGCGGATGCCGTGACGCACGAGGAAGGCGCGGGAAAAAATCGGCTTGAGGAAGCCGAGATTCGAGCGCCCGCCCGTCAGCCGGTTGCGCTGGAGATACTCGGCGAGGCCGACGCGCAGTTCCGCCTCTTCGGGCAGATCGGGGACGAGGGGCCAGGAGCGCTCGGGCTCACGATCGGGGAAGCAGGCGACGTTGTCGGCGGCGACCGCACAGCCGGTGCGCTCGGCCAGCGCGATGAGGTGGCGGGCCCGCTCCGGCTCGACCGCGTCGTCGGCGTCGAGAACCGCGATCCAGGTGCCGCGGGCGCGGTCGATGGCGAGGTTGCGCGCCGCGGACGGGCCGCCGCCGCGCTCGCGCCGGATCAGGACCACTCGCGGGTCGCGCGCGGCCAGCGCGGTGACGCGGGCGGCGGTGTCGTCGGTCGAGGCGTCGTCGACGACGACGATCTCGACGCGGACGCCGCGCTGGTCCAGGGCCGAGGCGAGCGCCGCCTCGATCCACGGGCCGGCATTGTAGGCGGCCACGACGAAGCTGAGATCGGGCGCATCGGTCCGCGCCGGGGCCGTCGGCGCGGCGTCGGTCAGGACACGCACGGCCTCGCTCCCCTACCGACCGGCCCGCGCGCCGTACATCAGGGCCGCGGCCTCGGGCTTGACGATGCGGCGCAGGGTGCGGAACACGCCGGGGAAATGCCAGCGCAGCCACGTCTTGGCCTGCATCATGCGGTCGGCGACCGTTCTGGGCCGCGCGGGCGTCATGCCGACCCCAGCCTCGCGCGCCGCCGAAAAGAAGGAGCGGCTGTAATGCACCCGGAAGGGGGCGTTCCACGGTTTGTGGGACGTGGTGTAGTGGACGATGCCCGGGCGCGCCCGCAGCGCGGCGTATTCCGCCTCGGAGAGGCCGAGGAACGCGGCCGGCACGTCGGCGCAGCGCGGCTGGAAGTTCCAGCGCGGCGACAGGAAGCGGACCTGCCCGCGCAGGGCCAGATTGAGCGCGTCCTGATCCATCCACGGCAGCCGGTGGCCGTCCCGCGCCAGCACGTCGAGGATGCGGGCCTCGCAATCGAGGGCGCGCCAGCGCTCCATGTCGATCAGCAGCACGCCGGCATTGAAGTAGGGCTCGTCGGGGGAAAAGCCGATCGCCTCGCGATCGAGCTGAAACGGGTCGGGCACCGCGCCGACCGCGGCACCGCCGAGATCCGCCGTCCAGAGCGGCGTCAGGTCGGCGCCGACGACGATGTCGGCATCGAGGTAGAGGACGCGGGGCTGGGCCCGGTCGATGTAGCGGTCGAGCAGGATGCGCGTGTAGGTGCTGCTGCTGATGTGCTCCGTGACCGGCAGGCCGGCGAACAGGCTCGGGTCCAGTTCGCGGAAGTGCAGCCGCATCGCCGGATGGCGGGCGCCGAGCGGCGCGAACACCGCATCCACCTGCGAGCGGGTGAGGCCGCTGCCGACGAGGGTGACCTCCAGCGCCTTGCCCGGATTGCTCTCGAGGATCGAGGCCAGGGTGACGGCGGCCTGCCGCAGATAGCCGGCATCGATGCAGAGCAGGAGGCAGATGGGCTGATCGGTCACGGTCGTCTCCGGGATTCGGTCGGTTCGGGCGCGTCCAGGCTCATCGGGTGAGCGGGCGGGAGAAGCCGAAGGCCGGCTCGGCCGTCCGCCGCGGGGAGGGGGCGAGGAGAGGCAGGGTGTCGCGCAGGGCCTCGGCATAGGTGCGGACCGGCACCCGCCCCTGCAGCGTGAAGACGAGGCCGACGAGGAGCTTGCGCAGGTATTCGCGCATCAGGGCGGGCCGGTGCCGAGCGTAGCGGGCGAGCACGATCGCCGCGCCGTGGTAGTAGCCCGCCGCCGCGCTCCGGTCCGCGGGCGGATGGCCGACGAGGGGCCGATCGACGAAGCCCGTCTCGTTGCCCGCGAGCAGCGCGCGCACGGCGTAGTCGGTGTCCTCGCCGCCGCGGGCCGGGGTGCCGAGGCCGAGCGTCGGATCGAACGCGCCCAGCGTCGCCGCCAGCGGGCCGCGCACGAACAGGCTGTTGGACATGGTCAGCCGGACGATCTGCGCGGCGCTCGCCGGGGCGATGTCGCGCAATCCGTCGGGCCCGTCCTCGGGGTCGTGGGCGACCCGGCAGAGGAGGAGGTCGAGGCCGGGCCGCGCGGCGAAGACCGACTCCAGCCGCGCGAGGAAGCCGTCGGTGTACCAGCAATCGTCGTCGGGGAAGGCCACCACGTCGTCGGCGCCGAACGGCGTCTCGGCGAGGGCCGCGGCGATGAGCTGGTTGCGGGCCGCCGAGAGCGGGGTGCGCCCGGGAATCGCCGAGACGCGGATCTCGGCCGGTAGGCTCGCCCGCTCGGCGGCGAGGGTCTCGGGCGGGCAGTTCTGCAGCAGGAGATGGTGGTGCACCCTCACGCCCGCCGCCCGGCTGCGCTCGACCGAACCGAGCAGGCGCGCGAGGTCGGCCCGCCGGGGCCCGCGCCAGTCGGTGGTCGTGAACAGGTGGATCGCCATCTCGCCTCCCGGGGCCCGAGCACCCCACTGGTCGTCGGATCGTCAGGTCGTGAACAGCATCCGCAGGCCGATGCGGCAGCGCAGGATGATCAGGCCGTAGGCCGTCGCCGAGAGCCCGAGCGCCACCGCGCAGGCGATGAACCACGCCTGGAAGCTCATCTGCGGCATCAGCCCGGTGAGCAGGGCGAGAGACGCCAGCAGCAGCAGCGGCACGGCGATGACGAGCCAGGTGGTGGTTCGGGTGAAGGCCTGCTCGCGGATGGCGCGGCGGGAATAGATCATCAGCCCGACGAATTCGGAGACGGTGAGTCCGAGCAGGAAGGCGTTGAAGTCCCGCTGCCAGACCAGCAGCACCGCGCCGGGGACGACGGCGAGCGCCGAGAGGATCGAGCCGAAGGCGACGAGGCGGGTGTTGCCCGAGGCGTAGGCCTGCGGCGCGGGCAGCAGCATCAGGAACTTCACGCAGATGCTGATGCCGGCCAGGCACATGAACAGGCGCGAGGGCTGGAAGGCGGGTCCGAACACGAAGGCGATCACCTGATCGCCGACGAGGCTCAGGCCCAGCCCGTAGGCGAAGGCGATGCAGGACAGGAACCACGCCCAGGTGTCGAACAGCGCGGGGCCCCGCTTGCGCTCGTGGTTCTCGACGAAGAGCGGCAGGAAGATGCTGGTGAGGAACTTGGCCGCCACCGTGCGCGGCAGCGTCGCGGTGCCGTAGGCGACGTTGTAGAGGGCGAGGGAGGCGGGCCCGAGTACGCTGCCGACGAGGAGCCGGTCGGCCAGCGTGCAGGAGACCGCGAGCCCGTTGACGAGGAGCGGGCGGTCGAAGCGCGCCGCCTCCTGCACCGCCGCCCTGTCCCAGGCGAGCCGGTAGGGCGTCGGCGACAGCAGGTGCGACAGCGCCACCGTGACGAGGCCCGTGGCCAGCATCCCGTGCAGCATGCAGGCGAAGCCGTAGCCCATCCAGGCGGAGACGACGGTGACGACGACGCCCACGGCCTGCGCGCTCGCCAGCACCGTGGCCTCGCGCCAGAACACGTAGCGGCGCATCATCTCCTTGACGCCGAAGTTCTCGAAGCCGCGGATGATCACCACGATCCCGAGCAGGGCGTAGGTCAGGAAAGCGCCCTCGGCCTCGAACAGGCCGGCGATCCAGGGCGAGAGCGCCACCAGCACAAGACCGATCAGCGCGCCGCGGATCAGGGCGAGGCTCTGAAGCGTGCCCATCATCACGGCGGGCGGCACCGCCGAGGTCTTGCGCACGGCGAAGACCGGCAGGCCGAAATCGGTCACGACCTCGATGATGCCGATCACCACCGACAGCGAGATCGCGAGACCGAACTCGTCGGGGGCGATGAGGCGGGCCAGCGCGATGTTGCGCAGGAACGGCAGCACGGCCTCGAGCATGTTGGCCACGAAGAGCGGCCCGCTCGACCCGATGCCATTGCCGCTGCGCAGCTTCCGCCCGAGCCACGCCCTCATGATGCACCGATCCCGAGCGCGCGGAGGGTGTCGGGGGTCATGACGCGCGCCCCCGATGGCGGAAGCAGGCCGAAGGAGGGGGAATAGTCCCATAGCGCCCAGCCGAAGCCGCGCGCCTCGCAGGCCTCGCGCACGCTCTCCAGCCATGCCAGCCGCGCTTGCGCCGGGGCCTTGGGCGCGTAGACGCCGAACTCGCCGACATAGATCGCCGGATTGCCTTGCGCCGCCCGCCACGCGGCGAGCCGGTCGAACGGCGCCGTCATCGCCGCGGGGGTGAAGTCGCCCGCCGCGATCTGGGAGCGGACGAAGCCGCGCGCCTCGTCGTCGCGGGTCGCGGCGGACGCGGCCTGCTCCGCCTCGTCCCGGACGATCGGCCAGCCGAGGCCGTCGACCCGGCGAGCGACGTCCCAGCTCCAGGTCGTCGCCTGATGGGTGAACAGCAGGGGCGCGTAGCAGTGCACGGTGTAGACGATGGCGCGGTCGTCGTAGGCCTTGCGGGCGGTCAGATCGTCGATGCCGCTCCAGCCGCCGCCGTTGGCGACGACGCGCCCGCGCCAGCCGGCCTTGCGGATCGCGTCGAGCGCCTCGCCTTGCAGCGACCACCACGCCTCGCCCTTGAGCGGGTCCGGCTCGTTGAGGATCTCGAGGACGAGGCCGGGAGCCTGCGAGGGGCTGAGGGCGGCCGCGAGGGTCGACCAGCCGGTGACGAAGGCGCGCGCCCCCTCCGGCGTCAGCAGCGGCGCCTTGCCGGCGCCGACCGGATGGAGATCGAGCACGGTCGTCAGGCCGAGGCGGTCGAGTCGCGCCAGCGCCGCCCGCAGCGCCTCGAACACCGGCCTGTTCAGCTCCGTGCCCTCCCGCGTCAGCAGGATGCCCGGATCGACCGGCAGGCGGACATGGTCGAACCCGGCCCGCGCGATCCGCTCCAGGTCGGTCGGCGCGATGTAGCCGGCGAGATGATCGGGCCCGTAGCCGCGGAAGCTCTGGGCGAACCAGTGCGACAGGTTTACGCCGCGGCGGAGCGGGTTCGGCTGCCCGGCGGCTCCGGCGAGGGAGGGCCCGGCCAGCGCCAGCCCGGCGAGGCCGACGGCACCGCCGAGCAGGGTCCGGCGCCGGATCGGGAACGGCATCCCGTCCATCGGCCGGGTCACTGCGACAGCTCCGGCACCTCCGTGTGCAGGGCGACCTCCACGGTGTCGCCGGGCCGCACGGGCGAATCCTCGCTCGCGACCTCGCTGCCGCCGCCGTCGAGGCCCGAGCGAACGATGCGGATCGAGGGCTTCGAGCCGCCGCCGCGCACGAGCTGCGAGCGGATCATGCCCGTGTAGGTGATCTTGTCGCTGACCGCCTGGAGCTTCGACTGCAGGCCGCCGAGCTCGACATTGGCCTCGTCGAGGTCCTTGAGCAGGTCGGAGCGGGTCTGCTCCTCGAGCCGGACGACCTTGCGGGCCGCCTCGTCGCGCTCGCGGATCGTGTTGGTGAGCTGCACGCCGGTCTGGAGCGACTGGGTCGCCGAGAACAGGAACAGGCGGCGCGCCTCCGACAGGCGGGTCATCGGCAGGTTGCCGCGCTCGGAGAATTCCTTGAGCTTGTTGTAGTCGACGGTGTCGGCCTGGGCGTTCTCGTCGTCGCGCACCTGGCGGGAGCGCAGGAGCGCGATCTGGTCGTCGGCCACCGAGACCGTGCGCTGGAGGTAGCTGCGCTCCGCCTGGTAGCGGGTCCGCTCCAGTTCGAGCTGCTGGCGGGTGGTCTCGCGGGTGCGGTCGAGGAGTTCGCGCGGCAGCGGCGCCTGGGTCAGCCGCTCGAGCGCCTTCATGTCGGCGCTCGAGTCCTCGGGAGCGGCGGCGGCCTTGCCCTTGGCCGGCGGCGAACCGGGTTGCGCGGGGGGCGTCTGCGGGCCGCCCGGGGCGGCGAGCAGTGCCTTGATGCGCCAGATCTTCCCCTGCAGCTTCACGTACTGCATCCACAGGGTCTGGTAGTCGTTGCGCAGGTCGGCCGATTCGAGGAACGGGTTGGTCATACGGAAGCGCATGATCTCGTAGCCGCCGGCCAGCGACACCGCCTGCCGCACCGTCATCCCCGGCCGGTAGGCCTGCTCGCCGGGCTTCGACACGTCGCCGTTGAGGTAGACCGGGCGGTACTCGGCGATGGTGACCGTGACGGTGTCGGGGCTGATCGCCGTGATGCTCTCCGCGCCCGCGGGCGTGCGCTGCTGGTAGAGCTTCTTCGACATCTCCGCCTTGACCGCCGCCTGGGCCGCCGTGAGGTCGAGCCCGCCCACAGCGATCGGCTTGATCATCGGCAGGGTCACGAGGCCGTCGAGATCGACCACGCTGCGCTGCTTGAGATCGGGGATCCCCGCGACCGCGACCTCGAGGGTGTCGCCGGGACGGATGACGTATTCCGCGAGGGCGGGCCCGGATGCCGTGCCGGTCAGAACGCCGACGAGAGCGATCCGCGTCATCCACCGAGCCGGTCGCAGCGTCATGATCTGCCTCATCGTTGAGTCGGGGGGCGGGGGGCCATCGGAGCCGTGCCAGAACCGTGCCGGAGGATCGCTCCGGCACTGTCGAACCGCGCGGACCGGAGGACCGGCCCGCCCGGCGCTGCGCGCTCGATGGCGGAAGGGAGGGCGCCCGGAGCGGCCGGGCGTCGGATCAGTAGGCGGTCGAGCTGAACATCATCTCCCGCACCGTCGCGGCGATGATGCGCAGATCGAGGGCGAGGCTGGCATTGCGGATGTAGTCGAGGTCGAGATCGATCCGCCGCTCCATGTCGGAGAGCTGCGGGGTGCCGCCCCGCGCGCCGCGGACCTGGGCGAGGCCCGACAGGCCGGGCCGGGCGACGAAGCGATCGGAATAGTGCGGGATACGCTCGCCGTAGAACGCGTCGTGCGCCATCGCGTGCGGGCGGGGGCCGATCAGCGACATGTGCCCCTGCAACACGTTGAGGAGCTGCGGCAACTCGTCGATGCTGCTGCGCCGGATGAAGCGGCCGACCGAGGTCACGCGGGGATCGGCACGGGTCGCCTGGACCACGGCCTCGTCGGGCACGACGTGCATCGAGCGGAATTTGTAGATCTCGAACGGCTGGCCGTTGCGCCCGCAGCGCTTCTGCCGGAACAGAACCGGTCCTTTCGAGGTCCCCCGCACCAGCAGCGCCACGATGATCAGCAGCGGCAACAGCATGCGACGCAGAGTGAGGGCGGCGGTGACGTCGAGCGCCCGCTTCTGCCGCGACTCGAGATAGTTTCCGCGCGATCGTGTGCCGTATCCGCGCTCGCGCGGACGGACGATAGCCGGCAACCCCTGCAACGCGACCTTCGGCCAACGAGCATTCGGCAGTGCGGTCGACGTCGCAACACCGGCGTGCTCGCGACGCAGCCATGGGGAAAACCTGGGGCGTGACGATTCGGCCGCCATTCGTTCTCTCGCAGTGCTGACAATCTCTCCGCATTAACCCGAATGGATAACGATCGGTCAACGATGTTTTGCGTCGCAGCGGAAACGGCGGCCGGATCAATGATTAATATTTAGTCAACAACCGTTGCCAAAAACGGGCCAGTGTCACGATCGTTCGAGGCGCCCAGAGGGTTCCTTGCGGAATAATTAAATTTTGGTGACCCGTTTGTGCGGTTGTCGTCGTGAATTATGCTTCTATCTCTCGGAGTCTCGGCGACGCGAGCAGCGCCCGGGGCAGCGGCGATCGGCAATTTGCCAGCGACTTCTCGGCACGATAATTCAATAAATCAGTGCGGTTATTCAGCTCACGACAACATGAATTACTAGTTTGGAACCCTCAACGTCCTCCGTTTTACAGCACTTAGCCGGGCATTAGTGCACATATTTTGCTCTTTATCTGCCCAAAATATGTGCGTGCATTCTCAGAAGAGTTGCGATTATTTTTAGCAGGCAGCGTTTCGGCACTGCACACGGGCTTGATCCGTCTGGTATTGCAGTGCGTGGAGCGCTTGGGCGCGGTTCTGTGCCGGCTGCCGCGACATACCATCGGAACCGCCCCGTCATCTTGCCCGCAGGGCATCTCGTCTTCGCTCGGTCAGGGCGTTTCGCATCGCAGGAGGCAGAATCGCATGGGAGACGCTCTGCGGTTGGAGGCTCTGCTCCGTAGTATCGAGAACCCGCAGCCGCTCGCCAGCGCCGCGCCCGAGGGACCGTCGCCCGTCGCGACCGCGATGAAGGCGGTGCTCGGCCACTGGCCGACCATCGCGTTGACGAGCGTGGCGGCGGTCGCGGTGGCGGTGGCCTACCTCGCGACGGCGACGCCGCAATTCACGGCCTCGGGCCTGATCCTGATCGACCTGAAGAACGGTGCCAGCCTGCGCAGCACCGCGCCGACGGTCTCCGACGCCAACGTCGACTCGGCCAATATCGAGAGCCAGGTCGAGCTCCTGAAGTCCGAGCGCATCGTGCGCCGCGTCGTCGCCACCGAGCATCTGGAGGACGATCCCGCGCTCCAGCCCGGCCCGGTCGCCCGCACCATCTCGGCGATCACCGGCACGGTGATGTTCTGGAAGCAGCCGACGCCGGCGCCGGAGGGCACCGACCCGAAGGTCACCGCGGCGGCGCGCGCCCTGCAGAAGCTGACGACGGTCAAGCGCCTCGGCACGACCTACGTGGTCGAGGTCTCGGCCACGATGCCGAGCCCGACCCAGGCCGCGGCGGTCGCCAACGCCTATGCCGACGCGTTCATCCAGGACCAGGCGAGCCTGCGCGAGGAGCTCTCGCGGCGCATGAGCAACCTGCTCAAGGCCCGCACCGACGAGCTGCAATCCGAGACCCGCAAGGCCGAGAACGCCGTCGAGCAGTTCAAGTTCTCCGGCTCGCTCGCGGGCGAGAGCTCGGCGCTGGCGCGGGTGACGCTGAAGAACCTCGAGAGCAAGGCGCAGACCTACCGCGTCCTGCACGACAAGTTCCTCGAGCGCTACGCCGAGACGTGGCAGCAGCAGTTCATGACGCTGCCCGACGCGCAGATCGCAAGCCTCGCCTATCCGCCCCAATCCAAGAGCGCGCCGAAATCGGCGATCATCCTGGCGGCCTCGCTGTTCGTCGGCATGGCGCTCGGCCTGCTCATCGTCCTGCTGCGCGACCGCCGGATCGTCGGGCTCGGCGCCTGAGGCCGGAGCCCGATCCGCGACACGACACCGATGAACTCGAGATCAGCGGAGGCCGCGACATGTTGAAGTCGGTCGATATCCTGGGCGTGCGGGTCCATTCGGGCTCGGTCGGCCACGTCGTCCAGCACATCGACGGGCGCATCCAGTCCCGCGACAGCACCCGCGTCGCGTTCCTGAACGCGCACCTCTCCAACCTCGCCTCGACCAATTCCGAGCTGCGCGGCTGCCTCGACCAGTTCCTCGTGCTCAACGACGGGGTCGGCCTCGACATCGCCCGGCGGGTGCTGCACGGCGAGCCGTTCTCGGACAACCTCAACGGCACCGACTTCGTCACGAACTACCTCGACCGCACGGTCCACGACCTGCGCATCTACCTCCTCGGAGCGCGCCCCGAGGTGGTGGCGGAGGCCGGCCGCCTGATCGCCCGGCGCTGGCCGCGCCACGCGGTCGTCGGCACCCATCACGGCTTCCTCAAGGAGGCCGACCAGGACGCGCTGAGTGCGACGATCGCGGCGGCCCGGCCCGACCTGATCCTCGTCGGGATGGGCAACCCGATCCAGGAGAGCTGGATCGCCGCCCATGTGCCGGGCATCTGCGACAACGCCATGGCGGTCGGCGCGTGGTTCGACTTCCTGACCGGCACGGTGCCCCGCGCCCCGGCCTGGATGCGCCGAGCCCGCCTCGAATGGGTGTTTCGCCTGTGCATCGAGCCGCGGCGGCTGGCCCAGCGCTACCTCGTCGGCAACGCGGTGTTCCTCGCCCGCCTCGGCCTCGCCAAGCTCCGCCCGCGTCAGCTCACGCCCGGCTGACGCCGCCCGGTCCCGTTCAGCATTGCAAGAGGCGCCATGCAGGCCGCCGGACTCACGCCGCATCGAGACTGGATCTGGCTGCCCGCCGCCACCGCGGTCGCGATCGTGGCGGCCATCGCGCTGCTCGTGATCTCGTTGAGCGCGACGGAGGGCGAGAGCCTGCCGCCGGTGATCATGCTGGCGGCGCTGCCGCTGCCGCTCCTGCTGTTCGTCGGCACCCAGACGCTGGTCTGGAACGAGCGCTACGCCTTCTACGCGGCGATCCTCATCATCATCCTGCAATGCGCCACGCTGCGGGTGCGGGAGATCGAGGACAAATCGATCGACCTCCAGATCCTGCTCAAGCTCGGCAGCGTCGGCTCGATACTCATGCTCTCGCTCACGGCCCTGGTGCGGCGCTGGCCGCTGGGGGAGGCGGCCGAGGCGCTGCTCTGGTTCAGCTTCTTCGCCTACATGATCGCCACGAGCACCCAGTCGGTCCAACCGGCCGTGTCCTTCATCGAAACCGTGTCGAACATCGCCGGCTTCCTCTACGTCTACAGCCTCATGCGCCTCCTCGGGGTGCGCAACACCGTCAGCATCCTGATCAGCGCCTGCTTCGTGCTGTGCCTGCTGTCGATCGCGGCCTACATCCTCAATCCGCAACTCGGGCGGATGAGCGACTGGGTCAACGGCGCCTTCATCCCGACCTCGCGGCTCACCGGCGTGTTCGGCACCGCCAATTCCGCCGGCGCCGCGGCGGCGGTCGGGATCATGCTCACGGTTCTGTTCTCCGGCCTCTCGCCGCGCCGACCGCTGTTCTACCTGCTGATCGCGCCGATGGCGTTCTGCCTGCTGGCCTCCAACAACCGCATGTCGGTCGCCGCGATGGGGGCGGGCTTTCTCTACGTCTACGTCATGCGCGGACGCTTCGGCATCAAGTTCGCCCTCGGCCTGCTCGTCGCCGCCCTCGGCGTGCTGGTGATGGCGAGCTTCGGCGACGCGATCATGAGCGGCCTCTCGCGCTCGGGCTCGGTCGACGAGATCACCAGCGGCACCGGCCGCACCCGGATCTGGGCCGTGGTGATCGAGCTTTGGCTGGAGCGGCCGCTGTTCGGCTATGGCGCCGGTTCGGCCAAGTTCATCCTGCCGTTCCACCCGATGCTGTTCAAGGCGGCGGCGCATGCCCACAACATGTATCTCAACATCCTGTTCTCGGGCGGCCTCGTCGGATTGACGATCTTCCTGACGAGCCTGGTCCTGACCTTGCGCCGCGCGTGGGCGAAACGCGCGCACAAGACGATCGGCATCGCCATCTTCTATCTGCTCTACGGGATGACCGAGCCGACCGTCGGCGGACTGGTGTCGTTCCTGTCGCTCTGCTTCTACGCTCTTCCCTGCCTCGTGCTCGCGACCCGGGCGACCGCGTCCCGCTCAGGCGGAACTGCGTCCGCCGTCGCACCGTTCCGGTTCGTGCCGCAGCCATACCCGATGCGTTCAGCCGCGAAGGCGTGATGGATCAGATCAGATCGAACGATCGTGCCGCACCGGCGCCCGGTGTCGGCGCACGCATCCTGGAGATCGACTTCATCCGGGGCTTCATGCTGATCAGCATGGCCCTCGACCACGGCACCTCGCTCTGCCGGGCGATGGGGCGGCACGCCGCGAGCCCGATCACCATTGCCCAGGTGTTGCCGTCGACGACGGCCGAAATCTTCTTCCTGATGAGCGGCTACCTGTTCGGCCACACCCGCTTGGCCAAAATGACGGCGGTCGACCGCACCTTCCTTGGCGACACCCTCAAGCGCACATGGCAGCTCTACGCCTACAATGCCGTCACGCTGCTCCTGGTGATGGCGTTCATGAGCCTTGCCGGCCCGACACTGCTCCGCGCCGGCCGGTTCGACCAGTTCGCGACCGACCCCTTCACGGCCGCGCGTGACTTCATGCTGATGCGATCGGCGCCGTTCGGCTTCGACGTGCTGCAGATCTATATCATCTTCTTCCTGGCGAC
>SXGT01097634.1_pt1 | contig 22199 bp, 22 predicted proteins | sample 3176221 | NCBI WGS metagenome assembly SXGT01 (sample SAMN11356862, study PRJNA531348) | freshwater metagenome | isolation source: freshwater sample F1-120 | place: China: Fuxian Lake, Yuxi | collected 2017-12-25
GTCGGTGTCGGTGTCTGTGTCGGTCTCGGTGTCGGTGTCGGTGTCGGTGTCCGCGTCGCCGCTGTCGGCCGTGTCTCGGGTTCCCGTGTCATCGACGGCGGTGTCGTTCCAGGCGGTGTCGGCGGTGTCGGCGGTGTCGGCGGTGTCGGCGGTGTCGGCGGTGTCGGCGGTGTCGTTCCAGGCGGTGTCGGCGGTGTCGCCGGTGTCACCGGTGTCACCGGTGTCGCCCGTGTCCGTCACACAGGCGCTCGAGCGGTTGCTCGCGTCGCCGTCGTCGCAATCGCTCCCGTCGGCCACGTAGCCGCTGGGCTCGGTGCACGACACGGCGGAGCTCAGCGCGTCGCCGAGGCCGTCGCCGTCGGTGTCGGCGTACCAGGTGCTCATGTAGCTCGCGTCGTCGTCGGGGCTGCTGTTGCAGTCGTTGTCGAGGCCGTCGCAGGTGTCGGCGGCGCCCGGGTAGCTGGCGGCGCTGGCGTCGTCGCAGTCAGTCGCGTCGGCCACGTGGGCGCTGGGCTGGTCGCAGGCGAGCGCGCCGTCGCTGGGATCACCGTAGCCGTCGGCATCGTCGTCGGCGTACCAGCTGCTCGCGTCCACGGCGCCGCCGTCGGTGTCGCCGTCGCAATCGTCGTCGACCTCGTTGCAGGTTTCCGTGGCGCCGGGGTTCACATTGGCGTCGGCGTCGTTGCACTCCTCGCAGGCGGCATAGCCGTCGCCGTCGTTGTCGCTGTAGGCCACCGAACCGTCGCAGTTGTAGTCCACCGCGTCGGCGCAGGTCTCGCTCGCGCCGGGGTGGGTGAGGGAGTCGCTGTCGTCGCAGTCGGTGGCGTTACTGACATACCCAGCTGAGGCCTCGCACGAAGACTCGGTGAGGCTCGCATCGCCGTAGCCGTCGCCGTCGCCATCGGCGTAGTAGGTGGACGGGTCGACCCCGTCGTTGTCGACCGTGCCATCGCAGTCGTCGTCGGCACCGTCGCAATACTCGGTGGCCCCGGGATAGGCGGTGGCGTCGTTGTCGTCGCAGTCCAAGTCGCTATCGGCGAGCACGTAGCCGTCCGGCTGGTTGCAGGCCACCTGGACACTCGTCTCGTCGCCGTAGCCGTCGCCGTCGTCGTCGCGATACCAGCCCCCGGCGTCGAGGGGGTCGCCGCCGGGGCCGTAGCCACAGTCCGAACCGTAGTCGCAGTATTCGGGGGCATAAGGGTAGGCGTCGGCGTCGTTGTCGTCGCAATCCTCGCCGCCCGTCGCGTAGCCGCTGAGCGCGGAGCAGGAAAAGACGTAGACACTGTCGTTGCCGTAGCCGTCGCCGTCGGCGTCCTCGAAGTAGGGGTCGGCATCCGCGCTGTCGGACTCGTCGCTGAGTCCGTCGCAGTCGTAGTCGATGCCGCCGCAGTACTCCTCGGCGTAGGGGTAGATGTCGGCGTTGTCGTCGTCACAGTCGTCGCCGCTGCCGTCGTCGCAGGCCTCGTAGCCGTCGCCGTCGTTGTCGTCGCAGCCGTCGTCGACTGTCAGGCTCAGGTTGCTGGCGTTGTTCCAGGCGTCGCCCGAGGAAGCGCCGTTCTCGTTGACGGCGTTACCCACCCCCCTGAGGGTGTAGCTCCCCTCGGTGCTCGGCGCGGTCCACTCGAACTCGAAGCTGACACTGCTCGAGCTCATCGCCTCCGCCGCGGTGTGCGTGACCTCGCTGCTGCGCACCTGGGTGTTGGACCCGGCGCCAAGCGTGCCCCCGGTGGCGCTCACGTCGAGGCCGGCGGCGGTGCGGCTACTGCTGCTGGTGCTGACGATGAAGTCGACCGAGATGGTGTCGCCCGGCGCCACGGTGGTGGACGAGGTGCTGAAGCTCGCGGTCGTGCTGCTACTGGCGCTGGCCCCGTGACACGAACATCCGGAGGTGGAACGCCCCGTCTCGCCCGACGAATCGGCGAGGGCGATGGGGAGGAGGCCAAGCAGGGTGAGCATGGGCCAAGTTGGCGTATCCGTGCTTTTTTCGCAAGTAGCCGTGTCTACGAAACGCCGGAATGGACTGTTGCGCGCACGCTACAACGTGGCGCGCACCCATGCGTAGAGCGGCCGGAGGCCAGGGTGGTACCAGGTGCCGGAGGCGTAGAGCGCGAAGAGAACCCGCGCCGCGACCACGAGGCCCACGAGGCCGAGAGTGAGCCCGAGTCCTAGCTTTTCCCCAGTGCCCATGTGCAGGGCCTCCCGGGGACGGCGCGGGACGGTGGGATCGAAGCCCCTCGCGTCGAGCGACTCGGCGAGCGCCCGCGCGCGGCGCACCGACCGGGCGAGCACCGGGGCGAGCATCGCGGCCTCCAGTGCCAGCCAGGCTCCTGGGCCTCGGCGGTAGGCGGGGCGGCCCCGGCGCGCGCGCGCCTCGCGTACAGTGGCCCATTCCCGAGCCGCCTCGGGCACGAAGCGCAGCGCCGTGGCCACCAGGAAGGCGAGACCGAAGGGCACCCGGAGACCCAGGAGCCCCATGTACAGCCGGTCGGCCGGGGTGCTTCGAGCGAGCGCCACCCCGGCGGTGGTCACCGCCAGGAATCGAAACGATTGCACCAGTCCGTGCACCGCGCCCTCTCGCCAGAGGGTGACTGGGCCGAGTGTAAAGAGCGCCACGCGAGGTTGTTCGTTGTAGAACAGTCCCTGCGACAGGACCGTGCTCCACGCGATGCCTAGGGCGAGCAGGAGTCCCCGAGCCAGGTCGCGTGTCGCCGGCGGGCGAGCCAGGAGCGGCGCGGCACTCGCCAACAACAGAAGCGCCAGCGAGGCTGGGCGATCAAGGCACACGGCGAGCACCCCCACGAGCCCCACCAGGACGACGCGCGCGCGGGGATCGTTCACGAGAGGCCCTCGTGAAGCCCGCCATCGCGGAGGTGGTAGGGCCGCGCCGCCGTGGCGGCGAGATCGAGGTCGTGGGTGGCGAAGACCAGCGCGCCGTCGAGGTGGCGATCGACCGCCGCCATCGTGGCCTGGACATGCGCGGGATCCTGCGCGGCGGTGGGCTCGTCCAGGAGGAGCAGCGAGGGCCGTGTCGCGACCGCGGCGGCAAGGGCCACGCGCAGGCGCTGCCCACGGGACAGGGACTGGGGGGCGCGTTGCAGCAAGGCCCCGAGGTCGAAATCGGCGACGATCCGGTCGAGCTCCACCGGGTGACCCCGCTCGATCGGGCCGTAGAGCAGCTCCTCGCGTACCGTGGGACAGAAGAGGCTGAGGTCGGGGTCTTGCGGCACCGGCAGCGCCCCGGGCGTGCGAGCGAGCAGCCCGAGGAGAGTCGACTTCCCAGCGCCGTTCGGCCCGACCAGCGACACGCGGTCACCCTGGTGAAGCGCGAGGCTCACGCGGTCGAGCACGCGCTGAGCGCCGTAGTTGAAGCTCGCGTTCTGTAGTGTCGCGACGCGCGCGCCCGGCGAGCGCGGCACGGGCACGTGTCGCGAGAGTGGCTGATGCTCGCCCAGAGCCAGCTCGCGGGTGGCGTAGCGGCGAGCGAGGGCGAGGCGGTGCTCCACGATGAGCACGGCGGCGCCTTGCTTGGCGAGGGTGCGAAGGCGGGCGAGCAGGGCCTCGGAGGCGCCGGGGTCGAGGTGAGCCAGCGGCTCGTCGAGCACGAGGAGACGGGCACCGGCCGACATCGAGGCCGCGACCACGAGGCGCTGCGTTTGCCCGGTGCTCAGCGCGGTGACTGGGCGTCGCGGCTCCAACGGCAGGCCGAACTCCGCGAGCGCCCGCGGCACGGCGGCGAGGATGGACTCGGCGGCAAGGCCGGCCGACTCGGCGGCGAAGGCCAGCTCGTCGCCGAGCGTGCCGGTGACGAGTTGATCGGTGGGATCCTGGGCCACGAAGGCCACCTCGCGCACCCGCTCGGCCGGGGCCAGCGCCCCCACGTCGCGACCGTTCAAGAGCACTCTGCCACTCACGGTGCCGCCGCCGTGTCGCTGAAGCAGTCCCGCGCACAGTCGGGCGAGGGTGCTCTTCCCAGAGCCGGTGGGGCCATGCACCAGGAGCAGCTCGCCCGCCTCCAGGTCGAAACTGACACCCTCCAGAGCGGGCGCGCGCGCCGTGGGGTGGCGGTATCCAAGCGCCTCCACCGTGAGCATCAGTCCTCCACCCGGCGCAGGGACTGGGCCACCCGGTCGGCCACGCCCACGGCCGCCAGCGTGTAGATTAGCCCAGGGCCGAGCACGATCATCACCACGTACCACTCGGCGAAGAAGAGCCGGTAGAGCACGGTGTGCAAAACCATAGAGGTCGCGGCCGACAGTACACTGGCCAGCCCGAAGCCGAAGCCGAGGCGAAGCCAGCGGGAGAGGGCGGGACTGTCACGCCATGCACCACCCCGGGTGAGCCCGGCGAGGTAGAGGGCGCCCTCGTAGAAGCACACGCGCGAGGCCACGAAGAGCGCATCCATGGGGTTGAGCGCGCCGGTGGCGAGGCCGCGCAGGCCCCAGGCGAGCAAGGAGCAGAGCGCCACGGTGCCGACGCGCGGTTGCAGGCTCACCAGCGTGGCGAGCAGCGTGACGGCGAGGGCGTCGTCGAGCAGGCCGGTGAGCATGGTGGCGAAGGGACCGAGCGCGGCTGCCACGCCGAGGCCCACGATCTGCGCGGCGGTGCCCACGACGAACTGCACCGACGCGAAGCAGGCCAACGTGACCAGCTGGCCGGTGGGCTGGGCGAGCCAACGGCGTAGATGGGTGACCACCAGTAAAGCGCCGGCAGCGGCGGCGCCGAGCGCGAGCGCGAAGCTGGCGCTCACCAGCGAGCTGCCGCGTGACAGGTAGATGGCGGTGTCACCGGTGGCGAGTGCGATCGTGTGGCCGGGGCCGAGCAGCTCGACGCGGTAGGTCCACGGTCCGTCGCCGACGTTGAGTTCGTCGACGTACACCGGCAGGGTGGCAGAGGCGGTGCTGTGCGGCGGGACGCGGAGGAAGACCGAGGTGTGGCCCGTGCCGTCGTCGCCCTCGCGCACGCGGGGGCGGAAGGCGGCGTCGGCCTCGCCGGCGCCGTCGAGCATACGTCCTCGAATCACGACGTCGAGAGGCGTGTCGGCGTCGTTGCGGACGGGCACGCCGGCCCAGGCCCAGGGGGTGGTCACGTCGCGCACGTCGACCCCCAGCGGCGTGTGTCGCAAGAGCGCCGTCCACCAGCGCGAGGGCAAGGCCACGCGCCCGGGCGCCCGCACGATGTCGGCCGCGCCGCTCTCGGTCGCGGGGAAGGCGAGCGGGCCGAGGTCGAGCTGGTCGCGGAGCGCCGCGGAGCTGACTGTGGTGGTGTCCAGGCGAAAGCTGACACTCGCGCCTGGGGATTGCACCACCACCGGGGTGTCGACGGCTACGCTCAGCTCGGTGGCCACGCGCACGCCCGCCACCAGCTCCAGGGTCGTCGGGTCGGGCTCCATGAACTCGCCCGCTTCCACGAGGAGCTCGACCGGTCCCCCGCTGGCCGCTTTGAGGCCCACCCCCACGTTGGCCGGGGCGCCGTCCACCAGAACCAGCGGGACGACATCGCCGTCCTGCACGCGGACGGGCGCGGCGCCGACCGGCGCGGCCACGGTCACCCAGAGGTCGGCGCGAGCCTCGTCGAGGTTCACCGGTACTCGGAGCTCCACGCCCCCCACGGTGGCCACCACCACGGCGGCGCCATCGACGCCCGGTGGCACCGGAACACCCACGCGCGCCGTGGGGCTCGACGGCAGGCTCCGCGCCAGGGGCACGCCCTCGCCATCGACGATCACCACGCTCGACAGCGGCTCGCTCGCCTCCACGAAGACGGCGCCCTCGCCCACCTCGGCGTGGAGCGACGGCGGGGGGGCGCAGGCGAGGAAGATCACCGGAAGAGCACGACTCGGTACTCGCCGCTCACGCCGCTCGTGTCGGCGTAGGGCACCTCGGCCAGGGCGAGCACGCCATCGCGACTGAGGGCCTGGCGGAAGAAGACCGGTCCCTCGGTGACACACGTGGCGAGCAGGCGCTCGTCACCCGGGCGCGGGGTGCCGTCGAGGTCGAAGAGCAGGGCCCCGTAAAGGTCGCGGCGGTTGTCGGTCAATCGTTCGCCCGCGCCCACCACCAGCGTCCGGTCGTCATCGCCGAGCGACATGCCCTGGACCGCCCAGGGGCCGGTGAACGACCAGAGCGGCGCGCCGTCCAGGGTGGTGGCGTGGAGCGTGTTTTCCCCGGGGTGAGGCGAGGGCGGGCGCAGCTCGGGGGCGGCGGCCCCCCAGGGGATGTTGGTGCCGGACGTGAGGAAGTAGGCGCCGTCGCCGCGGAGGAATCCGTGGCCCACGCTGGCCGCCACCGGCACGTCGCCCACTATCACCGGCGCACCCGGGGTGAGCGTCTGGACGACCTCGCCCTGGCCATCGCCGAGCACCACCCGGCCGTCGCCGAAGCCGAGGAGCACACGGTCGGCCGCGATGCCCACGGCGTTCCACAGGTAGGCCGTCTTGAAGTAGGGCAAGAGCGGCGGGACCAGCATGGCGCCAAGCGGTGCGAGCGTGTCGAGTGTCAAGACCGCCACGCCACCCACGGGGAGATCCGCGGGCGCGGGCTCGTCGGCGGTGTGCGTGACGGGGACGACCAGCCGATTGCTGGCCTCGTGGATCGCCGGGTGGAGGAGCGTGACGGCGGCCGGTTCCGGGGGCCAAGCGGCTCGCGGCTCGCCTTGGGGGCTCACGCGCAGCAGCTGCGCTCGGTTCTCGCGACGCCCGGCCTCGTCGGGCCAGGAATGGGCCACCGCCACGATGAGGTCGCCGGTTCGCAGTACTTCGAGGCCATACACCCCGGGAAGCGTGTAGATACCGTAGAGATCTTCCCCGGCCGGCATGGGCGAGCTGCCGACGCGCTCGGCGAGGCGGAGCGTCCAGCGGTCGGCCAGGGTGCCGGGGTCGAGCGCACGGAGCATCGCATCGGGGCTTTGCTCACCGACGTAGAGCGTGTCGCCGCTCGGCGACCAGCCCACCCTCCGGGCCATGCCCTCCCCGAGCGACCGGCGAGCCACGACGTGCCCCGTCGCCACGTCGATGACCACGACCTCGCCAAGGTACGAGCCCACTGCCAACCTTGTGCCATCGTCGGAGAACGCGAGGTCGGTGTCGGGGGCGGCACCGCCGGCGGCAACCAGTCGCGACACGTCGCCGAGCGGGACGCGGGCGAGGGGCACGCAGTCGGCGAGGCGCGGGGCCACTTGTCCCCCCACAGTGGTGCCCGGCGTCCAGTCCATGGGCCGATGGTGCCACCCGCCGGCCAGGCCCTCGCCCGGCTCGAGCACGCCGCCCCGCACGAAGTGGAGCGCCTCGGCCGGCCGCTCCGGGTCGGTGCAAGCGAGGATCAGTCCGACCATGGCGCGGAGTTCCAGTCGGTGGAGGTGAAGTCGTCACACGTGGCGTCGTCGGCGAGGAAGGACTGCTCGCGGGCTACGCAGGTGCTGTTGGTGCTGCCCTCGTGGCCGGCCTCGGCCTCGATCTGACGCCACTCGAAGGCCCAGGTGTCGCAGGCGTCGAGGAAGTCGTCCTCGTCGGCGTAGCCGGCTGCGGTCCAGTCGGCGCCCCACTCGGCGAGGCAGCCGCCGTAGAGCACCGCCCCCGCCTCGCACATCGCGAGGCAGGGATCGGGCTCCTTGGCGCAGGCGAGCAGCCAGAGCATCAATAGAAGGCCACCGCCGAGGGGCTGAAGCCCAGGGTGTGCCAGCCGCTCGCCGTGTGATCCGCGCAGCTGAGCGCGTCAATCACCGCGATGCCGCCCGTGGAATCCGGGTTCGCGTAGTTGTAGCGGCCAAGCACCCACACCGTGGCGCCGTCGCCCACCGGCACGACGCCGGAGATGTAGCTGTTGGTCTGCATGAGTTGGGTGGTGCCGCCGTCGGCGTAACACCAGGCGGTGGTCACGCTGTCGGCGTCGGTGGTGAGCAAGAGGCCGTGGGTGGCATCGACCATCGCCGCGCCGGCCAGGTCACCGAGCTCGGCCGTTTCCGTCCACAGGGCGGCGGAGAGGCCGGTGTCGGGGCTGAAGCCGTAGACCGCGCCGTCGGCCGGGGTGTCGTAAACGCCCGTGGTCACCACCATGCCCATGCCCGGCCAGGTGTGGATGCTGGGGTTCGGCTCGGCGGCCCAGTCCTGCGTGACGCTCATGCTCGCGCAGTCCACCTCGATGATCTTGCCGCCGTTCGCCACCCAGCGATTGTCCTGGTCGAGCTGGTTGAGCGCCACGTAGAGCTTGCCGTCGGACTCGACCATGCTGGAAGCCTCGGGGTAGCCGTCGCCATCGTCGTAGGCGCTGATGTCGACCGTGCCGGCCGCGACGCCGGTCGCCGGGTCGTAGACCCCGAGGTTTTTCCGGCCGTACAGGGTGACGAACAGCTTGCCGCCGCACTCGCGCGCCACGTAGGGGTTGGACTTGCTGCCGGTGGACACCTCCCAGGTGGGCTCGTCCCAGGAGCCGGGGGCGTACTTGCGGACGTAGTCGCTGCCCCAGCGCCCCATCAGGTAGATGGCGCCATCGTCGTAGTCGAGGCCGATGTCCGTCGGCGAGGTGGTGATGCTGTCGGTGGTGGTCCAGTCGGCGAGGCTCACCGTCGCCAGCACGCCGGCCGAGTAGTCGTCGGCCACGGTGGCGACGAGCGCCATCGTGGGGAGTGTGTCGGTGTCGGCGTCGGCGTCGGTGTCGGTGTCGGTGTCGGTGTCCGTGTCCGCGTCCGCCGTGTCGACGAGGCCGGTTTCCTTCACTTCTTCGATGCAGGCGAGGAGAGAGAGCAACATTGTCGTTCCTTGGGTTGGGGGTCAGATCGCCCAGGCGAGCGTGAAAATGAAGGTTCGCCCGGGGAGGGGGTAGGACATGAAGTCCTCGGTGGCCACGACGGCGAGGGCGTCGTCGGTGGGGTCGGCGGGGTCGCGGGGGACGACCTCGGTGAGCGTGTCGAATAGGTTCAACGCTGCGAGCTCCATCGTGGGCCAGCGCTCGGTAGGCTGCGCACGCACGAAGGCGCCGTGGAGCTGGCGCGGCGCGGAGAGGTAGAGGTTGGCGCCGTCCCAGTAGTTGGGGGCGGTGTAGGTGTAGGTGTAGCCGAGCCGCGCGCGGCGACCGGCGAACACCGAGGCGCTCAGGTTCACGTCGAGCGGCGGCGTTCGCGGCAGCTCGTTGTTCACCAGCGAGGAGCCGGCGGTGAGGTTGAGGCTTTTCTGCCAGGTGAGGGCGGCACCGAGGTCGACGTGGTCGACAAACGTGGCGTCGACCGCGGCCTCGACCCCCTGTACGCCGGTTTTCCCGTAGTTGACCGGGTAGAGCGTGTACTGGCTGTTCTGCACCCAGATGATGCGGTCCTGGCTCCAGAGCCAGAATCCACAGACGTCGACGGCGAGGCGTCCCCAGTGGGCCGGAGGGAGATCGAGGCGCGCGCCCGCGTCGACCTGCGTGCCGCGTTCAGGCAGGAGATCGTCGTTGCCCTCCAGCGCGCCGCGGTCGCCATAGAGTTCCGTCAGGTCGGGCGGCCGGAAGTAGCGGCCGGCGTTGGCTTTGAGCGCCAGGACGGGGAGGGGACGGAAGAGGAGGCCGAGGCGCGGGTCGACGGCGAGCTCGACCACGTCGTCGTTGCTGGCGATGGCGGACCCGGTGACCACCGGCGACACCGTGATCCGCTCGCCCCAGAAGCGCAGGTCGGCGCTGGCGGCGAGGGTTCCGCTAGCGCGGCGGTGCTCGACGTCGGGCTCGTTACCCAGCAGATCGCCGGTGAGGAGCTGGTCGAGTCGCCCACTACCCGCGAGGGTGGGGACGATCCAGGCCTTTGGCGCGAAGGCCACGTGTCCGCGCAGGCCCAGGGTCTGGTAGCGGTCGCTGCGCCACTCCCGGCCGGTGCCCACCTCGCCGTCGCGGTCGTCGAGGATCTCCTCGCGGAAGAGGTGGTACACGCTGGCCTGGACGCCCGGGGCGTCGAGGGCGAGCACCGCGAGGTTGCGGGTGGTTTGCAAGCGCGCGGCCTCGGCGGGGAGCGTGGTCGCGCCCGGCAAGCCTTCTTCCCGGTAGAGCGGGGCGTTGAGCAGGGTGAACGCCAGCTCGCCGCGCTCCACGCGGGCCCGAGCGTAGGCGTTGACCTGGCGCTTGTCGTTGTTCTCGCGCTCGAGGAAGTGGTCGTCGAGCACGTTGTAGGTGGTGGCGTTGTCGTCGAAGAAGACGAAGTCGCCACGGGTGTGGAAGGCGTCGGCGAAGAACTGGAGCTCGACCGGGGACGCGGCGTAGTTGCGAGCCGCAGGCGTGACTCGATGGCTAGTGAAGGCGGTCGCGTGCGCCGTGTCCCAGGATCCGTAGCTGGCGCTCAGCTCGGTGGGGCCTGCGTCGCGAGTCACGAGGTTGACCACGCCGCCGATCGGCGAGGCGACGAAGCTCGCCGGCGCGTTGCCGCGCCACACCTCCACTCGGGAGAAGGCGGAGAGGGGCAGCTCCGCGAGGTTCACCACGTCGGCGCCGTCGGGGTTGAGCGGGATGCCGTCGAGGAAGACCTCCACCTGTCGCAAGGTGGAGCCGCGGATGCTCACCGCCGAGAAGTCGCCGAGGCCCCCGAGGCGCTGCACCTGGGTGCCGGCGGCGGTGTCGACCAGCTCGGCCACGCCCACGCCCTTGGCCAGCGACGCGTCCACCGCGAGCACCGTGACGCTTGCCGAGGTGCGCGAGGGGTCGGGCGCGGTGGGCGCCTCGGCCTCGACGATCACCTGCTCGTCGGCGTCGTCTTCGGCGGCGGCGATGTGAGCGAGAAAAAGCAGGACGGCTCCGGGGATTCTCCGGAGTCGAGGGCCGAGCGACGGTGGCCCACGGGGGGCACGGTCGGACGCGGCATCCCGGCTCCGGGGATCGGGCCACGAGGGCCCGGGCGTCCATCTCGCGGCCAGGTTTCCCGGCTCGGGGCCATCGTCTTCGCCGCCTTCCCAGGACGTGTCCCAGTGGCGTGTGGCGGAGCTTGACCCCTCACGGTTGCGGGCCAGCGTCGGAATTGCACCGACTTCCCTACGACCGCGAGGTGGACGGCGGGGCTATGTCCCCGGGGGCCAGCGCGCAAGTGGGGCGGCTTACCGGTATGGCGGGGCGCCGGGGCGATACGCTGGATGGAGTGCAGACTCCCCCGGCCGCGGGCCGTGTCGCCCTCGTGCTCGCGGTGGCGATTGCCGCCGTGTCCGTGGCGGGCACGCTCGTGCGCCTTGCGCCAGGGGCCTCGCCGGTCGCCCTCGCGTTTTGGCGGGTGCTCTTCGCCGCGATGGTGACGGTCCCGTTTGCGCGCCGAATGTCGCGACAGGATGTGGCGCTCACGGTGCTCGGGGGCCTGTTCCTGGCGCTGCACTTCTGGGCATGGTTCACCTCGCTGGGCCTCACCAGCGTGATGCGCAGCACGCTCCTGGTGTGCCTCACGCCGATCTGGGCCGGCGTCATGGAAGGGGTGATCCTCCGCCACGCGCCAAGGCCGCGATTCTGGGCGGGCATCGCCGTGGCGCTGAGCGGCGTGGGGCTCATGACCGGGGGACTCGGCCAGGGCGGCTGGGCCGGCGACGCGCTCGCGCTCCTCGGCGGCGTGCTCGGTGCCGCCTACTTCACCACCGGGCGCCTCGTGCGCGCGCGCGTGACGATCTGGACCTACGCGCCGTACTCGTGCCTCGCGACGGCGGGGTGGCTTGGGATCCTGGCGTTGGGCCTTGGGGAATCGGTGACATTGGCGGGGCCCGCCTGGTGGGTGGCATTGGGGCTCGCGGCGGGACCACAGCTCCTCGGCCACGCGGGGTTCAACTACGCGGTGGGGCGGCTCCCAGCGGCGATCGTCGCCTCGGTGATCCTCCTTGAGCCGGTGGCCGCCGCGATCGTGGCGGCGGTGGTGCTCGGTGAGGTGCCCGGACCGCGTGAGGTGGCGGGGGCGGTGGTGACCATCGTGGGGGTGGGCGTGGCGGCGCGGCGGTGAGCTACTCCTCGTCGTCGCCCCGCCCACCCTCGATGCTGAGGATCGCCTCGGCGGCGGCGAGGCGCACTTCTTCGTTGACGTCGTCGAGGCGGGTGCGGAGGGAACCGACGGCCTCGCGGGCGCGCAGGTCTTCCAGGGAACGACAGGCCTCGGCGCGCACGGTGGCGTCGGGATCATCCAGGGCGCCCAGCAGCGGCGGGATCGCCTTGGCGGAACCCGTGAAACCGAGCAGCTGAACGCAGAGGAAGCGCAGCGCGCCGTCGTCGGCCTCCTCCAGGCACTCCATGAGGTCGGGCAACGCGCCCTCGCGCTCGAAGAGCACGGCGTCGAAGGCGGCGTCGGCTTTCACCGGGTCGGGGTCGCGCATCCGCGTGAACAGGGTCTTGAACCGGGCGCGCATCGCGACGGGGAGCTAACCCCGCGACGGGGAGGCGGCACCGCCGCCGGTGTGCTAATCGGCGCCGGCGTGAGGATTCTGCTCTCCAACGACGACGGCATCGAGGCGGCGGGGCTTGCCGCGCTCGGCCGCGCCGTCGAGGGCATGGGTGAGGTGTGGACCGTCGCGCCGGCCACGGAGCAGTCGGCCAAGAGTCACTCGTTCACGATGCACGAGCCCTTGCGCGTGAAGCGCCACGACGAGCGGCGCATCAGCGTGAACGGCACGCCCGCCGACGCGGTGTACCTCGCAATGCACGGGCTCTTGCCCGAGAAGCCCGATCTCGTGCTCTCGGGGATCAACCGGGGGTCCAACCTCGGCACCGACGTGCACTACTCGGGCACGGTGGCCGCGGCCCGCGAGGCCGCCAACCACGACGTGCCGGCGGTGGCATTCTCCTTGCATCTTGGCCACGACACGGGCCAGCATGCCCTGTGGGACACCGCGATCGCCGTCGTCCGCGAGGTGCTCGCACTCGTGTCGCGACACGGCGTCCCGCCCATGACGGTGCTCAACGTGAACATCCCCAACCGGCCGCTCGGCGAGATCCGCGGCATTCGCGGCGCCACGATGTCGCACCGGCGCTATGAAACGCTGGTGCGCGAGAGCACCGACCTGCGCGGCCAGCCCTACTACTGGATCGGCGGGCCCCACCTCTGGTTCTCGGGCGACCACGACGCCGACGGTCCGTTGTGCGACGAGGGCTTCGTGACGCTCACGCCCCTTGCGCTGGACATGACCGACCGCAAGGCCCTCGACACCCTTCGCAGCTGGGAGCGCTGATGCTGCACGAGGCCCTGCACGAGGCGATGCGCACCTGGTTCGAGTGGTCTCGCGACGCCGGCTACCTCGGTGTTTTCGTGATGATGGGGCTCGAGAGCACCATCGTCCCGGTGCCGAGCGAGATCATCATGCCTCCGGCCGGCTACTGGGCCTCGCAGGGCAAGATGAGCATGCCCGGCGTGATCCTCGCGGGCGGCGTGGGTTCCACCGTCGGCAGCTCGCTCTGCTACGGATTCACCTACACCGTGGGCCGCGCCTTCGTCATGCGCTGGGGCAAGTACTTCCTACTTCCCCCGGCCAAGCTCGAATTGGCTGAGAAGTGGCTCAACCAGTTTGCCCTCGGGGGGGTCTTCCTCGCACGGCTCTTACCGGTGGTGCGCCACCTCATCGGCTTCCCGGCCGGGCTGGTGCGCATGCCATTCTGGCCGTTCGTGGGCGTCACCTTCGTGGGGTCCACGCTCTGGTGCGCGGTGCTGGCCCTGTTTGGCGCCAAGACGCTCGGCAAGCGTCCCGATTTGCTCGACGACCCGTCCGCCCTGGCGAGCGTCGTCAAGCACGATTTGATTTGGTTCGTCGCCGGCACCGCGGCCCTGGGGGCCGGCTGGCTGTTCATCAAGTGGTTCGGAAACCGGAGGGTGTCCAATGTCTGAGCTCGTTTCTGCCATCAAGTCCACGATCCGCGATGTCCCCGACTTCCCGAAGCCGGGCATCCTGTTCAAGGACATCACGCCGGTGCTCGCCCGCCACGACCTGATGAAGGACATCACCGCGCGATTCGCCGAGGGCTGTCGCGACAAGCACATCGACGCCGTGGTGGGCATGGAGTCGCGCGGCTTCCTCTTCGGTGTGCCGCTCGCCATGCACCTCGGCATCCCCTTTGTCCCGGCGCGCAAGCCTGGGAAGCTCCCCTACCACAAGGTGAGCGAGAGCTACGCGCTCGAGTACGGCAGCGCCACGCTGGAGCTGCACACCGACGCGCTCGCCCGCGGGCAGCGCGCCCTCATCGTCGACGACCTCATCGCCACCGGCTGCACCGCGCTCGCCACCGCGAAGCTCGTCGAGAAGCTCGGCGCCGAGGTGGTGGGCTTCGGCTTTGTGATCGAGCTCTCCTTCCTCGACGGGCGAAAGGTGCTTGGAAACTACTCGGTGGACTCGATCGTCGCCTACTGAGATCAAGATCCTACAAAAACTGTTCGTTCAGTCTTGACTGAACGAACTGGTTGGCCTACATGGACTACATGCACCTCCTCACCGAGGCCGAGGCCACCTTCATCGAGAACCAGGGCCTCTTCTTCGAGCGTTTCGGCCTGCCGCGCATCGGTGGGCGCGTGCTGGCCCTGCTTTTGCTGGCCGAGGCGCCCGTCACTTTGGACGAGGTGGGGGCCACGCTGAAGGTGAGCAAGGCGAGCGCATCGACAAACCTGCGTCACCTGGTCACCATGGGTGTAGTCGACGTGGTCACCCCGCTGGGCGACCGCAAGACCTACTACCAGTGGAGCCCGCGGGCCTGGGAGCGTCGCTACGACCTCGTCGCCATCATCGCGGCTGCGGCGAGGAACACGGCTGAGCAAGGCCTCGCGGCGATCGGCCCCGAGTGCGTGGAAGCCCGCTCTCGCATGGAGGAGGCGATCGCCTTCGCCGACTACATGGCCGAGGCCCTGGTGGGCGCTCGGCAAGGCTGGCTCGAGCGACTGGCCAAGATCCGAGGAGAAAAAGCATGACGCCCGACGCCGAACTGAGTGGCTACGCCGAAGTGCGCGCGATGTACCAGGTGGATGTCGAGGGCACGCCCTGGCAGCTGGTGGAGCGCGTGCGTCCAAGCTTCGAGATCCAGACGGGCCCGCGCGTGCGCGCCGTGGGCGTGGTGGAGGGATTCCTCGCCCAGGGTCGCGACACCTCCGACGAGGTGTACGACTTCCTCCAGGGTACCGAGGTGGGCGACCGGCTCGACGAGTTCTGCACCCCGGCGGTGAACTACAGCTTCGACGACATCCACGACTACCTCACGGTGGAGCGACTGTATGTCGACTTCACGGGGGAACGGGTCGACATCCGCGTGGGGCGGCAGGCAGTCAACTGGGGAAGCGCCCTGGTGTTCCATCCCACCGACCTCTACAACGAGGTGATCGCGAGCGAGCCCTGGCGCGAGCGCACCGGCGTCAACGCCGTCCGGGCCAACATCGCCCTCGGTGAACACAGCATCACCGCGCTCGCGACGATGGACGACGACCTCAGCGCGTTCGAGGCGGCCGGCGCCAACGACGACGGCGCCGACGAGGATGTCGGCGAGGGCTTCCCGAAGTACGAGGACCTGCCGGTGTCGGTGGCGGTGAAGGGCACGGTTCGCGCCGCTCAGACGGACTTCTCGGTGGTGGCCAACTACCGCCCCGACGGCGACTACTTCGTGGGTGGCGACTTCCGCGGCACCCTCGGCGTGGGCTGGTGGGTGGAGGGCGGCTGGCACGGCGAGGCCGAGGCCCCGGAGGTGGTGGCCGGCATCGACTACTCCTTCCCCTGGGGCGACCGTTTCTACCTGGCCGCGGAGTACCGTTACGACGGCACCGGCGAGGCCGATCCCGACGCGTACGACTACTCCACGCGCAGCACCACGATGGAGATGCCCTACACCTGCGAGTTCGCCACCTTCGGGCAGGACGACAACGGTGAAGAGGCCGACCCCCGGGTCACGCTCGGCCAACACTACGTCGATGGCACCGTCAACGTGATGTTCTTGGACAACTACGGAATCAGCACCACGGCCATCGCCAACGTGGCCGATGGCACCGGTCTCTTGGTTCCCGACGTGTCGATGCTCGTGGGCGAGCGCGTGGCTGTGCACGTCGGCGCGCAGATCCCCTTTGGCGAGGAGGGCGAGTTCGTACCGCCCGACGAGCTCTTCGAGGTGGCCGTTGGCGACGCCACCCTCGACCTCTCCGGTTTCGTCCCCGCTGCCACTCTCAATGCCTGGGCCCGCTACAGCTTCTAGGAGCGTCCATGATCTGCGAACTGGTTGATGCGAAGAAGGTTTACCCCATGGGCGACCTCGAAGTCACCGCGCTCAAGGGCGTGACGGTAGGCGTGCAAGCGGGTGAGTTCACTGTCTTCGCCGGTCCGTCCGGTAGCGGCAAGTCGACCGCGCTGAACCTCATCGGCTGCCTCGATCGTCCCTCCTCGGGCCGGGTGAAGGTGGACGGTCGCGACGTGGAAGCGCTCTCCGACGCGGAGCTCGGCGCCGTTCGCGCGCGGCGCATCGGCTTCATCTTCCAGAGTTTCAACCTCGTGCCGGTGCTGACGGCGGCGGAGAACGTCGACCTCGCGCTGCGGCTGGCGGGTATGAACGAGGGGCGCAAGGAGAAGGTGGAGCAGGCGCTCGTGGAGGTGGGGCTCAAGGACTACATGACGCGTCGTCCCTCGCAGCTCTCCGGGGGCCAACAACAACGCGTGGCCATCGCCCGCGCCCTTGTGAAGAAGCCCGCGATCATCATCGCGGATGAGCCCACCGCTAATCTCGACAGCGCCAACGCCGTGGCCATCCTCGACCTGATGCGGGAGATGAACGAGCACAACGGCGCCACCTTCCTGTTCTCGACGCACGACCCGATGGTGATGGAGCGTGCCCGCCGGGTGGTGCGCCTCAAAGACGGCGAGATCGTCGCCGACGAGCGGAGGTAGGCGATGCCCTTCCTCCTCGTGCTCGCCGCGCGCAACCTCACGCGCAACGTCAAGCGTACGCTCATCACGGCGGCGGCGGTGGTCGCCGGCGTCGCGATCATGATCCTCGGGTGGGGCCTCGTCGACGGGCTCGACGAGAACTTCCTTCGCGCGGCGCGCACCACCTACGCCGGCGAGGTGCTCTTACGACCCGACGGCTACCCCGACGACGGCGTTCGTTTCCCCCTCGACGAGTCGCGCCAGCTGTCCGACGAGCTCAAGAAGGCGCTCGACGCCGAGGGCACGTGGACAACGCGGGCCGCCTTCCCGGTGCGCGTGGTGCACGGGGAGAACGCCGACCGCGCCGTCACCTGGGCCTACGAACACGACCGGGAGACGACGGTCTTCTCCCGGGCCGGCTGGAAGCTCGACGGTCGCTGGCCGGAGCCCGGGAAGACCGAGCTGGTGCTGGGCTGGGCCTTCGGGCGACTGCTCGGCGTGAAGCCGGGCGACGAGGTGATCGTCGAGGGCCGCACGCGCGACGGCGCCCACAACGCGCTCCCCTTCACGGTGGTGGGCCTGGCCCGCTCCGACAACGCCGGGCTCGACAACACGGGCATCTGGATGGAGATGAGCACGGCGGAGTCGCTCGCGTTGCTCGACGGCTACCGCACCCACGTGGCGCTCATCCCTCGCGACGGCAACGCCCGCGCCGAGGCACTCGCCACCTCGCTCTCGCGCGACGGTTGGTCGGCGATGTCGCTCGCCACGGAGTGCGAGGACATGATCGCCATCAACGAGATCCGCCGCCGCGCCCTGGCGATGGTGGTGATGATGATCATGGCCATCGCCGCGACCGGCATCGCGAACACGGTGATCATGGCGGCCTTCGAGCGGGTGCGCGAGATCGGGACGCTCATCGCCCTCGGCATGCCGCGCGCCGAGGTGCGGGCGCTGTTCTTGCTCGAGGGGGCGATCATGGGCCTCGTGGCGGGCGTCGTCGGCGCGGTGGTGGGCGGTGCCCTGGTGTCGTACTGGCAGAGGAACGGCTTCTCGGTTGGCGAGGAGGCGATGAGCGCCAGTGGCAGCATGGCCGTGTCGCAGTTCGTCTACACCCAGTTCGGCTGGGGACCGGTGTTTCTCTCCCTCTGTTTCGGGGTGGGCGTGGCCCTGCTCGCGTCGTTGTGGCCGGCCCACAACGCCTCCCAGATCATCCCCGCCGATGCCGTGAGGGCCGACTGATGGAACTGATCCTGTCGATGGCGATCCGCAACCTGGGTCGCAACCGCCGCCGCACGCTCCTCACCGCGCTCACCGTGGCCATCGGCGTGGCGCTCTTGACCATCGCCATGTCCTTCGTGGGCGGCGTCTTCTGGTCGGCGCTCGAGAAGGTGAGCGCCATGGCGGGCGAGGTGCGCGTGGTGACCCCCAAGTACGCCCAGCGCGACCAGCTGATGCCCTTGTCGGAGAACATGCCGGAGACGGCCGCCTTCGAGGCGGCGATCCGCGCCACCGAGGGCGTGACGGCGGTCTACCCGCACATCGCCATGGGCGTCACCGGCGCCGTCGGCGACGACGAGATCGGCGAGCGCTTCGCGCTCTTGCACGGCGCCCCGATGGAGTTCTACACCGAGCACCTCGACCTCGACGCGTACCTGCAGGAAGGCGCGATGCCCGACTGGACGGGCGAAGACTGGGCCAGCGTGGGCGCCCGGCCGAAGTTCGTGGTCAACGCGCTGGTCGGCCGCCAGTTCGCCGAGGAGATCGGCGCCAAGGCGGGCACCGAGGTGATCCTCACCGGGCAGCGCCAGGACGGCTCGCCGTCGGGCATGCGCATCATGGTGGCCGCGGTGGTGGACCTCGGCAACAGCGCGCAGAACCGGCAGGTGTGGGTGAGCCTCGATGCCGCCCGCTGGATGACCGAGATCCCCGCCGGCGCGACGGAGTTGATGGTGTTTGGCGACGACTGGGAGTCTGCGCCCGACCTCGCCGCCACGATCCGGGGCAACGCGGCCCTCTCGGCGCTGAGCGTGAAGGCATGGAGCGAGCGGCCGCCCTACGACGGCTTCGTGGGCTTTGCGCGCATGCTCCACGCAATAGCCGGCGGGGTCATCGTGTTCATCACTGCCCTCGGCGTGCTCAACACCATGTTCATGTCAGTCCTCGAGCGCACCGCCGAGATCGGCGTCATGCGGGCCATGGGCCTGCGCGCATGGCAGTCGGTGGTGCTCTTCGTGGTGGAGGCGATGGCCATCGCCACGGTGGGCGGCGCCGTGGGCGTGCTCGTGGGCGCGCCGGTTTCGCTCTACCTCGGCTACCACGGCATCGACTTCGGGGCTGCGGTCGACAAGCTGCCGCCCACCATTCCCATCAACACCATCGTGCGCCCCGTGCTCGACTGGAACGTCGCGATCATGGGCGTGGTGCTGGGCTACGCCATGGCGCTCGTCGGCGGGGCCCTTCCCGCCTGGCGCGCGTCGCAGATTCAACCTGTCGAGGCGATGCGTGCGCGTCGCTAGCCACTCCGCTCGCTCCTGGGAGATCTCATGAAGAACCTGCTCCTCGCTTTCGCCCTCGCCGTCCCCGGCCTCGCTCACGCGATCACGGTCGACGAGATGCTCGATCACGTCGACAAGAACCTCACCTACGACAGTCGCGAGTCGAGCGTGCGCATGACCGTGGTGAAGTCGGGCAGCACCAAGTCTTACCTGATGCACTCCTATGGCCGCGGCGCCGAGGAGATGGCGATGGAGTACATGGAGCCGGCCCGCGACAAGGGCACCAAGATGCTCAAGAAGAACGACGAGCTCTGGATGTGGCTGCCGAGCGTCGAGAAGACCCAGAAGATCTCGGGCCACATGCTGCGCCAGGGCATGATGGGCAGCGACATGTCCTACGAAGACCTGATGGAGCAATCCACGTGGCGCAACGCCTACGCGGGCACCGTGGTGGGCGAGGAGACCCTCGACGGTCGCAAGGTGTGGAAGGTGGATCTCAAGGCCAAGGACACCACGGTGAGCTACCCGCGGCGGCTCATCTGGGTCGACCAGGCCTCCTACATCCCGCTCAAGCAGGAGCTCTACGCGCTCTCCGGCATGCTGCTCAAGACCTGGACGATGAGCGACATCCGCGCCGTGGGCGATCGCCAGTTTGCCTACAAGATGGTGGTCGAGGACAAGGTGCAGAAAAACAGTCGCACCGAGATCACCTTCGAGTCGGTGGCGTTCGCGGTGCCGCTCGAAGAGGAAGTGTTCTCCACCCGATGGCTCGAACGCTGATCCGCGCCGCGGCGTCGCTCGTAGCGATGCCAAGATGGTTGCCACGTTGACATCGCTGCGGCCGGAAAGCTACGGTCGCTCGTTCTCCGTGCGCGACTACGCCGCCAGCCTTGCCCCGCTCGACGACGCCACGCTGGTGCTCGCCATGTCGCGCGGTGATCGCGAGGCGCTAGGGCAGCTCTACGACCGCTACGCGGGGCTCTTGCTCGCCATCGGCACCCGCATGCTGCGCGACGCTAGCGAGGCCGAGGAGGTGCTCCACGAGGTCTTCGTGGAGGCCTTCCGCGCGTCGCATGCCTACGAGCAGGCGAGGGGAACGGTGCGCGCCTGGCTCACCACGCGGATGCGCAGCCGTTCGCTCGACCGCATCAAGTCGCACGGGCGAAGCCGCTCGGTCGACCTCGACGCGGTGGGCGAGGTGCCTGCGCGCGACGACACCAGCGCCACGTCGGGTGACGAGGCCCGCCTGCGCGGCGCCCTCGACAACTTGCCCACCGAGCAGCGCGCGGTGATCGAGCTCGCCTACTTCGACGGGCTCTCGTCGAGTGAAATCGCATCGCGACTGAGCATCCCCGTCGGGACGGTGAAGTCGCGCACGGCGGCGGCCTTCGGCAAGCTCCGCGGCCTGATGGGGGTGTCGTGAGCACCCGCGAGCTGGCCGAGGCGGCCGGTCTCACCGAGGCCGAGACCGAGGAGCTGCTCGCCGCCGCGCTCGCCGCTCCGCCCTCGCCGCCGCCGAGCTGGCGGGCCCGGCTGCTCGCGGCCGTGGCGCCCGCCTGGGGTGCCTTCGTGGCGGCCTTCGCCGCCCAGATCGACCTGCCGCTGGAGAAGGCGCGCGAGCTGCTCAACGGCGCAGAGCGTGCCGCCGCCTGGGTGTCCGGGCCCTTGCCCGGCGTGAGCGTTTTCCACTTGCCCTCGGGGCCCGCCTGCACCGGGGCCGACGTGGGCCTGGTGCGCCTCGGCGCCGGGGTGCTCTTCCCGCCGCATCGGCACCTGGGGCCGGAGCGCGTCCTGGTCCTCGACGGCAGCTACGTCGACGACCTCGGGCGCGAGTTCCGTCCAGGCGACCGCGACGACCGCACCGAGGGCGATCCGCACCACTTCGTGGCCGGTCCGAGCGGGGTGGTTTTCGTGGTGGTGCTGCGGGAGGGCATCGCGATTCCCACGCCGGATGGCGGGGAGATTGTCGTCAAGGGGTAGCGCACCGGGCCGGGCTGAACCTGACTTACTCGACCAGCTTGGTCGGGAGCACTGTCCTCTGGACCTGAACCCCGTGAACGTCTACGACGCCAACGGCGCGTTGACGTCAGCGGCACGGCGGTGGGGCGACCGCGATGCCGAGTCACGACAGGTCGAGCGCGGCCTTGATCCCCGCTTCGACGGCGGCGAGGACATCAGCCGGGAGCGCCCCCAGCCGCCGGGTGAGCTTCGCGCGGGCGAGGGTGGTAATCTGGTGGCACACTGCGATGCCGTCCCCACGAAGGCCACCGGCGCCGTCCGGGATCGGAACGGCCGTTGGACCCCGCCGAGCCTGGTTCGCGGACGTGGTCAGCGGGACAACGGTCACCGATTTCCAGGTGGGAACGCCGTTGAAGCTGTCGTGCGAGACGACGAGGACCGGCCGGTCTCCGTGGATCTCGGCGCCAGAGCGAGGATGCAGCGCAGCGAGGTACAGGTCCCCTCGCTTCACGTGGCCCCCCCGGCCAGCAGGTGTTCGACCGCCGCCCGCTCGAGGTCGGCGTCGATGTCGAGATCGGAGCCAGCCTGTGCCATGGCGAACCGTCGGATTTCGGCAGCCACCCGCTCCCGTTGGCGTGCCTGCAGCCACCCGGCGAGGGCGTCCCGGGCAAGCTCCGTGGCGGGGCGATGGTCGGCCGTTGCCTCCCGGCGCAATGCCTCGTGCAGGTCGTCGGGGAGAGGCAAGTGGAAGGTGCGCATGAGGTGCTCCGGAGCATGGCCGGAATCTCGGCCACACTCCACGGCCAACTAGTCCGAAGTTCGACCCGCGTAGTCATGCCTTCTCGGCGTTGTAGCGGGCTAGCGTTCGTCTGGTCGATGCGAGATGTAGTCATGTAATTCATCCTACAAGCGTGGATTTGTCGTGGTACTCGCGATACCATGGTGTCCATGCA
>SXGT01184196.1_pt1 | contig 22199 bp, 22 predicted proteins | sample 3176221 | NCBI WGS metagenome assembly SXGT01 (sample SAMN11356862, study PRJNA531348) | freshwater metagenome | isolation source: freshwater sample F1-120 | place: China: Fuxian Lake, Yuxi | collected 2017-12-25
AGTCCCGTAGGGGTCACCAGTCTCGCCCATGCTGCTGAAAAGCCCGGTTGTACACCGGGTTCACCTATGGCTGGTACAGCCAGCTGGTACAGCGAGGCGGGAACTTGGTACAGATGGCGACGCCCTGGCGGCATCCGAAGACGAACGTTTACTACCTGCGGCGGCAGGTGCCGGAGCCGCTGCGGCCCCATTTTGGAGGACGCGCGCTCTGGAAGGAGAGTCTGCGAACCAAGGATCCGGATGAGGCGCGCCGGCTCTTCGCGATTGAGAATGCAAGGCTGGAGGAGCGGTTCGCCGAAGCCCGGCGGGCCGCCGCTGCGGTCGAGAACTGGCGAGCCATCAAGCCCGAGCGCGCCGCCACTCTGATCGCTAAGGCCTGCGAGAGGCTCCCGCGCATGCGCTATCGCCTGCTGCTTCAGATTTGGTCTTCCGAAGAAGCGGCGGCTGAGCTGCTTGGTGGAGCGGACATCGCCTTGATGCCACCTGAGACTGCGGAAGGATTCCAACTCCTCTCTCCGAAACTGCTGCCGGGAGACCTGTTTCTGCGGGTCATGAGGGTCCGTTCGGTGCAAGAGCAGCTATCGGTCGCCGAGGGCCTGCTGCGCTGGGTTAGGCAAGGCGCTGGACCGGGAGCAAGCGACCTTCCGCGCACGCACGAAAATGATATCGTCCTGCTGGCGGCGCTTCATGAGGCTGTGCAGGAGCAGGTGAATGCCCTGCGCGCTGAGGTCCTGTCTCCGTTGGACGCGAACAAGTCGAGGTTGCAGCCGGACATGCGGTTGCTGGAGCTTTGGGAGGATTGGAGCAATAAGACGCCGAAGCCAGGGTTTCAGGGCGCCAATGAGGCGAAGAGCACGGTTTGCGACTTCATCGAGTTCGCCGGCGATCTGCCGGTCGGTTCCATCACCAAGAACCAGCTGCTGAATTTCCGTGATGCCGTGGCGATGCTTCCCGCCGCGATGTCGAAGGTGGATCGCGCCCTGCCGTTCCGGGCACGTTGTGCCAAGTTCGAGAATCATAAGCAGCGACCGGTATCGCCGGGATCGGTCAAGCGTCGTTTGGGTCACCTCCAGGCTTTGCTCGCCCACGCTGCGAACGTCAGGAACTACATCGTGTCTTCGCCAGGCACGGGCATCGTTATCGAAGGCTATAGCCGCAAGGCCGGCGCCAAGCGCCCGTTCCTCGACGGCGAGCTCAAGACGCTGCTGGCATCGCGCCTGTTCGTTCAACCGAAGGGCTGGTCATACAAGCGCGACACCGTCAGTGATGTCACACTGGCGTGGTTCTTCGTCCTCGGAACAACAAGCGGTGCGCGCATTGAGGAGATCGGACAGACCGACCTGAAGAACGTGAAGGTCGATGGCCACGTTGTGTATCTCGACCTCGGGGCCGACGCGCATGTCAAGAATGAACTGAGTCGGCGCATGATCCCGCTTCATCGTCGCGTGCTCGATCTCGGTTTTTTGGACTTTGTAGAGGCACTGCGGCGAGCGGGCGCTGTACGGCTCTTCCCGGAACTGCACGCAAGCGGCTTAGCCAAGCTCAGCAAGGAAGCCTCGAAACTCGCCAACCGCTATATCGATCGAGCGGTCGGCGAGCAGCGTGACGTGAGCTTCCATTCGACCAGACACAAGTTCAAGGATCTGGCGAGGGAGGCTCTGGTTCCTGAACGGATGATCGACCAGATCACTGGGCATGCGCCTGTGACCGTAGGACAACGCTATGGCTTCGGAGCCCGGTTACGCGTGCTGAAGGAGCAACTGGATATAGTTCAGTTTGAGATGGTAGACTGGACCGCCATCCAGCAGGCATTCGCGCACGTCAACTGGGATCAGGTCGCCAGCGCCCTGATCAGTATGGCTGATCGGATCGCTGCGGAGAGGCCGGCCTGATCTATGCCGCCCCGATCCTCGGAAGCGGCCCAGGCGATGATGCGCTTGGCTAGCTAGGCTGCTCTCCACGGCCAAGCGTCAATCCTATGTTCGGAGTTGCATGTTACAGAAGGTCAGCAAACGGAAGGCGCCTCTTGCGACCTCTTCTCGAACTGCGTGCGGCAGCAGCAATCGCTCCCGAATGTATCGCACGGGACTTCGACTGCCGGTGCGTGGGCCGGCGCATGGGTCTCTTGATCTCACCTCAGCTGATCAGCATGACGCCACACCGTGTCGGCAACAAGATTGCACCTGAGGGTGCTGGTTGCTGTCGAGCAGATCAGCGTCAAGCTGGCACGAGATCATCCTAAGATCATCCGAACTCAGTCTAGCCGAACGTGATGTCATCAGCTTTGTAGTTCGCGGATAAAAGCGATCGCACGGCTCGATTGCGTCGGATGAAGCGTAAGGAAGTCAGTGAGCCTCAGGGCTGAGCGCGTTGCTCGGTCCAGAGCTCGCTGCGCGAGGCGATCATACGTCCAGCATCCTCGACCATCAGCGACGGTCGAGAGCGCAGCCGCACGTTCTTTGTCCTGCCAGTACAATGCTTCGGCGATCCCCCGCGCAAGTGCGATGTACATGAGCGCCGGCAGCCGCAGCAGCGCCGCGCTCATCAGATAGATGCCGCACATGGCCATTATGATCGTCAACATCTCTTTTCTCCAGAAAACTGATCTTCGCCCTTAATCGTCCTCGCTTCCGCTTGAGGAATCGACTTTTCGAACCCGGTTGCGCTGCAGGAGCAGGCCGGCGGACCGGCCTGCTCCATTGCTCTCACGCCGCGAGCGGCACGGGCGTGGGATAAAGCCCCGTGAGCGCGCTCCAACGCGCGCCCGCTTCGCGCACAGCACGGTCGGTCCCGAACCAGGCGAAGTTGCGCCGGCCGGGATCCCGGTCGAAGGTCCGCACACTCGCGAGAATGTGGACGTGCGGGTGGATCGGCGGCCGGCTACCTTCCGCGGATCGGAAGTGGATGGCCCAGTCCGCGACCATCCCGCGCGAGGCGATTTCGTCCTCGACGAACGCAGTTACCGTCTGCCGCCAGAGTTCGGGCGTGTCGTGGATGGACAAGCTGCCCACCATGTGAACCGCCGTCGCTTGATCGGGACGACGCTCGAGCGAGTGCCGGTCCATCATGCGCCAGAACGCGACGTCTGCCCATTCTTCCCTGAGCGCACGCATCGGCCCCGCGCGCCCGCTCGCGACAAGGTCGTCCCGCTTGGCGAAGTCCGGACTGGGCCCAAACTCGTCCAGGATGATCTCCCGCATGATGTAAGCCCAGTTACAGGCTGCGGTGCCGAAAGTGCAGCGCTTCTTCTCCGGATCCGGGCCGGATGGCTGACGCACCACATGGCGCAGGTTGAACGGACGACGATCGTGGATGGTCATGTTCAGTTTCCTTCAGTGTAGCCGGCCGAAGCGCCGGCGGCTTCGCGCGCCGAATGACGCGGAAGATTGGAAGCGATCGGCGCTGCCGGCCCGTTCGCTTATTCGAGAAGGTCAGTTGATGGTGCGCCGTGTCAGGCGAACACCGGCGGCAAGCGCGGCCCGCAGCTCACGGCCGAGCTGCCGGGCGGATCGGCTTCGAGCAAAGCGTGCGCGCAACAGCTCCTCTGCCCTCGGCTCCAGGCTGGGCATACTGGCCGGCGGAATGCGCCAGCGCCGCGCGATGTCGCGGAGCAGGGTTCGGAGCAGCTCATCAAAGTGCTCGGGCCCGGGGCCTGGGACTGTAACGATGTCGCATCGGCTGCGCAGGGCGGGCGACAGCGACTCAATGCTGTTCGCCGTCATGATCCAGTTGACGTGCGACACGTCGATGTGCGCGAGCAGACAGCGGTCGTAGAAGGCCGCGGCTGTTGATGGCTCGATGAGAGTCAGCAGCGCTGCCAGCGGATTACCATGCCGCTCGCTCCGCCCGGCTTTCTCAAGTTCGTCGACGACGACGATCGGGTTGGCCGTCCGGGCTTGGTGCATGGCCAGCGCGGGAAGGCACGGCAGGGGCTGGATGAAGGTGCGCGGTGTCGCATCGATCGAGGCCGCATCGAACACGCCCGCCATGCTCAGGAGCGTGAAGCCGGTGCCGGCAGCGTCCGCGAGCAGCCGCGCGAAGTGCGACTTGCCTGCGCCGGGCGGACCGACCAGCAGGATCGGCCGGTGCGCAATCCAGGGCCGACCCGCCCAGAGCCCGAGTCGAAATTGCTCGTCGAGCAGGTCGATGACGTAGGACATCCAAGGCGCCTCCCTTTGCAGACACGCGGTGACGGCGAGCGACCCGTTCCTAAGCGGTTGCAGCGCCGCCGCGCCGGCGAGTGGCAATGGCGTGGCCAGCTTGGCATAGCGCTCCGCAATCGAGACCACGCCTTCGAACTCCTTCGTATCGGGCGGGATGCCGTTGCAGGGCAGGACGTACCGCGTGGTCGGGATGCAGGACTCCGGGTCAATCGCGAGCGCGATTGTGTCATCAGCTTCGATCATGATCGTCTCCGCACAAGCGCGAGCGCCGCTCGCGTTCCGATCAGGTCAGGACGCCCGCGGCACGCTGCTCGGCGAGCCAGCGCCCGAAGGCGACCCGCAGCCCGGCGCGATCGGGCGACCGCATGACCCAGAGATGCAGGAGCGCGACCGCCTCTGCCTTGAGCTGCGCCACGACCGGCGCTGCGCGCGCGTTGGTCCAGGCCTGCCAGATCGCGTCCGCAGCGAGCGAATGGGACATGAGCCCCGTCGCGATCAGATGCGCGCCGAGTGGCGGCGCTGCGGCTCCGCCATGATCGAGCGAAAGATCGTCCGACGGTGTCGTGAACAGGGCATAGAGGCGCTGCAGGAACGCCTGCGACAGCTCGGCTTCGGCATCGTCGGCGGCGCCCAGCAAGGCGGGAATGACGTCGTTGGACAGCCGCCAGCCGACGACCTGGCCTCCAGGCGGCAGCTCGTTCAGCATCCACGCGAGCAGCGGTTCCTCGCCGTCGCCGGCGCTGGCCGCCTTGACGGCGAGATCGAAGCGCCATCCGTCCGCTTCGGATCGGGCGATCAGCAGGCTGACGCCGGCGAGGTGAGCCGCACCCGGCGCAGGCAAGAGGTTGGTGGGGAGGTGCAGGGCGGCAGTCGTCAGCACGACGATGGTGTCGTTCGTAATCATTGTCGATCTCCGTTGGGCGCGCGCCGTCGCCGCCGCCGATAATTATCGGCAGCGCAGACGCGAATGGTCGGGTCAGAAGGGCGTCGAGCGACGCGTCAGCTCAGAGCGGCTCGAACTCGCGGTCGGTCCGGATGCGCTGCAGGCGCTGTTCGGCCTTGCTCAGCGCGCGCTGGATCGCCAAGCCGAGCGCCTGCGGGCGCGCCGCGCGGGTCGGCGGACAGGTCGCGAACGGTAGCAGGTGCGCAAGCTCGGGCGACGTTTCGATCCAGCCTGCGAGCGCCGCGAGCGGCTCGGCGATCAGCGCCGGGTCGGCGTGTCTGAAGGCAATGTGGTGCAGCCAGAGCAGATAGGTCGCGAGCACATCCTCGCTCACGTAGCGGAGCACCGCCTCCCGATCGCCCGCGCGCCACAGCGCGCCGACATCGCCGCCGCTGACGCTCGTCTTGACCGGGATCCGCAGCCGCTCGCACAGGCTTGCGAGCGGATGCCCGCGCGCCGCGCCATAGCTGCCCACCAACTCGCACAAGTCGGCATGTTCGCGCCCGTAGCGATTGGCCTGCGCAAGCCGAGCGATGTTGCCGGCGTCGAAGACGCCCGCGGCCATGGCGGAGAGCCGCAAGACCGGCGCGTCGAAGGCGCGACCGTTGAAGCTCACGACCGTGCCGCCCGCCGGCAGCAGCCGGTCCACCTCGCGATGAAAGTCAGCCTCGCCCCCGGTCTCGCACACCAGCGTGTCGAGCCGGAACTCGGCATGTCCGCCCCAGGCGGCGACGGTCAGGAACGCGGCCGCGACGGGCTTGTGCTTGGGCCAGGCCGGAAAGGAGCCGTCGATCGGCTCTTCATCGACTTGCGTCTCGATGTCGAAGATCGTGACGTGTTCGTGTCCATGGTCGTCCGACGGGCGGCGATTGTTGAAGTTGTGCATCTCTGCCTCTGCAGGTTCGAGCGGCGCACGCGGACATCGCATGCGTCAATCGGAAAGGCCCGGGAGTCGACCCGCGCGCCGCAGCGCGTCGGCCTTTTCCCTTCCTCCCTTCCGATCACTCGTCCCGTTCCTGACATCTCATCCATGCGCCGCCCGCGCGATCTGCCGGCCGTCCGCCGGCTTTTCCCGGCAACCCTCAAGACGGGTCGGTTCGCGGGGTAGTCCGCATGGTTAGACACGGTGAGCTCCTTTCTGGCAGTACGCTTCAACTCTGCGGTACGTCACCTATACGAGCATGTGGTTGAGGTGGACGTGGTTGGGCGATGGTTGTGAGATCATGAGTAGCCGAGCGAATGATCTTGAAAGCAGTTCGCCGCTGACTCATGTTGTCGACGCCCTGCTGACCAGTCTGCCAGTCGCTCCGGCGAGGCTGCGGCAGTTAACACGGATCGCTGCGACGGTGGTCAGCAACGCCGCCAGTGGGCGCAGCGCGATGATGGCCCAAGCCGCACTGGAACTGCTCGAAGGCGCGGTTCTGGACTCCTGTGCGGCGCACCGCGCCAAAGCCATGCTTGATGCGGTGGGATCGTCTTCAATCATCCCGCTATGGCTGGTCAGTGGGCCGGACATGCTCGGGGCGTGGGTCCGCTGGTCGAAGTCAGGTCCCGCGATCGAGAACGGCCTGACGGGAGGCGCTGTCCCCGGCGAGATCTCCGTGTCGGGCGACATCGCGCTTCGAACGCGCGGCTCCATCGGTGGAGCACGCATCCGGATACGGAGGGGGCACGCCGTCGCGCCGCGCGTGCAGCTCACGCAAAGGCGCGACCCGATCATGAAGCTCGGCGACAAAGGCGTGATCATTTCGAAGAAACTCCCGCCTGAGCATTGGCTCATGAAGTTTCGTACCCTGGCACGATCGGATCAGGGTCTCCCCCTCGCTGATATCGTCAAGCATAAGCTGTTCGAGCTTCAGCCCACTCCGGTGCTGGACTTGGCAGTGAGCGACGATCAGCTGATCATCGCGTTCGCTACGCACCGCGCAACGCTCGCGCCTGTTCCCGACGCTGCGCTCGCTGTCCTACCGTCGGACTATGATCCTGCGCGGCCCTGGCGACCGACGGCCGCAGAGAGCTCGCTGCTCCGGAAGCTTGTCCGCGAAGGTCGCAAGCTTATCCGGACACGCTGACATCGAATGCGCCGAAATAGATGCGGTCAAGCTCCGCGCCGAGTTCTTCCTCGGTCGCAAACGCAAGTTCCACGGCTTCGCGGACCAGCGTGGGCATGTAGGTCGACGAGTCGATGACCACGCCAGCACCGCCGCTCAAGGCAGACAGTTCGGCAAGGCTTCCGCCAGCGATCAGCGTTATCCGGCCAAGGTCGCCCGCATATCGCTTGTCGCGCGCTGCGTTCTGACCAAGTTCGGCCAGACCCGATCCAGGCAGGACGGCGTATCGCTTTTCTGAAAGCTGCCGCTGGTTGCACCAGTCGGCAGGAACGGCGCTGCGAGCGCCGGCCAGGTAGAAGGGCAGAAGCTCGGCGCGCTGCTCAGTCACGTAACGAGCGGCGCGTTTGGGCAGAACGAATGCTGCCATCATCTGAATGGCGCTTGCGAGTTCCGCCAGTTCGAACAGGCCATAGCCGGGTTTGCGCGCGGAAAGACTGCCCGGCGTTTCGAGCCCGAGCCGTTGCAGCTGGCGCACCCTCGCCGAGAGTGCCCCCCGTGTCTGAACAGGAAGCCTGCAGGCCTCAAGCAATACGGAGACAGCCTGAGCGAAAGAAAGCGCGAACGCACAGTTGGTCGGTCTTTTCATACATCCACGTTGCGCGCCGGCCGATCGAACGCAAGGCAGACCCGGATTGACAATAACTGTTCGACTCTATAGCTGAGTTCTATGAGTTTCGTACTTGATCATTCCAGCCCTGCGCGCATGTTCACTCTGGCATCCCTCCGGAGCGAGAACGGTGGCGCCCCGGCGGCCTATCGGATCGAACGCGACCTGCTCGACGAGCGCGTGATCCGGCTTCTCGAGCAGCCAGAGGGCACGAGCGAAGCGACGATTGTGTGGCAGGGCCGCTATGAAACGGAGGCTGACGCCGAGGCGGTCGCTGCGGGCTGGGGAGACATGAGAAGCGAAGGGGCGCTGCGCATTGGTAGAACGATCACTAGCCTCGGCTCTCAGTGCGGAGACGCGATCTTCGCCGGACTGATCGAGCATGCTCGCACGGCCGCGCAGGAGAAGCGCCGCAAACAGGAAGAATATGCGCGGAAGCGGCTGATCGTCCGCCTGTGGGCGAGGGATGACCGAGCCGGGTTTTATCTGGAGCTCCGGCGCGACAGCGAGAGCAGTGCTGACTGGAAGATCGCGTTCCGCGGTCGCGCCGAGCGTGAGCGGATGCGCGACTATCTTCGTTGGCAAGAGCCCCGTTTCCTCGAATATCTCGACTATGCCGACCGCCAGGGCTGGGAAGCCCTGTCGCAGCTCGTCATCGATGAAATGTTCGAGACGGAGCGCTGGGTGAAGGCGCAGGGCCTAAGCGCCGGCGGCGGTCGCCCACTCAGGTTCTGGAGGGGGCAATGAGGGCTCAGCTGTCATCACGTGATAGCAAGCCTCCGGCCATGATTGTCGGCAAGGGTATGGACGGGCAGACACCTCCGCTCGGTCTCGACAAAGCATTCCGGCTGGGCGGCGGCGATCGGCTCGGACCCGGCGGCATTCCGCACGCCATCATTCACGACCACCAGCCTGCTTTTCGGGCTGCGATCGCTGCTGCATGCGGAGCGTGCATCGAGGAGGATCGTGGCTGGTTCAAGTGCCCGCCGATCGTACTCATCGGTCGAAACACCGGCCGCGGACACGCCGCGCGCTTTCTCTCACAGGTCGCTCAGCTCCCACACGCAGTTCTGTCGGAAGTGGAGCTGCTGAACTGCGCGACGGAAGCTCAGCAAGGTCCACTTGGTGATAACCTCTGGGTGTCGCCTGTCACGCTTGCCATGGCCGTCTCGCGCTGCGCCAATCCGATCGTCACGATCAAGGAGGCGGATCGGCTCAGCAGCGCCGCAAGCGCGACGATGCTCGCCATGGTTGATCCTGCTGCCGGGCAGGCTTGGCCGGAAGAGCGTCTCCGCACATGGGTGGACCTGAGCGAGGTCAACTGGATCCTGCGCGTTGAGGATCCCGCCAAGTTGCCCCACTCGCTCCTTCGGCATGCGTTCGTGGTCGAGATGGCGCCCAGCGCCTGGGGCGCCAACGACTTTCTGCAGCTCTCCGTTACGCTTGAAGTGCTGAACGACATGGGCCTTCGGCCCACGGCGGCGGCGCAGGATTCCTGGGCGGCGTTGGGACGCGGCCTTCGTGATCCTGGCGATCTTTACGTGGCGATCAGGCGCGCGCTGACGGACGCCCGAGGGGTCTATGCGCCCAGTGCCGGTGGGCAGCCGCAAGAACAAACCGGTCATCTGAAGGGAAATTAAGTACATGCTTCAAAACACCACCGCACCGCAGTTCGCTCGCAAAAGCCTTTCAGCGAATCCACAGACGGCAGCGCCACGCTCCCTTTCCGAAGCGCTTAAACCGACCTTCCTGCTGGGCACCCAAGCTCGGCTTCCTGCTCGTCCGGCAGCTGCTCCCGGGCTGACGGATATCTGCGTCAACGGCTCCTGGCATTCCGTCTCGGGCCGAAAGATCTCGTACAGCGACGTCGTCAGGCTGGCCTTCCCCAACAACCCCGCCCGTGCGATCGATACCGTCACCTTTCGGGACGGCGACCCGAGCTGGTCGTTCGGAGAGGTCCGCTGCGGCGACGCAGTTCCGCTTGTCCGGAACATGCGCTTCTGGGTGTCCCAGACCAGTGGCAGCTGAGTCGGATCCGTTCACGGCTGAGTCGGCCGCCATCACGAACTGGCCGTTCGTCTATCCAGATACCGGCCCCGAGCGGGCCGGGATCGAGCACATCTCGTCCCGCCTTCGGGGTGGAACGATTGGGATCATCGGGGCAGGCGGCACGGGTTCGGTGGTCACCGACCTTATGGCGAAGACTCCGGTCGACTGTATCGTACTGATCGACGGCGACGTCATGGAAGCACATAACGCTTACCGCGCCCCGGGCGCAGCGGCCGCTAGCGCGATTGCTGGGTCACCGTTCAAGGTCGACTATCTACGGGAAATCTACAGCAATCTGCACCGCGGGATAGTCGCGCATGCCGTCCACCTCGGGCCGGAGAACTTCGAGCTGTTGGACGGTGTTGATTTCATTTTCCTGTGTATCGACAGCGCCTGGGTTCGAGGTTTGATCATTCCTGAGCTGGAACGGCGAGAGCTGCCGTTTGTCGATTGCGGATTGGGGATCGAGCTCTCCGGCGACAGCCTCACGGGCATGATCCGGGTGACCACCAGCCTTCCCTCCGACCGGTCCGAATCTGCCGCCATCCCGACCCTCAGCGGAGCAGAAGCTGACCTTTACCGCACCAACATCCAGGTCGCCGACCTGAATATGCTCGCGGCGACGCTCGCCGTCATCCAGTACAAGCAGATGCGCGGCTTCTATGCCGACTGCGGCGGCGAGGCGCACATGGTCTACCGCGTCGAGGACAATGAGCTTCTGAACGTTCATGAGCGCGCACCAGGACTCGGCCAATAAGAGGGTATGTGGTGGTACGGCATTGGTCGTCGCTGACGCGGTAGCGCGTCGTGTCGAAGGGTCTGTCAGTTGGACGTTCGATGACAGATCGTTGAGCATGCTTTCGGGCCGGCCCCCCTTGCTAAGGTTTGGTGGATCGCGGCCGGTCTGGTTTCGGCGAGCGAGGTAGCGATCCCGGCCGCACGTTCAGCTTGTGGGCGGCAGCAGAAACGCGGCCCAGCCAAGATCCAGACGATCTCGGTGAGTCTGGGACGACGCGCGACCGATGGCACCAGCTATGATCTGGGCGGTCGCGGCTGCTTTGCGCTACCCGCAACAGAATGAGTTCTGTTCGCCCCTTGTTCTATCTCCAACGGTCCCTATGTCGTCCAAAAATGGCGCGAGGCGCGCGGTATCAAGGAGTGATGAACATGGGGGCAAACGCTCACAGGACCTTGTTCAGCTCGGGCGATCACGACACCTATCTGCGTGGGCTGACAGTCGACGCGAATGAAAAGGAAGTACTCCAGGCCGCCCGTGACGAAATCCGCGATGAGATCCGCTTTGGCCTGCGCGACTGGAGCGACCATGTTGACCGCGGGCAACTGTTCGAGGCGCGGGCGCTCGCTTCGGCTTACCTCACCGACCGGGACCTGGCGCTCCGGCCGAAGTTCAGGATGCAGGGGAGCTGGTCATACCACACGCTCAACCGCGCCACCCATAATCCACCGCAGGAGATCGACCTCGACGACGGCGTATTCCTGCCGGTGTCGTTCTTGAGTCAGAACGGCGGTGCCCATCCAATCGTCGCGAGCGCCGGCTACTTCACCGCGGTCGAGCGCATTCTCGCCCCCTTGTGCGATCGCAATGGATGGACGCTCATCACGGACAAGCCTTCCTGCGCGCGGGTCGAGATCGACGACGACGCCCACGTGGACCTCGCGCTCTATGCTATTCCTGACGACGAGTTCGAGGTTCTCCTCGAGAAAGCCGCAGCGTCGATGCAATTCGACACAAGGATGCACGATGAGAACATCTCATTCGCCGAGCAAATTTATCCGCGTCTGCCCGCCGATCAGATCATGCTCGCGCACCGCCGCGAAGGCTGGAAGCCGTCCGACCCGCGCAAGCTCGAGGACTGGTTTCAGGAAGCGATCAACGCGCATGGACAGCAGCTTCGGCGCGTCTGCCGCTACCTCAAAGGGTGGCGAGACCATAGCTGGACCGCCTGCCGACTCAGCTCGATTGCGCTGATGGCCTGCGTAGTGGCCGCATACGACGAGGCGACGGCCGCAATCGCGGAGAATCGCGACGACCTTGCCCTCCAGATGGTGGCGAAGCGGCTTCCCGATCTGCTGGAACGCCGCATTCCGAACCCCGTCGTCTATGGCCAACATCTCGACGAGGGCTGGACGGGCGAATGCCGTGCGGATTTCATCGCCAAGGCGCGCGGCCTGGCGGAGCGGATCGACGCAGCGCTGGCGGCCAACGAGTCCGGCATTGTGATCGAGCATCTTCGGGCGACCCTAGGCGCCTACCTGCCCGATGAAGAAGATCTCGTGGTGATCGAAGCGCCGATCGGTGCGCCGGCCATCCTACAGTCCGGCATCCTCAAGGGCTTCGCCGACGAGCTCGACGCCCGCGAAGCCGTCCAGAAGGGTGGCGACGGCCGCTATGGCTGAAGCGCCTGGCGCTACCCGGACGGACATCGAAACCAAGGTCGGAAAGTGGCTCGCGGCCAATGTGGGCGCTCGCCCGCTCGCCGATACCGAGCTGCAGCGCTATAAGACGAAGGGCGCGCGATGCGGGTGGCGCATCGACGTGGCGATAGGCGATCGTCCAACGGCCCTGGACCTGGTCATCGACTCCCGATTTCCCCGCAGCCGACCTAGGGTGGCGCTAGCCGAGCCGCCAGTGTTTCCGAGCTATCCGCACGTCGAGGAGGACGGGCGGCTCTGCATCATCGAGGATAGCGACGAACTCGACCACTCCCAGCCGATTGCAATCGTCAAGGCCGTGCTTGGTGGCGCCGCCGAAATCCTCGAGCAAGGCATGGCGGGCACTAATCACGCGGACTTCCAAAGCGAATTCTTGTCTTATTGGAATCCGAGCGCGAAAGGTGATGTGATCCATAGCCTGGTCGATCCGTGCGGCGGCACGCGCCGGGTCAAGCTGTGGCGCTCGAAGGGGGGCTATTTCGTCGCCGAAGATCGCGCGACGTTGAACGCGTGGCTGACCAACCGGGCAGGCAAGGGATTGCCGCGCGATGCCGGATGCTCGTCCGCGCTGCTCCTGTGGCTCGACCAGCCGCTGCTTCCGTCCGAGTACCCACACACACCCGCAGACTTGCGCGCCTTGGCCGCGCGGCTCGGAGAGCCGGCATCGGCCACGCTCGATGCCTTTCTCAGACACGAGCAGCACGATTGGGTCATCTTGCTCGGCGCGGAGGCCGGCAACGGGCCCTGCTTTGCGGCGGTGACGATCAAGTCCAGCAAGCGGCATGGCCGAAACGGACCGAATGGGATTACAGGGTTTCGCAAGGGCAAAGCGCCGCCGGCCGTGGTCCTGCAGCAGGCGCGCCACGGCGTCCTCGCCCGCCATCGCGTCAAGCGCGCCGACCCCTGGTGGATTCACGGGCGCGACGGTAATGCCGATCTCACGATGCTCCGCACTTCGCGCGTGGTGATGGTCGGCTGCGGCTCGCTCGGATCGCCGATCGCCCGGTTGCTGGCCCAGGCGGGCGTGGGCGAGATCGACCTTGTCGATCCCGACCAAGTGGAGCTCGAGAACATCAGCCGTCATGTGCTCGGCGCAAGCACTTACCGACAAAACAAGGCAGCCGCGCTCGCGCAGCGTCTTCAGCGCGACTTTCCCCACTCGCGCGCAACCGGCCACCCCTTCGGCTGGCAGAAGCTCGCCGCCGACAATCCCGGCATTTTCGCGCAAGCGGACCTGGTGGTTTCGACGCTCGGAACCTGGTCGCACGAGGGCGAACTCAATGTCCGCCAGCTCGAGACCGGACATCCTGCGACGATCCTCTATGCCTGGGCCGAGCCGCACGCGGTCGCGGGCCACGCGGTCCTCATCGGCACGTCCGGCGGCTGCCTCGCTTGCGGCCTCTCGCCGACCGGGCAGGCGCAGTTTTGCGCGGCGGAGTTTCCCAAGCCCACCCTCCAGCGCGAGGCGGCTTGCGGCAACCATTTTCAGCCGTACGGCGCGCCGGAAATCACCGCAATCGCCAGCATGGCGGCCGACCTGGCGCTCGACCGTCTGCTCGGCCACGCCGATGACGGTGCCTACCGAATAGCTAGCGGACGGGAGCCGGCGATTTTCCGGTCCGGCGGCATGTGGACCGAGGATTGGCGGGCGGCGACGCAGAACCGGCCCTCGGCGACTCTGATCGAGCGCGTCTGGCGGCACGATCCCGTCTGTCCCGCGTGCGGCCGCAGAGATCGCTGATGTTCGTCTATCCCGTGGGCACCTCGGGCGAGGTGATCCAATTCGAGCTCGGCGTCGTCGACCATTTTGACGGGCACCGCCAGCTTCGCTTCTGGCAACGCGAGGCTGGTGGACAGCTTTTCGCCCGGATCGACGGGCATCGCATCGTCGTGTGCGAAGCGACCGGCCCGAGACCCGAAGACAAGCGCGGGCGCACCTTCTTCGAGCCGGACCGCCGGAGCGAGCAGGCGGAGATCGACGCCCTGTTCCAACACGACCTGCCTTATGTGGGCGACTGGCATACGCATCCCGAAAGCAGCCCTACGCCTTCCGCCCGCGATTATGTCACGATGGCGAGCCGGGTCCGCCTGTCCCGACACCGTCTCGCCGGCTTCCTATTTGTCATCGTAGGACAGCTGCCGCCGCCCAATGGCTTGACCGTCGTCATTCACGACGGATCATCGGGGCATGTGCTGACCCCAGCCGATACAGATCTTGCGGCTGACACGGCATAATGGCAGCTTGCCCAAGGTGCTGAGACCCGCCCGCCACTGCGCCGCGTCCAGAAGTAGCCGTGCATTTCCAGCGATCGAGATCGAGGTCGGCGGTCACGCGACCGAGCCGAAAACCGGAAGTTGCAGCTAAGGGTTGCGCTTTCCAGCACCGCGCTTCACTTCACGCTGTGTGAGCCAAGCCGAACTCGAAGTGACCGACGCTTTGCTTGAGCTTCTCTTGGACGTCGTTGCCCGCGCCGGCCTCGACTTTTCCGGGACAGGCCTGATTGTCAGCGAGCGGCCTCAGGACCTGCCAATCCTTGCTTTACGCCCTGTTAGTGACCCGGGCGAAGCTACAGACGTTGCCGACAGGCTCGCCACAGTCTCGAACCCAGCACACGAGCATCATGACGGCTTTCACGTTCTCGGCCCGGATCTGCGCCTAATACACCTTGCGCAGTATTTCTCGCCGCCAATCGTGCCTACCGCCCCTATCGATCGCTCGAAGCGTTTCGGTGGGCGGTATCTGGCCGCTCTGTTTGGCTCGGCGCTACCCGGAGTCCTTGCCACCGGCATCGCCAGCCGCGATTTTGGGACCGCAGTGTTTAGCGACGGTAAAGAAATGGCCTACCTGCGCAGCACTTTCGTCGAGGCAGCTGCCGGAAAGCCGCGCGCCTTATGATCCTTGCGCTGAACCGATCGGTCATGCTGACCATCTTGGTCGGCTTCGTACTTGCGGCGGTCGCGATCCTGATCGGTTTCGACATCGTCCGGACGCCCGCCGACCTTGTTAAATGGTCGAGCCGGATCGTCACCTTTCTCACCTGTGTCAGCATACTCCTCAACTGGACCCCCGCCTTGCGCTTCGTCCATTGGGCGACCTTTGGGCACATCTGGTGGTTTCCTTGGCTTGAGGGGAAGTGGCGGGCCGAGATCCGCTCCAACTGGCCGAAAGTCGAGCGCCTTTACGAGGCCGCCAAAGGCAACTCGCCGCCCTTCGACGCCTTGACTCAGCCAATCACCGGCGCCGACGAGAAGGTCACCGGCGCTGATGTCACGATCAAGGTCAGCCTGTTCGAAATAGAGATCGAGATCGTACCCGACGGCACTGAGAAGTGCAGCACGACCGATTATGTGCGGCCGAGCTGGGCGAAGCCCAGGAGGCCGATGTTCAGTTACGTTTATACGCAGATCGATCCGCTCCCGGTGGCGCCGACCGACACGCGGATGCATTCGGGAGCTGGAATCGTCCAAATCATGTCGAATGGCGAGCTTCGGGGCGAATACTGGACCAACCGCAAGGGTGAGAACGGCCTCAACACATCCGGGACGATCATCATCCGCCGTATTCGGCCGGCAGGCGGAGTCGGAATCACGTAGCCGTTGAAGGTGCGCCTCGGCGGTTGTGGCGGCGCTCGGCGCGGACACCCGTCGTAGCCTTGCAGTATGGCAATCGGACGGCAATGCCCGGGCAGCTGAATGAACGTCCGGTCTTTGATATCACAGATGCTGCGATAAACGTCCCGGATTGGCGCGAAGCGGAAGTTCAACGGCTGCCCACGGAACGGCTTGGATGGGCGCGAAGCGGTCGCTTGGTGCCGGCTCGGTCGACCCCGGTACCGGCAGAGGGAAGCAGCAGGCTAGGAGTTGGAAGACGGCTGCGGCGACGACCGCAACTCGTAAATATGTTCTCTTTACACGTCGCACGGCTCAAGATGCTGAGCGATTGTTGATCAGCTCTCGTGCTGTGGCTGCATCTAGTGTTCGTCTATCCCGTGAGCCGGCAGAGTTGCCCCTCCACGGCCATGTTCTCTGACCGGGCGAACAACGGAAGGACCTTGTGATGTCGTGATTTCGACGGGCGAAGCTGATTGAAACTTTTCTCGAAGTGCGTGAAGTCTGGCCCTGCGCCTTGCCTGCCCAGCACCATACTCTGCTCGGGCTGGAGTGGGTCGGGTAGGCGTTGCGCCGGCCTGCACTTCCATTTCGAGCTTGTGCCCAAGCTTCTGCACTCGCCGGACGAAGGCCTCGTCCCCGTATGCCGCGACCACGCCAAACCTCGCTTGGGCGAGCAGAAGGGCGGCGATGAGCGCGGCTTCGGACGTGTCATTGACCCATATACGTGGACCGCGATCTACGAAGGCTGGCGCTCTCGCGGACGGATCATTCGACCAATATTGCACCGACGTTCCGACCCGCTGCGGCTGATGGGTAGAGAGGGCGACCGGTACAGGTATGGCATCGTCGCTCCAGGCAATCTCCAGCGCGTTGTCCGCGCCTCCGATCGCATCCAGGTCCAAGCCGTCCAGGCTCACGCCGAAGACAATCTCGTCGCGAAGGGCACGGACGGCATCTAGCCGGCGACGATACTCGCCGCCCAATATATCCATGCGGCGCTTGAAGATGGTCTGAAGGCTGCTCCTAAGCTGAGCTGCATGGACCGGGTCGATGTTCAGCGACGAGATGTCGGATTGGCGCTCATTGAGTTCATCCTTCACGCGTTGAACCGCCGCGCTATGTTCCGCCTGCAGGCGCGCGATGCGCGCACGAAGCGCTGCCCGCACCGGCTCGGCTTTGTGCTGGAATGCAGTCCATCGCCCGGCCTGCTCCAGATCACGAACGCGCGGTCGGTAGTCGCCAGTTGCCTCCGTGGGCTCGGACCAGTCGCCGAAACGGTGAACAAGCTTCTGCCAGCTCATGTTCCTATCGACTTGCGACAACCTGACCTCATGAGCGCCGTCCGCCGAGCGGAAGCAACCGCCCGATCCTTCCTTCCAGATCTGGGCACCCAAGGGTGCAAGTGCCGCCTGAACTTCGTCCCAGGAGCTGGCCCGGTCCACCTCCGGTGCGAGCACGCCTTGGGCATATCGCGTGAACGACTCGAATCCGGTCTCCTCTTCCCAACGCAGCACTTCCGCCTTGATCGGAGCGCGCCGACCAGGCTGGCCGTCGGCTTCGGACCGGCTCTTCGGGCGCACCTCTCCGCCAACGACGTCGTAGGTGGCGCCGCTTTCGGGGGTGAGGCCGTGCGCGTGATCGATACGCGCGATGGCTCTTTGCATGGCGTCGTGGGAGCGCCCGCTAGGCCCGAAGGGTGTCGGCTGACCCCGTGCATCGAGAGTGCAGATCAGCCAATGGATATGCCAATGGTCGGTGTCCCCGTGGAGCGCCCAAAGGAGCGCCCCTTGTTCGCATCCAAGCTCTTCGGCCAGGAAATGGGTACGCTCATCGCACTCCTGGGGCGTCGGGCAGCGCTGCTCGCGCTGGGATCCGACGGAGTGTCGGATCGGCTTCCTCGATCGGGATGACTTGATCGACAGCCGCCGCTGAACCTCGGTTTCGCCGTCTGCAAAGCTGACGGTTCGCCCATCGACCAGACCACCCGTTGCGACCACGCGGGGCGCGGCCGGCTCGGATTTCGCATCGCCGCTGTTGATGTAGTTGGCCAGGGCAATCCCATATTCCAGGCCAAGCTCGTTCGCCTTGGCAGTGCGCATATAGTAGGCGAGAGATGAGGCGTAGGTATGCGGCCGCCGCCTGCTTCCTTTCGCCGGCTTCAGGATGATCACCATGTCGGCAGTCTATCGAGTGCAGGCTGGGCGCTGCAGCTAATCTTGCCGAACTGTCGAGCACCCTATTTCGACGAAAGATAACACCTCGTAACAGACTGTGTCGCTATGCGACACCGCCAGGCTGCGAGAAGCGAAGCGCCGAGCGGCCGACCCGCGGTTCACGCGATAGCGTGAACCCCATCCTGTGTGAAATATTGGGGCCGGTGCAACGACCCGCAACACTGACTTACCTTCCGTGAAGCCGACATGGCGCCGCGAGACCGAGCATGACATGGCATAACAAGACGCGTCGCAACACAACATGGCTGCGTGGGAGTTGATGAAGCCAAGTGCAGGTCAGTCCTGCGGGGGAGGACGATGTCCGATCGGGAGCCGCGGCCGGCCAGCGGCCTTGGCTATCCGGTCGAGCCAAGGCATCGGGTTTCGAGCATTGCAGAAGGCAGTCATATCGGCTGCATCCACGAAGCCGAGCGCTCTGGCATAAACGTCGTTTACGATCGGCATATCGTTTGATGTGCGGTGGTCTGCTCCGCAAATCGCGCGGGGGTCGGCAAGCTGTCGCTCGAAGCGGGAGAGGGTCTGAGCGCTGACGCCGGCCTGCGCAGCGACGGCATCGAGGCTGAGACCGGCCGCGTGCCGCGCAGCACGGGCTCGGGGGCCGCGACTGATCTGGTCAAGCGTCACGATGTGTACGCCCATTGGAGCAGCGTTGAGGCCAAGCACCAAGGGGTGCGACAGCGCAGTCACAAGCATCTCGCCGGGCGGCTTCGACGTGGCCTCGATCCGGCCGATGGTGATCCGGGAACAACCCACAGCGCGGGCCAGTCGGGCCTTGGACCAGCCGCGGGCGATCCGGAGCCTTCGGACCTCAGCACCATAGTCTGTCGGGATGACAGTTCGTGACATTGCTTTGCAATCGGCTGGGACGAGCGGGAGAATGGGTTACAACAGATAACACGAAAAGTGTAACAATCTAACATTCTCTCGAAGCACCCATCCTCTAACCTCGCCCATGAGCGAGAAAGACACAGGTGCGAGCCGGTCGGCGCAGCGCGACGAAGACCAGGCGGCCCATAGGGGCTCCGCGGCGGTCGTCGCGGGCAAACGCCGCCTCTACGACGCAGACGTTATCCGCGCAGCCCTCGATAAGCAACGCGGGCACGACCAGGCAAGCCCGCCCGAGCAATGGGCGACGCTCGCAGGCGTGATCAGGACGCTCGCGCCGATCATCGCCGATCGGCGCCAGCGTGGCTGGACCGATCCGATGATCTGCGCGCTGCTTAGCGAGCTCGGGGTCGAGGTTAGCCCAGCGACCCTGCGCGTATACCGCTCGCGTATGCGCGAGCAGGCGGGGCAGAGCGTGCCTCGTCCCGAGCCTGATGCGCCACCGCGGCAGCGGCCTTCCGTTACAATGCCGCCGGCCGAGTCCTCGACGCCGCCGAGGGCGCCCCCACAGGTGGGGCTGAGCTCTGACGTCGAGCCGCCGGCCGAGCCGCGGTCCCGGTTCAACCCGCTCGTGAACGTCGACGAAAACGACATCTGATCAAGGAAGGAGATGTAACATGGTGCTGAAGAAGCAGAGGGCTGCGGTCGTATCGACCAAGAAGAAGGGAGGGGTTGGTGCCTCGACGATGATGATTGCGATGGCGACGGTGCTGCGTGCCACCCTTGACGGCGTCTCTCAGGTGCGGGTGGTCGATGCCGACGCATACAATGGGACACTGATCCAGCGCATCGGCGAGCGTGACGAGTCAGGAACGCTGGTGGCAAACCAGAGCGCGGACCGGGGCGTCATCAAGGCCGACCTGTTCGACCGGGACGGCGTTCGGCCGATCTTCGAGGCCGTCGAGTCTGATGCCGACATCGTCCTCATTGATACGCCCGCAGGAAGTCTCGATAAGTTCGAGCGCCTGTCGGCCAACTTGAACGCGAGGGACTTCGTGGATCACGTCATTGCGTGTGAGCGAACGCCCATCGTTGTGGTCCCGTTCACGCCAGCCGGCGCGTCGATCAGGGCCATCAAAATGGCGCTGGACCGGTTCGGTGAGGGCGCCAGGTTCGTGGCCGCCCGCAACATGGTCGGCCATACCGAGCGCGATTACCGGCTCTGGGCGGCAGAGCCCATCGTTGATCGCTTCGGGGCGCAGGTCGGCGGCCGCACGCGGACGGCGTTCGAAGCTGCCGGCGGGCGCGTGATCGAAATGCCGGCAGCGGATGCCGGCACTCTGTCAGTCGCCGAGGCTCTGAAGCTCTCGTTCGCGGAGGCCGCCGGTTCGAACTGGCCCGGCACCAACTGGCAGCAATGGGACCGGCTGAACATGGGAAAGTGGCTCCAGGCCTGGGTCGTCGAGCTCCAGAAGATCGACGATTGGCTCGGCCTTGAAGACGCAAACTGGAGGGCGTTCTGATGATCCGCCCCGAGCCCGGCCCGCCCGGAACCACGCCGCAGAGCGCCCGCGAGCTGCTGGAGCGCTACACCTACGGCCCCGGTGAAATCGAGGCGATCCTGCGGTTCGCCGACGAGAATAATCTGCTGAAGGACGACTTCGTCTGGCTGCTTACCGCCGTGCTCAAGGTCAACACTAATCTCGTGGCGGAGCTGCTCCAGGCAATCGTCGCCGGCGAGAGCTGGAAGGGCGGCATGCATGACCTCTGGCGTGACATGTCCCAGCACCTGATCGGACTCAAGGATCAGCTGGTGGGGCAGATCGAGTGTGCCGCTGCGCGCAGCGCCGGCGACATCGCCGTGCAGGTTGCCAGGCTGGAGGTGATGGCTCGCGACTTGGCGGCCTTCAACAAGAATATGGTCGTAGTCGCCAAGGACTTCAGGGCGACGCGGGACGTGCTTTCCCGAACGCTGGATACGGCCGACCAGGGCAGCGCATTCAAGCTGCTGGCCGCGTATGTGGCGGAGAGCTTCCGTCCAGTTCTGCGGAGCGAGGTCATCGCTTTCCGTTACGAGGCGCAGCGGCAGGTCCAGAACGCCGTGCGCGCGCTGTTCGTCTGTGGCGCCGCGGCGAGCTGCTGCCTCGCGCTGATGATGTGGAAGCTGTTCTTCTGAAAGTGGCTCTATGGCCAGCGATGGTGCCTCTTGTGTAGTGGTCGTTTAGCCGACGGGGTCTGGACGCTGGAACTAGCGCCGATTTTGCGAGCTCAGAGGACGCGCGGTAGTGTACCTGGTTTGCGGTTGAACGAGGTTACGCTCTTCCGCCAGATTCACTTCGTTGAAGGGGCGAGTCGACAACGCTGGCGGTTGCCATTTGTTCGGGCCGACTGGGCGTCACCTCTGGGTCCACTCCAGCCGTTCACCTGCGTTAATGAACGGTCCGGGCTTGGGCCAAAGCGGCCGATCTGCAGTAATGACACATTTTCAAAAGTGCACGGGTCATTACAAGGCGGGCGAAAGGACCACTGGGCGTCAGCTCCTCCCAGTCGAACGCAGCACAAACTCGCGCGGCTGCTTCGGGTCGGGAAGGTACGACCCAACCGATTGAAGACTTTCTTCTTCGCTATCGTGACGATCAGCACCCTTGGCTGGCCGGGCGTCGTGGATGTCACCCCACTGGGGGACTTCTTTCGCTGAGTGCAGCGACTACCCAGCGATGCAATAAAAATTAATAGGTCAGGAGAGGGCTATGCGTTCAAAACTTCGCGCATCGACGGCAATGGGGCTCGCCAGCGCATTTCTCGCTTCAGCTGCGCCTGCTGTAGCACAGGATTCTTCTGCTCCCGCAGCGGGGGGCAGCGGTACCGCCACGCAGGTGGCCAGCAACGCAGCACCCGAGGAAGGCGGCCTTGGTGATATCGTCGTAACCGCTCAAAAGCGCGAGCAGCGGTTGAACGAAGTTCCCGTTGCGATCTCAGTTGCGTCCGGTCTGGCTTTGCAGAACGCTGGGGTCACGGACGCCACGCAGCTGGAACAGATTATCCCAGGCTTTACGTCGTCGATCAGCGTTTTTGGTCCGCCGGTATTTTCGCTCCGAGGCGTCAACTTCAACTCGTTTCAAGCCTCGGCGCCGCCGACCGTCAGTTCCTACATCGACGAGGCTGCGCTTCCATACCCCGTGATGGGACAGGCCTTGTTCC
>SXGT01026096.1_pt1 | contig 22194 bp, 22 predicted proteins | sample 3176221 | NCBI WGS metagenome assembly SXGT01 (sample SAMN11356862, study PRJNA531348) | freshwater metagenome | isolation source: freshwater sample F1-120 | place: China: Fuxian Lake, Yuxi | collected 2017-12-25
CTCGCACTGCGCGAGTGGGCCGTGCTCGAGCAACAGCACGAGAATCGTCGCAGTGCGAAGCGATCTGCTCGATCGCGCAGAAGCTCGGACGAGGCGAGACGTGGGCGCATCTTGGCCATCACATTGGCCATCAATTGACCAGCACTCGGCAGTTGTCCACAACATCAGGCGGATCCAGAACAGGCCCTGACCTGGTAGAACGTCATTTGACAACACCACACGGACACGCCGATATCGCCTACGGATCAGAAGGTTAGGGGTTCGAGTCCCTTCGAGCGCGCTGAAGTCCCAGGTCAACGGCCCGGGCGCTGGTCCACGGAAGATCGTTGAGGACCCGGCCCCCGGTCATCGAGCCCATCCAGGCCTCGCGGACGAGCGCCTCCACCATCGCCCAGCCGAGGCGGCAGCGATGCCGTCCAGCAGGGCCCCGATGATCACGGCGTCGGTCTGCAGCGTGACGCCGACGCACGGAGGCGGCGGTCGTGTCGACGAGAGGTGGCGTTGGTGACCATGCTCTCTCCCATGATCGTGGCCGTCACCGGAGGCACGGGGTTCGTCGGATCGCATGCGGTGGTCCGGTTGCTGGCCCATGGGCACCGACCGCGCCTGCTCGTGCGGAGCCCGGCCAAGGCGGCCACCGTGCTGGGAACCCTCGGGGTGGACCTCGAGGCCGTCGACCTGGTGGTGGGCGACATGGGCGACGATGCGGCGGTGTCCCAGCTGCTCGAGGGTGCCGACGCAGCCATCCACGCCGCCGCCGCAGTGGGCGTCACCGGTCCGAAGACGGACCTGGTGGCCCAGAACGTGCGAGGCGCCGAGCTGGTGGTGGGGGAGGCGGTGCGGCGAGGGCTGGACCCGGTGATCCACGTGTCCACGGTCGCCGTGTTCGTGCCCCCCGACCGATCGATCATCACCGCCGACGGTCGGCTGGCGTCCCCTCGCACCGACTACGGGCGCTCGAAGCTCGAGGCCGAGCGGTTCGCACGAGGGCTGCAGGACGACGGCGCTCCGGTCACGATCGTTTGTCCGCTGACCTGATCGACTATGTCATCTGCCACGAACTTGCGCATTTGCGCCAACCCAATCATTCGCCGGCTTTCTGGCGCGAGGTCGAGGCGCTCTATCCCGATTACCGCGCGGCACGGCTCCGCTTGCGGCGTGAAGGAGCTGCAGCGATGGCCTTAGGGTTTGATAGCGAGGCGGCGGGAAGGGCTGTCCCAAAGCCATAGGCCATTGACGGGCGGTTTGCCACTGGCCTCACGCTCCGCGTTGAAGGGTTTTTCGTGGAGCAGCATCTGGATTTCGTTCAGCCGCTGCGCGAGGGGTCTTGCCAAGGGGCGTGCCTCGGTCGTCGAGGGCCAGTGGCTGGCAATAGGGCGACCAATGATCTCACTGATGGGTAGGGGGCTAAAAGCGAAAGGGGTCGTGACGCGCAGGAAAAGTCGCGGGACTGGGTTCTCGTTCAGGAAGAATCGCCATGTCTCGTCATCGAAATAGGCGTTCAGCACCGCCTCAAGCTGCTGCCATTCGTTTGCATCAAGGCTGGCTGAGAGATCTGCGCTGGGAACCAGATGTTCCATGCGGGCCTCAAGATGAATGGGCTGGGCAAAGTACCAGATCCAACCGGCGGTCTCGAGCCCAGCCTCGGCCGCACATTGCGCCGCACTGGGAGAAGCCCCAGGCAAAGCCTTAGCTGAAGCAAAAGGCGGCAGGGCTTGGCCAAAGAGGCGCGCAAAAAAATTTTTCAAGCGGGGTTACTCACGCAGCAGGCCAGGCGGGGGTGGCGATGCCCTCGCCTAGATCGGCTTCGATCAGGCGCTGTCGCACGGCCAAGAGCTTCTCAATCAGGGCGGGCTCGGCTTGAGCGTAGGCCTCGGCATCCGGCACCCGTTTGACGACCACGCCAAGGAGCTCAGTGATGGCGTTGCCAATGGAGTTTTGGCTGATGGTGACAATGAGATTGCCGGCATCGTTACGATAGATCAGTTGTTTGAAGGCGGGCTGCCAGCGAATCGCGTTGGCGTATTTGGCATCCTTGATGCAACGGTCGCGCACCATCTTGGCGGTTTTAAGGAAGTCGTTATTGAACTGCAGTTTGTTCTCGACCAACTGCGGAAAGTTCAGATCGCGGGGCGGCGGCGCATTGCGGGTCGAGACCTGGCTGAAAAAGCTGCGGTAGAAATCGATGAAGCCTTTGAGCAGGATGTCGTATTCCTTCCAGAAGCGCGGATCCTTGAGAGCGGCGGCCCCGCCGTGAACTTCCCAACTAGGCAGCCCTTGCGGATAACCGGTCAGGGCAATGCGGCAGGAACCGGACTGGCAGGGCTTGAGAATGGAGAGGTCTAATTCGTCGAAAAAGGCGCGGTAGATATCGCGCATGTGGGCCTGAAACAGAGAGTGCTGGCCACCGTCGGTCAAGTTAGGGTTGGCCTCATCGGCGAATGGGGCGGCCTGCAACTCGACCTTGTCAAAGACGATGAAGTGGTTATGTAGCATGCGGATCGAAGGAACCCCAGGCGAGGTCAGTGGCCAGGTGGCATCCAAGCTTGCCTCGCCGGCCAGGATGAGGTGCTTTTCCGGGTCTGGGTAGAGTTCCAACATGTAATCGAAGAGGATCTGGTTCATGCGGTTCCAGACATTCTTCACCGCCTCGGGAACTTGGGTGCGGCGCACCGGTCGGCCTAGCGGGTCGAGAACGGACTGCGAGGTGTTGTAAATGATCGAGGCGTCGAACAGATTGCTGTGGCCGATGGCCTTGCGATATAGCAGCAGGCCTTCCGGATTTTTCAGTAGACCGTTGTTGTGCATCAGGTCGTTAAGATTTTCGGCACTGTTGAAAAACTCGTTGGGCTTCATTCCTTCCGGGACATCCAAAGGGATGGGGCGGTAAGGGGTAGTGATTTCGCGGGGACCGGACGACATGGCAGGTTGAACTGGGTTGGATAGCTGATGCGCGTATTCTAACGAAAACCCGCTCATCGCCGATTGATGCGCATCAACGCGGCCACCGCAATGCGATGAGGACGGACGGCGGGGCGGAGGGCCGTTACAATGTCTTCCCATGTCTGTGGCCCTTTTTTCTTTTTGCCTCGTCAAAGGCTTTACATGAATCTGTCAGGTTGGCCTTTTGAGCTGTGGATTGGCCTGCGTTATACGCGGGCCAAACGCCGTAACCATTTCATTTCATTTATTTCAGTCGTCTCCATGGCCGGTATTGCCTTGGGCGTGATGGCCCTGATTGTGGTGATGGCGGTGATGAACGGTTTTCAGGAGGAGTTGCGTAACCGTATTCTCGGGGTGGCGGCGCATATCGAGATGAGTGGTCACGATGGCCGCCTGGAGAACTGGCCAGCGCTGGACGCTCGGGTGCGAGAGCAATCTGCGGTCATCGGATCAGCACCCTATATCAACGGCCAAGGCCTGCTGGCGGCGGGTGGCGAGACGCGTGGGGTGATGTTACGCGGGGTGTTGCCGGACCGGGAAGGGCAGGTCGATGAGGTACCATCGCGGATGAAGTCGGGGCGCCTCGAGGATCTGCGTGGCGGTGAATTCAATATTGTCCTCGGTGCCGAACTGGCCCGGGCACTGGGTGTGTTTCGCGGCGACCGCTTGACTCTGGTGGTGCCCCAGGGCGTGGTGACGCCCGCAGGCATGATCCCGCGCATGAAGCAATTTACGGTGGTTGGTGTCTTTGAGGCGGGCATGTATGAATACGATGCCGGTCTGGCTTTCCTTCATATTGATGACGCTGCCAAGCTCTTGCGCACCGGTGCGGCGGTCTCGGGCCTGCGCCTGAAATTGGCCAATATGGATGCGGCCCCGCAGGTTCGCCGGGCCTTGGTCAATACCCTCAACAGCGAATATGCGGTGTCGGACTGGACTCAGAGCCACGCCAACTTCTTCCGTGCCGTGCAGATCGAGAAGCGCATGATGTTCATCATCTTGTCCCTGATCGTAGCGGTGGCGGCGTTCAATATTGTCTCGACTCTGGTGATGGCGGTGCAGGACAAACAGTCCGATATTGCCATTCTGCGCACCCTGGGGATGCAGCCCGGTTCCGTAATGCAAATCTTTATGGTGCAAGGTAGCCTGATTGGCGTGATCGGCACCCTGAGTGGCGTGTCGCTGGGTGTCTTGCTGGCGCTTAACATCGAGACCGTGGTGCCATTCATCGAGCGAATGCTCGGCCAGGACTTGTTCCCGGCTGATGTTTATTACATTTCTGAACTGCCCTCCAAGCTGGTGTTGGGTGATGTGTTGTGGGTTGGGGGGGTATCCCTGTTGCTTTCCTTCCTGGCCACGCTGTATCCGAGCTGGCGGGCGTCACGCGTGCATCCAGCGGAGGCCTTGCGCTATGAATAATCCCATGGCCTTGGCCTGTCAGGGCCTCTGCAAGGGTTACCAGATGGGTTCCGTTGTAGTTCCTGTGTTGACGGGGGTTAGCCTCAGCGTTGGGGTGGGCGAGCAGGTCGCGATTATGGGCGCCTCGGGGTCGGGCAAGAGCACGCTGCTTCACCTCTTGGGTGGGCTCGATCGGCCCGATGCCGGTCAGGTGATCCTGAATGGCCAGGATCTGGCTTATATCGGGGAAAGCGAACGCTGCAGGTTGCGTAATCGCAGCCTAGGCTTCGTGTACCAGTTCCATCATCTCCTACCCGAATTTACGGCCCTGGAGAATGTGGCCATGCCCCTAATCCTGCGTCGAATGGCGTGGGGCGAGGCGCAGGCGCAGGCTTCCGCTGCCTTGGAGGAGGTGGGATTGGGACACCGCTTGGCGCACCGTCCCGGCGAGCTGTCCGGAGGTGAACGGCAGCGGGCCGCCATTGCCCGCGCCTTGGTGACGCGCCCGGCTTGTGTGCTAATGGACGAACCGACCGGCAACTTGGACCGCCACACGGCGAGTCATATCCAAGATCTGTTGCTGAGCCTCAGTCAGCAGCACCAGGTCTCTTTGCTGGTGGTGACGCATGATCCGGTGCTGGCGGACCGCATGCAGCGCATCTTGACCCTTCAAGACGGTGCACTTATTGGATGACGCCTACGCCGCTGGGGTGATAGACTTGCTCGTATAAAGGATTATTGAATCCGGATAATGCATTAGAGGAGTGGCGTATGCATACGATATGGCGGGTGATTCTGGTGGCATTTTTGTGCGGGAGTCCTCTTGGCTATGGATATACCCCGGGCGAGATGGTTGATTCCAAAATGCCGACCAAAACCTTGATGCCGAAGGTTAAGGTGGATAGTGGTCGCTTGGAGTGGGTTCCTTACGCCATGGATTTATCCCCTTGGCCCACTTTATGTGAAGACGATCCCCGGGCTATGCCACGGCCGCAACACGCGCAATATGTGGCTCCATTGCGGGGTGATGCGGTACGCGGACGGATGATCGTCATGGATACCCGGCGCGGCAACTGCGTGACCTGTCACGAAATTCCTGGCGAAGATTGGCCCGGCACCTTTGGTCGCAAGCTCAACCATTACAAGCAGCTGCGGATGAGCGATGCCGATATTTACCAGCAGATCTACGATGTCCGTATCACTGCGCCCAGGGCCGTGATGCCTCCTTTTGGGGCGCTGGGTATCCTGTCTGATCAGGATATTCGCGATGTTGTGGCCTATCTGCAGAGTCTGGAGTAAGCATGCGTAACCTAATTGTCGTGCTGGGCCTGTTATTGGCACCGGCTTGGGCGGATGAGCCCTACAAAGAATATACCCCGGCCGAACATTTTGAGCCGCATGTCAGCGGCGATTCGCAACTAACCGGAACCTATCGTTACTGGAAGGATCCCACCAAACTGGATCTGCGTTTGGCTGGACACCCGGACGATAGCTGGAAGCTAAATTGGAAGCACCTCGACTATCCCTTTAACAAGGAAATGCATGCGGGCCACTTGGCCCTGGACCGGGGCTTGGTGCTATTCAACAAGCTTAATCGCGCGGGAACCTTCAAGAACTGTCTGGTCATGTATCGCCTTAACGGTCAATACGAGACGACACTGCGAGGTTTGCGGACGCATTTTCCGGCCTATCGCACGGATCTTAGACGGGTTGCGGGCTTGGAAGAGGTGATTGAGCATTGTGCCGCCCTGGAGAGTGAGACCCTGCAGAATGGCAGCTATGACAACAGCGCTGTATCCATTTACATTGCCTCCCAGAGTCTGGGTATGCCGATCAAGATTGATGTCAGTTCGGGCCCGCTGCGCGAGGCCTGGAAGCGGGGCGAGCGACTTTTTCATCAAAAGGTCGGGCGCAACAACATGTCCTGTGCCTCCTGTCATGTCGGGCGGGTGGGCCAGTCGCTGCGGGCCACCGTGGTCACCTCGCCGTATGGCGATGCGGCCCATTACCCAGTCTATCGAGATCGCTTTGGCATTACCTCACTGCATATACGCTTCGCTCAGTGCAGCCTAGATTTGGGGTTCAACGCCCTTAAACCCGGCAGTCCGGCCTATACGGATGTAGAGGTGTTTCTGACCGCGCTGACCAATGGCTATCCAGTCAGTGTTCCGTCTGAGCGTCCCTGATTAAGGCTTCTGTCGGCGCGCTTGGCGGCGCTTGAGGTAAGCCAGCAGATAGAGCCGCCAGCCGATGCGTACAGCCGCATAGCCGAGCGCGGCAAGGAGGCCGGCGAGGACCACCTCGCCGAGCAAAAAGGCTTCGCCCAAACTAAGCAGCCAGTGCCAGAATTCGGGCAGGAAGGCAGTCCAGTCGCTCCAGTCAAACTGCAGGTCAAGCGGGGGGACAGTCGCCTTTGTGCCGAGCAGGAATTCTCCGATGGCCAGCGCAGCGATGATAATGAAAGGCCAGGTCAGGGGGTTCGAGATCAAGGTTGTGGCGACCGCGACTGGCAGATTGACCCGAAAGGCAATGGCCAAGAGGGCCGCAGAGAACATCTGTACCGGGCCCGGAACCAGGGCGCCGATCATGCCAACGGCGACACCGCCAGCCACGGAGGCCCGATTCAGGTGCCAAAGGTTGGGGTGTTTGAGCCAAGTCCCGGCCCAGCGCAGATGGCGGTGATCGCGGATCGTCGCGTGATCGGGGAGAATCTTGCGAAAATGCTTGCGGGGCATGGTGATGAATGATGACATTTCTTGACGCACGGCAGGTCATTGTAGTCCGAACCACGGGACGGGCTGATTCATGCGTTGGCTGATTGTCTGGTTCACGGCAGGCGCGGCCCTGCTCCAGACCCAGGCCGTCTTGCCGAGCTTCGCCCCTTTGTGGGGGGCACCGCTGCTTCTACTTATTGGCTATTACGGTTTGCGGCCTCTGCCCGCCACGGGTTATCGGGGCGTGCTGCGTTGGGGTGGCGTGGGGCTCATGGCCCTCGCTACCGGGTTTTATTACGCGGCCGGGCGCGCCGAGCTGCGTCTGGCTGACCGCGTTGAGCCGCATTGGATTGGACTTGCCACCCCGGTCACTGGCGTGGTCGAGGGTTTACCGCAAGCGACCGCCTATGGTTGGCGCTTTGTCTTGCGGGTTAGCCGCGACGAGGCTGGTGTTCTGCCTGAGCGGCTGCAGGTTATGGCCGCGACGAAGTGGTTGGCAATGGCCCCTAAAGGCGGCCATTGTCTGCGCCTTGATTTGCGTCTTCGGCAACCGCATGCCAGCCAGAACCCCGGCGTCGCCGATCGGGAGGGCTGGTTGTTTGAACGCGGTATCCGCGGCTTTGCGAGCGCGACCGGGCCCGTGCAGAGGGTCGATTCGTGTGAACCGGGTTTCCGGGCCCGGATCGATGCTTTTCGCCAGCATTTACGCGACGGGATGGCGCAGCGGTTGGTTGATGAAGAGGGCAGGGCGCTGCCCTTTGCCGGAGTCGCCATTGCGCTGGCGGTGGGTGACCAGAATGCCATTCCTGATACGCAGTGGCGAGTCTTTCGGATGACCGGGGTAACGCACCTGATGAGCATCTCCGGCCTGCATATCACGCTCCTGTCCGGGTTGGTTTATGCGCTGGTGTATGGCCTCTGGCGGCGGGTCGCCTGGCTGACCCTGCGCGTGCCGGCCGTCAAGGCGGCGGCCCTCGCCGGCTTGGTGCTGGCCATCGTCTATACGCTGTTGTCCGGATTCGGGATCCCGGCGCAGCGTACGCTCTACATGATCGCGGCCATGGTTTCCGGAGTTTGGCTGGGCCTGGCGCACTCGCCCTCACGCGTTTTGGCGGTGGCTTTGGCGGCGGTGGTCCTGATCGATCCGTGGGCGGCGCTGTCGGCCGGTTTCTGGCTCTCGTTCATGGCGGTGGCCGCTCTTTTCTATGCCGGTGCAGGGCGCTTGCGTCCGCCGCGTTGGTGGCAGGCTTGGGCGATGACGCAGTGGGTAGCCAGTCTAGCCTTGTTGCCTTTGTTGTTGATGATGTTTCATGAATTTTCTCTGGTGTCGCCGTTGGCCAATGCCTTTGCCATCCCGGTCATTAGTCTGTTGGTGGTTCCGCTGGCGATGTTCTCGGCGCTATTCCCCTGGGAGGGGTTGGCGGTGCTGACGCATAGTGTGATTGCCGCTGTAATGTGGGGTCTGGAGGCCTTGGCGGCCTGGCCACAACCCGTTTGGCATGTGGGTGAGGCGGGGGAGGCGGGCGGCGGGCGCGGGGTTGTTACCCTGTTTCTGGCAGCTATTGGCTTGTTTTGGCTGCTCTTACCGGGTGCATTTCCGCGCCGATCTTTGGGCTTGCTTTTGTTGCTGCCGTTGCTTTGGCCCGTAAACGACCGCCCGGATGAGGGAGCCTTGCGCGTCGAGGCCCTCGATGTAGGCCAAGGCCTCGCTGTGGTGGTTTCGACGGCGCGGCACACGCTGCTGTTCGATACGGGGCCAGCCTTCGATGGAAGCGATGCAGGGCAGCGGATTATCGCGCCACGACTCTGGGCAATGGGGCTACGGCGTTTGGATGGGCTTATTGTTTCGCATAGTGATGCGGACCATAGCGGCGGCGCGGCGAGTATTGCGGCGGCATTCCAGCCGGCTTGGTCTCTGTATGGCCAGCCCCTGGCGGGTTCGGGGCAGGTGCGCTGTGTGGCGGGTCAGACATGGCAGTGGGATGGTGTTCGCTTTGAGGTGTTACATCCCCCCGCACATTGGGCTGAAAATCCGTATTTTTCGGCCAATGACCGCAGTTGTGTGGTCAGGGTAGAGTCTGCTTGGGGCAGCCTTATGCTGTTGGCCGATATTGAGCGTTTGGGCGAACTGGAACTGCTGGAAAAACAGCGCGGACGCTTGCCCAGTAACGCCTTGTTGGTTGCGCATCACGGCAGTCGGGGGGCCTCATCCGAGGGCTGGGTCGCGGCAGTACGCCCGTCTGAAGCCCTTATTTCAGTGGGCCACGGAAATTCCTTCGGTCACCCTCATGCAGAGGTATTGGCTCGCTATCGTGAGGCGGGAAGTCGGATCTGGCGAACGGATCGGGGGGGAGCCATCCGTCTGGATTTTACGCAGGAAGGATCTTTTGTCCGTTCGTGGCGCCACGAACAGCGCCGCTATTGGCACGCGCTTTGAGGCTGAGGTTTGCTGCCGAGGTTTATTTACCCCCGTCGATCAAGGTATAGTTCAACATTCGCAAAAAACCGCTGTTTTGCGGGCTACAAAGGTTAGAAGCATTATGTCAGACCATCTCATGCAGACTTACGCGCGCCAGCCGATCGCCTTTACCCACGGGGAAGGCGCCTGGCTGGTAGCCGAAGATGGACGGCGCTATCTGGATGCGCTGGCCGGTATTGCCGTCAATGGCTTGGGCCATGCCCATCCGCGCCTGACCCAGGCCCTGTGCGAGCAGGCTGGGCGTTTGATTCATACCTCTAACCTGTATGAAATCCGCGAGCAGTCCGCCCTGGCCGATCGCCTCTGCGCCTTGGCAGACATGGATCGGGCCTTCTTTTGCAACTCAGGTGCCGAGGCCAATGAGGCGGCCATCAAACTGGCGCGACTCTATGGTCATGGCAAGGGCATTGAGACTCCGGCCATCATCGTGATGGAAAAATCCTTCCATGGCCGCACTCTGGCCACCTTGACGGCGACTGGAAACCGTAAGGTACAGGCGGGGTTTGAGCCTTTGGTGCAGGGCTTCTTGCGGGTGCCGTTTGATGATATTGCGGCGGTCGAACAGGTCGCGGCCCACAATAAATCCGTGGTGGCCATTCTGGTTGAGCCGATTCAAGGCGAGGGCGGCGTGCATGTTCCCAAGCCCGGCTATTTGCGTGAATTGCGTCGTATCTGCGATCAGCATGGCTGGCTGCTGATGCTCGACGAAGTGCAGACGGGTATTGGCCGTACCGGAAAATGGTTCGCCTTTCAGCACAGCGAGATCCTGCCGGATGTCGTCTCTCTGGCCAAGGGGCTGGGTTCTGGCGTGCCAGTTGGGGCGTCGTTGGCGCGCGGCGCCGCCGCCACTCTATTTACGCCGGGCAAACACGGCACCACCGTTGGCGGCAATCCGCTGGCCTGTCGGGCGGCGCTCACCACGCTGGAGGTGATGGCCGACGACCACTTGCTGGCGCGGGCCACGGCCTTGGGCGAGCGAATCAAGAATGGCATGCGGGCAGCGTTGCAGGGCGTTGCCGGTATCCGCGACATCCGGGGTCAGGGCCTGATGATGGGCATTGAGCTGGATCGCCCCTGTGCCGATCTGGTCGCCCGCGCGCGCGATCAGGAGCAACTCATCATCAATGTCACCGCTGACAGCGTGATCCGTCTGCTCCCGCCGTTGGTCTTGTCCGACGCTGACGCCGATTTACTGGTTGAGCGCTTGGCGCGTTTGATTCGCGCCTTCCTCGCGTAAGCCATTGCCTTACGAGTCAGGTCACTCTCATGGAACTGCGCCACTTTCTGCAATTCAAGGATCTATCCCGCGCTGAACTGGATTACCTGTTCGATCGCACTCGCGTGATTAAAGATCGTTTCAAACGCTACGAGGCCTATCATCCGCTGACGGATCGGACGCTGGCGATGATCTTCGAGAAGAGCTCCACCCGCACCCGCCTGTCTTTCGAGGCCGGTATGCACCAGTTGGGCGGCTCGGCCATATATCTCAACACGCGCGATACCCAGTTGGGCCGCGGCGAACCGGTCGAGGATGCGGCCGAGGTTATTTCGCGCATGGTTGATATCGTGATGATCCGCACCTTTGAGCAGCGCATTATTGAGCGCTTTGCCGCCCATTCGCGGGTGCCGGTCATCAACGGTCTGACTAACGAATATCACCCTTGCCAGATTCTCGCCGATATCTACACCTTCATTGAGCAGCGCGGCCCCATTCAGGGCAAGACCGTGGCCTGGATCGGCGACTCTAACAATATGTGCAATACCTGGCTGCAAGCGGCCGAGATCCTCGATTTCAATGTCCATGTCTCGACCCCGCCCGGCTACGAGGTAGAGCCGGAAGGCGCGGGATTGTTTGGCACGGATCATTTCGAGTCCTTCGCTGACCCGCTGGCGGCTTGTCGCGGGGCCGATCTGGTGACCACCGATGTGTGGACTTCGATGGGTTTTGAGGCCGAAAACGCCGAACGGCAAAAGGCCTTCGCTGACTGGTGTGTCGATGCCGAGATGATGGCCGTGGCCGCCAAGGATGCGGTGTTCATGCACTGCCTGCCGGCGCATCGGGGCGAGGAGGTCGAGGCTGAGGTTATCGACGGCCCGCAATCCGTCGTTTGGGAAGAGGCCGCTAACCGCCTGCATGTGCAGAAGGCGTTGATGGAATTTTTGTTGTTGGGACGAATTGAAGCATGAGTGAAATCAAAAAAGTCGTGCTCGCCTATTCAGGCGGGTTGGATACCTCGGTGATCCTCAAATGGTTGCAGGATACTTATCAGTGCGAGGTGGTGACCTTTACGGCTGACTTGGGTCAGGGCGAAGAACTCGAACCTGCGCGCGCCAAGGCTTTACAGTTTGGAATCAAGCCTGAACAGATATTTATTGATGATTTGCGTGAAGAGTTTGTGCGCGATTTCGTGTTCCCCATGTTCCGTGCCAACACGGTCTACGAGGGCGAATATCTGCTCGGTACCTCGATTGCCCGGCCACTGATTGCCAAGCGCCTGATTGATATTGTCAACCTGACCGGGGCGGATGCGATTTGTCATGGCGCGACCGGCAAGGGTAACGACCAGGTGCGTTTCGAGCTGGGTGCCTATGCGCTCAAACCCGGTATCAAGGTCATCGCCCCGTGGCGCGAATGGGACCTGCTGTCGCGTGAAAAGCTCTTGGCGTATGCCGAGCAGCACGGCATCCCCATCGACATGAAGCACCGCCAAGGCGGTTCGCCCTATTCGATGGATGCCAACCTGTTGCATATTTCGTACGAAGGCCGCCATCTGGAAGACCCCAACGCCGAGGCCGAAGAAGATATGTGGCGCTGGACGGTGGCGCCGGAAAAAGCCCCCGATGTGGCCGAATACCTCACCCTGGACTATGTGCAAGGGGATGTGGTGGCGATCAACGGAGTGGCCATGAAGGCCCATGAAGTCCTTACCGAACTGAACCGCTTGGGCGGCAAGCACGGTATTGGCCGTCTTGATCTGGTCGAAAACCGCTTTGTGGGTATGAAGTCGCGCGGCTGTTACGAAACCCCGGGCGGGACTATTTTGTTGCGGGCTCACCGGGCGATTGAATCAATCACCCTGGATCGTGAGGTCGCGCACCTCAAGGACGACCTGATGCCGCGCTACGCCAGCCTGATTTACAACGGCTTCTGGTGGGCGCCGGAGCGCGTAGCGCTGCAGACCCTGATCGACCACACCCAAAAAACTGTCAACGGCACGGTGCGCTTGAAGCTGTACAAGGGCAATGTCATCGTCGTCGGCCGCGATTCCATGACCGACTCCCTGTTCGATCCGACCATTGCAACCTTCGAGGATGATGCCGGGGCCTACGATCAAAAGGATGCAGGCGGCTTTATTAAGCTCAACGCGCTGCGCCTGCGCATTGCTGCCAACCTTAAAGCAAAAGGGAAATAACCATGAGTCAGTTTGAAAAAGCCACCGTCATCCAGAAGGCCAATGTGTTTTTCGACGGTAAATGCGTGTCGCACACTGTTTATACCGAAAACGGCGAGAAAAAGTCCGTCGGTGTCATTCTGCCCGGCGTGCAGCTCACCTTTAACACCAGCACACCAGAAACCATGGATTGCGTGTCTGGCCGTTGTCGCGTCCAGTTGCCGGGCGCCTCGGCATTCAAGGAATTCGGTCCCGGCGAGGCCTTTTCGGTCAAGGCGGGCGAGGCCTTCGTGATTGAGGCCGTGGATGGCCCCTATCACTATGTCTGTCACTTCTCCTGAGTTTACTGAACGCCATGCCCAGCTTTGATATTGTTTCCGAGGTCGACACCGTTGAGATCAAGAATGCGATCGATCAGGCTAGCAAGGAGATCGGCCAGCGCTATGACTTCAAGGGTTCGGATGCCCGCGTCGAGCAGGCAGACAAGGTTTTGACCCTGCATGCCGATACCGACTTTCAGCTCGATCAGGTCTATGAAGTTGTGATCGCCAAGCTAGCCAAGCGCAATGTGGATGTGCGTTGCCTGGAACGCGGCAAGGTTGAAAAGGTCTCCGGTAACAAGGTCAAGCAAGAGGTTAAAGTCCGCGCTGGCATTGAGCAGGAACTGGCCAAGCGGCTGGTTCGGGTAATCAAGGATTCCAAGCTCAAGGTGCAGGCCAGCATTCAGGGTGACACGGTGCGCGTCTCCGGTGCAAAACGAGATATCTTGCAAGACACCATTGCCCTGGTAAAAAAGGAAGTGCTCGATTTTCCTTTGCAGTACCAAAACTTCCGCGACTGATTAGCCGATCGCATAGTCCAGCGCCAGGCCAATAAATACGGCAGCGCCAAACCAGGTGTTGTGCAAAAAGGCCTTGAAACAGGCGGCAGGTGTACGGTGGCGAATCAGCCGATAGTGATACGCCGCAATGCCGGCGGCAGCCCCCAGCCCAAGCCAGAACAGCCCTCCCAAAGCCTCTTGCGCACCGACCCAGGCCAAAAGAGCCAAAGTGATTGCGTAACACCCCATCACCGCAGCGACATCGAAACGGCCAAAGGTGATGGCCGAGGTGCGGATGCCAATCTTGAGGTCGTCAGCGCGATCGACCATGGCGTACTCGGTATCATAAGCCACGCTCCAGAACAAGTTGGCCAGCAGCAACAGCCACGCCTCGGTGGGGATGCTGCCCTGCACGGCGGCGTAGGCCATCGGGATGCCAAAGCCGAAGGACAGCCCCAAATAGGCCTGCGGGATGGCCAGAAAGCGTTTGGTGAATGGGTAGCTAGCGGCCAGAAAAGCCGCAATGACCGCCATGCCCAGCAAGAGCGGGGTCGCAATCGGCAATAAAATGAGCAGGGCGAGTACGGCCAGGGTCACCGCCAGCCAAACCGCTGCGCGCGGGTGGATCTCGCGGGTGGCCAGCGGGCGTTGGCAAGTGCGCGCCACTAGGCCGTCAAAGTCACGATCGGCGTAATCGTTGATGGCACACCCGGCCGAACGCATCAACACGACCCCGGCGACAAAAACGCTCAGGATGGCGAGGGGTGGCAGGCCGCCGGCGGCAAACCACAAGCCCCACAGGGTCGGCCACAGCAAGAGCAGAATGCCGATGGGCTTGTCGAGCCGGGTGAGACGGATATAGGCGTTGAACTTGACGGTCATGTCAGGCCCGGCAAAAAGACCTCGCTGACCAACAACGGTGCGCCGCCCAACAGATAGCGAGCGCGCCGCGCCCAGAGCTGGCGGGGCGGGTTGGCGAGGTTCGCGGCGGCGGCGCGGTAGAGCGGATGACGGGCGTCGAGGCGGCGATAGGACAGGGGCTCGCGCACGATGCGCGGGTTGAGAAACAGCGCTTCGCCCAAGGGCTGGTTGCCAAGGCCGGCCAGGGCGCGCCATGGCCCCTGAATGCTGGCGAGCGAGGCGACGCTATGGGCAAAAATCAGGGGCTGGTCGCCGCAACGCAGCAAAACCTCACGCACCAGCACCCAACGCTGGCGTGGCAAGTGCAATAAATGGTGTTCATCGGGATGTGGATGCGCGTATCCCTGCCGCAAACGCAGCACATTGAAAGCCGGGCAATGCTGGCGTAGATGCGCGGTGAGCGAACCGGGGCGGGTCAGCCAGAGGTGCGTACGCCCGGTTAAGGTGGGGGAGGCAAGCCAACAATCAGACATAAGGGCGCATTTTACCTGCTTGCCCGCTGATCTTAGGCATACAGCCGCGCTTCGCCGCCCGGTAGCCAGCGGTCGAGGTGGCGGGCGACGGCGTCGGGATGGTTGCGCAGCAGTTCAGCAGCGGCTTGGCCGGCGGGTTCCAGCATCGGTGCGTCGGCCTCAATGTCGGCAAAGCGCAGGAGTTGCTGGCCAGACTGCCGCGCCCCGAGACGCTCACCGGGGCCGCGCAGGCGCAGGTCGTGGCGGGCAATGGCAAAACCGTCCTGGCTGTCCTTGAGGATGGCCAGCCGCTCGCGGGCGACGGCGCCGATCGGGTTGCTATAAATCAGCAGGCAGGATGAGGCCCGCGCCCCGCGTCCTACTCGGCCCCGCAACTGGTGCATCTGCGCCAGTCCCATGCGCTCGGCGTGTTCGATCACCATCCGGCTGGCGTTGGGCACATCAACGCCAACCTCGATGACGGTGGTGGCGACCAGAACATTAATTGCGCCGGCCTTGAAGGCGGCCATGACCGCCGCTTTTTCCGCCGCCTTCATTCGCCCGTGAACCAGGCCGATGACGAGTTGTGGCAGCGCGGCGCGGATCTCGGCGTGCGTATCAATGGCGGCCTTCAGATCGAGTTTTTCGGATTCCTCAATCAAGGGGCACACCCAATAGGCCTGACCGCCCCCGGCACAAAACTCGGCCAGCCGGGCGATCACCTCGGGCCGGCGGGCATCGCTCATTACTCGTGTTTCGATTGGCGTGCGTCCCGGTGGCAGGCTGTCGATGCTGGAGATGGCGAGGTCGGCGTAATAGCTCATTGCCAGTGTGCGCGGGATGGGGGTGGCAGACATCATCAGCAAGTGGGGTAGGGTGGTTTCTGATTTACTGCGCAGGGCCAAGCGCTGTTCTACGCCAAAGCGGTGTTGTTCATCAACGATCACCAAGCCCAGGCGAGCGAAGGAGACATCGTCCTGAATCAGGGCGTGGGTGCCGACGGCGATGGCGGCGCTGCCATCGGCCAAGGTGGCCAGGGCGGCGCTGCGGGCTTTGCCCCGGACGGCGCTCGACAACCAAACCACCGCAACGCCCAGGGGCGTAAACCAGTCGTGCAGCTTTTGATAAAGCTGTTCGGCCAGCAACTCAGTCGGTGCCATCAGGGCGGCTTGGCGACCGCTACCGACGGCGAGGGCGGCGCAGGCGGCAGCGACACAGGTCTTGCCGCTCCCGACATCGCCTTGCAGCAGGCGGTGCATGGGGTGCGGTGCGGCCAGGTCGGCGCGGATTTCGTCCAGACAACGCGCTTGCGCGGCAGTGAGGGTAAAGGGCAGGGCGGCCAGCAGGCGCGGGCTCAAGGCCTCGACATCATCAAGCGGCACGGCGGGTTGGTGCTGGCGCAGGGCGGCGGCGCGTTGCAGGGAAATTTGCTGGGCCAGAAGTTCGTCAAACTTGAGCCGCGCCCAGGCCGGCCCTTGGCGCAGTTCCAGCAGGGTCGTGTCGGCGTTGGCCGGTGGGTGGTGCAAAAAGCGCAGCGTTGCGGCGAATTCGGGCAGGCCCAGGCGCTGGCGCAAAGGTTCGGGAAGGCTGTCGGCCAGCTCGGCACGGTCTAGCGCGGCATCAATCGCTTGGCGCAGGCGATATTGCGAGAGGGCGGCGACGCTGGGGTAGACCGGCGTCAGCGTTTTGGGGAGGGCTGTGGAAGGCCGCAAAACGCGGTAGCGCGGATGCACCATCTCCATGCCAAACAGGCCGGGGCGCGCTTCGCCAAAGGCGCGGACGGTCACGCCCGGGGTGAGTGCAGCGGCCTGGTTGGGGCGAAAGTGCAAGAGACGAATACGGAGCCGCTGCTGGGTTGCGTCCTCAATTTCGAACAATAGTTGCGAGCGAGAGCCGCGTTGTTGTTCCTTGTGGGTCAGAACGCCTTCGACCTGGGCGACCTCGCCGGGCCTTAGAGCGGCAAACGGGGTCAGCCGGGTTTCGTCCTCAAACCGCAGGGGGAGGTGCAAGACCAGATCGGCTGCACGCGTCAGGCCGAGCAGGCGATGCGGCTCGGTGAGCTTTGCTGCCACGGGCGCGCCGCGTTACTGCCCCAGCTCCAGCACAGCGTCGGCCTCAACCAAGGCGCCGCGCGGCAGGCTGGCGACGCCGACGGCGGCGCGGGCGGGGTAGGGCTGCTGAAAGTATTGCGCCATGATCTCGTTGACCTTGGCAAAGTGGCCAAGGTCGGTCAAAAACACATTGAGTTTGACCACATCGTTCAGGCTACCGCCCGCGGCGTTGGCGACAGCGTGCAGGTTGGCAAAGACGCGGTGAATCTGTGCCTCGATGCCGTCAACCATGGCCATGCTGGCCGGATCAAGGCCGATCTGGCCGGACAGATAGACGGTGCTGCCGACCTTAACGGCCTGCGAATAGGTGCCGATAGCGGCGGGGGCGTTGGGCGTGACGATGATGGTTTTCATGGGTCTTGGGGGCTAGGCTGGAGAGCGATGGGTGTGGCCTTCCGATGGGTTCTTCAGGCGGTGGATACGAGAGACCTCGGGCAGGGCGCGCATGGCGCGCATCAGGCGGGAAAGGTGGGCCCGATTTTGCACCTCGACGGTGAAGATGAGCTGGGTATGTGCGCCACCGCTGTCTTCAATCATGTGGACATCGTCGATGTTGGAGCCTTCGCTGGCGATGATGTTGGCAATCCGCGCCAAGACGCCGCGCTGATTCAGGGTCACAACGCGGATAGTGACGCGGAAGACCCGATCGAGTTCATGGGCCCACTCCACATTGATCCATTTATCGGGGTCTTCGCGATAGTGGCTGACCTGAGAGCAATCATGGGTATGGATGATGAGGCCTTGGCTTTTCTTGATCTGGCCGATGATGGGGTCGCCCGGGATCGGGCTACAGCAACGCCCCATCCGCACGGCAATGCCTTCGCTGCCGCGAATCAGGAGCGGCCCCGCGGCTTGGGTGCGGGCGCTGGTGGTTTCATCGCGCACCAGTAATTGCCGGGCGACGACCACGCCCAATTGCTTGCCTAGGCCGATGTCAGTCAGGGTTTCGGCGCGGCTGCGTCCTGTGGCCCGCGTGTATTTTTGCCATTGTGTGGCGCTGATCGCATCTGGGTCAGAGCCGAAGGCCCGCAAGGCTTGCCCCAGAAGCAGGCCGCCCAAGGCCTCGGACTCTTGCTGATTGGCGCGCTTGATGGCGCTCCGGATTTGGGCGCGGGCCTTACCCGTGAAGGCAAAGTGTGCCCAAGTGGGGTTGGGCGTGGCTTGATCGTCGGTTAGGACCTCAACCCGGTCGCCATTGCAAAGGGGAGTTGAGAGCGGAGCCATGTCGCCATTGATGCGCACCGAGTGACAGTGGTTGCCGATCGTGGTGTGAACGGCGTAGGCAAAGTCGATGGCGGTAGCCCCGCGCGGCAGGGACATGATCTTGCCCTTGGGGGTAAAAACATAGACCGCATCCGGGAACAGATCCACCTTGATATGTTCCAAAAACTCGGTCGAATCGCGGCTATCGGCCTGGATATCGAGTAGCCCTTGCAGCCATTTATGGGTCTGCTGTTGGGCAGCCGAGAGATCGCCTCCGGCGGACTTGTACATCCAGTGCGAGGCGACCCCGGATTCGGCAATGTGATGCATATCGCGCGAGCGGACCTGCACCTCGATCGGCGCGCCAAAGGGGCCAAACAGGGTGGTGTGCAGAGATTGGTAGCCATTGGCCTTGCCGATGGCAATGTAGTCCTTGAACTTGCCCGGAATGGGTTTGTACAGGCCGTGCAAAACCCCCAACGCGGTATAACAGGCGAGCTGGTTTTCGGTAATAACCCGGAAACCGTAGATATCGTAAACCTCGGAAAAGGTAAGGTGCTTGGCCTGCATCTTGCGGTGAATGCTGGCCAGATGCTTTTCCCGCTGGGTAACCTCGGCCGGCAGGCCAACCTCGGCGAGGTGCTGCTGGATATCGGCGCGGATCTTTTCCAGCACGGTGGCGCGGTCGATGCGCGCCTCCTGAATGGCCTTTTCCAAAACCCGGTAGCGGGTGGGATGGAGGTGACGAAAGGCGAGGTCTTCCAGTTCCTGATAGAGCCGATTCAGGCCCAGACGGTTGGCAATGGGGGCATAAATGTCCAGCGTCTCTTGGGCGATGCGCTGGCGCTTGGATTCGTCCATGGCCCCCAGGGTGCGCATGTTGTGGCTGCGGTCGGCCAGCTTGATGAGGATGACGCGCACATCGCGCGACATGGCCAGCAGCATTTTGCGAAAGTTCTCCGCCTGCGCATCCGCCTTGCTCTCAAAGTGAATCCGGTCGAGTTTGGTAACGCCATCGACCAAGGCGGCGACAGATTCGCCAAACTGGGCCGCAATGTCGGCATGCGAGATGTCGGTGTCTTCTACAACATCGTGCAGCAAGGCCGCGACCAAGGTTTGCAGATCCATATGCCAAGAGGCGAGGATGGCTGCAACGGCCAAAGGGTGGGTAATGTAGGCCGTACCGTCGACCCGCAACTGACCTGTGTGCGCAGCGGCACTATAGGCGTAGGCCCGCTCAAAAACCTGTCTTTCCTCAGGCTTGAGGTAATCGAGGGCGGGAAGTGACTCGGCGATTGGCTCGGCAAGTGAGCCAGCCGTTGGCCCAGCAACGGGCTCGGCCATCGGGTCGGGGAGGGCGGGGGCAGAGGCGGCTGAGGAAGGGGTCACCACAAGAGAGGCCATGAGGTGAACCGGTGCCGCCACCGATTAGGGCTGAGCGCGGCGCAACTCGTCTAGCCCGGTTTTGCCTTCAGCAATTTCTCGCAGGGCGATGACGGCGGGCTTGTCACGGTTGGCTTCGACCCTCGGCTCGGCACCGATGGAAATGCGGCGGGCGCGCCAGCTTGCGGCCAGGGTCATTTCAAAGCGGTTGGGGATTTGGGCAAGACAATCGTCAACGGTTACGCGAGCCATGGGGTGTTCCTGTGATAAGAGTGGGGCGATTTTACCTCAATTGGCCAGTAATGCGGCGACCAGCGCGTGAGTTTCGTGGCGTCTCCGCTGGCGTTGCCCGCGACAGACGGCCAGCAGATCTTCCAGCGCGGTTTCGAAGACATCATTGATCAATACATAATCAAAGGCGTTAGCGTGGGCAATATCAGCTCGGGCCGCTGCCAGACGAGTGGCGATAATCTCGGCGCTATCCTGGCCGCGCCCCTCCAGACGGCTTTTCAGCGCAGCGAGCGAGGGGGGCAGGATAAAAATGCCAATCGCCTCCGGGATCAGGGTGCGGACGCGTTCGGCACCTTGCCAGTCGATCTCCAACAAGATGTCGCTACCCGCCGCGCGCTGGGCCGTAATACCGCTCTGCGAAGTGCCATAAAAGTTGCCATAAACCTCGGCGCTTTCCAGAAATTCGCCCCGCATCTGCATGGCTTCGAAGGTCTCGCGATCGACAAAGTGATATTCCCGGCCGTTGACCTCGCCCGGGCGCGGGGCGCGGGTGGTATGCGAAATCGATAGATGGATATGCGAGTCGCGGGCCAGCAGTGCTTTGACTAGGCTGGATTTTCCAGCCCCGGAGGGAGCCGAGACGATAAACAGATTTCCGGACATAACGACTTTCTATTCAATGTTCTGGATTTGCTCTCTCATCTGTTCGATGAGAACTTTTAATTCGACAGCGGCGTGCGAGATATCCAGCGCGCCGGCCTTGGAACCCAAGGTATTCGCCTCGCGGTTAAGCTCTTGCATCAGAAAATCGAGCCGTTTTCCGGCCGGCCCACCCTTGGTGAGGGTGCGTTCCACCTCGGTCAGGTGCGCCAGCAGGCGGTCGAGTTCTTCGTCAATATCGATCTTTTGCGCGAACAGGGCAACTTCCTGCACGATGCGGTCGAGATTAAGGTCGGGGGCGAGTTCGATAAAGCGCTTCTGTAGCTTGTCGCGGTAGGCGGCCACCATCTCGGGAACTCGCGGCCGCAGTTGCGTGGCTTGGGCACGGATGGCCTGCAGGCGTTCGAGCAGGAGGGCGGCGAGTTTTTCGCCTTCACGAGCGCGGGAGGCGTTGAAATCTTTAATCAGAGCGTCCATGCGTTCCAAGACGGCGCTTTGCAAGGCTTCGTTGTCGATCGCCGTCTCGCCCATCACCCCGGGCCAGCGTAGCAGTTCGCCCAAACCCAGGGGTCTGGCATCAGGTGCCAAACGCTGAGCGCTGGCGGCGAGCTGCATCAGATGCGCCAAAACGGCGCTGTCCAGGGTCGCCGGCAGGTTGGCATCGCTACGGGCCAGAAAATGGATGCGGCATTCCACCTTGCCGCGCCCGACTTGGGCGCTAATGCGTTCGCGCAAGGGCCCCTCAAGCCCCCGCAAGTCTTCGCTCATGCGGAAAGTGAGTTCCAGAAAACGGTTGTTGACGGCGCGCAGTTCGAGGCTGAGGTGGCCATGGGCGCTCTGGCTGAGATCGGCGCTGTGACTGGCGTAGCCGGTCATGCTGTGGATGGTGGGCATGGCATTCCAAGGGTTGAATGAATCGAGATGATAGCGCAGGCCGTCAGGTTGCCGGCCCCTGAGGAGGTTAGAATAGGCCCCGTTGTATGCCAATTTCCCGGATTCTTTCTCATGACTGAACTTTCTCGCCCCTCGGGCCGCGTCGCAAACCAGTTGCGCGCCGTGCGCCTCACCCGTAATTTCACCAAACACGCCGAAGGCTCGGTGCTGATCGAGTGCGGCGACACTCAGGTGTTATGCACCGCCAGCGTGCTGGAAAAGGTGCCGCCGCATGTGCGTGGCAGTGGTGGCGGCTGGCTCACCGCTGAATACGGCATGTTGCCACGCGCGACCCACACCCGAGGAGACCGTGAGGCGGCGCGGGGCAAGCAATCGGGCCGCACCCAGGAGATTCAGCGCCTGATTGGACGAAGCCTGCGCGCGGCGGTGGACCTGTCCAAATTGGGCGAGCGTACGATTCATGTCGATTGTGATGTCCTGCAAGCCGACGGCGGTACCCGCACCGCCAGCATTACCGGCGCCTGGGTCGCCGTGCATGACGCGGTGGACTGGCTGGTGCGTGAAGGCAAGATTCCGGCCTCGGTCATGCGCGA
>SXGT01798911.1_pt1 | contig 22192 bp, 18 predicted proteins | sample 3176221 | NCBI WGS metagenome assembly SXGT01 (sample SAMN11356862, study PRJNA531348) | freshwater metagenome | isolation source: freshwater sample F1-120 | place: China: Fuxian Lake, Yuxi | collected 2017-12-25
CACCAGCGGAAAATGTTCGTCCAATTCGCCGTCTATGACTTTCTGCGCCGCCTCGGCAATCGCCTGTGCTATCGTCACATCGAGATTGACGACTTCGACGTTCGCCAGCGCCGCGCAACGTTTGATAATACCGAGCGCCCTAATCAGCGGCCGGGGCAGACGCTCGCCGCCGATTTTGAAATGCTGTAAAGACCGTTGTGTTTGCGCACCCCAGTACTTATCGGCCGACACGGCGATTTCGCCGAAAGAGTCTGTCTCTATCCGCCATGTGGGAGGTTCCGGGGTCATGGCTTGACTCGCCTATAAATCGCCGGGTTTCAACAGCATCTTCCGCACCTCGCCGACGTGCGTTTCTTCCAGCGCGCACATTTGGCGCGCATACTCTTCCAGCAGCACGTTGCGGCCGTTCACCAGATCCAGCAGGCGATGGTATTCGGCCAGGGCTTGAGTTTCGTGCTCCAATGATTCGCGCAGGATGTCGCCGATGTCGTGGCGGTAGGTTTCGAGTAGCGGGCCGATCCCCAATGACGGGTGGCCGCCCAGATGAGTGATCATTTCCCCGGCCTGATTGGCATGCGCCAACGACTCGGTTGCTTGAGCGCGCATCCACGAGACAATAGGAATCCGGTTGTAACCGAACACCATCAAGGCGTAATGGGTATAGCGCACGACACCCGCCAATTCGGCTTCAAGGATATTATTCAAAACACTTAGAACCGCGTCTTGATTGATTTCGGTATTAGCCATAACGCCCCCTTCAAATGTGGGATAAAGCCATTCACACCATAAAAACAATTAGACAACAGCGGCAACTATAAGTTTGATTACATAAACAAATTTTTGGCTTGCAAGCAATTGTAGCGGCCAAATCGCAGTTCTACGCGAACTTAATCGATCGCCATGAGTCTTCTGTAATATGGCGTTATTATGCCGACAGCTCTCCAAACCACAGGGGAATAGATCATGGCAAATTTCGATCCTTTTGGTGTGATACGGCCTTTAGGCCTGCCATCGGCTCCTCAGAGTATCTATTATTCCTTGCCTGATCTGAATATCGGCAACGGGATCGATATTACCCGGCTGCCGTTCACCATTAAGATTCTGCTGGAATCGGTGTTACGTCACTGCGACGGCTACCAAATCCGCGAGCAGGACGTACTCAAGGTGGCCGGTTGGCAAGCGCAAGGCCAGCGGCATGAGATACCCTTCAAACCGGCTCGAGTGGTGTTACAGGATTTTACTGGCGTCCCTGCCTTGGTCAACTTGGCGGCCATGCGCGATGCGATGGCCGAGTTGGGTGGCGATCCGAACAAGATCAACCCGTTGATACCGTGCGACCTAGTGATCGATCACTCGGTGCAGGTCGACTACTTCGGCAAGGCCAATGCCCTGGCCATGAACGAAACCATAGAGTTTCAACGAAACGCCGAACGCTATACCTTTCTGAAATGGGGCCAGGCCGCATTTCGCAATTTGCGGGTTGTTCCGCCCGCCACCGGCATCGTGCATCAGGTCAATCTGGAATATCTGGCCTCGGTGATTTTCCACGATAACGCCACCAACGTCTGTTACCCCGATAGCTGCGTGGGGACCGATTCGCACACGCCTATGGTCAACGGTCTAGGCGTGTTGGCCTGGGGCGTCGGCGGCATCGAAGCCGAGTCGGTGATGTTGGATCAACCGATCTATATGCTGCTCCCCGATGTGGTCGGCATAAAATTGACCGGTAGCCTGCCCCCCGGCGTTACCGCTACTGATTTGGTGTTACGGCTCACCGAACTGTGCAGAGAGATTGGCGTGGTAGGGAAATTCGTTGAGTTTTATGGTGCCGGCTTGTCGGCGTTAAGCGTCGCGGACCGGGCCACCATCGGCAACATGGCGCCGGAGCAAGGTGCGACGGTGAGCTATTTTCCGATCGACAACGAAACGCTGAGCTATCTGCTTTTGACTGGTCGTAGTAACGAACAAATCGCGCTGGTTGAACGTTACGCCAGACTGCAAGGCTTATTTCGCGACGAGTCGACCTTGGCCCCGGAGTTCAGCCAAGTAGTCGATGTCGATCTTGCCGCCATCGAACCGTCGATCGCCGGCCCCAAACGCCCGCAAGACCGGATTCCGTTGAGCCGTGTAGGACCGACCTACCGGCAAATGCTCACTGCGCCGACCGGCAATCAGGGTATGGGCCTTGCGGAAAACGAACTAAAACGGCATGGCGAGGTTGTTGCTCGAGGCAGTACCGAAACCATCACCCACGGCGCCGTGGTGATTGCCGCCAGTACCTCCTGCACCAATACCAGTAATCCGTCGGTCATGCTCGCCGCCGGGCTGTTGGCGAAAAAGGCAGTGGAAAAGGGCCTGAAAGTTAAAAACTACGTCAAGACATCCTTGGCACCCGGTTCGTTGGTGGTGACGGACTATTTGCAAAAATCCGGCTTATTACCGTACTTGGAACAACTGGGTTTTTATCTGGTGGGCTACGGCTGTACCTCCTGCATCGGCATTTCCGGACCACTGGAACCGGCGGTCGAAAAAGCCATCCTCGACCATCATCTGGTGGTTTCGGCAGTGTTGTCCGGCAACCGAAATTTCGAGGGCCGGGTACATCCGTTGACCAAAACCAATTATCTGGCCTCACCGCCGCTGGTAGTGGCTTATGCGTTGGCTGGGTCGACGGCGGTGGATATTAGCCGCGATCCGCTTGGCATCGGCAGCAGTGGCCATCCGGTCTATCTGCAAGACCTCTGGCCAAGCAACCAGGAAATCACCGAGACCATCCGCCAATTCGTCACGCCACAGATATTTAAACAACGTTACGCTGACGTGTTTGCCGGCAGTCCGGAATGGCAACAAATTCCTGTGACAGCATCCGAACGCTATTCGTGGCAGATCGATTCCACCTACATCCGCAAACCGCCTTTCTTCGTCGGCATGGCCCGACAATTACAACCCATGGCAGCGTTGACCGGCCTACGGGTATTGGCGATATTCGGCGATTCGGTGACGACCGACCATATCTCACCAGCCGGGCAAATTGCTGCTGATTCCCCGGCCGCGACCTATCTGTTGGAACACGGCATAGCTCGTGGTAACTGGAACAGTTATGGGGTTCGCGCCGTGGCAACGACGAGGTGATGAGCCGCGGCACCTTTGCTAACATCCGTGTGCACAACTTGCTGCTGCCGGGCTGCGAAGGCAACGTGACTATCCACCATCCCAGCGGCGAGCGGTTAAGTTTTTTCGATGCGGCGATGAGGTATAAGCAAGCCGATATTCCATTATGTATTCTGGTCGGCAAAGAGTACGGTTCCGGCTCGTCCCGCGACTGGGCCGCCAAAGGTCCGCATTTGCTGGGGGTTAAAGTAGTGATCGCCGAAAGTTACGAACGCATCCATCGCAGCAACCTGATCGGCATGGGCATACTGCCGCTACAGTTTCTGGTCGGCGACACGGCTGCCAGTTTGCAATTAAAGGGCAATGAAGCCTTGTCTGTCGCAATAAGCGATAAAATTGAGCAGCAGGAAGTGATGGTCACGGCGACCGCAGCAGACGGTCGGATTACGCGTTTTGTAACCCGCAGCCGCATCGATACGCCGGTTGAAGCCCAATACTATCGGGACGGCGGTATTCTCCGCACGGTTTTGAAAAAATTATTAGACACTCCGCTTGCTGAACGATCGGATTAGCTAAATTACCCCCGGCAGATCCGGGGGTTATCGATATGAATGACAATCGATGCGAACTTATTCCAGTGCCAAAGTGCCTTCGATGCAGTGGCAAATACCCACGCCCGGCACTTCGAGAGTCATTTTAATTTCCAGCGTCTCCGCGCCGCCTAAGCTATCTGACTCAATAGCTTTATAAACGGCTTGCTCAATTTCACGCTGCGAAGTAATGCCGACCGTTTTCAGATACTTTCTGATTTCCATGTTAAAGGTATCTTCGTTCATATGGATAACCTCCTGATTTTGTGTGGCGATCATAGTCTACTTTGTTCCGGTTTTTACCTACATCGGTTAATGGTACTCTACTAATGCAAGCACTGGCATAAACTGCTAAAACCAAAACCATTTTTAGATTAGTGGTACTCAAGATGTCGTACGATACACTTCCAGTCGATAATAAAAATGTCAATGGCATTGAAACCGAAGCCTTTGACACCGACATCTACCGCGCCCTTGTCGAGCATATGTTTAATGGGGTTGCCTACTGTAAGATTCTCTATACCGAAGGACGGCCTAATGATTTCATTTATCTATATACCAACCCGGCCTTTGAACGCTTGACTGGTCTCAAACAAGTTGTCGGCAAGTGTGTTTCCGAAGTCATACCCGGCATTCAAGAACGTGATCCGCAACTTTTCGAGATTTATAGCCGAGTAGCCAGTGGTGGTGAACCCGAGAGATTTGAAACCTTTGTCGAGTCGCTCAAGATGTGGTTTTGGGTTTCAGTTTACAGCCCGAAGCCTGAACATTTTGTCGCGATTTTTGATGTTATTACCGAGCGTAAGCAAACCGAACGTTAGCGTGTAGTCCTACCACATCGTCAGGCAGTTGCCGCTATGATTTAATCCATGCTACTGAACGGCAGTAATTCGTCGATGCGACTGTTGGGCCAGGTGGGGAGTTTTTCCAGGGTGTCTTTCAACCAGGCAGCTGGATCGAGTCCGTTGAGTTTGGCGGTGCCCAGCAAGGTTTGAATTACCGCCGCGCGTTGTCCAGCGCGTTCCGATCCGGCAAACAGCCAGTTCTTTTTGCCCAGCGCAATGGGACGAATGGCGTTTTCCACTGGGTTGTTGTCAATAGGCAAGTCCCCGGTTTCGACGTAACGGGTTAAGGCGACCCAACGTTTCAAACTGTAGTCGATGGCTTTGGCCGTGGCGGTATTAGGCGCAGTGCACAAGCGGGTTTGTTGCAGCCAGTCGTGCAGAGCTGCCAGTAGCGGTAGGCTTTTTTCGGTGCGCAGCTGTTTTCGTTCGTCCATACTGACATCACGGGCTTCGGCTTCGACGGCATACAACTGGGCGATACGGTTCAGCGCTTCTTGCGCCACGGGGCTCTGACTGGCCAGGCACAGGTCGAAGAATTTACGTCGCGCATGCGCCAAACAAGCCAGTTCGATGCAAGGTTCGAGTAGCCGTTGCGTTTCAGGATGCACACGGGTCACGGCAAACAAGGCTTTGTAGCCGCCGTAGTCGTCAACCAATAAGTGACCGTGCCAGTTATCCAGAAACTGTTGCGCATAGCGATCACTGCGACCGGCCTGATAATCGAAGACGATGATTTTCGGCCCCGGCTGCAAGTCATTGCTACGGTAGGCCCATAAATAGGCTTTTTTGGTTTTGCCATTGCCGGGATCAAGTTGCGGCACCGGGGTTTCATCAGCATGAAGGCTGGAACGCTGTCGAAGATGCCAGACCAAGCGGTCAGCCACGGGCTGTAAGGCCACTCCGATGCGCCCCACCCAACCCGCCAGGGTGGATCGTGACAAAATCACCCCGTCGCGGGCGGCCATTTGTTCCAACCGGTACAGCGGCAGATGATCCAGGTATTTGCTAATCATCACCCAGGTAAGTAAACCGACGGCAGCCACTTGTGCCCTGTGGGTATGCCGCCATCAATCACCGCCGGAGGAATCGGTGCTGCGGTGATGGTCTTGTGCCCTGTGGGTATTTCGCAAGCCCGGCAGGCGTATTGCGGACGAATGTACCCACAGGGCATAAATGCCGATGCACGAAGAACTTGGCCGGTTCGACATCCAATTGCTCGGTCACGTCTTCGCCGATTTTGACCAAGTCTTTGCCGCAGGTTCCGCAGGCGCAAGACTCGGGTTCATGGCGGTGCTCGATGCGCGGCAAATGATCCGGTAAGGGTTGACGACCGGCGCGCGGGCGTTTGGGTTTGGTCACTGTTTCGCAAGAGCCATCGTCTTGCAACTGTTCGACTTCGGCCTCGATGGCCGACATATCGGTATTCCAGGTTTCCTCGAACACATCCCGCTGCAGCGGAGCCAGGCTTGACTGAAGCGGATGCGCTTGTAATAGGCCAGTTCGTCAGTCAGCGCGCCGATTTTGATGTCTTTGGCCTGGATGAGTTTGGCATCCCGTTCCACCTGTTCGACCAACGATTGAATCAGCGCCGCCACCTCGGTTTTGGTGGTCGGTTCCAGATTGAGCTGATCGAGTTCGGCGAGTGGATTCATCGGTCTATTATACCGCCACTATCCGCTGAAAGCCTCGATATGACTGAGTTTTAGTGGTTTTTTGCGACGCTGTTTTAGCGCTCGTTCAAACTTGCCATTCCGCTTGCGGTCGAGCGGATAAACGCTGCTAATCGACACCGGCAATTAACCATTGCCATTGCGCCTGAGTCATCGCAAACACCGCATCGCCAACCCTGGGCCAGATAAAACCGCCCTGATGCAAGCGCCGCTGACATAACCAAACGCCATTGCCGTCCCACAACAACAACCGCAAGCGGTTACCGGCACGATTACGGAAAACAAATGCCGATCCGGCACAGGGCGAGTGACCCAGACTCTGCTGTACGATAGCCGACAAGCCATCCAAGCCACGCCGCACTTGTGCCCTGTGGGTATATCCACCGGCGCCACCGCCAACCCAATCTGCGCCGGGTAATCGATCAAGCCAGACATCGCAACAACTCCGCCACCCAACTGGCCGAAACCGAACTCGGCAATTCAAGTTGATGGCCTTGAGTGTGTTTAAGGACGATCATGTCAATACCGGTCGATTCAATGTGAATCGGTATTAGACTGACTGAAGCCACGGTAGGCAATTGTCGATACTCGCTCAATCGAGCCGTGAAGGTGCGGAAATTAATCTGTTGCTGCGCGCAGTAATCCCGCTGCGATAAACCACTACTCTGCCACGCTTCGATATGCTGGCGCCATTTCGATGGGACGGCCATAACCTCTCCTGGTGAAAAAGTCACAGGATGCAACAAATTAAGTTAGATGCATACGTGGTGCCGATAGGCCGTTACAACCGAACTGGCACTTAGTCTGGCCAATGAACGTTGGTCTCTAGCGCAACGCGCTGCCGTTTGCGGCGCCTGGTATTGGGATATCATCACTGGTGAGATTTATTGGTCCAACGAGTTATATGAATTATTCGGCCTCAATCCGGAGAGTACTCCGGCTGGTTTTGAGACTTGGCGTAGCGTTTTACATGCTGAAGATAAGTCTGAAGCTGAACAAAACGTCATGGTGGCCATTGAGAACCACAGTCCGTTGACTAATGAGTATCGGATTGTGCTCCCTTCCGGTGACATTCGTTGGATTTATTACCTGCTATGACGATAAGGGTGCACCCAGACGGATGACTGGCATTTGCCTAGACATTACCAAGGACAAAATCCGGGAACTCGCCCTCCGCGAGAACGAGACCCGCTACCGCCAAATGTTCCAAGCGAATCCGCATCCCATGTGGCTTTACGATTTGGAGACACTGCGTTTTCTGGCAGTAAACGACGCCGCGACTGCGCATTATGGTTATAGCGAATAAGTTATCTAAAGCGGTTCAAGTTATACAAACTGAAGATTGATCAATCGTTTGTACGCGACATTACTTCCGACCCGGAAGATAAAAAAGCCATCATCACAGCGGTGATAGGACTGGCGAAGAGTCTTGGACTCAGAACCATTGCTGAAGGCGTGGAAACCAATGAACAACTGACGTTCTTACATGAACAAGGATGCAATGAAATGCAGGGTTATTTATTTAGTAAACCGTTACCCGCCCCTCAATTCGAAGCTACCTTAGCAATATTCAGCTTACTTAACCCCCGCGAACATCCGAATTTTACATTAGAGCCATCCAAGTGGGGTGCCAGTTCTTCGTGAATATCAAACTGATCCATATTTTTAAACCGCGTTTTTTTTAATCATTGCCAAAATGTAACCGTTTAGCCCTCTACCTATGAAAACTGCATCCTGGAATATCGGCATTTAAAGTCAACGACTTACGATTGGTGGCAACAGATTTTTACCTAAAAATTATGAGGGCTAAACGATTACGCCAAAATAGTGGCAGTTTAGCTTTTTGGGACTTTTGAAACACACAATCAGTATTTATACGTATTTATTTTTATTTTGAAGTGTTCTAATCTCGATACTAATGGCTCTTAGCGGCCCCTATGTATAGTGTTCAATTATGAATAGATGGGATTTATTTCAATGGAATGCTAAGGACGATTTGAGTTTTTGTGGTTTCTCTTATCTCGATGGTTAACTGTACAAATAAGGCAGAAAGCCTTTTTAAAATATAGAAAGAACACTTGGCTGTATAGCCATAAAATAAATGTTATGCGGTGAAAAATTTCACTGTTTGCTAAACCTATTGTAAGGTAGGGGCAGAAAGTCGCGGATCCTCAGAACAAGGACAGCCGGACTGCCGAGTGAGACTTCGTAAAAGTCTCATCCAGTAGTTCGGCTTTTTTGTGTCGAAAAAATTAAAGGGGGGGTGCCATGGCAACACGTACGAAATTTTTACAAAATACACTGACTGTTTTTCTCGGTTTGGCATTTTTTTGTGGCGGATCGCCACAAGCACAAGCTGCGTTTGTGGCAGCTTCTAGCGATATCGTGATCAATAACCTGAGGTTTAACTTGGGTGATGCGAACGCCCAGTTCCAATGGACCGATGACTGGTATGGCGAAGTAAGAGCACATGCTGCGGATTCCGACAGCGTTTCTGCTAATGACAGCAATTCTTTCTTGGGTAATGACAGCTTGACCCAGGCAATAGCAAATACGGTCCATGTCAGTTCGTTTGCTGGATATAACGTTGAGAAGGGCTCTCAAATTGGACTTGATCCAAACTCCGGTGTTGTCGGCTCGACCCATTCCGATCTTCACTTGGAACGGAAATTCATGCAGGCCGATGGCTTTGCTGTGTCTACCTTCGACAATTTCTTCACGATCTCCAATCCCAATGCGACCGAAACGAGTGTACTGATCGATTTTTTACTCGATTATCAAGGCAATATTTCTGGAACCGCTGATCCGGACGGCTTCTTTGTCGACATTACCCACATCGCCACCTTGAGGTTATTTGGCATTGACGGATTGCTATCCTTTGATCAATTCCAGGACGCCATCTCAGGAAATAACACAACCATTAGCCACGACAATCAAGGCACCTTACAGGTCTCATTTTTGCTTGATTACAACAAAACCTATCAAATCAGCGCGGAAGCAGACTCAGAAATATACGGCTATACGATACCCGCGCCGGCGACACTGCCCTTAATTTTATTGGGAATGACCGTCATGCGCCGTTTTCATAGACATTAGGCAAATTATCGGTTCACGCCGAAAACTTATCCTTACCGCAAAGGCGATCAGGCGAAGGCCTGAAGGAGTTCATCATGAACCAAACTGCCCGGATTTTCTTCATTTTGACCACTTTCTTCACCACCCTGGTTTTATTTGCCAGCCCCGTCGAAGCCAAGTTCATCGGTGCCAAACGGCCTTTTTGCTCGACATGCTGCTCGCAATCCAGTCCTGACGGCACCCTCTTGAATGGAAATTGTTCCGAGCAATGTAGTAGCGGGGGGTGTGTAACAAACACTGACGGCCTGCTCAGCGAGACTCAATCGGTCATAAATACATCCAGTACTCACGACGAAGGCTTGTCGCTATCCTTACGTTATGCCAGCAATAATGCCAATGGCGAAAGCGTATCCCTCGACACGTTATTAGGCTTTGGTTGGAGCCACTCCTACAACATCTTTCTGTTCAGCCAAGGCAGCGATGTTTTCAAAATGAGTTCCGGCGGGATTGTCACCAAATATCAACGCTCGGGCAGGAGCGGTCCACTCAGAGCCCTTAACGGGACGCAACAAACGGCAATCCAAAATCCCGATGGTTCGATTGACATCGCTAATCTGCAAGGCGGCACGATCTTCCATTTCGAAAAAATCCCTGGCAACCCACTCAGAGTCGCCGCCGTTGAGCCTTGGATGCTGAAATCCGTCATCGACCGTAATGACAATAAAACCGAGCTGGCTTACCAAAACGGTTTATTGGCCCTAGTAACCGATATTTATGGCCGACAAATCAAATTCGAATACAACAGCAATAAACACCTGACCAAGATTACCGATCCACTTAACCGGGTCACACAGTTAGTGTATGGCGGGTATAACAATCTAACCAAAATCTCCGATCCTTTGGGAAACACGGTTCAATATAGCTACGATCAACGCCACCAAATCATTGGCAAGATCGATAAGAACAACAACACTTTCCGCTATACCTATAACGCCACCGGTCATCTCGTCGCCATTACCGACCAGGCTGGCAGTTCGATCTTGAAGCTTTCCAACCCCAACGACTGGGCTACGAATACCACGGAACTCAGTATATCCAAGCTGCGCATGTACATTCCGTCGGTAACTACACAAACAGACGGCAACGAAAAACAGTGGCAGTATTTTTACAACACCGATGGACAGACCACTAAAACGGTAGCGCCCGATAACGCCACCACAACCTATACCTATGACCCGGCTACCTTGAATATGGCCAGCATGACGAATGCCAATGGCCACATCACTCGTTATGAATACGACACCTATGGCAATCGGAGCAGACAGATCGACGCCAATGGCAACGAAATCCGCTATGAATACAACAATCCGTTCAATTTTGTCACCCGGATGTCCACATTTGCCAATGGTTCGAGTACAGCCCATTCCGTGACTACCTACGAATACGATGTGAGCGGTAACCGTGTTCGGGAAATGCGCGATGTTAGCGGTCTAAACTTGGTCAGTGAATGGACTTACGACACTCAAGGCCACGTCATTCAAGAAAAAGATCCTAACGGACATATCACGAGTTATGAATATGACGCTTTCGGTAACCAAATTACAGTCACCGATCCCGAAAACCACATTACTCGCTACGAATACGATCTCATCGGCAATAAAACCAAGATGATCGATGCCAATGGTCACATCTGGCTCTATGATCCCTATGACAGCATTAACCGGCTGCTCACTGAAACCGATCCACTTGGATTCGTAACTAACTACACTTACGATGGCAACGGCAACCGTATCCAGGTTCAGAAACAAGCCACAAAAGCGCCGGATACCTTCCAAATCACTCAATACCAATACGATCTTCGCGATCGCCTGATCAAGGAAACCCGCGATCCAGCTGGACTGAATCTGGTTACCGCCTATATCTACGACAACAATGACAATCGGATTCAGTTGACCGACCCGCGTGGCAAGGTCACCAGCTATAGTTACGATGTGCAAAACCGGCTAACGCTGGTGAAGGACGCTCTGACCCATACGTCGGAAACTCGTTACGATCCGGTCGGTAACCGGGTTTGCACGATCGATGCTAACCAGCACTACACTTTCTTCAACTACGACGCACTCAACCGGCAGATCACGGAAAGCAGAAAGATCGGTGCTCAGGAATGCAATACCGGCGATGCCGACGATATCATCACCCAGACTTTCTATGATTCGGGCAATGGGATTCCGCCTATCCATTGCCTCTCCCTGGAATGCGAAAAACCGACACCCGGTTCCGGTATTATCGCCCATACCATCGACCCGGAAGGCAAATACACTTATTTCAAATACGACGGCGCCAACCGCAGGGTGATGACCATTCGCAAGATGGGTGACGTCGCAGACGACTTCGACAAAACCGGTAATCCGGCCGAAGACGATTGGTCGGAGATTATCCAATACGACGCAGTGGGTAACGTCCTCTCTCGCATCGACGCCAACGGCAACCGCACCAACTACAGTTATTACGACAACAACTGGTTAAAAACTGAAACCACCGATCCGGGCGGCTTGAACCTGACCACCGCAACAATCTATGACGGCGTCGGCAGCTCCAGAACCGTCACCAACCCACGCGGCAACGTCATTACCAATACCTACGACGCCCGAAACCAATTGGTCATGGTTACCGACAGCATCGGCAAGGTCGCCGAATACCAATACGACGGCATCGGCAACCGCATCGTCGAACGGGATGGCAACCAGGGCGATACCGATCCGTTTACCGTCGATACGCCCGCTGTGCCGGAAACTCGCTACGCCTACGATGCGGTCAATCGGCTGATCGAAGCCACCGACCCGCTAGGCAACCACTCAGCTAACGATTATGACAACAACGGCAACCTGATCAAGGTCATCGACCGCGAAAACCACGTTTCCTGTCATTATTACGACAACATCAACCGCCGCACTCGCAATGCGCAACTGATGGGCGGTAGCGACTGTGCACTGCTGTCGACGTCGGATCTGTGGACCGACACAGAATATGACGCGGTGGGCAACGTCATCCGGCTGATCACCGCCAAACAAAGCCCCCCCGCAGCCTGTGCCAGTGCCTCGCCGCCGGACGACTGCGAAACCACCCATTACCAATACGACCCTGCCGATCGCTTGGTGCTGGAAACTTATGCTGACAGCACTACTCGCCAGTTTGCTTACGACAAAGCCAGCAATCTGACCCAGCGCACCGACCAACTCGGGCAGGTGACCAAGTACAGTTACAACGACTTGTACTATCTGGTGGAACGGGACTATCAAGATTCCGCCGAACTCGATGACAGCTTCGGGTACGACGTCGGCGGACGCATGCTCCTTGCCCAGCGCGGTACCTGGGCGGTCAATTTCGACCATTACGACGCCGCCAACCGGCTGTTGCAAACCACCCAGGATGCCACAGGCTTGGCGATGACCGTACAGTACACTTACAACACGACAGCCGGCATCCGTGACGTTATCTATCCCGGCGGCCGTCTTTGCAACGAACAAAACGATCTGCGCCAGCGGTTGGAAGGCAACACTTGCGGCGGTTTTAACGCCGAGTACGCCTACGACCTGGGCAATCGCGTCGATACTCGCACTTACAATAACGGCGTCACCGCCCACTACGGTTACGACGCCAACAACCGAATCACCTCGTTGAGCCACAGTAGTGGGGTGGCTGACTTTGGCTACGACTACGACAAGGAAGGCAACAAGCAATTCGAGCAGAAAAATCATGAACCGGCCAAGTCGGAAGCCTATGCCTACGACGAAGTTTACCGGCTGATCGATTACAAAATCGGCACGCTGGTCGGTTCCACTGTGCCGGTGCCGTCCACCCAGAAACAATACGATCTGGACAAAGTCGGTAACTGGGATCAATTGACTAACGACACGGATGGTGCGGGACCCGGAGTGCCGATTGTCTACAAGAACACATCCAATCAGATGAACGAGTACGACGACCCTTCCACCAACGGGCTGGGCGAGATTCCGGACGATCTGGGTGTCGCCAATAACTTCAAGAACAATGTCGCAACTCCAGCGCTGGACGGCGAGAACTGGAAACACGACAAGAATGGTAACCGCCGCGAGGATGGCAAGCGTATCTACGTCTACGACGACGAGAATCGGCTGATTCAAATTACCCGCAAAAGCGACAATTTGGTGAGCAAGTATCAGTACGATGCCCTGAGTCGGCGGGTGGTCAAGACTGTCGGCGTTGTTTCGCCAGTCGCAACTCGCTTTGCCTATGACGATGCCCGTATCATCGAAGAGCAGAACAATACGGCGGCTACGCAGGCAACTTATGTTTACGGCAACTACATCGACGAAGTGCTGAACATGCAGCGCGGCGGTGTGGACTATTACTACCACCAGAACGCGCTGTGGTCGGTGGCGGCGATATCCAATGCTGCCGGCGTGGTCGTCGAGAAGTATGCTTATTCGGATTATGGCTGTCCGTCGCTGACGCATAGTGTCATTGGTAATCCCTGGTTGTTTACCGGGCGGCAGTGGGATGAAGAGTCGGGGGTGTATTTTTACCGGGCTCGGTATTATGACTGTGAGGCAGGGAGGTTTTTGCAGAGGGATCCGTTGGGGTATGTGGATGGAATGAATCTGTATGAATTTGTGCGCAGTACCCCCCTAAACCTAGTCGACCCGTTCGGTTTTATTAAGGCAAAAGCTGGATACAGAGATTACTATTATGATCCTAGGACTAAACTAAAAACATCTCGCGGTCTAGCCCTCAGTGTTGAGGCTTGGTTGGAGGGAACATGCGACCAGAAGCAATGTAAATTCGTTCCTCAACCTATTGGAGATTGGATTTACTGGCAGGAAAAAACAGGGATGGCCAAAAATACGACTTTTGCAGCTACTAAGGAGAGGTTGGAAAAATATCAGCAGGCAGCTACAGGATGTCCAGAAGGGCAAGAGGAGTGTTGGCAGTATTATTTACACAACTATGTGGTTGTCGCAACCAGTGTAACGGTTGGTGGTGCAGTAAAAGTCGATATTGGTGGCGAAAAATTTGGTGGAACTTTAGGGTTTGAAATTACCAGAACGGTAACAGTGCCAGAGACTATATGGGCAGCAAATATTATCTTCGAACTGAGGATTTGCTGCAATTGTTTTGGCGACAGGGTTGTCTTAGAGAAAGTCAGTAGATCAGGCGATGCCTCGCCTGGTTTTTATGAACATAAACTCGGCGATAATTCTTGGGGTAGATACGCTTGGAAAACAACCACTTAACCAGTCAGAAATTCTTTTTATACCCAATATTTCGCTGCTGCAATATGGTGCGGGGGCAGCAAATAGCCTGGGATGAAGCTTTGCGGAATCCGGAGTTTCATGGCTTCGATTATCCCGTATTCCGCTACGCTACATACAGGCTACGATTTTCAAACTCATTGATGGGGCTGCATGGTTTTATATCGTCGTAATTGTAAGCGAGCAGCCCTACCAACGATCCAACTAGGTTTTGCACAAAACATCAACCGATCTGATTTCCAACCCTAGAATGCAAATAACCCTAACCTTATCCGTATTCAGTGCCAACTGATGAGATGTTGGCTGGCTTTCCGGCTTATGCGGCCATTAATACATGCATCCTTTTCAAATTGTAGGCCATAGTAATCAATTTCCATTCGCCAGAGGTTGCTTGCAGACCCCGTAACGAGAATTGCCGAAAGCCCATAATCTGTTTGATGATTCCAAGCACGGTTTCGACGGTGCATTTGCGCTTGCCATACTGCGCGCGGCCTTGCTTGGTTTTCAGGGCGTGGGCCATTTTGATCACGGGATCATCGCTGTTTAGCTCGGCTGCATCCGCCGCGAGACGTTCTTCTAAAAAGAGATGATGAGTGTCGCGACCCAGGGCAATCAAGGGTGTGATGCTGCGGTCATCACAGGCTTTGACGTTGCCTTGGCTGAAGTAGCCATTATCGGCCAACAGGGTGTCGGGTTTGCCAAAACCACTTTCCTACTTTATTTCGGCAGCTGCACGAACCCCTGCTCATCTAAGGCAAAGAATGGGTTGTAACAGACCTCCCACAGGAAACCATCAGGATCGGCAAAGTAGCCCCTGAAGCCACCCCATGGCGCTTCGTCTGCGGGACGTATCAATTTGCCGCCAGCGGCCACGGCTTCCAGCAATGTCGCTTCAACTTCAGCTTTCGACGCCACGTTATGGGCCAAAGCAAATCCAGGGAATCCCGCGCTCTCTGGCGACACATTCGCATCTTCAGCCAATGATTCACGACTAAACAAAGCAAAGGCGATGCACCCCACTGTGAAGAAGGCAACCTCCGCCTGACTACCAGGCGATTCAATCCAACCTAACGCTCGATAGAAACGACGACTTCTGTCAAGATCGGCAACGCCTAATGTGACAAAACTGATAGTCTGCTTCATGCGTGTTATTTCTCCCAAGTGAAATTCAGCAGCAACGCTAAGCCATTACGAAACTTAAATGTCTAACTCGCTTGACGATCCAATGGCGCTTGCCGGTAGTATTGCGTCAATTGCCGATAGACCAAAGGAAAATGCTCGCTCAGTCCTTCGGGAGCCGTGAAGAAATATTCGCTCATTACAGCAAAAAACTCAGCGGGACTACTAGCTGCGTATGGATTCATGCAGATTCGCTCATGGTGTTGAACAGGATGCTGTAGTTCAGCATAAGCTTCGCTCAACGATGTGGTCCATTCGGGGATGGGCATCCGGTAATGCAACGGCGGCATACCATTGCTGCTGCCATCCAGCATATCCAGTTTATGGGCAATTTCATGAATAATCACGTTGTGGCCTTGATGACAGTTGCGGATATCCTGTTCAACATCCGCCCAAGATAGAATCACTGGCCCTCTCGACCACGCTTCACCGCTCAGAAGCTGCTCTTGCAAGTGAACCACGCCATATTCATCAACTTGCTCTCGCTTGACGTAAAAAGCATTGGGATAAACAACAATGTCAGTCCACTCGGACAATAAATCAAATCCCAGATGCAAAATGGGCAGACAGGCTTGCACGGCAATGGTCGCCCGCATTTCGTCAGTCAGACCAATCTCGACGCCGATAAACCGCTTTTCATGCAGAAACAGCGTGCTCAGCTCGCGTAAATGGGCTTTTTCTACCGCACTCAGCCGATGCAATATCTTGAGTCGTTCAGTCACTGAAACCCATATAGCGTGCGGAATGGCATAACGATGCAAAATGTAACGCGTCTTCATGCGCCGAATGAAATTCATGGTCAGACCGACACGATTTAAATGGAGGCTATTCTAGCCCCACCGTGTGGACATCCGTTAAATTGTTGAAGTCTTACTCCCTAGACTTAGGCTCAGAAATCGAGCAGGGTTCACCGAGGAAACAAAGATGGCAATTGTAGCTCCTGTTGCACTCGGCCTTATGCCACGGACACCAAGAGCTGAGCCGCAAGATCAATTTATCAATACACTTACATACTGGCCGGGGGCTACCCGTGAAATTGACGCGTGTCACCCTTCAAACACTGAAGAGTTTAGAAATTGCCGTTTCCAAAACAAATTTCGATCAATCTCAGTCAAATTGGCTTCATCGCATACGGTGTTCCAATTGGTTTCTATCGCTTCGCGTTGCCTATCGCAAATGGCCTTCGCTTCATCTTTCGAGAGTTGGAAGTGAGGCGCAGCGGCAAGGCAAGATTTGAGTTGGCTCAGGTTGTTGTTCCCAGAAATGAGCATGGCTTGTGAGGCTTCATTGCCGGTACGGCCTTGCGGGCAAATATCGTAAGCGGGTGTCAGGCTCAGGGTTTTGCTGTTCCAAAAGGCCGCGTGATTGCGGGCATGGTCATCGGTATTGCCACATAAGATGTTAAAGACCAGACGAGAAAACAGCTCTTCGAGGGTTTTCTTGGGGTTGTCGAAGCGATGCCGAATGATTTCGGCAAATGTTTCATAACTGGCGTAACGCGCCATCATGTCATCGAGGCCAAACAGCGTTAATGCGGAAACCATGGCTTTGCGTGTCCAGCCGTTTGCGGTTTTTTCACGATCAAAGCGTTCGATCAGAAGGATGTCCTTGTTTGCGGCTTGAACCAGCTTGACGGGGGCGGCATTCACTCCTGCTGCTACCGCCAGCCGCATGGCAATGAATTCAGCCTTGACGACGCTATACAGGTCGGAACTCGATGAAAATTTTGCCACGTATTTTGTGCCTTGGTCTTCGATCAAGGCTTTGGGGCGTGCGCCGCCGATAGAGCTGCCATGGAATAGCGCTTGATCCAGCTCTGGTGTCAGCGGTACACCTTGCTCGACGCGTTCTGCTGATTTCAGCAATTCCTCCAGCGGGACATTCGTTGCACAGCGGGGAATGTATTCACTCGGCGAGCGCTGGAAATCCAGTGCGCCAATCCGATCAGAACCGGATTCCAGCCAATAGGTGAGTTCGCCAAGCTCATCAGTATCGGTATCTTTGCCTTTGCGTCCGAGCTTTTTGTTGATAATGACGCGCCGTCCCCAGGCGTCCGGGGCAGCATCACGGATGCAGCCAGGCATGCTCAGCCCGTCCAGCAGCGGCAATATCCCTTTCTTGAGTGGTAGCTCCGGCTCGTAAATAGAAATAGCGGGGGGCCTATCCCTGACGCGCTCCAGATAGCTTTTACCGTAGTTGAATTGGATATTGCCTTGCTCGTCGGCTTCAAGCTTGCCTGCAACGACCGGCTCGGTCGCCTCAGGCAGCCATACCCAGACGTAGGCTTCTTTATCGGCTTTGTTAGAAGTCATCGTCAACGGTCTTTACTTTCTTCCGCACGGACTTCGGCAGAAGCGCAAGCTTGTCTTCGATCTGGCGGATATGATGGTTGAGCGTCGTGGCTTCGGTATCGAACAGTTTGACGCCGACGATAGTGGCTACTTCAAAGGCAGCCCCCAGTTCGCACTTGGGATCGCCTTTTTCGATGCGCTGTAAAAGTCCGCGCGAGATACCGGCGCGGTTGGCAACCTCTTGCGCGGTCATTTTGCGTTCCTTTCTTGCAGCACGAATGAGGTCGCCAAGTAAGATCATTGCATCAAGGCTATAGCGGGAATAGGTACGTGCCGACACTTTGGCCATGATTGTATTTTTGGTTTATAGAGGGATCATAAGGTTATTATATGATCTTTATATGAATCATGTTATTGATTTTAAAGAGCACGCTTTGCCAATCATGACGACACGGTGTTCCGCAGGTTGTCATTGCGCCCTTAGGGTGCCTGTTGGATGAATTGTCATCCAAAAATCGTAAAGGCATCCGGTTTTCGCCCAGGCCAACGGCCACCCCAAAAGCCTGAATCAGTGATTGGTAATAACGTTCACCCTGTTCGGGTCTTAAACCTTTCAAGACGGGAAATGCGCCGAGTTGGTCGGCCCGTTACTTCAATAACGATCACTTTTATTGCCCTTTTTGGGATGGTGCCTGATATTGATCAGACCCACCCGTTCTCGACCGAGATTCAAAAACTGATCGGCTTCTGTATTGAGTTCTATTTCTTTATCAGCAGCCGGTTCTATCAACTGACTATCAGCTTCGACTTGGTCGTTACTGGGTCTTTTGCGCATGTCTATCTCCCGAGATGTTGACCATAACCAAAGTAGCCATGACCTAAGCGCAGCACTATCCTTTTCAACGCTCTATCAGAACATTACACCCTAAACCCAATACAGTCGGTACGGCAGCGAACACAGGCTGTTACGCTTGATCACCCTTTCCCATGACGACTCGCACACTGTGTTTTTGCCCGTCATCCTGCAGGGTAATGCGGTTGGTTGGCTGAGCAATGCCGTCCAGTTCTATCAATCTCACCCCTCGACTCTCGCCGTCAGGATTTTCGATGGTTATTTCATAGCGGCTGGATTGATGTTGATAGGAGATGTTGTAAATCCGCCAGGCTCTGGGAATGCAAGGATCAAATAGCAACTGCTCGCCCTGTACCTGCAAACCCAGAATGGATTCCAGTCCAGCCCGGTAATACCAACCTGCTGCGCCGGTGTACCAAGTCCAGCCGCCACGTCTTGCATGTGGCGATTCTGCGTAAATGTCCGCCGCCAACACATAAGGCTCAACCTTGTAAGCGTAAACCCCGGTGCGACTGGCGGTGCGTTTGATCGGATTCAGCATCAGTAACAATTCCAAAGCCTGATCACCCTCGCCGAGCATGGCGTAAGCCATCACCGACCAGATCGCTGCATGCGTGTATTGACCACCGTTTTCGCGCACACCCGGCGGATAACTTTTGATATAGCCGGGATCACGTTCTGTCTTGTCGAATGGCGGGGCGAATAACAACACCAGATCGTCGCCATATCGCACCAGATATTCTTTGACCGCATTCATCGCCCTAAGTGATCGCTCGGTATCGGCAGCGCCGGACAACACACTCCAACTCTGCGCGATTGAATCGATACGACACTCGGCGTTACTCGCCGACCCCAGTGGCGTACCATCGTCAAAATAGGCGCGCCGATACCAACCACCATCCCAGCCATCGGCTTCAACCGTCAGCTTCAGTTGCTTGACATGTCCACGCCAGGAATTGGCGCGCTCGGTTTCGCCGCGTGATTCTGCTACGTCTGCAAATTCAGTCAGTGTAGTGATCAAGAACCAAGCCAGCCAGATGCTTTCACCCTGCCCCTGATGGCCGACCCGATTCATGCCGTCGTTCCAGTCGCCGCTGCCGATCAACGGTAAACCGTGGCTACCGCTGGACAAACTCAAATCCAATGCTCTGGCGCAATGTTCAAACAAACTAGCCTGTTGTAGCGATTCGGTCGGATGGAAATAAGCATCATCCTGATCGACTGCTAACATGGGGCCTTCCAGAAACGAGACTGATTTATCCAAAATCTGGCTGTCACCGCTCACTTTGAGATAATGCGCCACCACATAAGCCAACCAAACCCTGTCATCGGAAAAATGGGTACGCACACCGCGACCGGTGGGCGGATGCCACCAATGTTGCACATCGCCTTGTTCAAACTGGCGAGCGGCGGCGCGCAGGATGTGTTCACGGCTCAGATCGGGTCTGGCCACCACCAAGGCCATACTATCTTGCAACTGATCGCGAAAACCAAACGCCCCACCCACTTGATAAAAGGCTGCTCTGGCCCACATCCGACAACTTAGAGTTTGATACAGCAACCAACTATTCAACAACACATCCAGTTCGCGATCCGGGGTTTTGACCTGAACCTTAGCCAATATTTGTTGCCAGGATTGGTTTACTAATGCAAAAGTCGTGTCGACTTTAGCGTCGCGATAACGCCGGATCAAATCCCCTGCATGCGCTCTATCATTACCTTGTCCCAACAAAAACACGATTTCTATTTTTTCATTTGGCGACAAAAGAATCGTGGTTTGTATTGCTGCACAAGGGTCCATGCCTGCGCCAACCCGATTTTTCAATGGTTTGAGATTCAACAAACCGGCTGGGGCATCCAGGCTACCGTTTCGACCTATGAATTCCGTGCGATTTGCCGTCCAGCCACTGTGACGACCGCAAAGATAAGAGAAGGCGATGCGTTCCCCAAACTCCTGGTTCCAGGGATTACTGGCGAATAAAGCGCCGGTATCCATATCCAACTCGCTGATGATATGCGGTGCGGTAACACTACGCGAAGCGCCTAACACCCATTCCACATAAGCTGTCACCGTCAGCTTACGAGTGTAATCCGAGAGGTTGGTTAAAGTTAAAACCGAGATTTTGACCGGATCGTCGGGGCTGACAAATTGCAGCAATTCGCTGTGTATGCCATGCGAGGCATGCTCAAAACGGCTATAACCCTGACCATGACGAATCAAATAACTGGCATTCTCAATCCGAATCGGCAACGCGGTCGGCGTCCATAATTCATTAGTTTCATCATCACGAATGTAAAACACTTCTCCGCTGGCATCGCTGACCGGATCATTGGACCATGGCGTTAACTGATTCTCGCGGCTGTTGCCGCACCAGGTACAGCTGCTGCCGGATTCTGAAACCATAAAACCGAATCCCGGATTGGCGATCACATTAATCCAGGGCGCTGGTGTCCACTGCCCCTTATCCAGCACAATGACATACTCACGGCCGTCTTCGGCAAAGCCCCCCAGACCGTTAAAGAATTCCAGCTTTGGCAACTTCAGTGGCGGTATCTCCGCTGGTGCGACCGACAAAGCTTGCGTTGCTATGAATGCCGATGGCGACTTGGGGTGACGCAATAGCTGTTCGGCCAAGGTGCCGCGGTTACCTACCAGCATGGCTCGCGCAGCGGTTTGCAATAATCGTCTTTCTTCCAAGGAAAGCTGGCCTATCTGCAACACGAATAGTCCGCCCTGATTGCCATAGTCTTGCCCCGCGGCACGGGCTTGGCTTTCTCTGACCAACCCTTCCAGCAAGCTTTGAAAATCCTCCACGTACGACAGTTCTTTTTCGTTCAGGATCAATAAATCGACGGCAAGGCCTTTAATCCGCCAATATTCATGGGCACGCAGCAATTGTTCGACGATGCCTCTTTCCTCCGGCTCAGTGACTCGCAACAACACGATAGGCCGGTCGCCTGAAATGCCATAACGCCATAGGCTGCCGACATTCAGACTGTTCAGTTGCATCAACTTGCCCGCCGGACGCAATGACGGATCAGAATAAATCAGACGATTCGCCAATGTTTGAAACAGTTGCGCCTCATCCGGTTTGGTACGCAAATGATGCAATTGCACGTGGGCATGCGTCCAGGCCAACGCCGAAACCCGTTCCCAGGCGGTGAGGTTGTGATATTTATCAGCCAGTTCCACCGCAGCTTGGCGTGTGGGTGCCACCAGTGTGGTAAATGTCAGATGTTCAGTAGCGCCTGCCGCAATTTTTATCCGGGTACGCAAGCTAAAGATG
>SXGT01123928.1_pt1 | contig 22188 bp, 19 predicted proteins | sample 3176221 | NCBI WGS metagenome assembly SXGT01 (sample SAMN11356862, study PRJNA531348) | freshwater metagenome | isolation source: freshwater sample F1-120 | place: China: Fuxian Lake, Yuxi | collected 2017-12-25
GCCGGCCGCCATGAGCGATGCGCACCGAGGTGACGTGAGACGATCGCTCGCCGTAGGCGATCTGATCCTTGCCTTCCTTGATCATGGGCGGCGAGTGGTGTGCCTGGTCGCTCGCGGGTGTCTGACCGCTCAACGACGCGGCTCCTCCCAAGGTGAAACCACCAGCCAGCGCGGCGCCGCTTTTGAGGAATTCTCTTCGAGCAGGTCGTTTCGGACTCATGGGTCTCTCCTTCACGCAATTGAACCGGCCCACCTTCGCCAGGGCTTGGGTGAGGCAAGCAGGGAGAAGCGCTTCCCCGCGGTCGGGAGTATACGCCCGTCTCGGGGTTTCCAACCGAGCAGTTGCCGCAGCGGAACAGGCTGTCAGCTGTCGTTCAGTCGCGCTTGGTAGGCGTCGACGTCCGCCCGCACGCTCCGGATGTCGTCGGGGGTGGTGCGGCAACAGCCGCCGACCCATCTCGCGCCCGCCTCCAGCCAGCGCGGGACATAGCCGGTGAAACGATCGGCGGTGCCGACCCAGCACTGGGTGATGGCGTCCCAGGTTTCGCCGGAATTCGGGTAGACCACGATCGGCTTGGTGGTACCGGTTCCGAGTTCGTGAATCAGCGACTCGACCAACCCGGGCGCGACGCAGTTGACGCCGATCGCCACGACCTGCGGCACCTCGTCCAGCCAGCGGGCGCATGCAGCAATCGAGTCGCCGGCCGAGGTGTGGCGACCGTCGCGGCAGGAGAAGGTGACCCACGCCCTGGCGTCAGGGCGCTCGCCGAGCAGTCGGACGAGCGCCGCCGCTTCGAGGCGTGACGGGATCGTCTCGCACGCGAGGAGATCGGCACCCGCGTCGGCGAGGACGGTGAAGCGTTCGCGGTGAAAGTCGACCAGCGCATCCTCATCGAGCCCGTAGTCGCCGCGGTACTCGGATCCGTCATGGAGCACGGCGCCATAGGGTCCGACTGACGCGGCGACGAGCAGCTCCCGCGTCGTATTCAGCTGGTCGCGCAGCACGCGGCTCCTGGCCGATTGGGCGATTTCCACCGAGCGCTGCAGAAGGGCATTTGTCGACTGGGCGCTCAGGCCGCGTTTGGCGAAGCCTTCGTAGCTGGCCTGATAGCTCGCCGTAATGGCAATGTCGGCCCCCGCCAGGAAGTACTCCGTGTGGACCCGCTCGATGGCATCGGGCGCCTCGAGCAGCACGCGCGCCGACCAGAGTCCATCGCCGAGGTCCAGTCCCTGGCGTGTCAACTCGGTGGCGACACCACCGTCGATCACGCGCAACGTTGAAGCAGCCATCCAGACCTGATGTCGCCGGGACACCCGGGGCGATTCACCCTAGCGCGCCGGCGCCGCTTTCTGCTTCTCCACCATCGCCGCCACGTCGGCGAGCAGACGCTTCGCATCGTAGATGATGCCGTCCTTGATGGTGTATCTCACGCCGCCGACGCGCTCGGCACGGCCCGTCTGGTCGTTCAATCGCACCGCCCCGGTGCCGTAGAGCACCTTCAGGTTCTGCAGCGGGTTCTGGTCAACGATCACCATGTCGGCCAGCAGGCCGGCGCGGACGATCCCGAACTGCAGCGGCTGCCCCTTCGGCTCATGCAGCGCCTCCGCAGCGTGCATCGTCGCGGCGCGGATGACTTCGAGCGGATTGAACCCCGCCTCCTGCAAGAGCTCCAGCTCGTGGATGTAGCCGAAGCCCCAGGTGTTGTAGGTGTACGCCGCGTCGTCGCTCGCGGTCACCCGGCCGCCCATCTTCTTGTAGTCGTTCATGAGCCGGAACCATACCTGATAGAAATTGCGCCACGCAATTTCGTCCGTCAGTGTCCAGTCGTAGTAGTACGCGCCGTGGTTCACCCGGCTCGGAGCATAGAACTCCATCAGCGACGGGAGCGTGTACTTCGCGTGCCAGTCAGCGTTTCGCATCCGCATCACGTCGCGGGTGGCGGCATAGGCCGTCAGCGTCGGGTCGAAGATGGTGCCGAGCTTCAGGTGCTCCTGCAGGTACGCCGTCCACTCGGGGCTGCCGGGCGGGTGGATCTGGTCCCAGAGGCGCGCCACCTGGCCGAAGCGGAACTGCTCGTCGTTGTAGTTCATCTGGGCCGGCCAGGGCTGAATCTCGTGGTCGCGCAGCAGCGACTCGAAGTGGCCGTAGAAGTGGGTGACCGTGCCGAGGCCGAGCCGGGCGGCGGTGAGCGCGTTCATTTGCGCGACGCCGCGCTGCTCGAGGTGCGCCGTGGAACCCAGGCCATGCTTCTTCGCTTCGTCGAGCAGCGCCGCCATGATCTCGGGCGGATGCGCCACCAGCTTCATGCCGTCGACGCCGTTGGCGGCGCACCAGCGAACCCAGGCGCGCGCCTTCTCGGGCGTGTCGACCAGGCCCTCGGTCCAGCCGGCGCCGGGTCGCTGGTAGTTGAAGAGCCGGGGCGCGACGATCGCGTTGGCTGCGCTGCGCTCTTTCTCGCGCAGCGCGAACGGCTGCGGCGCCAGCTCCACGCCGCGACCGGCCGTGATGCCGTGCGCCATCCACAGTTTGTAGGTGTACTCCGCTTCGGGCGCCTTGTTCGCGTCGCCCAGGTGCATATGCAGGTTGATGAAGCCCGGCATCAGGTACATGCCGGCCGCCTCGAGCACCTCGCCAGCAGGCGGCGGGCCGGCCGGCAGCGGCACGCCTGGCGTGCCGGCGCTCGTGATTCGCGCGATACGGTTGTTCTCCACGACGACGTTCATGGGCCCGAAGGGTGGGCCGCCCGTGCCGTCGATGACCATCACGTTGCGGATCGTGAGCGTCGGAAACGGCCCGCGTCCTTCCGTTGGCCGGCGGTCCGGCGCGGCGACCAGGCCGCCCTGCCTGGCATCGAGCACCAGGCCGGCGGAAATCACCAGGCAAACGAAGACTAACGGCGTCAGTTTCTTCATCATTGTGTTTACCATGTCGACGCAACTATGACCGATCTAGCGAGACGGTTGGGAGGCATTTCATGAACGGGCGGCTACGTGATTCGTCCGCGGGCGGCGATTGGGAGGGGTTCAACCGAGTCGCCATCCACCAGCCAGGCCTGGTCGACCATGTTCGACACGACGCACGAGTGGTTGGGGATGATGCGCACACAATCGCCGGGCTCGAGGGGCGTCGTGCCGGTCGTGGCATTGACCGTGGCGTGCTCCTCCGACAGACGCTCGATCAGCAGCGTCTGGTCGGGGCGGCCGTCGCGCAGGATGATGCCGTAACCCGGAGCCGGCGTGAAGCCGCGGGCGCCGTCGTTGGTCAGCGCCTTGCTGCCCGAGTCGAGGATGACGCGATTGGCGGCCGGCTTGCTGACGACCCGCGCCAGCACCGTGAGGGCGCAGTCGTCCAGTGTGGCGGCGCCGAGCGCCACTTGCGTGCGATCGAAGTAGGCGTAGTTGCCGGGACGATACTCGGTGAAGCCCTCGTGCTGCAGCGAGAACCGGGCCGGCGGCGTCGCCCCCAGGCTGATCTCGTCAACGGCGAGGCCCTTCGCCCGGCACCAGGAGGCGAGATCGCTCATCGTGCAAACTTCCGCCGCCGCCATCAGCCGCAGCTCGTCCTCCGAATGCGCGTGGTAGGTCTGTCCGGCGTGTGACAGCAGGCCGCGAAAATCAAGCCCGGGCAGCGCCGCGATCTCGCGGATGGTCGCGACCGTGTCGCGGGCATCCGGGTCGAGGCCACAACGATGGAACCCGACGTCGATCTTGACCAGGAGCTCGACGCGCTTCCCGGCGCGCACCATCACGTCTGACCACTGTTTCGCCACTACCGGGTGATCGATACTGAACGACAGCCGCGTGCGATCGAGCAGAGCGATCACGCGATCAGCGTTGGCGGGATTGATCGGGTACGGCAGGCGGATGTCGTCGAAGCCAGAGGCGGCGAACACCTCGGCCTCACCGAGCTTGGCGCAGCAAATACCGATCGCGCCACGCTCGATCTGCCAGCGCGCCACCATCGGACTCTTGTGCGTCTTGGTATGCGGCCGCAGCCGCACGCCGCGGGCATCGGCCGCCGCTTGCATGCGGTCGATGTTGTGCAGCGCGCGAGGGCGATCGATCAGAACGGCTGGAGTCGCGAGCCCGTAGACGTTCACGGCCGGCGGGCCCGACCCGGTCGTGCCATTACTGCTGCGATTTCTTCATGGCGGCCTCGCGCTCCTGCGCGCGGGCGCCGCTCAGCACGCCCTCGAGACCGTAGTTGGCTTCGTGGCACGCGTACTCGTAAACCTGCTCGTCCGGCGCCATCGCCCGGAATTCGAGCGCGCCGCTGAACGGCCCCGTGAAGGTCGTCGAGTCCTCGACGATGAACCGGTACGACAAGGTGCCGGCATCTTTGCGGGTGATGCGTTCGGTAACCTTCAGGTTCTCCCACGAGCCACGGAAGCCGTGATTGGGGTGGAAGTTGGTGGTCTCGATCACCAGCGTGTCGCCGTCCCAGCGGCCGATCGAGTCGCCGAACCACTGGCGGAAGCTCGCGGGCGGATGCGTGCCGCCCATGCGGACCACGCGCGCGTCGTGCACCATCTCGGTGAGGATCATCACGTTGTCCTTGGTCTGCACGATGGTGTAGTTGTTGTTGTAGAAATAGTTGGGCAGCATTGGCGGCCCGAGGTTGTTGCCGAACGAGGTAACGCAGCGCTCGGCCCGCGGTCGCAGCTCGGGATGGTCGTACTCGCCGCCCTGTTGGCTGCGGATCGCCGCTGCCGCCGCAAAACGGTCTTGCGCGGCTTTGGTGTAACCAGGCAGGAGCCCATTGGGCGGGTCGATCACGATCGAACTGCGCGGCTGGCCGTCGACCCGCAGCACGCGATCGCCGGGATCGACCCAGAACGTGTTGTAGCCGCCGACCAGGCCCCCCCCACCCTGCCACAGCCGCTCAAGGTAGGGGAGTTGGTCAGGGGGGATCGGGCGCGGTTCGCCACCGACGGGCGGCGCCCCGCGATCGGCACTGGTCGGCGCCTCGCGGGCGTCAAGCGCGTCCTGCGTCTTGGTCTCCTCGTCGAGCGCCTGTGCTTCCGACAGCACCAGGGGCCGGTTGGTGCCCTGCCGCTCGAATGGCGTGATGGTGGCGTTGGTCCAGTTCCCCTGCAGGCTGGGCCGGCCATCGCTCGTGCGCAGAATGGTGGCCGGCTTGGCCGCGGGTGCCTGCGCCCCTGCGGCCACGAACCCGAGCAGCGCGGCGGTCAACGTGAGGCCGACGACTCTCATTTGATGGGCTCCTTCCGCAGATGCCCATACATCAACTCGGTCACAAACTCGATGCACTTGAACTGCCCAAGCCGCGCGCCCCGTTCCACCCGCCGGTACAACGGCATGCTCATCGTCCAGGGCTTCGAGAACGTCCCCGGGTCCGTGATGGTGGCCTGATAGTTGATGTGATCGGCGTCGGTCATGGTGTAGCGCTCGGTGACCTGCAGCTGCTCGGTGTGGTGGTTGCCGGCGCGATCGAACCACGACTGATCGTTGAAGCCGGTCACTTCCACCACGAACGTGTCACCTTCCCACTTGCCGTACGACTGACCCATCCAACTGTCGATGGCGGCCGGACCCGGATCCTTCAGGTAGATATTGCGCACCGCGCCGGCGTATTCATACGAGATGAAGAACGTGCCGTCGCCCTGGAAGATCTGGAACGGAAACGGCATGTAGGTCGCGCGCGGCACACCGGGGAGATAGCACTTGATCTCGGGATCGCGCGACAGCCAGTTAGCCTGGTTCTCTTCCTTCTTTTTCAGCGCCTCTGGCAAGTACGGCAGGTCGTTGCCGGCCACAACACCTAGGCCGCTCGGAATGGAGCCCACCGCGCCAAAGGCCACCACTTCCCTGGCCGGCACCGGCACGACCGGGCCCGGCCGCATCGCCAGGGCGGGCTTGGCGCTGTGGGCCTGGATGTCCCAGTTGGCGGTGTTGATGGTTTGCCACAGGCCGTTCATGTCCGGCTTGCCGTTCAGCCGGGGAAGGCCAGGCGTACGGGCTTGGCCGGTCACCGAAGGATTCGAGGCGATCGTGACCGCTGCTGCCACGACCCCGGCGATCACCGCCATTTTGAAGACCGACACCCAACGCATATCTGCTACCCCCTGAAGGGCGGATTATATCTGTGCCGGCGGTGGCCAGCTTCGCTAAGAGTATGCCCCGAAAATTCAACAGCTGATCTTCCTTGCGGGCGATCAGGACCCAAGCTGCAGGGCGTTCATGAGCGCCCGCTGGAGTTCGCGCTGCTTCCCACCTGGCAGTGAGGCCACAAACCCGGTCAATTTGCTCTTGAACATCAGCATGAGAAAGTCACATCTCACGGCGCTCTGCCTCGGCAGCCCTTCTTCGGGACCGACCGCCACCTCGGTCCGAAGGCCCAGGATTTCGCTGTAGACCGGCGCGCACACGACGGTCGCGACATCGTCGTTGCCGGCGATAAAGTCGCGCGAGACGACCACGTAGAAGCCCGGCTTGTGACCGCGCTCGGACACCTTATCGCGGGTTCGATAAATCTCGCCCCACTTCATGGCTTGGCCTGCGCCCTGACCGCCGCGGTTGCCTGCCGGGCCAGTTGCGCGCGATGACGTCGAACCACGACTGCTTCCCGATGGTCGTCGGCGGCACGCTCGAGGCGCGACACATAGTCCTTGACGGCGTCCCGGATCAACTGCGATCGGTTCCTGGCCTTCTCGGTGCCTCGACCGCTGATCCGCGCGATTCGATCGAGCGTTTCGTCATCGATAGTAATAGCAATAGTTTTCATATTGTTATCATATTATAAGCTCTATTAGCTTGACTGATGGCCCTTGGCCCCTGACGAGCGGATTGTGTGCCGTCGCCGGGCAATCTTCAGGCTCTCAGAATCCCGCGGAACGCCGCGGCCTTGATGCCGTATTCAGGGAACACCTGCGCGGCGGTGGCGGTAGTGGCGCCGAGGTGCTTCACCACGACCTCACTGAAGACATCGCGGAAGTCGGTCGTCACGGCCAGATCGCGCCCCTCGAATCGTTGGTCGGCTCTCAGCCCGGGCCACTGGCCGTAGACCTCGCGGCCCTTGACGCTGCCGCCGATTACGAGCATCGCGTTGCCGTGGCCGTGGTCAGTACCGCGGCTGCCGTTCTCGGCCACCGCGCGGCCGAACTCCGACATGGTCAGGATCACGGTGTCGGCCATCCGTTCGCCCAGGTCCTGCACGAGCGCGGCGATGCCACGGGAGAAGTCGTCCAGCCGATTAGCCATCTGCCCGGTCGCCGCGCCCTGGTTGACGTGGTGATCCCACTGCGTGCTCTCGGCAAACGCAATCTCAAGGCCGACGTCCGACTTGGCGAGCCGCGCGATCTCCTGCAGCGCCTGCCCGAACGGCGAGCGTGGATAGGCCGCGCCGTTGGCCGGCCGGTAAGGCCCCGACGTCTTCTTCGCGAGCGTGCGCATGGCGTCGAAGGCCTCGCCGCCAGTGCCGTTCAGCGACTTATCCTGGGTGGCTTGGTAGATCTCTTCGAACGAGGCCCGCGCGCCCATGTCAGCCACCGCGAAGTCGGCGGCCTTGCCCATGGCCAGTGCCGGCGCGGCGCCTTGCAGCGTCCGCGGCATCTGCGAGGTGAGGGCGACCGCCCGCAGGGGATTGCGTCCTGCGGCGACCGTGGCATCATGCGCGGCCGCGGACCTGTCCGCCATAGCCTCCGCGGAGGCGGTCAGGTAGCGGTTGAGCCATCCGTCCTTCGTGCTCTTGACTCCTGGCGTCGCCGACTCCATGTAGTCCTGGGCGTCGAAGTGCGACCGCGTGGTGTCATGCGATCCCGACGCCTGAACGATGGCCAGCTCGCCACGATCCCACAGTGGTTTGAACGACGACATCCGCGGATGTAATCCGAAGAAACCGTCGAGATCGATCGCGCCGTCGGCGGTGCCCGGCTTCGCGATGGCAATCGAGGGTCGTGACCGGTAGTAGTCGACTTCGCCGTACGGCACGACCATGTTCAGACCGTCTGCGGCGCCGCGCTGGAACACGGTGATCAGCAGCTTCCTGCGAGAGCTGGCCGCCGAGGCCGTGCGCGCCAGGAACGACGGCGCGAACCCCATGGTGATCATCGCCATGGCGCCGCTCTTGAGGAAGACCCGTCTCGACGTCATGGCTGCCTCACTGTCTCTGAAACGCGGGTGACCCGATCTCTTTGTCGAGATCGGCTGGGGGATTGGCAATGCGCACGCCGCGGATCTCGTTCTTGCCGAGCGCGACGGCGAAGTTCATGCGGCTGACCAGCGCGCCCGCCGAGACCCAGGTGGCGGCGGTGTCGTCGTAACCCGTGGGCGGCTGGCAGAAATAGAGCGGCATGCCCATGTCGCGCAGCTGGCGCGCCAGCGGCAGCGCCGAGCGGATCTCGGCGCCGGTCGCGCGCAGCGCGCTGGCCACGAAATCCAGCGGCGTCTTCACCTTGACGCGATACGCATCGGCGGCAAAGAACTCCGGTGACGTGACGATGGCCCGCACCACTTCGCGGAGATCGCCCTTGGTGGCCGTGAAGCGCGCCGCGGCGCGGTCCACCAGCGACGGGGGCGGGGTGTCGCTGACGAATCGCGTCGCCAGCTTGGTTGCGATGTGCCGTGCCGTCGCCGGCTGCGCAGCCAGGATGTCGAGCACCCGCTCGATGTCGTTTTCGCCACCACCGGCCTTGAGCGTCTGGCCGAGCACCGTCTTCTCCCTGTCGTCGTGGAGGCGTTTCACGTACTGGGTGCCCGACCCTTCGCGCGGCCGGATGGTCCAACCGGTCAGCGCTCGCGCGACGTTCACGATGTCGGTTTGGGTATAGCCACCGTCAACGCCCAGCGTGTGCAGCTCCATCAACTCTCGTGCGTAGTTCTCGTTGATCCCTCGTTGTGTCCTGGTGCCTTCCGCGCTGACGTTTTGCCAATTGTCCAGATAGAAAAGCATCGCCGGGCTCTTCGCGGTGGCCTCGAGCATGTCGCGGAAATTGGCCAACACATACGGCCGGATGGCTTCGCGCTCGTACTCGGTCAGGTAGTTGCGCGTGGCGCCCTTGCCGGCAAAGACGTTGAAGTGGTTGAACCAGAAATCAACCAGCACTTCCTGCAGTTGCCGTTCGCTGTAGAGGGCGCGCAGCAGCTTGGCCTCCTCGATGTCGGCGATCACCTGCCGATCTTTTTCCGCCTCCGCTCGCCTGGGCTCGAGCGAGCGACGGCCAGACCTCGCCGTAGCGGCCTCCGGCTGCGAAGGCGGGCGCATGTCCTGATCCATGAGCTCGCTGCCTGGATTGGTTCGTTGGCGTTCGCGCCGCGCCACCATCGCCGGGCCGGAGTACTCGCGCTGGATGGTCTGCGAATCAAGCGTCAGCGTCTCCAGCCGCGCCAGCCTCGCGGTGAGGGCCGCGTCATCGATCCGCGATGGGTTGAGCTGCTGGTCGATCCAGTTCTGCAGGCCCATGGCCTTCACCCGCGCCACCTCGCCGGCCCGCGGACCAAAGGTCAGCCGGTTCAGCGCGTGCGTGATGGCATCGTCTGTTGAAGGAACAGCCGCCGGCGCGCCCGCCAGCGGGTGGATCGAGACAATAGCGACCAACGACAACGCGGCAAGTGAGCGGGTCCACATGAGTTAACCTCCTACTGACTGATTCGACCTGCCCCGTCGGGCAATCGTTTAATTCATGCCATTTCATGTCGTCCCTGCTGTTGGTGAGGTCCTCGAGCGCGTGCTCGACGACACCTGCTCTCTTTGGAGCGACGGCCTGTCGCGCGAAAACTACGGCACCTCGTGGCGCGCCCAGCTCAAGACACCGTGGGGCGCTGCCCATCTCGACCGGGTCGCACTCGTTGATGGTCCACACATCGTGTCGAGCGCGAAGCGCTACGACCTCTCGCTTCGCCTCGACGGCCGCATTCGGCGCGTGCTGGGGATTGGGGCGGTCTTCACTGCCGAGGCCTATCGCGGCCGGGGCGCCGCCCGCGAACTGCTCGCGCGACTGCTCGAGACCGCGGTCACCGAGGGGCAGGAGTTCGCGATGCTGTTTTCGGAGATCCCGCCGGCCTTCTATGAGCGGCTGGAGTTCGTGCCCGTGCCGCTGACCGAATGGGTGATCGAAGTCGATCAGAAGCGCGACGGTGCGCCGGGCCTGCTCGTGCGCGCCGGCGATGAGCGGGACTTGCCCAGCATCATCGAGATGTCGGCGCTGCGTGCCACCGGCGCGCGGCTCGCGCTCGACCGCAGTGAAGACTTCGTGCGCTTCAACATCACCCGCAAGCGCTTGCTGTCGGGCCTGTTGCCGTCAGGCGCCAGGACGACGGAGTTCCTGGTGGCGGAGGAGGGGTACAAGGCGGTGGCCTACCTCGTGGCGACCGAACAGGACGGGCGGTGGATGATCGAAGATGCCGGCGATCGCGATCCGGCCGGCGCGCGTCTCGGTGCCATTCTGCAGGCCATGCTGGCGCGGCACCCCAGCGAGAAATTGCCGGAGATCCGCTGCTGGTGGCCGCAGTCACTGGTGCCGCCGCAGCTCACGGTCGCGGCGGCCACGCCGACGCAGGAAGTGCTGATGATCCGGCCGCTACGAGATCGTATGCTGCCACTACCGCCGTTAACAGCGGCTGAAGTCGTGTACTGGCACAGCGACTACTTCTAAGAGTTCTGGATTCGGGCCGAAGGCAGGGTCACATTCACGGTAATACCCGATCCGAGGATGCTGCGAATCGCGATCTCGCCGCCATGGTCGCGCGCGATGCGCGTCGCGATCGCCAGGCCAAGGCCGCTGCCGCCCGGCAGCACCGAACTACCCCTCACGAACTTCCGCTGCACGTGCGGCAGTTCGTCGGCCGGAAGACCCGCTTGGACCTCACGCCAACTCGCGCGCCACCACCGCTGCGGCGTTGGCCCCCGATCCTCCCGTAAGGCCCGTGCCCGGATGCGCGCCCGAACTACACAGAAACAGGCCTCGGATCGGCGTGCGATGGTCGCCAAATCCCAGCAGCGGACGCATGGTGAAGAACTGGTCCAGCGACAACTCGCCGTGGAAAATCTGCCCGCCAGTCAGTCCCCACCCGCGCTCCAGGTCGAGCGGTGTGATCACCCGCCGCCCTACGACCGACGACGAGAAGCCAGGCGCGTACTGGTCAAGGGTGGCAGTGACGATGTCGCCGAGGGGTTCGCGTTCGGCATCCCAGGACGTGTCTCTGAGCTGATACGGAGCAAACTGCGCGTACGCCGACAGCACGTGCGCGCCGTCGGGTGCAAGCGACGGCTGGTCGAGCGACGGAATGGTGAACTCGATCCACGGGTGTGACGAGTAACGGCCGTACTTCGCGTGATCGAATGCGCGCTCGAGGTAATCCAGGTCCGGCGCCAGACGGATACGCCCAGCCAGCATCTCGCGCGTCGCGCCGGTAAATGACGGCAACGCCGAGAGCGCGAAATTGACCTTGGCGAGTGTGCCGCGCGACCGGTAGTGCGAGATCCGCCACGAGAACTCGGGCGGCAGGTGATCGGCTTCGCAGAGCGTGAGAAATGTTCGCTTCGGATCGACGCCTGACACGACGGCCCGTGCGTCGACCTGCTCGCCGCTGGCCAACGTGACGCCGCAAGCGCGGTCGTCCGTGACGTCAATGCGAGCGACGGCAGACCCAGTTCTGATCTCGACACCATGCCGTTCGGCGGCGCCCCGCAGCGCGCGGGCAAAGGCCACCGGCCCGCCGGCCGCCACCTGCCCGCCAGGCCAGGCGAGCGAGCGATTGGCGGCCGCGAGCAACATCTGCAGTCCGCTGCCGGCTGACCAGGGACCCAGCATCGCGCCGAATATTCCATCGGCTGCCAGGGTCGCGCGTAGCAGCTCGGTCTCGACCGATTCGCTCACAAGATCCGCGATGGCCATCGGTCCCCAGCGCAGCAGGCGCCACTGGTCGGCCTTCGGCAGCCCGCGGAAAGCCGACAGCGTGTGCATCAACGAGAACAGGTCGCGCGCGTGTGGGGTGTCGATCGATGGCGGCGCAGATTGAAACAGGAAACCGATCAATCTGCCGAGTTGGCCGAGCGACTGATGGAACGCCGGCCACGCTTGCGCGTCCTTGGTGGACCACGCCGCGAGGCCTTCGGCCGTCTTGCGCGGATCGTTCCACAGGGTCAGCGCGCGTCCGTCTGGCGACAGACTGCTGACCTCGATCGCCGTGTCGAGAAATGTCAGGCCGTGGAGATAGAGCTGCAGGTGTTCGACGACATCACGGCGTACTGGGCCGGTGGCGTGGGCCAGCGTTGGCGCGCGGAAGCCCGGGGCAATCTCGCTTTCGGCCGCGCAGCCACCCACCTCGTCTCGCTGCTCGACCAGCAGCGTGCGAATGCCGGCCTTACCGAGCAGGGCCGCACATGTGAGCCCGTTCACGCCGCCGCCGATGACGATCGCGTCGTAGCGCGACTGCCCCGATAAAGTCGGCGTCATCTGCGGCCGTCTTTCAGGATGCGCGTCGCCGCATTTCTGCCCGGCGCACCCATGATGCCGCCGCCCGGATGGGTCGCCGACCCGCACATGTAGAGGCGCTCGACCGGCGTCGCGTACTGCGCGTAGCCGGGCACCGGCCTCAAAAAGAACAGCTGCTCGAGTGTCAGCTCGCCCTGGAAGATGTTGCCTTCGGTCAGGCCGAACTCGCGCTCGATGTCGAGCGGCGTCAGGACCTGGCGATGCAGGATGATGTCCTTGATATTCGGGGCATACTCCGCGATGGTGTCGATCACCGCATCGCCAAACGCCTCGCGACGGGCGTCGTCCCAGACGCCGTCTTTCAGGTGATACGGCGCGTACTGCACGAAGCATGACATCACGTGCTTGCCGGCCGGCGCCACTGACGGATCAGTCAACGACGGAATCACCATGTCCATGTACGGCCGGCTCGAAAACTTCCCGTACTTCGCATCGTCATAGGCCCGCTCCATGTAGTCGATGCTGGGAGAAATCGAGATCGCGCCACGCAGGTGCGGACCGGCGCCGGGCAGGCAGGTGAAATTCGGCAGCGCGTCGAGAGCCAGGTTCACCTTGCCTGACGAACCGCGATACTTGTAGCGCTTGACGGCGTCAATGAAATCCGACGGCAAGTCGCGCTCGTTCATGAACTTCAGGAACGTCAGGTTGGGGTCGACGCTCGAGACCACCACACTCGCGTGAATCTCGTCGCCGTTGGCCAACGCCACACCAGTGGCGCGGCCGTTCTTGCTAAGAATCTGCGCGACCGGCGCGTTGGTGCGGATCTCGGCGCCGAACTCGACGGCCGCCGCGGCAATGGCGTTCGACACCGCGCCCGTGCCACCGCGCGACAGGCCCCACGAGCGGAAGGCGCCATCGATTTCTCCCATGTAGTGATGCAACAGTACATAAGCCGTGCCAGGCGATCGCACGCCCAGGAATGTCCCGATGATCCCTGACGCCGACATCGTCGCCTTCAGCACATCGGTCTCGAACCACTGATCCAGGAAGTCGACCGCGCTCATGGTCAACAACTGCACCTGGTTCACCTTGTCGTGGAACCGCATGTCGCGGAAGCGCTTGCCCATGCCGAGCAGCTCGAGCAGGCCACGCGGGTCGAGGGAGGTGGGGTCGGGCGGCAACATGCCCATGATCGGCTTGGCGAACCGGCCCATTTCGACCATGGCCTTGCCGTACTCGTCGTAGGCCTCGGCATCAAGGCGCGAGTGCCGGGCAATGTCGCGACGAGTCTGGTCGTGGTCGTTCACCCGCCACAGGTAATCGCCGTTCGGCATCGGCGTCATGGTGCCGTCGAGTGGCAACAGCTCCATGCCATGGCGGGGGAGATCGAGCTCGCGGATGATTTCTGGCCGTAACAGCGAGACCACGTACGAGCAGACCGAGAACTGGAAGCCCGGAAACACCTCTTCGGTGACCGCGGCGCCGCCAACGACATGCCGCCGCTCCAGCACCAGGACCTTGCGGCCAGCTCGCGCGAGGTAGGCGGCACAGGTCAGGCCGTTGTGTCCGCCGCCGACCACGATCGCATCGTATTTCATGAAGCCGCCGGGTTCATTTTCTTCGAATTAACGCCGGAGCCGCACACAAAATGAACCCGGCGTCTTATACTCCTGCCGTGCCCGTTGGTTCCGCCTTCCACGCCCGTACCCGCGAACTGTGCGAAAGCCTCAACTATCGCGACTGGGCGGGGTACTACGCGGTCAGCGCCTACGAGACGCACTACGAGCACGAGTACAACGCGCTGCGCAACGCCTGCGGGTTGATCGACATCTCGCCGCTCTTCAAGTACCAGGTCTCGGGTCGTGACGCGACGCGGCTGGTGAATCGCATCATCACCCGCGATGCAACCAAGATGGCTGTCGGCCAGGTCTACTACACGCCGTGGTGCGATGACGAAGGCAAGGTCATTGACGATGGGACGGTGACCCGTGTTGCGGACCAGTCATACCGCTGGACCGCCGCCGACCCCAGCCTGCGATGGCTCACGCAAAACGCCTCGGGCCTCGACGTGCAAGTGGCCGATGTCTCGGAACACGTCGCGGCGCTGGCGCTGCAGGGACCAACCTCGGCCGCGCTGCTGCGACAAGTGACGACCGCCAACCTTGACTCGCTCCGCTATTTCAGAGCGACCACCGGGACCATTGGCGGCGTGCCGGTTGACATCTCGCGCACCGGCTACACCGGCGATCTCGGCTACGAAATCTGGATGCCGTGGGACGCGTCCCTGCAGGTTTGGGACGCCATCGTTTCCGCCGGCCCCGCGTTCGATTTGCATCCTGTCGGCATGCAGGCACTGGACATCGCGCGCATTGAGGCTGGGCTGTTGCTGATCGACGTGGACTTCAACGGCAGCCGCAAGGCGCTGATCGAGTCGCAGCAGTACACCCCGTTCGAGCTTGGCATGGCGCGGCTGGTGGACTTGAAGAAGGGCCCATTCATCGGCCGCAAGGCTCTCGCGAGCGAGGTGCTGCGTGGACATCCCCGTCAGATTGTCGGACTTGAGATCGAGTGGACCGACGTGGAGAAGCTGTACGAAGCGGTGGGCCTGCCGCCAACCGCGCCGGCGGGTACCTCGCGCGTGGCCGTGCCCGTCTACCAGGGCCGCGCGCAGGTTGGTCGAGCCACGTCAACGACGTGGTCGCCAGTGATGAAGAAGCTGATCGCCCTGGCGACGATTGAGGCGCCCCATTTCACCCAAGGGACCCGTCTCGAAATGGAGATTACGGTGGACGCCGTTCGCCATCGCGCCCGCGCCACCGTCGTCCCGATGCCGTTTTTCAACCCGCCTCGGAAAACTCAACCTGCTTGAGTTTTACGGTATACATAAAAGTGAAGCAGGTTGACTTTATCGACCCAGCCTGGCTTTGCGGGCGGCGATGAACGACTGCACGCCCAGGTAGACATAGACGAGCAGCAGGGCGGCCATGACCAGTTGCGACATCACGGCCGGCCGCGTGGCGTTGCCGTCGATCACGGCCGGAATGGCGCGGACCAGCGACGCCAGCGCGCCGATCAAGCCGACCGCCACCGCCGCATGCATCGCGTGCTTGCGCATGGCTTCGCTCCTGGCCACCAGCGCGCAAATGACAAAGATCGCGCCGAAGATCGCCGGAATGAGCGCGGTCAGGCTGGAGCGTGCGGTCATCATATAGCTGGCAATGCCCAGCACGATCAAAATCAGTCCAAAAAGCCGGGTGGTTGAGGGCATTACTTCTCCGCCTTGACAGGGTTTTCGAGTGTGCCGATGCTTTCGATCATGCACGTGGACGTGTCGCCGTCCTTGAAGTAAATCGGTGTGCCGCGCGCCGTACCGACACCGGCCGGGCTACCCGACGAGATCATGTCGCCCGGCCGCAGCGTGAACAGGTGCGATGCGTATTCGACCAGTTCGTACACGTTATGCGTCATGCGATCGGTGTTCGAGTCCTGCATCACCTTGCCGCTCAGCGAGAACTTGATCGCGAGCTTCTGGGGATTGGGCACGAACTGCCGCGGCACGATGTAGGGGCCCATCGGAAAGAACGTATCGTGGCTCTTGCCGAGCACCCAGTCCGAGCCATGTCGCCCATCAGCGCGTCCGCCGCGATCCGAGACGTCGTTGTCCAGGGTGTAGCCGAAAATGTACTCGGCGGCGTGTTCGGCCTTCACGCGCCTGGCGGTCTTGCCGATGACGATGTTCAGCTCGCACTCCCAGTCAATCTGCGTGCGGCCGGGCGGCAGCATGATCTGGTCGCCGTTGCCGGTAATGGACGAGGGCGCCTTGAAGAAGTAGTACGGGTTCTGCCGCGGATCGCCGGGCTTGCGGTTCCAATAGCCGGGGATGCCAAGGGCCACCTTCGGGTCGACCTTGTCGGCGCTGGCCGCGGTGGTCGCGACGCCGGTCATCTCGATGCCGTGTTCGCTGTAATTCACCGCGGCATTGAGCAACACCGAGGGATCCGGAATCGGCGGCAGCGTCTTGACTGCTGACACCTTCATTGAATACTCCGGCGCCTTGGCCGTGGATGCAGCGGCCAGCGCGGCCAGTCGTGTGCCGGTACCGGCATCCCAGCCGGCAATCAGCTGCTTCAGCGTCGCGGGGACGCCAACACTGGCGCGTGACAGGTCAACCACGACCGTATCATTCTGGATGACCATGCCCACGAACGACCGGGTCCCTTGCTGGAACATGCCCAGCTTGTAGGGGGTCGGACCCTGTGCGTTCGCCCCGGCCAGACCGATGGCCACGGCCAGCCCGAGGGCAATCACACCAGCGTGCACTGTCTTCATCGAGTTCTTCATGCGGGATCATGATACCCCGCCGACCTGGGCTGATAAGCTGCAGCGATGAAGATGGCCCTGATCCAGCAGCACGCCACCAGGAACAAGACCGCCAACGTCGCCCGCGGCCTCGCCGCGCTCGAGACCGCGGCCCACCACGGTGCCCAGTTGGCGTGCTTTGCCGAGCTGGCCTTCGAGTGGTTCTATCCGCAGCGTCCGGCCGAGCTGGGGTTCCGTGAGTTGGCTGAGTCGCTCGATGGTCCGACCGTGACAGCCTTCCAGCAGAAGGCGCGTGAGCTCGGGATGGTGGTGGTGATCAACCTTTTCGAGCGCGAAGGCCACCACACCTATGACAGCTCTCCGGTGATCGACGCCGACGGCACACTGCTTGGCGTGACCCGCATGGTCCACATCACCGAGTACCCGTGCTTCCACGAGCAGGGCTACTACACGCCTGGCGACAAGGGCGCGCCGGTGTTCAAGACCAGGGTCGGCAACCTTGGCGTGGCGATTTGCTACGACCGTCACTTCCCCGAATACATGCGCGCGCTGGCGGTGAACGGCGCGGACCTCGTCATCGTGCCGCAGGCCGGCGCGGTCGATGAGTGGCCCGAGGGACTGTACGAAGCCGAGATGCGCATCAGCGCGTTCCACAACGGCTACTTCACGGCGCTCTGCAATCGGGTGGGAAAAGAAGACTGTTTAGATTTTGCTGGCGAATCGTTCGTGTGCGGACCGAACGGTGAGGTGCTCGCGCGTGGCGCGAAGAGCGCCGACGAGATCGTCTATGCCGAGGTCGACCTTGCGACGACGGCCAGCTCGAATGCCCGCCGCCTGTTCCTGAAGCACCGGCGGCCCGAACTCTACGCCGGCTGGATCGGGTAGACAGCAGGCAAGGAGATGAGGCTCCGGTGACCTGCTGCAACCCGAACTGGTCGACCCCCGACAATTGCGGACGGGGCGTCGGAAATCATGATACAACCGGCGTTCGGTCCTTCAGGCTTGCCGGTGCCAATCATCAACGCTGACGACATTCGCCGGCGCTCGCTGACGCGGAGCGTGATCGCGGCGCTGGTGGTCGTCCAGGACGCCACCGGTGGAATAGTTGTGGTCCCGGCGATGCCGGGCACCAGTCTCGACGTGGGACAGATGGTCGAGGTCGTCGGGAGAGTAGCCATCACCGCTCGCGGCGTGGTTCGCCGCGTCCGCGCGGGCGCCGGTCTGGAGCCCACGGGTGTCACCAACCTGCGGATGAAGCCGTTTACGGCCGACACGCTCGCGGCCCGGAGCAAGGAAATAATCACCGGCACACCGGAGGCTGATGGCTAACCGACCTGAGTCGCCGACGCTGCGCCGCACCTTGGGGCGGTGGGACCTGACCGCGATTGGCGTGAACCAGGTGATCGGTGGCGCCATTTTTCTGTTGCCGGCGGACGTGGCGCGCCTGGTCGGACCGTGGGGACCGCTCGCGTTCATGGGCGTGGGCTTGCTGTCGCTGTCGATCGCCCTGTGCTTCGCCGAGGTCGGCAGCCGGTTCGAGAAGACCGGTGGCCCGTACCTGCCGGCCCGCGCGGCGTTCGGCCGGTTCATCGGGTTTGAAGTGGGCTGGATGATGTGGTTCACGCGCGTCACCAGCCAGGCCTCGGTCGCCAACGGTCTGTCCCTGGCGCTGGCGTTCTACTGGCCGGCGCTGGCCATGGGCGTACCGCGGATGTCGCTGATCGCGGCGCTGACACTCGCGCTGACATGGATCAACGTGCGTGGCATCAAGCAGTCGTCGTGGGTCGTCAACGCGCTCACCATCAGCAAGCTCGCGCCCCTGATCATCGTCATCATCGTCGGAGTGTGGTTCGTGGACCCAGTCCGGTTCGCGGCCATGCCGTCGGTCACCCAGCAGCAACTGTCGAGCGCGCTGATCCTGTTGATCTTCGCCTACGGTGGTTACGAGGTGACGGGAGTGTTGGCAGGAGAGGCGGCGAACCCACGGCGCGACGTGCCGTTCGCGTTTGTCGCCACGCTGATCACCGTCTCGATCGTGATGTCGCTGACGTCGTTGGTGGTCACGGGTGTCTTGCCGGAACTGGCGGCGAGCCGTACGCCGCTGGCCGACAGCGCGGCAATCTTCCTGGGCGCGGCCGGTGCGCTGATGGTCGCGGTCGGCTCGGCGCTCTCAATGACCGGCAACAACATGGGCCAGATCCTGAACGGGTCGCGCACCATTTTCGCGCTGGCCGAGAACGGCGACCTGCCGAAGTGGTTTGCGAAAGTGCATCCCACCTACCAGACGCCGTCCAACGCCATCCTGTTCACGGCAGTGATCGCCGTGATGCTGGCGCTGACTGGATCGTTTGTGGCACTGGCCGCGGTGAGCGCCATTGCCCGGTTGGTGATGTATCTCGCCGTCTGCGCATCAACGCTGGTGTTGCGACAGCACGACCGCGAGATCGCCGCGCAAGTAGGCGCACACTTCAGTGACCTCGAGGGGGCGGTCGCACCGGCCAGGTTCACCGTGCCCCTGGGGCCCGTCATCCCGGTGGTCGCCGCGATTGTGTCACTCGGCATTCTCGCCGGCGCCAACCAGGCGCAGTTGACCGCCGGCGCCAGCGCGCTCGCCGCCGGCGCCGTGCTGTTCTTGCTCGCGACGCGCCTGAAGATGTAGGTGCTACTCCACCGTGTAACCCATCGCGATGGCGTTCTCCCGTATGCGCCGGTCCCTGGTCACGATCGTTACCAACTGAGGCGTCTCGCCAGACTCCTCGACCGTCGCCAGGTGAATGGCGTCGAGTGTTCGGATAGGTTCGACCGGAAAAGGCCGTGCTGCGCGGACCAACACCGGGACCGAAATGGCGACTACTTCGCACCGCCGCTCGAACTGCCGAAGCCGGCGCAGTGCGGCTCGCTCGTATTCGGCGCTGAGCCTTCCTTCGATGCGAGCCCGCAGAATCGCCCTCGAGGCTTCGCACAAAGTTAGCGCCGACGCGAAGCGTTGTCCGTCCCCCCTGACGGCTAGCCTGGCGCTCTCGTCTTCGTCCAGCAGCGCCGAGACGAGGGCACTGCTTTCGATGTAGCGAAGGATTGGGCCGCCGGCAAACGAGACAGGCTCTGCACCATCCCCGCCGCGTGGACGACGTGTCAGAACTTGTCCTCGCGGGTCCAGTCAATCAGTTCTTGAACCGTGCCCGAACTCAGCTTGATTTGCAGACCATCATCTGGCAACGGGTCTCCCTGTTCGAGGGCAGGTCGAATCAGCCCGTCGGCGACGAGCTGCTCGTATCGACTCAGCTTCTTCTTCCCCCGGCCAACCGTCGCGCCCGTCCCCGGCGGCACCAGCTCGGCGACCACACGTCCATGCGCAGTCACCGAGATGCGCTTGCCGCCCTCGACCTGGCGGACGTAGTGGCTGAGGTTGTTCTTCAGCTCACGAATGCCAATCGGCTCCATAGCGTGATTGTAGCCACATGTGGCAACAATCACAACTGGCCCATATAATGGCGATGTGTTCGATGACCTGAGGACGTTGCTGGGCGACCGCGTGTCGGTGTCGGACGCGGTTCGCGAACACCACAGCCACGGCGAATCGTGGCACGCGCCCGGGTTGCCCGAGGCGGTGGTGTTTCCCACGTCCACCGACGAGGTGAGCGCCATCGTCAAGATCTGCGCCCGGCACGGCAAGCCGATTGTGCCGTTCGGCATGGGCAGTTCGCTCGAAGGCCACGTCAACGCGATCCACGGCGGGGTATCGATCGACCTGACGCGCATGACGCGCGTGCTGCGGATCAGCCCAGAGGACCTCGACATCACCGTCGAGGCCGGACTCACGCGGCTGAGGCTTGATGCGCACCTGAAGAACACCGGATTGATGTTTCCCATCGACCCAGGCGCCGATGCCACCATCGGTGGCATGGCCGCCACCCGGGCATCGGGGACCACGGCGGTTCGCTACGGCACCATGCGCGACACCGTGCTGGGAATGACGGTGGTGCTCGCCGATGGCCAGGTCATCACGACTGGTGGCCGGGCACGAAAATCATCGTCTGGCTACGACCTGACGCGCCTGGTCGTCGGCTCCGAGGGCACACTGGGGGTGATCACCGACTTGACGCTGCGCCTTTACGGACGGCCCGAAGCTGTTCGTGCCGCGGTCTGCCCGTTCGAGTCGATGGCGGGTGCGGCGGCCACCGTCATCCAGACCATCCAGCTCGGCATTCCGGTCGCGCGCATCGAGATCGTCGACGAAGCCCAACTCCGCGTCGTCAACGCCTATTCCAAGACGAACTATCCGATCGCGCCGACGCTGTTCTTCGAGTTCCACGGCATCAGCGACGTGATGGTGGACGAGCAGATCAAGGCGGTTGAAGAGATTGCCCGCGAGCAGGGCGCCACGGGGTTTCAGTGGGCGTCAACCCTCGAAGATCGCAGCACCCTGTGGACGGCCCGGCACAACGCCTATTACGCGACGGTGGCGTCGAGGCCGGGCGCCCGGGCGTGGACCACGGATATCTGCGTGCCCATTTCGCACTTGGCTGCGTGCATCCTCCAGACCCAAGCCGACCTGAAGGCCGCGGGCGTGGTGGCGCCGTTGGTCGGTCACGCCGGCGACGGCAACTTCCACTTGATTTTCATGCTCGACGCCAACGACCCGAAAGAGTTCGAGCAGATCTCTCGGCTGAACGAGCGGCTGGTCGAGCGCGCGCTCAAGTTTGGCGGCACCTGCAGCGGCGAACATGGCGTCGGCATCGGCAAGCTGAAGTACTCGGTGAAAGAGCACGGCGCCTCGCTCGACGTGATGCGGTCGATCAAGCGCGCCCTCGACCCGGACAACCTGATGAATCCGGGTAAACTACTTCCTGAACCCTGATCCCCGATCCCTGACATGTCCAAGCGCAAGCCCGAGCCTTCCCTGTTCGACCTGCCCGACAACGACGACTCCGGCGTTACTCCGCCACTGGCGAAGGGCGGGTTCTCGCCCATCGGCAGCGACGGGACGTCGAGCGTGTCGCTGCATGAAGCGGCGCAGTCGCGTTACCTGAATTACGCGCTGTCGGTGATCACCTCGCGCGCGTTGCCTGACGTCCGTGACGGGCTGAAGCCGGTGCAGCGTCGCATCCTGTTCACGATGTGGCAGCAGAACCTGACCGCCGACGCCAAGCACCGCAAGTGCGCCAAGGTGGTCGGCGACGTGATGGGTAACTTTCACCCGCACGGCGACAGCGCGATCTACGAAACGCTGGTCCGCATGGCGCAGTCGTTCTCCCTGCGCTATCCGCTGGTCGACGGCTCGGGCAACTTCGGCTCGCTCGACGGTGACGGTGCCGCCGCCATGCGCTACACCGAATGCCGCCTGGCCCGGCTCTCGGACGAAGTGCTGCAGGAGATCGAGCAGGAGACGGTTCCGTTCCGTCCCAGCTATGACGGCACCAAGGTCGAGCCGGTGGTGTTGCCCTCGCGCGTGCCCAACCTGCTGATCAACGGC
>SXGT01078641.1_pt1 | contig 22184 bp, 20 predicted proteins | sample 3176221 | NCBI WGS metagenome assembly SXGT01 (sample SAMN11356862, study PRJNA531348) | freshwater metagenome | isolation source: freshwater sample F1-120 | place: China: Fuxian Lake, Yuxi | collected 2017-12-25
ACCATTGAGCTACACCCGCGATCGCAGCCAAGTTGCCCGGGGTTCCGCGGCAGGAATCGGCCTCAACGGCCGATTCCGAACGGTGTACGGGACGAGACTGGGGAGTGCAGGATTCGAACCTGCGAAGGCAGAAGCCATCAGATTTACAGTCTGACCCCTTTGACCGCTCGGGAAACTCCCCTGTGGTGTACGGCGGACTCCTCTTCGTGTTTTTGCGCTTGTTGTGGGCACTGCTGGCGAGGACTCGTGTTCTGGTCGGCCGCTGCGGCCACGCACGCCGCAGCGATCGTCGGCTTTGCCGCCGCTCCCGACCGACTGTGCCGCGCAAGCGCCGTCTAGCTGAGCTAGCGGCGGGAGTTGAACCCGCAACCTGCTGATGACAAATCAGCTGCTCTGCCAATTGAGCTACGCTAGCGGCCGGTCAGAACCGCGAAACCTTGAAGTGTACGGATTCGATCCGCCCCTGCAAGACGGCCGATTTGGCCCCGCACAGAGCCGCTTTTTCGCTGATTTCGCCCCCGGGGACGCTGATTTCACTCACCCGAAGGCGAGTGCCATCATCGAAAAATCATCGTTGAAGTCGTCCCGGCCCGACAGACCCCGGACATGGTTCACCAGCGAGTCCATCGGGTTTTCAGGCCCCTGGGGGGCGGCGGCCAGCGTGGCCACGAACTCTTCAAACGCCCACATCGACCCATCGGGCCGGCTGATCTCGAATGCCCCGTCGCTGTAGACAAAGAGCCTCGCGGCCGGCGGGACAGCGACCTCGTTCGACTCGAACTCCAGCCCGTCCACCGCTCCGATGAGGGGCCCTTCCGAGCCGAGGCGGCGGGGCTTCGCACCGTCGGCGGTCATCAAGAGCGCCGGGGGATGGCCGCCGCCCGCCCACCGCAGCGTGCGGCTGCCGCGGTGGAACACGCCATACCAGGCGGTGAAAAACATGTCGTTTTGCCGCTCCATCGGAAACGCCTTGTTGAGCGCCGCAAGCACGGCCCCCGGGTCGTGGAAGTCGGTGGCGGGAAGGGCCTCGCTGCGGATCGCGTTGAGCGCCGACACGGAGAGCAGGGCCGCGCCCACGCCGTGGCCGCAGACGTCGAGCAGGTAGACGGCGAAGTGGTCGGCGTCGAGATCGTGATAGCCGAAGGCATCACCGCCGAGAGCCGCCGATGGAATGAACCGCCAGTCGGCCTGGATCGTGCCCTGCGACTGCGGGGGCGGCAGCAGCGACCGCACATACCGGGCGGCCGTGGCGATGTCGTTGGCCAGCACCTCGCGGCTCGCCTCGAGGGCCGTGAAGGCTTCGTTGCGTTCCTGGAGGGCGACGTAGCCCCGCGAGTGATACCGCACGCGGGCGAGGATTTCGAGGCGGTCGGGCAGTTTCACCACGTAGTCATTGGCCCCGATGGCAAAGGCCTCCGCCTTCACGGCAGGTTCCTCCTTCGTGGAGAGCACGATGATCGGCACGTCGTGAAACCGTTCATCGGCCCGGAACTGCCGCACGAGCGAGAGCCCGTCGATCTCGGGCATCACGAGGTCCTGGAGGATCACCGTGGGCCGCACTTCCGCGGCTTTTTCCAGGGCCGTGAGCGGCTCCCTGCAGTAGTGGAAGGAGATGCCTTCCTCGCCGGCGAGCATCCTCCGTACGGCCTCGCCGATGATCGGCTGGTCGTCGACGAGCAACACGGAAACGCCGTGGTGGACGGGGGATTTGACGGCGGTCATGAGCCTGCGGTGATGGGCCGGGGCGAACAGGTCGTGAACGAGTCCGCGATGCTACCACAGCCCGCCGCCGGGCGGCCGCCGTGCGGTCCTTCGGGCCCTGTTCAGGGCTTCCGCTTGGCACGGCATGCGGGAGGCTCTTTGAGCGAGAAAACAAGCACCTCCTCGCCGGTGAGCGTCGAGATGTCGTGATGCACGCTCACGAGAGAAACGGCCGTGGCCGTCTCCACGATCTCCTGCAGCCGTGGCCGTCCCGTGGCCACCATGTGCGCCCGCACCTGCTTGAGAAGAGCGCGGCCGTTGCCGTTGTCGCCGGCATGACCGCCGGAGTTGGCCTGACCGTGCCTCTGCCCGTCTCCGTTTCCCCCGGCGGAGACCGCCATCGACGGCCTCGACGCCATCAGCTGCTGCTCCGCAGGCGTCAGCGCGCCCTGGAGCCGCACCACGAGGAGCGGACCGACGAGGTGCGCGTGGATATCACGTGGTCCCCGACCGATGAACTCCTGCTGAAACCGCGAGATGCCGTCGCAGACGGCCGCCTCGATTTCGCCCTGGGACTTCATGGTCAGCCGCCCGCCTGGCGACGGGCTCCCATCCTCGACGCGTTGGCGGCGAGTGGCTGAGCGGCCGCCTCGCCCTTGCCGACCGCCTGGCCATTCCCGTCGCCGTTGCCGTTGCAGATGCGGTCCCAGACCTCGCGGCGATGGATCGGCATCCGGGAGTCGGCCTCGAAACCGAGCCGGACCCGCCCCCCCTCGATCTCCAGGACCGTGATCTCCAGGACGATCTGCATCTCGTCGGTCCGGCCGATGACGACGCTCTCACGATTCTTTCTTGTCAGCACCAACATGGTTCACCTTCCTCATGTGTTGCGGGTCCCTCCTCGTAGAATCCACTCACCGGCGGACGGCTCCATTGCCGCCCGCCATGATCGATGCATTGGCCTGCAGGTGGGCGTTCACCGGCACCCCCAAGGCGGGCAGCCCCGGCCCCAGCAGAAACAGGTCAACCGCCGGCTGGGTGGTCAGCGTCTTGAGCACGCTGCCGGTCTGCGTGTCCACGTGCGCGATGGCGCCACGGAGCTCCACGCCCGTCCGCTGGCGGATCTGCCGCAGCAGCGAGTCGAGCGTGTTGTCGAAGAGGTAGCGGTGAAACTCGCGGACCTTCCTCGCGCCCTCCGCGTCGCCGGCGATGCGCCGCTCGGTGCGTGAAAATGGCTCGTGCAGGTGCACGACCATCCAGTCGTCCTCCGCCACCACGCTGACACTCGTCGGCGCGCGGCCCAGGAGCACGTGTTCGAAACTGGCGGCGACGTGGGCCACCGTGCGAGCGAGTCTTTCCGACGCGATTGTTTTCATCGTGGCGATGCCGGTGCCTCGGGGTGCCGCAGGGAAACAAAAAAAGCCGGCGGGAAAGAAGGCCCGAAGGCTTTCTCTCTCGCCGGCTTACGCTGCGACGGACCTCCCGGCTCATGCCGGACTGCCCCTCGACCCGTCTTCCGATCGTTGGTGGTGCTTTTTCCTCGGCCGCGAGCGGTGTTTTCACCGTTCCCGTCGTCGGAACGCCCGGGATTATATTTGGGTGTTTGGGTAACGCAAGCAGATTTTTCCGATTCGCTTTCCCGTCAACGAAAGTGTGGTGCCCGCCGTTCGCCGACACTTTGTCGGTGACGTTCAACGGCGAACATTCGCTCTCTTCATACGGACTGCTCGCCATTTCGCCTCATGCTCGGCGGCCGGTTCTTCCGAAACTTTCTCTCAGCAACAAGACCCCCTCCTGAAGGGGGTGCGTCTTGTCGGGGGGGCCGCGTCATGAAGTCGCAAGGCGAGATCGAAGCCGCTGTCTGTGATGCGGTGTCGCGGTTTCAGCAGGAGTTCATGGGCCGCGGACCGCGCAACGTCCACGCCCACCTCGTGGACAACAGGCTGTTCGTGCACATGGATGGCGTGCTGACCGCCGCCGAGCAGCGGCTGCTGGCGGGCCGCGGCGACGGCGGCGAAAGCGGCGCGAGCCTGCTGAAGCAGCTCCGCAGCCGGCTCGTGACCGCCGGGCGGACGGTTCTCGACTCGTTGGTCCGCGATGCAGCCGGCTCGCTGCCCGTCAACCTGCACCACGACATCAGTCCGGTCACCGGCGAGGAGGTGATCGTGATCACGCTGGCCGCCGCCCCGCAGTGCCGGGACCGCAAAAAACGCTGACCCTCGCAAACCGGTCGATCTACAACCAAGGTCCAGCGCAACCACATTGAGCACCGCCCCCAGTCGGTGGCCGAAGGCGTTCGGCCCATCGCTTCGCCGGCGGGCCGGGGATCCGGCGTGAACATCCCCGCCCGCCGGCGATTTTGCGGCGTGAAGCGGCATGCCGGCCCGCGGTGCGGGCAGGCCGTTCGGCAAACGGGTTGCACGATTCCGCGTGGCGGCGTTGAATCGGGGCGACGAAACCAGCCCGATGACCGGCGGAGAACAGCGATGGCGACCGACAACAAGCGGCCGGCACGGACGGCTCCCAGGGAGACGATCCCCGCGGCCATCGAGGGCCTCGGCGTCTTTTACCTCGGCCAGAAGATCGATCAGGACAGCGGCACGCCGTCGGGCGAACCGCTGCTCGTCGATGCCAAGCGACTGACCACGCATGCCGTCTGCGTCGGCATGACGGGCAGCGGCAAGACGGGCCTGCTGATCGGACTGATCGAGGAGGCGGCGCTCGACGGCATCCCGACGCTCGTCATCGATCCCAAGGGGGATCTGGCCAACGTCCTGCTCTCGTTTCCAAACCTCGCCCCGTCCGACTTCCTCCCGTGGCTCGAACCGGAGGCGGCGAAGCGCGACGGAGTCACGCTGGAGGAACTGGCCGAGCGGACGGCGAAAAAATGGTCGGACGGCCTGACGTCCAGCGGCCAGTCGGGCGACCGGATTCGCCGCCTGCACGAGGCCGCGGAGATGGCCGTCTATACGCCCGGCAGCCGCACCGGCCGCCCGCTCGCGATGCTCGGCAGCATCGAAGCCCCCGCCGCCGCGATCCTCGACGATCCCGAGGCCCGCCGTGAACGCATCGAGTCGCTCGTGTCGGCGATTCTCGCGCTGGTCGGCATCGACGGCGAGCCGGGCCGCAGCAGGGAGCACGTGCTCCTTTCCACGATCGTCGACGCCCTGTGGAAGAGCGGCCAGCAGATCGATTTCGGCACGCTCGTGCGGGCGATTCCCGCGCCGCCGATCGAGCGGGTGGGCTTCCTCGACCTGGAAAACTTCTTCCCGGCAGGGGAACGGTTCCAGCTCGCCAGTCGCCTCAACACGATCGCCGCGGCGCCCGGCTTCGAGGCCTGGCTCGACGGTGAGCCACTCGACATCGGCCGCCTGCTCTGGACCGCCGACGGCCGGCCCCGGGTCGCGGTGGTGTCGATCGCCCACCTCGCCGACGCCCAGCGGATGGCGTTCGTCACGCTCCTCGCCGGGGCGACGGTGTCATGGATGCGCGGGCAGGGGGGCACGTCGTCGCTGAAGGCGATGTTCCTGATGGACGAGGTCTTCGGCTACGTGCCGCCGACCGCCAACCCGCCGAGCAAGACCCCCATCCTGACGCTCATGAAGCAGGCGCGAGCCTACGGCCTCGGCGTCGTGCTCGCCACGCAGAATCCCGTCGATCTCGACTACAAGGGCCTCTCCAACGCGGGCCTCTGGTTTCTCGGGCGGCTGCAGACGGCCCGGGACAAGGCCCGTGTTCTCGACGGACTCGAGGGCGCGGCCCAGACCGCCGGAGGCTCGTTCGACCGCGGCCGGCTCGACAAGCTCCTCTCCGGCCTCGAGCAACGCCGCTTCCTCATGCACAGCGTGCACGGCGACGAGGAGACGCTCTTCCAGAGCCGTTGGACGATGGCGTATCTCCGCGGGCCCTTGCTCCGCGACGAAATCCGGCGGCTGACATCACGGGTGGCGGGCACTGCGTCGGAGCCTCCCGTGGCCGCACGTCCGCACGAGGCTGCGCGGCCGCGAGGCGGCCCGCGGCCCATCCTGCCGCCGGGTGTCCGCGAGGTCTTTCTCGCGCCCCCGGGGCTGGTGCCGGTCGAGGCGACGATCCGCTACGAGCCGGCGATCCTCGGCAGGGCCCGCGTCCGCTATTCCAAGCCGACGGCGGGGATCGAAGTCGATCGCGAGGTCTTCTGCCTGGCGCCGGCGGGCGACTCGCTCGGCGAATCGGCCTGGGAGTCGGCCGAGCAGTTTGCGGAGACGCCGCACCTCGAGCCGGCGCCGCGGACGGGGGAGTTCGCGCCGCTGCCGGCGGCGCTCTCCGGCCCGCGGGGCTACGCGACGCTCGCGGCCTCGCTGAAAAGCCATCTCGGTCGCACATCGAAGCTCTCCGCCTTCTCGGCCCCGGCGATCGGGGCCGTGTCGCGACCGGACGAGTCGGAGGGGGAGTTCCGGGTGCGGATCGCCCACCGCGTCAAGGAGTGGCGCGACGAGCAGATCGAGAAGGTCCGCGACAAGCAGGCGGCGAAACTCGCCGCCCTCACCGACAAGATCGATCGGGCCCGGCAGAAGGTCGAACGAGAAAAGTCGGAGGCCAAAAACCAGTCGCTGCAGACCTACGTTTCGATCGGCACGGCCGTGCTCGGCGCCCTGCTCGGCCGCAGGAAGGCGAGCGCCACCACGATCGGTCGGGCCGCCAGTTCGATGCGGTCGGCCAGCCGCGCCGCGCGGCAGCAGGCCGATGTCGCCCATGCCGAGGAGAGCCTGACGACGCTCGAGGAAAAGCGGCTGCTCCTGGAGCAGGAGATCGAGCAGGAGCTCGACCGCATCAGGCTCGAGTCGGGCCCCGATTCGCTCGCGCTGGAATCGATCGAGGTGCCGGCCAGGAAGACCGGCATCGCCGTCGATGAGGTGGTGCTCGCATGGGTGCCCGCCACGTCGCCGGCACGACAGCCGGCCGAGCGCGGGGTCTGGGGATGAGCGCCGCCCGCAGCCGCGACATCGTGCTCGTCGACTGTCCGGACGAAGTGGGTCTCATTCACCGCATCACCGGCGTGCTGCAGTCGCGGCGGCTCAACATCGAGAGCAACTGTGAGTTCGTCGATGTGTCGACCGGCCACTTCTTCTTCCGGGCCGAGGTCGCGCCGGCCGTTGAGCCGGTGCCCGCCGAGCAGCTGCGGGCCGACCTCGAGGCGGTGCTCTCCCGCGCCGCCCGGGTGCGGGTGACCCGCGAGGATCGACGGCCGATCGTCGTCTGTGCGACCCGCGAACCGCACTGCCTCGGAGAGCTGCTCCTGCTCGACGCCGTGGGTGAACTCCCGGGCCGGATCGTGGCGGTGGTCGCCAATCACGACGATCTCCGCACGCTGGTCGATAGGTTCGGCGTGCCTTTCCTCCACGTGTCGCACACCGGCCTTTCCCGCGAGGCCCACGAAGAGGCCCTGCTCGGGGCGATCGCCGGCTTCGCCCCGCAATACATCGTCCTGGCCCGCTACATGCGGGTGCTCTCGGCCGCCGCGATCGCCCGCTACCCGGACCGCATCATCAACATCCACCACTCGTTCCTGCCCGCGTTCGCCGGTGCCAGTCCCTACCGACAGGCGTTCGCCCGCGGTGTGAAGCTGATCGGGGCCACCGCGCACTTCGTCACCGAGCAGCTCGACGAAGGGCCGATCATCGCCCAGGACGTCACCCCCGTCGATCACACGTTCACTCCCGAACGGATGGCCCAGGCCGGCCGCGACGTGGAGAAAATCGTCCTCGCGCGGGCCGTGCGGCTGGTGCTCGAAGAGCGGGTCTTCCTGCACGGACCACGCACGGTCGTCTTCGGATGACGATCGGCGCACGGATGGTCAGGATGCCGAGCGGCATTCCGCATGTTGTGTCGGCGTGGCTTGACTCACGCGCACGGTTGGTCTGCATGCGCCTTGAATCAGCGCGCCAGGACATGCCGCGCGCAAGAGCCAACCGGATCAGCGTATAACCACAAGGGGGGGTGTGGTATTCTTCTGAATCCTGGGCGGGGAGGGATCCCCGTCTTTCACCTGCCAAGGAGGGCGACATGTCCACGAGCGTTTCCCAGTGCGCGGCGTTTCTTTCGGGCGATGGGGTGCGGCATCACGTCGATGAGTGCGAGCGGGTGATTCGCCTCGCGTTCGTCACCCAGCGCTACCGCAACCTGCGGGGCGAGAAACTCGCGCTGGTTCGCATCGAGACCCCCGACGATGGCCATCGCTGTCGCGTCTCGATCGAACGGGCGTTCACGCCCGGCCCGGACGCCGCGCTGACGTGCCTCGATCTCTGCCGGCTCGCCGCCGACACGCCGCTGGTCTCCATCGAGTATGCCGAAGACTTCGAGAATCTGCGGATGACCGTGGAAACGGTCGTCGAGGATGGTGAACTCACGCGCCTCCAACTGCTCTCGATGGTCGATCGCATCGTCGAAGCGGCGGAGTGCTGGCAGACCGCACTGGAACACACGGCGCTGCGATCCTCGCCGGGCCGGGCACACACGGCCGACTCCCCCGAAAGAGGGTACACTGGTGAGGCGGACCAGGAGGCTGCCTGACGTAGGGACAGCAAACAAGCGACTCGGGGTGCAGGAGCCTGGCTGACCAAGCCTCGTTGACCAAGCCTCGTTGACCAAGCCTCGTTGACCAAGCCTGGCTGACCAAGCCTCGTTGACCAAGGGTGCCGATCGGGGCCGCATAGTTGGTCCTCTCGGGTGACCATTGGCTGCGGGTGGTCCCCCTATCCAATGAGGGTGCGGACTCGCTGCGGTGGTCCGGCGGCTTCGCCAGGTCCAAGCGGCTCTGATTCCCACCCTCACGCCTCGCACCTTGTGACCATGCCAAGAAACCTCGCTCGCTACGAACAGTTTCTCCGCATCTACTCGCTTCTCGACATCCTCTCCACCGCCCGCCAGCCGCTCGATGACCAGACCCTGATCACGCAGGTCAAGGATCGGCTCGGTTTTTCCCGGCTCTCGCCGCGGACCCTGCACCGTGACTGCGAGTTCCTCCTGGCCTGCGGCTACCCGATCGACAGGCCCCAACTGCCCGGCGATCGGCGGCATGGGTGGCTGCTCGACAAGGAAGCGATGGTCAATCGCCGGTTGCCCGGCGAGCCGATGACGATTCTGGAACTCGTCGCCTTCAACGTGGCCCGCGATCTGCTGCGGACGTTCCAGGGCACGATCCTCTGGACGGGAATCGAATCACTCCGGTCGAAGATCACGACCGGGGTCCCTGCGGATCTGCTCGAGCAGGTGGAAGACGCCCGCCGGGTGTTTCATGTCGATCAACTCGACAGCTCGAAGTATGCCTCGCATCCCCGGCTCCTCTCGGCGATCTGCACCGCCATCGACGACTGCCGGGAAATCGAAGTCGAGTCACGCCAGGCCGATGGCCCGGTCCGCCGACGCATCCAGCCGGTGATGCTGATGATCCGTTTGCCGAAGGTGCAGCTCGTCGGCTGGACGTCGCCGTCGGACGACGCCGGCCCGATCATGCTCGACATCGAGTTGATCGAGAAGGTGACGACGCTCGACAGCACGTTCACGCACCGCCCCATCGATCCGTCGCTGCTGGTCGATCGCTGATTCGACCGGCGGAAACGCCGGGGGTGTCCTCGGCCGACAATTTTTCGCATCCTGCCCGGCCACCGCTGTTCCACAGTCTGCCTGGGGTGTCAGTCGGCCAGGTCGAGATCCTCGTTGTAGCCCTGCTGCACGACGGCGTTTTCATTCCTCTCGTGGGCGATCAGATGGTCGGCGAAGGTCGCGAAGCCGCGGGTGGCCTCGTCCCACGCCCGGGAAGAAACGTCCTGACCCGCCAGCGTTGCCAGCAAGGTGTCGAGTTCGGCGAGCAATCGCGGATGATCGGCCAGGACCTTGCCGGCAGCGGACGCCAGGCGGGGCATCCGGGCGATCGACTCCTCCATGAAGCCGCCCCGTTCCTCCTGCTCAAAATGGGCCCTGAGGTAGTCCCGCAGGCACGTGAGCATCTTCCTCACGGCCCCCAGCCGCCGGGCATCCGGGGGCTCGACGGCGGCAAAGGCCGCTCGTGTGGCCAGCAGCTGCGCATGGAGTTCGCGATGCTGGCCGAGAATATGCCCGAGGATCACCGGGTCGATGCGGTCGGGTGAATACATCGCATCTGTCCTCGTGCCGGAGAGAACCTCGGAGTGGAGGCCGCGACCCTGCCCCCCTATTGTTCGCTCGGCGGTTCGAGCATGGCGGGAGTCCGCCCCACCCGCCGGCTGGTGCTTGCGCCCCCGGTGATGGACACTTGCGGAAAGCCGCCCGGTCGTGACCGTCGAGGAACCGTTCCATGCCCGACGACCAGCGTTCACGCGACGCCGAGACCACCGCACGCCCGTCCGTCATTGACCGCATCGCCTTCCAGGCCCGGGCCGTGCTCGCCGGCACGGGTATCGACGTCTCGGCCCTCGGCTCCACCGACCGCACGGGCAACCCGCCGCTCGTCGTGGAGCTCGTGGGCTCGCAACTCGGTGGCGTGATCGCCGCGAAGCCGCCCGCGGGCAACGGCCTCGCCGTGCTCTTCCGCTACGGCGCGATCGTGTTTTTCGACGTCTCACCTGCCGCGGCCACCGACTACATCCGCCAGATCGGGCCGTTCATCCGTCAGCCTTTTCCCCTGATGGACCAGGAGACCGAGGTGCTCGACATTCGCATCGCATCCAACGGCAAGGAGACGATGGAGGGCAACACGCTCGTGCTCGGCGACGTGACGCTCGAGAAGCTCCAGCTCGTCGCCGACGTGCTCGCCAAGAGCGTGTCGCTGGCCCATCACGAGCGGGCCATCGAGAGCCAGTTCGAGCGGATCGAGCCCTTCGCCGCCAACCTCGATCACTGGGGCCGCGGCGGCCGCGCCGCCAGGGAGCTCCTCCAGCATCTCGGCACCGCGCTGCTCGCCGAACACCGGGTCGTGGCCGGGGCCCGCGTGGACGATTCACCCGAACTGCTCTGGGACCATCCGGAACTGGAACGACTCTGGGCCCGGTTGCGCGACGACTTCGAGATCCGCGAACGCTTCGCCGCGCTCCACGGCAAGCTCGCCCTCATCTCACGTACGGCTGAAACGGCCCTCGAACTGCTGCAGAATCGCCGCTCGCTGCGGGTCGAGTGGGCGATCGTGGGGCTGATCGTGTTCGAGATCCTCCTGACCCTGTTTGAGTGGGCGCTGGCGGCGGGCGGCCGCTGAAGGCCTTCCGTCCCGCCCTCGGGGTCCGCGGGAAATCCTCCGACGAAGGAGGCCTCCGCTCATCGCCGGCCGAAGACGGTTCGTCCGGAATCCGCGGTGTCGGCTATAAACAGTGGACCCCACCCGAGAGGACATCCGTTCATGCGATTCGCTCTGCTCATTGCCCTGCTCTTCACCGCCGCCACCGCCACCGCCCGCGGGCAGAAGGTGGAGGTGGAGGAATTCACGCTTCCCAATGGGATGCAGTTTCTGCTCGTGCCCCGGAGCGATCAGCCCAATGTGGTGAGCGCCGGCTGGATCGCCCGCGTTGGCAGCGTGAACGAGCGGCCGGGGATCACCGGCATCAGCCACTTTTTCGAACACATGATGTTCAAGGGCACCGACACCATCGGCACCCGTGAGCCCGAACGCGACTCGAAATACCGGGGGGAACAGAAAGCCATCCGTGACGAAATCAACCGCCTGGTCTGGTCGCGGCAATACGACCGCTTCTTCAAGGGGGAGATCGACGACCCATGGAACCCGGCCAACGACACCCAGGAACTGCGGGTGCTGCGGGCCCGGCTCGAGTCGCTGATCAAGGCCCAGCAGGGCCGCGGCGAGGCGGGGCCGGAGGCGGGCACGATCGTCAAGGACGAGTTCGACCAGGTCTACACGAAGGCGGGGGGCAGCGGGATGAACGCCTTCACCACCTACGACCTGACCTGCTACTTCATCACCGTGCCCTCCAACAAGCTCGAACTCTGGGCCTGGATGGAGAGCGACCGGCTCCATAACAGCGTGTTTCGGGAGTTTTACTCCGAGCGCGACGTCGTCCACGAGGAGCGCCGCCTGCGGACCGACAGCACGCCGACGGGAAAGTTCGAGGAGCAGTTCGACGCGATGTTCTGGGCGTCGTGCGGGTATGCATGGCCGGTGATCGGCTGGCCGAGCGATCTGAACAGCTACACCTTCGACCAGGCGCAGGACTACTGGAACATCTACTATCGCCCCAACAACCTCGTCGGGATCCTCGTCGGCGATTTCGACCCCGCCCGGGCGAAGCAGCTGATCACCAACTACTTTTCGCGGCTCGAACGCGGGAAGGTGCCTCCCCCGCCGGTGGTCACGCTCGAAGTCGAGCAGCTTGCCGAGCAGCGGATGAACGCGACGGGCGACTTCCCGCCGGCGATCGAGGTCCGCTACCACACGGTGCCGGCCGGTCACGTGGACAGCTATCCGCTCGACATGCTCGCCGAGGTGCTCAACGACCGCACCGGCCGGCTCTATCGGGGCCTGGTCGAAGGCCGCGGCATCGCCGCCGCGGCGCAGGCGATGTCGGACACCCGCAAGTATGCCGGCCTGTTCGCCATGTCGGCCCAGACACGGGGAGAGGCCACGCCCGAGCAGCTCGAGCAGGCCTGGATCGAGGAACTCACGAAGCTCCAGTCCGAGGATCTCTCGGATCGTGAACTCCGCAAGGTCAAGAACCGGGTCGCCGCCCAGAACTACCGCAAGCTCGAAAACAACATGTCGCTGTTCGTGCAGCTCGGCTTCGCCGAGGCGGTGCTCGACTGGCGGGAGATCAACGAGGGACCGGCCAAGTACGAGGCCGTCACCGCCGCCGACATCCGCCGCGTGGCCCGAAAGTATTTCAAGGAGACCAACCGCAGCGTCGCCGTCTACCGTCGCAAGACCGACTGAGCCGCGAACGGGCGACCTTGCCATCCCGCCGGCCCGCGTCCGGCTTTTTTTCAACGGCCCAATCCTCCCACGGACAACCCATGACCCCACGCCAGTCGAAGTCCCACGCAGCCCGGATCGCCTGCTTGCTCGCCGCCCTGCCCGCCGGAGCGGTGCCGAGCCTCATCGAGGCGGCTCCGCCGGCCCCTGCTGCGGCGCCGGCCGCCGCCGCACCGGTCTCCACACCCCCGGCAGTGCCAAAGGCGGCAGGGTCGGCGGCGGCGGTGATTCCCGCCCGGCCCGAGCAGATCGCTTTTGAGCCGCTCGTGTTCGAGCCCCCCGATGCGAAGACTTTCCGCCGCGTGCTTCCTGACGGGACGGTCTGCTACCTCGCACCGTCGCACGAGTTTCCCCTCGTCACCGTCTCGATGACGTTCAAGGGGGGTTCGTCGCTCGACCCGGCCGATGCCCCGGGCCTCGCCGCGATGACCGCCCGTTTGATCCGCGAGGGGGGCACCGCCCGGCGCAAGCCCGGCGATTTCGACGAGACGCTCGACTTCCTGGCGACGGAGGTGGGTGTCGCGGCCAACGACACCTTCACCGTCGCCACGATGAACTGCCTGAAGCGGAACCTCGACGAGAGCCTGGCGTTGTTCGTCGAGCTGCTGCGAACCCCGGGATTCGATGAGGGCCGGCTCGAGACGGCCAAGGCCCGCATCGCGGAAGACCTCAAGCAACGAAACGACGATGCCTCGTCGATCATCGGCCGCGAGTGGAAGCGGCTCCTCTACGGACCCGATCACTTCGAGGCGGCCGAGCCGACCGAGAAGACCGTGGCGGCCATCGACCGGGACCGGCTCGCCGGGATGCACGCGAAGGTCTTTCATCCGGGCAACCTGATCATCTCCGTCTCCGGCGATTTTGACGAGCAGGAGATGCTCGGCAGACTGCAGAAGGCCCTCGCGGGCTGGGAGCGGGGGGCCTCGCCGGCGAATCCCGCCCCGCCCACCGCGACACTGACGCCGGGGCTGTACCACGTGCCGAAAGGCATCCCGCAGGGCAAGGTGGTGATGGGGTGCCGGTCGATCGCGCGGGACGATCCCGACCTGATCCCGCTCCTGCTCCTCAATGAGATCCTGGGCGCCGGCGGATTCACGAGCCGACTGATGCAGCAGGTGCGGAGCAATCAGGGGCTCGCCTACTCCGTCCGCTCCGGGATCGTGCCGAAGGTCGACTATCCGGGCGACTTCCGGGTGAGTTTCGAGAGCAAGAGCCCGACAGTGGCCCTGGCGACGAAGATCGTCCTCGACGAGATCGGCAAGATCCGCGATGAACTCGTGACCGAGGACGAACTCGACACCGCCAAGAAGAGCATCATCGAGACCGTCCCCCGGCAGTTCGAGAGCAAGCCGCAGATGCTCCGCCTGTTCGTCAACGACGAGTGGACGAAGCGTCCGGCCGATTATTGGAAGACCTTCCGCCAGAAGGTGGCCGCCGTGACCCGCGAGGATCTGCAGCGGGTGGCACGGAAGCACCTCGACCCCGGCAAGATGGCCGTGCTCGTGGTCGGTGACTGGGACGCGATCGCCAAGGGCGACCTCGAGGGTCGGGCGACGATGAAGGAGTTTTTCAAGGGCGACGTGACGCATCTGCCGCTCCGTGACCCGCTCACGCTCCAGCCGCTTCCCGAGGCGAAGGAGTCGAAGTGATCCGCTCCGTGATCGTGTGCGCCGTCATTCTCTCGGCGGCCGTCGCGACCGACATTGCCGCTGCCGCACCGGCCGGGATCGACACGTCGTCACCGGGCCATGGCCCCACGACGCAGTCCCGCTCACGGATCCGGCGGCATCGTCGCTCGACCGTTCGGCTGACCCACCGCACGCCCGACGTGATGCGGGAGGACGCGGCGCGCGTCAAGCGCGGCGACCTGTTCAGCACCTGGTCGAGCGCGGCCGGAAACACGACCGAGTCCGGGGCTGCCCGAGTGTCGGGCGGAACGGCGGGGAGTGGGAGGTGACGGGTCACCAAACGATGCCCCGCCCGATCATCGTGGAAAACGACGTTCCGGGGATCGTGGCAGGGGCTGCGGCCGCAACCTTTTCGATCGCCGGGCGTTGAACCCTCGGCAAGGCACTTCACAACCACTTCGAGGAGACATCCCGTGCGACTCCGCATCACTCTCGGAATCCTGGCCGTCGTCGCTGCCTGCGGTGCGTCCGCCACCGCTCAGCCGCCGGAGGGCCGAGACGGCCCACCCCCCGAGCACCGCGATCGCCTTCGCGACGCGCTCGACGCCAATGGCGACCACGAACTCGACGCCGACGAGATCAAGAACGCGGCCAGCGTTCTGGCATCACTCGACGCCGACGGCAACGGCAAGATCGACCGGGAGGAGTTTCGGCCGCCGATCCGCGGGGGGGGCGACGGCTTTCGCGGTCGGCCCGCCCCGTCGAGGGAACGCGATCCGGGCAGCGAATCACGCGGGCCTCGCGAAGGCAGACCGGAACGCGAACGCGAAGGCAGACCGGAACGCGAACGCGAGGGCAGACCGGAACGCGAACGCGAAGGCAGACCGGAACGTGGGATCGGCCCCAGGGATGGCGCGGGGCCACGCGGCGAGGGAGGCCCCTCGACCGAGCGAGTCGTCGCACGGGCGATGAGCTTTGATGCCGACGGGGACGGCAAGCTCGACAAGAGCGAGCTGGAGAAGTTCGCCGGCGGCATGGTGGAACGCATGCGGGCCGCCAGGCCCGACCGCGAGGGTGCAGGCCCGCCGCGCAGGCCGGAAGAGTCAAAAGACGACGCCCGTCCGGAAGGTTCCCGCCAGGCGGAATAAGGCAGGGTATGCTCTGCGGAGCATGAAAAACTCCGCAGAGCAACTCCCCGCCCGTCCCGCCGAAGCCCACGCCCTCGCCGTCGCCCGCACGCTGCCCGCGACCCGGATCGTCTGCACCACGACAGGTCGTGGTCAGGCGGCCCACGCCCTGGCGATCGAGCGGCCCGACGCCGCCGTCACCGCCTGGTTTCTCGACCTCCATCCCTGCACCGCATCCCGGGCGGCCTGGTCCCCGGCTCCGTCCAACCTGACGGCCGCGTGCGTGGCCGACATTCCGCCCGGGCCCCACGATCTTGCGGTCGTGCCGCTGATGAAGGACGGCGAAGCCGAACTCTCACGGGACATCCTCCAGTCGGCTCTGATCAACCTCGCGATCGGCGGCCATCTGGTTGCCGCAATCGACAACCCACACGACAAGTGGCTCCGCGAGCAACTCGCCGAGACTGGCGAAACGGTCCGCGTTCGCCCCGCCGAGCCCGCGGCCGCCAAAGGCAAGGGGAAGGGGACGGGGAAGTCGGGCACGATCGCCTACGTCGTGCAGAAGACGCGGGAACCGGCGAAAATCCGCGACTTCTCCTGCGAGGTCGTGTTTCGGGACTGCGGCAACCTGCTGACGGCATTCACGCGGCCCGGTGTCTTCGCCCACCGGCGCATCGATCCCGGCGCCCGGCATCTGCTCAATGCCGTGGACGTGGCGGCCGGAACCCGCGTGCTCGACATCGGCTGCGGCTCGGGCTGCGTGGCCCTCGGCATCGCCGCCCGCGATCCGAGTGTTCGCGTGCACGCCCTCGACTCGTCGGCCCGCGCCGTCGACTGCACCCGCCGTGGCATCGAGAAGAACGGCCTCACCAACGCGACGGTTGCCCTCGAGTCCGACGGCCGTGTGCCGGAGCCGGGCACGTGGGATCTCGCGCTGGCAAATCCCCCCTACTACTCCGACTTCCGCCTCGCGGAACTCTTCGTCGAATCGGCGCGGCTGGCCCTCGCTCCCGGCGGCACGCTCCTCGTGGTCACCAAGCAGCCGACCTGGTATCTGGAAAATCTGCCGCGGATGTGGACGGATGTCGTCCGCGAAGAGGTGAAGACCTACCACATCATCGAGGCCGTCCGGGCCTGACGCTCGCCGGGGCCGCCACCCGTCGCCCGGGCCGTGGCGGCATCCTACTGATTGACGTGGATCACTTTCGCCGGCGGAAAGCCGTTGAAGTGCGTGCTGCTCGCGGCCGAGTAGGCGCCGATGTTCTCGCTGTAGAGATACTCGCCGATCTCGAGGTCGGGCAGATGCTCGGAAAGGGTGATGGTGTCGAGGGCGTCACAGGTCGGACCGAAGACCGCGCAGATCTGCGAGGCGCCCCGCTTGAAGCTCTTCATGTGGTAGGTGCAGTGGTCGAAGATCACGCCCGAGTAGGTGTGGTAGACGCCGTCGTCCACGTAGTAGCTCAGCTTCCCGTTGCGGACGGCCTTGCCGATGATCTTGCTCACGGCGCTCCCGGCGGAGGCCACGAGAAACCGCCCCGGCTCGGCCAGAATCTCGATCTCCTTGGGAAACAGCCGGTTGAGCTCGTGGTTGATCTTCTTCGCCAACTCGGAAAACTTCGGCACGGTCGCATCGTACGCCGCAGGAAACCCGCCGCCGATGTCGAGGAGCTTGAGGTTGAATCCCCGCGACTTCGCCTCGGCGAAGATCCCGGCGCAGAGGTGGAGCGCCTGGATGTAGTTCTCGTGATTGGTGCACTGGCTGCCGACGTGGAACGAGAGCCCCTCCACCACCAGGCCGTGGTCGTGGGCATCCTCGATCAGATCCACCGCCTCCCCCGGCAGCGCGCCGAACTTGCTCGAGAGCTCCACCATCGAGCCGGTATTGGGCACGCTGAGCCGCAGCGCCAACCCGGCATGCGGCGCGTGCCTGGCGATCTTCTTGACCTCCTCGTGGTTGTCATACGTGACCAGCGGCTTGTACTGGTCGAGTTCCTCGAGCGTCTCGACCGGCTTGATCGGATTGGCGTAGATGATCTTGTCCCAGATGAAATCCTGCCGCTGCTTCGCCGGGAGTTTCGCGATGAACTGGTAGACCGTGCGAAACTCCTGGATGCTGGCCACGTCGAAGCTGCCGCCGAGCTTGTAGAACGTCTCGACGATTGCCGGGTCGCTGTTGACCTTCACCGCATAGTAGGCCTGGACCCGCGGAAAGTGCTTGCGGAACAGGGCGTAGTTCTTCCTCAGTTCGGCATGGTCCACGACGAACAGGGGCGTGCCGTGCTTCTTGGCGAGCTCGACGAGGGTCTTCTGGTTCAACTCAGTCTCCGTCGGTGAGGAGGAAGATCTCGAGCCGCCGGGGGGCGGCATGGTCGAAGTGAGGTCGGTCGGAGCCGTTGGAAACCTTTCCGGGGACGGCGACACGCCGGCCGACACCAGCGGTCGAATCACTGTTACGCAGCGCCGCCGCAAATGTTCGCCGGGGGGCCGTGTCGAGTCGGAGCGGAGAGATTCGAACTCTCGACCTCTTGGTCCCAAACCAAGCGCGCTACCAACTGCGCTACGCTCCGAGGCAGCGAGAGTGTAGCACGCCGCTGCGAAGCCGGGCGGGCCGCCTGCGGCCGCTCCGGCTCACTCGGTGATGTGGTCGAGCAATCGCTGGAACTCGTCGAGATCCCCGAATGGAATCACGATCCGGCCCGCCCCCTTGCCATTGGCGTGCACCACCACCTTCACGCCGAGCGCCCGCCGCAGCTGCGTCTCGACCGCCGCCACCTGGCTCGCCCGCCGGGTCGCCGGCCGGCCCGGCTTCCGCCTGGCAGCCGCGGGCCCACCGGACGATCCCTCGTCGGCCACGAGCGGACCTCCGTCCGACCCGTCGTCGCCGCAGCCGCCGAGATCATCCGCCTCTTCGCGGCGGATGATCTCCTGAACCTCCGCCTCGATCACCCGCACGGAGAGTCCTTCGGCCGCCACGCGGTCGGCCAGCCGCACCTGCTGGTCCTCGTCGCCGAGCGGCAGAAGCGCCCGGGCGTGGCCCATGGAGAGACCACCGGAGCGGAGCTTTTGCTGCACTCCCGCCGGGAGTTCCAGGAGCCGGATCAGGTTGGCGACGGTGGAGCGATCGACCGAGAGTCGCTTGGCCAGTTCATCCTGGGTGCAGTTCCACATGGCGAGATACTGCTTGAAGCTGGCCGCCTTCTCGAGCGCGTCGAGGTCGCGTCGCTGGAGATTCTCGACGATCGCGATCTCCGACATCTGCCGATCGTCCACCTCGAGCACCCGGACCGGCACCTTCTCCCAACCGAGCCGTTTCGCGGCGGCGAGCCGCCGCTGGCCGGCGATCAACTGGAAGCGGTCGCCCTTCGCCCGCACCACGATCGGCTGCACGAGCCCGTGCTCGCCGAGGCTGGCGGCGAGTTCGGCGAGGTCGGCGTCGTCGACGATGCTCCGCGGCTGCCAGGGATTCGGGTCGATGCGGGCCGACGCGATCTCGCTGGTGGGCAGGGCGGCAGCCGCCTGCTCCACCTCGTCGGGCGCGTGGAGCATGAGCCGGGCGGCCCCCGACCCCAGACCGGTCGGCGGCGTGCCCCGGGCCGGCTGCTGCGCGACGGCGGAGGTGCCATGCGTCACGGCCGGCGGTGTGTCGATTCCGGCACGTCCGAGGAGAGCTTCCAAGCCACGGCCCAGGCGTCGTTCCTTACTCACAGTCGCGTACCTCCATGCAGAGTTCCGTGTAGGCCCTCGCTCCCGGTGAGCGAGGTGCGTAGTCGAGCACGCTCTGGGCGTGGCTGGGGGCCTCCGAGACGGCGACATCCCGTGGGATCACCGTCTCGAAGACGATCTCCCCGAAAAAGTCACGGACCTCGGCCTCGACCTCGGCCGTCAGTTCGAGCGTGGCATCATGCATGGTCAGCACGATGCCACTGAAGGAGAGCCGGCCGGGCCTCTCCCGCATCACGTCGCGGATCACCTCGATCATCTGGGTGAGTCCTTCGAGCGCGAAATATTCGCATTGGATCGGCATCAGCACCTCGGTGCTGCCGGCGAGGGCTGTTCTCGTCAGGTCGCCGATCGACGGCGGACAATCGATGAGGCAGTAGTCCCAGGCGGCAAGTCCCAGGCCGAGATGGTGCTCGAGCACCGCGGCCCCCGCACGCGACTGGGCCGCGAGCCGCTCGACGTCGCGCACGCTGCGGCTGCCGGGCAGGATCGCCAGGTTGGCGATGGCTGTCTCAACGACCGACGAGGCCAGCGGGGCCTCCAGCACCAACGGATGGGTGACGGCGGGCGTCGCCCCCAGACCCGTCGTCGCGTTGCACTGCGGGTCGAGATCGACCAGGAGCGTCCGCATTCCGCCGTGGGCCAGCGCCGCTGCGAGATTGGAGGCGGTCGTCGTCTTGCCGACGCCGCCCTTCTGGTTGGCCACGCAGAGAATCCTTCCCACGCGCAAAATCCTTCCCGCTGATTCCCGAGGCATTTCGGGCACCATCGGGATATCGGCCACTTCAGGCACGATCGTCACGTCGGTCCCGCGAACCTGCGAAAACCGCCGCGAGCGCAAGGTCGAGGGGGGAGTTCCACGTGAAACCGCCGGCCTTGCGCAGTCGCCCCGCTCTGCGCAGCCGCCCGGGGTCCCCGTGTTTCACATGAAACACGACGGGGCATCGAGCGACCCCGGTCACCCGGCGACACACCGGCGACGGCTCAGTCGAGCGGGTTGAAGACGAGACCGCTGGCCAGCTTCGGATAGAAGTAGGTGCTCTTGGCGGGCATCCGCTCCCCGGTTTCACTCACCCTGCGGATGTCCTCCACGCTCGCCGGCATCACGAGGGCGGCCAGCGGATACCTCCCGCTGCCAAGCCCCTCGACGACCTCGCGGACAAGATGCACGTAGCCGGGCGTCGGGATCTCCTTGGCCCCGAGCAACTCCCCGATCACCAGTCGATGGAGGATCGAAACGCCGAGGCCCCGCCAGGCGGCCCCATGGTCGGCGGCCACCGCGTCCATCCGGGCCCTGCCCGCGGCCGTGATCCGGGCCAGCGTCCAAGCCTGATCACTCGCCGTGTAGAAGCCGATCGTGCCCTGATCCCCCTCCAGTTCGATATTGGACCAGACCGCCTCGGCCGCCTCGGGCCCCTTCCATGATGTCCGCGTGTTGAAGCATTCGCCGAGCTTCGCGGCCAGATCCGCCGCGGTGGCGACCGAGGGCTGGATGAAGAGCCGGTGCGTGGGGAGCACCACGAGCCCCGGATCGCTCATCCCCACGAGCATCATGAGCACGAAGTTGGCCGGATGATCCGGGGGGAGCGGCTCGCCGCCATGCTCCGCGGCCCAGGCCGTCGCGACCTCGTCGCGGTAGTTGCAGGCGGTCTCATAACGGTGGTGCCCGTCGGCGATGAACACGGGCTTGGGCCCCATGAGCCCCGCCACCTTCGCGGCCACACCCTCGTCGGTCAGGGGCCACATCCAGCTCTTCACGCCAAGGTGGTCCGTAGCCTCGACCGGCGGCTGTCCCGCCACCGCCTTGTCGAGCATCTCCTGCACTTCTCCCTGCGGGTCGGGATAGAGGCCGAACACCTGGCTGAGATTCGCCCGGCAGGCCCGCGTGAGGAGCAGCCGGTCCTGCTTGGGGCCCGACATCGTCTCCTCATGGGGATGGATGTTGCCGGTGCCGAACCGCTCCAGCCGCACCCGGGCCATCACGCCGCGACGCACGAACGTCTGCCCCTCGACCTCGAACTCCTGGTGGTAGACATAGAGCGCCGCGGCGGGCTCCTGCATCACAACCCCCTGCTCCCGCCACTCCTTCAGAAACCGGGCGGCCCGGGAATACTTGTTGGTGCGCTCGTCGTCGCCCGGCTCTTCCCGGTTGAGCTCCAACCGGATGACGTTGGCCGGATGCCGCTCGTAGAGCTTCGTCTGGAGCGCGGCGTCGATCACGTCGTACGGGGGTGCGATCACCTGCGACAGGGTGCCGACGTGCTTGGGGTCGTAGCGGAGGCCGCGGAGCGGGGCGACGGTGGGCATGCTGATCCTTGCTCTTCGAGGGTCGGAAACGGGAGCCGGAATGGTAGCAAAAAATGGATGGGCAACGCCCGACTCCCGGCTCGGGATCGGCTGCGGTTCCATGTGAAACGGTGGAGCCCATCGGGCCATGAAACACAACGGCCGCCCGGAAGGGCGGCCGTCAGGCGGGGGAGGGAAACCGGGGCTTTCTCTCCGCCCGCACCCGCATCCGCGACGACCGGTGATGGCCGTGCGATGCGACACCAAGCCGCCCTGGGGCGGCTCAGTAGCGGTAGTACTCGGGCTTGAAGGGGCCCTCGGCCGGAATGTGCAGATAGTCGGCCTGCTCCTTGGTGAGCTTCGTCAGCTTCACACCGAGCTTCTCGAGGTGCAGCCGGGCCACCTCCTCGTCGAGCTTCTTGGGGAGCAGGTGAACACCCACGTCGTACTTGTCGCTCTCGCTCCAGAGGGCCAGTTGCGCGAGCACCTGGTTGGTGAAGCTCGTGCTCATCACGAACGACGGGTGACCGGTCGCACAGCCGAGGTTCACCAGCCGACCCTCGGCCAACACGATCACGCTGTTACCCGAGGGGAGCGTGTAACGATCGACCTGCGGCTTGATCTCGACCTTCTTGACGCCCTTGGTGTTTTCCAGCCAGGCGACGTCGATTTCCAGGTCGAAGTGCCCGATGTTGCAGATGATCGCGTCGTTCGGCATCTTCTCGATGTGGCGGCCGAGGACCACGTCCCGGCAGCCGGTGGCGGTCACGAAGATCTGGCCGCGGGGAGCGGCCT
>SXGT01364507.1_pt1 | contig 22180 bp, 16 predicted proteins | sample 3176221 | NCBI WGS metagenome assembly SXGT01 (sample SAMN11356862, study PRJNA531348) | freshwater metagenome | isolation source: freshwater sample F1-120 | place: China: Fuxian Lake, Yuxi | collected 2017-12-25
CGCACACCCATGTGCCGACTGCCGACGAACAACTGCTGGGCACGACCGCCTTCATCAGCGACGTCGGCATGACGGGCCCGCACGATAGCATCCTCGGCCGGCGTGTCGATCGTGTTCTCTCGCACGCCCTCGATTTCGTGCCGGCAGCATTCGACGTGGCCACCGGCGACGCCCGCCTCTCCGGCGCCATCGTCGAGGTCGATCCCGCAACCGGGCATGCCCAGTCGATTCGGCGGGTTCAGGAACGCGTGCCTGTAGTGCCGATCGTGTAGGCGAAGGTCGTCGCTCACGCATCTCGCTCGTATTCACGAATTTCGCGCAACCGTCCCAACAACTGTTCAAGCCGACCGACCACCGCTGCGGGACGTTCGTAGACGCGGCGGTCGTGATATAGCCAGCGCAGCCAGTGCGTGGCGGCAAGGATCGTGCCGGTGCGATCAAGATCTTGCGCCAGCAGGCGTTCCTCGGCCGAGAACGGTTGCAACGATTCGTAGGCAGCAAGTGCGATTTTCCAGCGCTCGGAATCGCTGCCGATCAAGCTGCCCAAAAGCCGGGCGAGATCGACCGCAACGTGATCCACCTTGACGCTGCCGAAGTCGATCAAGCCGGTGACCTCACTACCGGTGAAGAAAACGTGATCGTGCCACAGGTCGCACACGCATGGCTGTAGCGCGACCGGCCGCGTCAGCCAGGGGGTCAGCAGGCGCGGCACCTCGTCGATGCGTTCTTGCAGCAAATCCCAAAGCGAGTCGGCCAACGTTGCGAAGGGATCCAGCGGGCCCACAACAGGGCGCCACCCCGATTGCACAAGCTGCTGCCAGATGCGCCAGGAATCCCAGCGCCGTTCGACCGCGGGGCAGATGCCGGAGCGACGCTCGGTACTCCGCCAGGCCCCGTGCAACTGGGCGAGCGCCAAGCATACTGCTTGCAGCCGGGCGCTGGATGGCTGGGCCGCAAAGTCGGCGACGCCCGGCACCCAGGTCTGCAATTCCCACAGTCGTCCGGCGTGATTCACACAGGTCGCGCCGTCCATCGTCGGCGCCAGTCGAGGCATCCACGGCAGGTGCGCCGCCTGGGCCATCAGGCGGTGGATCCAGCTCACCTCCGCTGCAGGCCGACCATCCGTCGGCCACGCTTTCAAGCAGAAGCTCATCGCGACCGCATTCACGCGCCACACTTGCGCGCCGCTGAAGCCGCCGTGATTGCCGAGGAAGGTGAGTGCGCCACGAAGGGGCACGGCATAGCGATTGAGAACCGATTGTGCGAAGGATTCGTGCGACATCGTTTTTCTACCGGGCCCCTTCGTGCCGGGCTTTGGCTATGTTATCATCATACATTCGACGTCTCCCGCGGAGCCAATTCATGACGCGACGAGTTCTTTCCGCCATCGGTAGCGCCTTCGTCGGTGGCATTATCCTGTTGCAATCGGGTCCGGTCCATCAGGCCCAGGAACCTGTCTCCGACAAGACGCCCTTCGCGCGCGCGAACCTTGTCGCCTGGTGCATCGTGCCGTTCGACGGCAAGAAACGCGGACCGGAGGAGCGCGCCGCCATGCTCGCCCGGCTCGGCTTCAAACGCTTCGCCTACGACTGGCGCGCGGAACACCTGCCGACCCTTGACCGCGAGTTGGCTGCCCTCAAGAAGCACGGCATCCAGCTCGACGCGTTCTGGTTCCCCGCCAACCTCGGCCAGGAGGCGCGCACGATCCTCGCCACGCTCAAACGCCATGAGATCAAGACGCAACTCTGGATCACGATGGGGGACCCCGCGCCCAAGGCAAAGACGCAAGAGGAGCGCATCGAAGCCGCCGGCCGCATCCTGCGCCCCATCGCCGAAGAGGCGGCCAAGATCGGTTGCAGCGTCGGTCTCTACAACCACGGCGGCTGGTTCGGCGAACCGGAAAACCAGATCGCCATCCTCGCCCATCTCAAGCTCAAGAACGTCGGCATCGTCTACAACCTCCACCATGGCCACGACCATCTCGAGCGCTTCCCGGCGCTGCTCAAGACGATGCAGCCGCACCTCTTTGCGCTCAACCTCAATGGCATGGTCAAGAATGGCGACCGCGTCGGCAAGAAGATTCTGCCCCTCGGCCAGGGGGACCTCGATCTCGGCCTGCTGAAAACAATCCGCGCCAGCGGCTACCGCGGCCCGATCGGCATCCTCGGCCACACCCAGGACGACGCCGAGGCGCGCCTGCTCGATAACCTCGACGGCCTCGATTGGCTCCTGCCACAGCTCGATGGCAAGGCCGCGGGGCCCAGGCCGAAGCTACGCACCTACGCCGAGCCGAAGACGCCGGCGCAATCCGTCGGCTGGCTTGCGGACGGCAAGGCAGAATATCGCACGCCGCCACTTACGGTCGAAGTCCGCGCCCGACTCCATTCGCGCGATCGCTACAACATCCTCGTCGCCAGCGATACCAAACGATCGGGAGCCCACTGGGAAATCTTCTCCATGGCGGGCACTGGCAATCTCACCGTTTACTTGCCCGGAATGAATCCGGATCACGTTCACACCAAGATCAACATCTGCGACGGCAACTGGCACGACATCGCCATGGTTTTTGCACCCGATGAAATCACGCTCGCCTGCGCTGGCAAGATCGTTGCAACCCAGGCCGTCAAGTCGCTTAACCGCGCCATCGTGCCGGATGGCCTCGCGTTTGCCCGACTCGTCGAAGGTACGATCGGGTGCGATGGCCAACTCGAATACGTTCGCCTCTCGCGCGGCTTGCGCCGGAAGCAGCCGACGCCCAAGGCGCCGGTTGCAGCCGAGGAGGATACGATCGGCCTGTGGCGATTCGACAAGTCGGGGCAGATCGAAGATCTCTCGAAGCTCAAGAACCCCGCGCGGCCGGCCGGAGGTGCGCCGGCCAGTTCCAGCGCCATGCCCCCCGAGGGCAATCAACTCTTCCCGGCCGACGCCAAGCTGAAAGCCGTGTTGATTGATCGTTCCGAGAAGGAGGCCTACCTGGCGGTGCGCGCCGATAGCGCTGGCCGACTCTTCGTCGGCGGCCGCGAGGCGCTTTTCGTTTTCGAACCCAATGCCGCCGGCGGTTATGAGAGAAAGGAACTCTATCGTTTTCACAAGGACGCCATCATCATCGGCGTCGAAATCCGCGGCGACGATCTCTACGCCCTCACTGCCAACGCCCTGTACAAGATTCCGAATGGCCGGGTGCAGCGCCAGAAGTTGCAGCCGCAGCGATTGCTGTGGGGCCTGCCGCTCGACTTGCACGTCAGCTTCCATTGCCTGGCGTGGGGTCCGGAGGGCGATCTGTATCTGAACCATGGCGACCCGCTGCTCAACTACGGCCTTTCGGATCGTCCCGATCACTGGGGGCACTGGACGCTCTTCGCTGGTCCGGATGGCAAGAAAATTCCCTACACGGGGTCCGGCGCCGTCCTACGCCTGAAGCCGGACGGCAGCGACGTCAAGGTCGTCGCCGGCGGCTTGCGCGGACCGGTCGGACTGACATTCGATCGCGACGGAAACCTCTTCACCAACGACAACGATCATGAAAGCAAGGCGGACCTCTACGCGCCGGCCCGGCTCATGCATGTCACGCCCGGCGCCGACTTCGGCTGGCCGCGCGGCTGGTTGGCGTCGAAGACCCCCGATCGCAAGGATCTGCTCGATTTGATGACGTCCAACTTTGGCCGCGGCGTCCCCTGCGATATGGCTTTTTATGATGAGCCTTACCTGCCCGGCCTGCGCGGCAGTTTACTGATGTGCCGCTGGGATCGCCTGTCCGTCACCCGCTATCTATTGACCCAGCGCGGCGCCAGCTTTCAGACCGACGAGCACGACTTTGCCGTGGGCAAGAACTTGCATCGCCCCGCGGGCATCGCCATCGGCCGCGGCGGGCGCGTCGTTGTCACGTCGTTGTATCTGGCGGGCAATGTTGTTTCGCCTTATTGTGTCAGCGATCTCGTGATGATCACGCGTGCCGACGACCCGGCGTCGCATCCGTTCGATGCCTACGACATCGTGATGGCCCCCGCCGAGACGTTATGGACCGAATTGTCGAGCCCAGCGCTGGAACGCCGTGCCCGCGCCCACCAGGAAATCCTGCGCCGCGGCGGAGCGCTCCTGGACGAAGCAGCACGCCGCCTCGATGCCGTGAAAAGCGACGACCCCGCCAGCCGGCACCTTCCGTGGCTGGCAGGCGCGTCCGGCAGCAAACGGGCCGCCGCGGCTCTTGTTCGAGGGGCAACGAACAAGGACGCCGACATTCGCCTCATGGCTATTCGGGTCCTGGCTGAATACCCGAAACTCCCCACCAACCGCGACGTCTTCACCCAGGCGCTGAAGGATCCCGACGCGCGCATGCGACTCGCGGGGCTGGGCTTCTTTCTCCGCTCCACGGAAATGCCCGTGCTTGCCGACGTCGTCAAGCAGGCGCGCAGTGAAGACACCTACTTGCGTCAACCGGCCACGCAGCTTTTGGCCCGCCGCGCCACGATGGAAAACCTGAAGGAATTGTTGAAATCGCGCGATGCGCCGACGCGCCTGGCAGGTGTGCTCGCGGTCGGCATCCGGTTGACCGTGCCTGATGTCCACGACGTGCCGGCCAAGGAATTGCCGCTCTTCTATCCCGCCGGCAACGCCTTCTTTCACGTGAAGCACCCCTTCGCCGGCATCCAGGGGACAACCGATCTGCGCGACCATGGCCGTGTCGGCAGCTACACCACCGCCGAGCGCTGGAAGGCCATGCCTCGCACTGCCGAGCAGAGCGAACTGTTCGACCTATTGACATCGGCACTGGGCGATGGAGCCGTGGGGGTGCAATTGCAGGCAGCGTATTATCTGTCGCTGTTGCGTGATCCACGCGTCGAAACGAAAATCGTCGAGGTGCGCCGCGATGCACGGCTGAACCCGCTCCTCGCCGCCCCCGCGCACGAAATAGTACGGGCATGGGCCCTCGGACCGTTCCAAGACTCCGTCCAGGCGACGAAAATGATCGAGCAAGGCGCGGTCGATCTGAGCGCGACCTATCCCGGCGGACTGCGCTGGCGCGAGACCAACGCCGACTTCGCTGCTCTGCTGACCAAAAACCCCGCGTCTTCGTACCTCTTCTTCAGCCTGCAAAGCATCCGCCGGCAGCACGCTTTGCTGGAGATCGGCTCCGACGATAAGCTCAAGATCCGCCACAACGGTCAATCCGTCGAGCCCACTCCCCGGCGCGCGGCCGTTACCAGCTTCCTCCTCGATTTGCAACCCGGCAGCAATGAGATCCTTTTGCGCGTCGATCAAGGCCTGGCAACCAAGCACCTGCTGCTGCGCTATCGCGCTCCCGATGGCGTCAGCGCGGCCGTGCCCGAGAGAGTCGATGCCTCGCTGCTCGCCCAACGGCTCAAGGAGGGGGCCGGCACGGAGAAGCTCGGCCCGGAGTTCACCGCCGTCGATTGGACGCTTGAAGCAAAGAAGGGGGACGCCGGCAATGGCCGCAAACTGTTCGGCACGCTGGCGTGCGTCAAGTGTCACGCGATCGTTGCCGATCAACAGGCCGCCGGCGGCCCGAGCCTGACCGATGCCCGCAAGCGCTTCACCGTCCCGTACCTGGTCGAGTCGATCCTGTTGCCGGGCAAGCAAGTTGCCGAGCCTTTCCGCGCGACCTCGATCACGACCAAAGACGGCAAGCAGGCTCTCGGCCTCGTCGTGAACGAGACGGCCGAGAGCCTGGAGCTGTTGCTTCCGGACGCCACGCGCCGCACCATTGCCGGGAGCGCGATCGAGGAGCGTGCCGCGTCGAAGCTATCGCCGATGCCGACGGGCCTCGTGAAAACCCCGACCGAGCTACGCGACCTGCTGGCGTACCTACTGAGCGACCGCCCGACGCCGCCGTGAGCGACTATCCGGCTATAATGACGTTGTCCGAACGCCTTTCCTTCACCTTTCCATTCTGGAGCCTTTCCATGCGCACCCAACTTGTTCTGACGATGACCCTCGCGGTCCTCGGGCTCGCCTCATCGGCTCGGGCCGGCGACGATGTCAAAAAGGCCCAAAAACAGGTCGAAGACTATGTCTCCAACCTCGTCGGCAACAAGCAGGGCTTCCGACGCGTTGCTCCCATCCAGGACGAGACGCTCAAGAAATTGCTCCCCGGCGTCCACTGCTTCGGCGTCCTGTTCCCGCAGTTCCCCATCGGCATCGAGCCGCCGGCGCCACTCAAGGTCGCCAACATCGTCATCGTGGACAAGGACGGCAAGATGCAAGCCCTCAGCGATGTCCGCGCCCTGGAGAAATTCTGCAAGGCAAACTTCCCCGCCGCCCAATCCGAGGAGGGCGCCGCCGCCGCCGCCCGCGCCTGGCTCAAGCTCTCGCAACACTTGCACAGCGATGGCTTCTACCAGTTCGATCTCGGCGAACGCTTCCCCGTCTCCGTCAACGATCAGCAGAAACCCGCCAAGGTCTCCGGCTTGGCCAGGGTCAAACCCGTGGGGGGCAACAAGGGACAGATCGAGGCCACCCTCTCCTTCGGCGCCGATGGCAAACTCGTCGCCGTTGCTGAAAAGGTCAAGCTCATCGAAGGCATCCGCCCGATCTGCCAGGCGACGCGCCTGCTCGATCCCGACCCGGTTATCCGCAAGATGGCCGAGCGCGACCTGCTCGTCATGGGCCGACTCGGCGAGGAATACCTCCAAATGCAGCGTGCTCGCGCCAGCGCCGAACTCCGCCGCGAAATCGACCGCGTCTGGCGACAAATCCTCGACGAGGATCGCTAACGAGCTTTACTTGCCGCTGACGAGCCGCGACCGTCAGGGAGCGGACCGAAAAGAAAACGCTCCCTGCCGGTCGCGGCTCGTATCGATTTTGAGCGCGCGTCTTCGTCACCGAGAAGCGAGGACGAGCGTTCTCGCCAAAAAGAGGCAGCGATCACGAATGGGAAAAAAATCCCCGCGCAAAATCGCTTCCTTGATCGTCTTACTTTGGGCCACTCCATCCACTGTTTCTTCGAGGAAACGAGCCATGAAACGATTTCCTGCGAAAGCGATCGCCCTCCCGCTTGCGGTGATCCTGGCAATTGTCGGCATCTACCTCGTTGCAGGACGCTTCAGCCCGTCTGCGCCTGAGGCCGCCGCCCAGGAAAAAAAGCGGGCGTCCGCGCAGGCCTGGGAGTTCGCCCCCTTCGAAGCTCGACTCCTCAAGCATCAAAATCTCGAATACGCTGACCTGGAAAAGACGATTCGCAAGCCGCGCAAGTATGTCGAGAAACTCTCCTTCGATCCGACCAAGGCCGAGTTCTATGACCGTGTCAAAGACAAACTGGCGCTCACGCCCGCCGAGATCGCCAAGTTCAAGGACAACGGCTTCGTCAGCCTGGATCTCAACGCCCGGCACTGCATGGTGTCAGCTTATAACGAAGTCTACAAACGCGACCTGCCCGTGCTGGTGACGACCGACTCGATCCTGCACGCCCTGCACCGCTCCTTTGACATGATCCTCATGGAGATGGAGCGCGCGGAATTCAGTTCGTACCTCAGCTTCGTCCTGCAAACGACCCATAAGGAATTGAAGAAGGCCCACGGCTCCAACCCGCCCGCGGCGCTGGCCGACAACTTCAAGGACGTCGATCTGTTTCTCACAGTCCCCGCCAATCTGCTCTGGGGCGCCTGCTCGAACAAGGACCCCGGCTCGGCCTGGGACGGCAAGCTCCTGGCCCGCACCCATACCGGCGGCGACGAACAGGCCCTGGATATCCTGAAGAAAATCGAGAAGAACGAGATGATCCGGATGCCGATCTACGGCGGCGAGCGGATCATCGACTTCACGCAATTCGTGCCGCGCGGGCATTACACCAAGGATCCCAACCTGTGCCGCTACTTTCGCGCCATGATGTGGCTCGGCCGCGCCGACACGGCCTGGATCACGCTGCCGGTCGATCCGCGCACGCAGGTCGGCGCCGACCCGCAGCGCGAGCTGCGCAATTCCATGCTCCTCGTGTATCTCATGGACAAGGCCGGCGCCGTGCCGACCTTGAAGAAGCTCGACGACGGCATCAACTTCCTCGTTGGCCGCAGCGACAACCTGACCGTCTTTCAGCTCCGCGACCTGATGGCCGAGCAGAAGATCACCACGCTCGCCGACATCGCCTCGATCGACAGCGTCAAGCGGATGCAGCACGCGATCACGACCAACAAGCACCACCGCCCGATGATCGTCTCGATGGTCCTGCACAGCGATTCCAGCCCCGGCCCGCAGGTGGCGGCGCCGGCGCAGTTCCACCTCTTCGGCCAACGCTTCGCCATCGATTCATTCGTTCTCTCCCAGGTGGTGTTCGACACCATCGTCTACAAGGGGCGCAAGGTGGAACGCCGCATCCCCGGCGGCCTCGACGTGATGGTCGCCCTTGGCAATAGCGAGGCGCTCCCGCTCCTGCAAACCGAGCTCGAAACCTGGAAATACAGCGCCAACCTGCTGGCGTGCCGTGAGTTCGTCGAAGGGGTGTCCCCCGCGTTCTGGAAGGACAACCTCTACAACATCTGGCTCGATTCGCTCCGCACTCTCAACACCGACCGCACCGGCGAACGCCACTACCCGCAAGTGATGAAAACGCAAAGCTGGCAGCGCAAGGAACTGCAAACCCAACTCGCCTCCTGGGCCGAGCTGCGGCACGACACCGTTCTTTACGTCAAGCAATCCTATGGCCGAGCGTCGTGCGAATACCCGGCCGGCTACGTCGAACCCTACCCGGAGTTCTACGCCAAGATCAAGGTATTCACGGATGAAGCACAAAAGCACTTCGAGAAGGGCGAACGTCGCAAGCACTTCTTCAAGCACTTTTCCGACATGATGGCCAAGCTCGAAGGCCTGGCTCGCAAGGAATTGCAGGCGGAGCCCTTCAGCAAGGAAGAGAACGAGTTCATCAAGAAGACCCTCTTTTCAAGCCCCAACTGCGACGGCACGCCGATATACGACGGCTGGTATGGCCGACTTTATTATGACCAGGAAGGCTTCGACAAGTGGGAGCCGACCATCACCGACGTCCACACCGATCCAATGCTGCAAAAGTGCGTGCAGGTCGGCGCCGGCGAAACGAACCTGTGCGTAATCGCCATCGACAACGAACAACACCGCCGCGTTTACGTCGGCCCGATCTACTCCTACTACGAATTCACCCACCCAATCACCGACCGTCTGACCGACGATGCCTGGCAAAAGAAGCTGGAAACCAACCAGGCTTCGCCGCGCCCCGACTGGATCACCCCGTTTCAAGCCGCCCAAAGGCCAGCGGCGGCGGCGAAGCGTCCGTGAGCTGAACAGGCCGCCGGGATTGTCGAAGGCGTCGTGCTGGCGGCCGGAGGGAGAAGTTACCAGTCGGGGAGCGTACTGATCACCATCTCGATCCCCGCGCCGAGAGTTGGTACGGCGCGGAGTTCGAGAATTCGTTCGCGGACAGTTGCCAGGGCCAACTCGACCTCGGCGCGAATCTCCGGATCGAGCAATTCGTCGGCGTCGACCTCTGCATCGGATGCGCCGTCCCCTCACCCCAGGCCCCTCTCCCCCGGCGGGGCAAGGAGAGGCGGATCGTTAACTTCCCGAATGAAGAGTGCGTAATCGAGCCGCGACCGTCAGGGAGCGGTGGCCGTTGCCTGTCCGCGCTCCCTGATGGTCGCGGCGTAGGTCAGACAAACGAGACGTTATTCTTCCCTACCAGACCAAGCATGTTCGCGCGTTTCTTGCTTCAGGGGCGCGGCGGCTTGGGGCGACTCGGTGAGCAGGCGTTGCCAGAACGGAAGTAGGAGCATCCAGTGCAGTCGGCACACGCGCGGGTCGCGGAACGCGGTGAGGCCGATGGTCATTGCCTCGTGGCCCGCGTGTGGCTGGGCGCGATAGGTCCCGAACAGAAAGTCCCACCACGATAGGTTGAAGCCGAAGTTGCTGTTCGTCTCGTGCGCTTCGATCGAATGATGAACGCGGTGCATGTCCGGCGTTACCAACACCAGTCGAAGTGCTGCGTCCAACCAGCCCGGCAGACGGACGTTGCCGTGGTTGAACATCGCCGTGCTGCTCAGCAGGATTTCAAAGGCAACCACTGCCGCGGGGGGAGCGCCGAGCGCGCTCACGGCCGCGATCTTGATGCCGAGGGAGATCAGCATCTCAAGCGGATGAAAGCGCACGCCGGTGCTGGCGTCGAAATCGAGGTCGGCATGATGGACCTGGTGCAGGCGCCAGAGGACTGGGACGGCATGAAAGATTAGATGTTGCAGCCAGATGAAGAAGTCCAGGGCCACCACCGCCAGGACAACGACCAGCCAGGCGGGCCAATCGAGGTGGTGGAACAATCCCCAGTGGTGCTCCTCGGCCAGCACGGCGGCACTGACGACGCCGACTGGAATCAAGAAGCGGACGATGGCGGTATCGAGCGCCGCGATGCCGACGTTGCTGACCCAGCGCACGGGCCGGCCGATGGTCGCTCCGCGTAGTGGGGCAAGCGTTTCCCAGAGCCCCATCAGAAGCAAAACGCTGGCGTAGATCGCGAGGCGTAGCGTCGCTTCGTGGGTGACGAGTTCCATGTCTCTGCCTTGATCGAAACGGGCCCGACCAGCGTCTTCGGTTGCCGGCGCGCGACTTCATCGTGAAATATTATGTTGAATGCCGACAATCAGGCCAGGTTGAACTTATGATAGAATCAAGAAATTGAATAAGCAAAACTTATGACTCGGATCGGCATTCCAGGCGCACGCCAAGCTGATCGAGGAAGAGACGAGCCGAAATCGGCAGAACGCGGCGGCGGTCGCAGACGGCGTAGATGTCGCGCGTCAGGCCGAGGCCGGTCACCTGCAAGGCGTGCAACAGCCCACCGGCGAGCTCCCGGGTGAGCGTATGAGTGGAAAGGACCGACAAGCCCAGACCGCGCTGCACGGCGTCCTTGATCGCCTCGTTACTACCCAGCTCCAGCACGACCTGCAAATCCTGCGGCGCCTTCCCGGCGGCCAGCAGCGCCTGCTCCAAACACCAGCGTGAGCCGGAGCCCTCCTCACGCAGGATGAGTGGCTGGGTATAGAGTTGGTTCAAGGAGACGCGTTTGCGTTTGGCCCAGGCGTGGTCGGCCGGCACTACCAGCGTCATGGTATCGCAAGCGAAGGGATGAAATTCGAGGTGGGGCTGATCCCCCTTGCGCCCGACGAGTCCGAGGTTTGCCTGGCCGCGCTCCACCTGATGAAGCACTTCGTCGCTGTCGGTGACGGTCGCCTTGACCTGGATGTGGGGATAGCCGCGGCGGAAGTTTGCTAACAGCTCCGGCAGAAGATGTTCGCCCGGGATCGAGCTGGCTGCCAGCGCGAGCTCTCCGGTGGCGGGGGTCTTGCGGCCGCTGATTTGTTGCCTGGCCTCGTCATGCAAGGCGAGAATGCGCTGGGCGATGTGGTAGAGTCGATGCCCGGCGTCGGTCAGGAGGACGCCGCCCCCCTCGCGCTCAAAGAGGGGCGTGCGCACGTCCTTTTCAAGAGCCTGGATGCGCTGGCTGACTGCCGCCTGGGTCAATCCGAGCGTGTGCGCTGCGGCGGTGAAGCTGCTCGCCTCGGCAGCCTTGCAGAAGGTCTCCAGATGCGGAAGCGGCTCGGCATGCATGGAGATCATGATAGTAAAAAACAGCACGCTTCTCGCCGGACTGGCCTGGAGGGAGAATCAAGGGCGACACGGGGAACACGGTGAGATGCAAGAAAATGGCACAGTGGGCAAAGGCAATTCGCACGTCCGCGCCGACCCAGCTGGGTGTAGGACTTCCTGGAATATCTCTCCTCTCCGGCCACGCGCTCACGGTGGCTTGTTGAATGGGCCGAGGACGCGCGTCACTTCGGCAAGCGCCGGTCGAACACGAATGGTTTCTTGGCGTCGTCGGTCACCGTCACCAGCACCGGCGGGGCTTTGCCGATCATGTCGGTCTGCACGCGTGTGAGATTCGCGGCCCGCCATGACTTCTGCACGTGCCAGACATGCCCATCGGCATGCAGATAGAGAATGGGCTTCTCGAATTCCTTGCACTGGCTGGCGAATTGCTTGAAGAACAGCTCATGCTCCTTCATTGGCGTCGCCTGGGCCATGACCACGGCGGCGCGCACGTCGCTTTTCCATTTCTGCAGGCATTCCTTCGTCCAGTCGGCGTCGTCTTGCAGTCGTTGCTTCCATTCCGCCTTGTCGTGGACTCGGCCACCAGGCAAATTGATGCCAATGAGGAGGACCCCCTTCGCCGCCCAGGCGAAATTTTCCTCGCGCGTCTTCTGCCGGTGGACAGTCCAGGTGTACTTGAATTGCTTGTCGAAATGAAGGAGATGGGTGCGCCAGAAGCGCAGGCCCTCGGCTGGGTTGTCGAGATCGTTGTACTCGTTGTCACCGAGCACGACGAAGGTCGGCACGGTGGATTGCCGCAGGAGTTCGGCGACTTTCTTGTACTCGGATTCGGGCCATTTCTTCTTGCTGCCGCTGACGATGTCGCCCAGGTGGATGAGAAATTCGCTGTGCCCATCCGCGCCGACCATCTTGATCTGCCTGGCCATCACCACTTCTTCGTCGGGCTTGTAAGGCCCACACCCGAAGGCGGAGAACCTGAGCGGTTCGCTGCGCACGCTTGCCGAGACGGCGATCAGTGCAACGCAGGCAACCAGAAACCGTGCGCGTCTCATGCATTCCCTCCAGCCGCTCGCGGCGTAGCGCCGTGATTTCCTACGATGTGCGCATCCCCGCGTGCGGCTTCCCACCCAGCAGGTATCCCAGGACGTCGTGGGTCGATTCGTCGAGCGTCTCGAGGTGCTGGACCTCGATCATGCGATCGAGCACGATCTCGCCCAGCTGCCGAAAGAATCGACGCGGATTCCTGGCACGCACCAGCAGCGAGTGCTCCGCCCGATCGACGCCGACGACGTCGTCGAGGTCGAGCAACAAGCCGGCGAGCAGGCGATTCTGGTCGGAGGCAATGCGTATCGACAGGGGGTGATCGTCGAGCAGGTCGCGGATTTGCGTCAGGGTACCGACGGCGGCGATGCGCCCGGAGTCCATGATGGCGACGTGATCGGTGAGTTTTTCCAGCTCTTCCAGCTCATGGCTGGAAATGAGCAGGCATTTGCCCCGACGGGCCAGTTCGCGAAAGAGATCGACGGACTCGCGTCGTCCGATCGGGTCGATGCCGCTCAGGGGTTCGTCGAGGAGCAGAAGTTCCGGGTCATGGAGCAAGGCCTGGGCGAGTTTGATGCGTTGGCGCATGCCCTTGGAGTAGCCGGCGAGCCGGCGGTCGGCGCGTTCGTCCATGCCGACGAGTTTGAGGATCTCCTCGGTGCGGCGCAGTGCCTCGGGACGCGGGTAGCCCGCCAGGCGGGCCATCGTTAGCACAAAGCGTCGGCCCGACATTTCCTCGTAGAAGGTATCGAGCTCCGGGCAGTACCCGATATGGCGTTTCGCCTCGGCGGTCCACGCATCGCAGCCGGCGATCTTGACGGAACCGATATCGGGCCGCATTTGCCCGGCGGCAAGGCGCAAGAGCGTGCTCTTGCCTGAGCCGTTATGCCCCACGAGGCCGGTGATGCCGGGGCGCAGTTCGAGCGTCACCTGGTTGATGCCGATGACGGGTCCGTACCACTTGGAAACGTGCTGGAACAGAAGAATGGGGCTACCAGCCCCGAGCGCAAGCTCGGGGATTGGAGTTGCGACCCCCGAGCTTGCGCTCGGGGCTGGTTCGGTCAGCGCACGATCTCGACGCCTCGCGTCCGAAAATTCAAGTAGATCAGGCATACCACATTCACTCCGATCAGCACCAATCCCGCCTCCCAGAACTCCGGGTGCGGTGTCGGGTTGATGTCGTCGCTTGCGTAACCGAGCATGCCCTGTCCCAGCAGGGTCAGGTCGTTCCACAGATCGAGAAGCCTCCACCGGGCATTATATCTCAGGCCATCGACCAGGATGTTCGCCAGGATGCGCAAAAAGAAAAATAGCGACATCCACACCAGGATGAGCGGCATGGTGCGGCGCATCCAGCTCGCGGTGGCCACGAGCAGGAGACTGAGAAACACCGACAGCAGCGTGCCATAACCCAGGATGGCGAGCAACAGCACGATCCCTGCCGGGCCTTTGCCCTGGTTGTTGGTGAAATAGTGGATGTTCCAGAAGTAGTCCCAGTCATCGAAGGCGTGCTGGCCGTAGATGACAAGGGCGGGGAGCGTCGTCATCATTTGCACGACGATGGCGACCGCCAGGCATTTGCCCAGGATGTAATGCCAGCGTGAGATCGGCTTGGCGAGGTAGAAGACGAGACTCTTGAAGGTGAAGTCGTTGCCCACGAGGATCGAGCCTGCCAGTGCCAGGGTGACAACGACGATGCCGCCTTGATAAGCGAAGAAGTACTGGAAGGTATCCTGACTGCCGTTGAGGATGTTGAGCGCCGAGCGGATGCCTCGCATCATTCGGCCCGGGTCACCCATCTTGCCGAGTTGTTGCGCGGAGACAGCCATCTGTGATTCGGCCCAAGCCAGCAGGTAGGCGCCAAAGAAGAACATCAGGAAGAGGAGGAGCCCGAAAGCGTACAGCGTCCAGAAGAGTTTGCGGCGCAGCAGCGAACCGAGGGCGACGCGCGCGATGGGCCAGACGGTCCACCACGAGCTGTGAAACGTGCCTTGCCAGGAGCGGTAGTGCAGGAGTGACGGCATACTATTTCGGCGCCAAGGCTGTGAATTCTTTGGCAAACTCGGCGATCCACCGTTCTTGCTCAGCGGTCTCTGGCACGAGGCAACCGCGTGCGACGCTGACTCGGGAGCTCGCCGTCTCTGGATCGAGTCCGGCAAGTAAGAGAATGCAGATAGCGACCAGCGGAGCGCGGCCCAGCCCTTGCCGACAATGAATTGCGATATTCGTGCCCGCCTCCAGGCGTGTCGCAAGGTTCTTCAACAACTTCGACAGGGCTAACTTTGAGGTGGGAGCCGTGCGATCGGTAATCGGGAACGTCAAGAATTCCATGCCTTCAGCTTGGCACAAGGCTCCTTCCTGCGTCAGATCAAAATTGCCAACCTCGGTGGACGTCAAGAGCGAGAGCACCACGTTTACTCCGGCTGCACGCCAGGCGCGCACCTCGTCCGCAAGCCAATCACCACCCCGAGGCCGTGGCATAACGGCAAGGCGGCCGGGTGTCGGGCTCTCGATCCAATACAGGTCCGTTTTCATCACAACCTCGGTCCAGGGATCGGATCCTTCGGCACAATTTTCCGTGGCAAGGAATCGACATTGACGCCGCGATTGCGAAGGACCTTGATCCGATGATGGCCATCGACCATCGTTCGGTCAGGCCGAACCTTGAGTGACCCCGGCTGGCCAGGCTTGAGCGAATCGATCAAATCCTGGTTCGACAGCTTGCCATATTCGTCGAGCTTCGATCTGATCTGAGACTCGTCCGAGTGCAATGGCGTCAAGGCTGGCGTCGAGTCATCCACGCTCAATTCCCGTGTGCTTGCTCCCGGACTGGTTTTCCTCAATGACCCGATGAAACAGCTCTTCCAGATCCTCGTCGTCGGCCTGCAATCCGCGGACCACGACATCGTGGACCTGCGCCAGCTTGAAGAACGCCTGCGTCGTCCAGCTTGCCGGCACCTGCACGCGATACTCGCCACGTCCATTGTCGTGCAGGATCTGCACGCCTTCAAGGCGCAGTTCCTCCAGCAGGCCGTTCGGGTCGCCCTGAATCTGCAAACGGTAACGATCCTGACGTCTACGGCATAGATCCTGAACAGGGCCCTGGCACAAGATGCGGCCTTGGTGCAAGATGACCACGGCGTCGCAAACTTTGTCGATGTCGCCCAAAAGATGCGTCGAGAGCAGGATCGCCTTGCCGTGGTCCTTGCCCAGCCGCAGCAAAAGATCAAGCATCCCCTCGCGCCCGGCCGGGTCCATGCCGCTGGTCGGTTCGTCGAGCAGCAACACCGGCGGATCGTGAACGAGGGCCTGCGCAAGCTTGAGGCGTTGCTTCATGCCGGTCGAGTATTCTTCGAGCTTGCGATAGCGTGCGTCATCGAGATCGAGATAGGTCAGCACTTCATGGGCCCGTCGCAGCGCCTGCTTACGCGCCATACCACATAGCTCGCCGGCGAAGGCAACATACTCCGCCCCTTGCATGCCTGGCACCAGCGCGTCGGCCTCCGGCATGTAGCCGATGGAGCGGCGCAGCGCGACGCCGGCGCTGGCGAGATCGTGATCGAGCAGCCGCCCGCTCCCTGACGATGGGGCCAAGGCGCCAAGCAGGATCTTCAACAGCGTCGATTTCCCGGCGCCGTTGGGGCCGAGCAAGCCGATTCGGCCCACTTCCAGCCGCAGGTTGACGTCGATCAGCGCGTGGTTGTTGCCGAAGGAACGGGAAATGTTGGTTAATTCAATAAACATGAACATCGATCATCTGAACTAGCCCGGAGCGCAAGCGACGGGGTCGGGCGATCCCGTCGCTTGCGCTCCGGGCTGGTAGGAGCATCACGTCGTGTAATCCGCATTCAGCCGCACATAATCATACGTCAGATCGCACGTGTAGAACGTGCAGCGCCCCGAGCCGAGCGTGAACGTCAACTTCATGGTCAGGTCGCGATTCGCCTTCATGTAGCCGGAAACCGCGGCCGCATCGAACGGCAACGGCGTCCCTTTATCGTACAGCAGAAAATCGCCCAGCGTCAGCGAAAGCTGCGATTCCGCAAACGGCACCCCCGCGTAACCGGCCGCCGAGACGATGCGGCCCCAGTTCGGGTCGGCGCCGAAGATCGCGGTCTTCACGAGCGCGCTTTCGGCCACCGTCTTGGCAATGGTGCGCGCCTCGGCATCGGTCCGTGTCCCTTCGACGTCGATGGTCACGAGATGGCTGGCACCTTCAGCGTCCGAGGCCATTTCGCGCGCCAGCTCCGCGCACACTTCAATGGCCGCCTGGCGAAAGCGTGCCAGGGCATCCCCCTTGAGCTTCGGGCCCTGGCCGTTTGCCAAGAAGAGCAGCGTGTCGTTGGTGCTGGTGTGTCCTTCGACGCTGATGCAGTTGAACGATTGATCGGCCGCAATCGGCGCGAGCGCAGCGAGATCGGCAACATCGACCGGCGCGTCGGTCAGCACGAACGCCAGCATCGTCGCCATATTCGGCCCGATCATCGCCGCCCCCTTGGCGAAGCCGGTGATGTTGTACTCGTTGAGCGCCCGCGTCCTGATCTTCGGCCGTGTATCGGTGGTCAAGATCGCCGTCGCCGCCCGCTGCAAAGCGTCGCCCCCGACCGCCAGGTCGTGCGCTGCCTTGGGAATACCGCTCTCCATCACCGCCATCGGCAACAGCCGGCCGATAACGCCGGTCGAGCAGACGAGCATCTGGGCGGCCTCCACGCCGATCGCTTTCGCCGCGAGCGCTGTCATGCGCCGCGCATCGTCGAGCCCCTGTTGCCCCGTGCAAGCGTTGGCGTTGCCGGAGCAGACGACGATGCCGCGTGCGGACGAGGTGGGGAGCCTCTCGCGGCAAATATGCACCGGGGCGGCACAGACGCGGTTCTGCGTGAAAACGCCCGCCGCGACCGCAGGCAAGTCGCTGACGATCAGCGCAAGATCAAGCCGACCCGGCTCGGAGGCGCGCAGACCCGAGTGGATCCCCGCGTAACGGAAACCATGTGCGAGATGCCAGTGATTCATGCGGATCAGTATATACGCGAATCCTCGATTAGCGGTTGCGCGCCGCCAGGCGAACGCTAATCGACGCCTCTTTTTTCGTGAGCTGGCACGATGAATTCGCTGGCATCCGGGCAAAAATCGGCGACAATGGCCGGCGTGTCCACCCCGCGAGGGAACCCCATGCGATGCATCTGCGCACTCCTCTGCATTCTTGCCAGCGCCCTGCCGGCGGCGGCCCAGGACGGCAAAGTCGGAAACAAGTCGCTCAAACAATGGTCCGCCGCACTCAAGCACGAACAAGTGAAGGTCCGCTACCAGACGCTGGCGGCACTTCACGAAGCCGGCGCCGACGCGGCCCCGCTGGCCAAGGAGGTGGCCTTCCTGCTGAAGGACCCGCAAGCGGCGATTCGCCGCGCCGCCGCCCAGGTATTGGCCAACCTCAAGGGGGACGCCGCTCCCGCCGTGCCGGCCCTGGTCGCTGCGCTGCGGGACACCGATTACTGGGTCCGCCAGTCTGCGGCTCAAGCGCTGACCGAGATCGGCGAACCCGCCGCCGCGCCGCTCATCAGTCTCCTGACCGACAAGGATGCCAACACGCGCTTCGTCGCCATCGTCGCTATCAATGGGCTGGGGTTGCAATCGAAGGAAGTCGCCCAGGCGCTCGGCAAAGCCGCCAAGGATGCGAATGCGACCGTCCGCTCCGCCGCCCTGTTCGCGCTGGCGAAGATCGAGGGGGACGATGCCGAGATCTTTGCCATCCTCGGCGCCGCGCTCGGGGACAAGGAAAAACAGGTGCGCCTTTCCGCTGCCAACATCCTGGTCAGCAAGGGGAAGCAAGCCTCCGAGGCGCTCATCAACGCGGCCGACGATCAGAAGGTCGAGCAACGCGTGCTGGCGCTTCAGACGCTCGCCAGCCTCGGCGAGGAGATTGACGAAAAAGGGGTACTCGCGCTGCGCAAGGGGCTGGGAGACGACGAGCTGCGCGTCCGCCAGACCGCGGCCCTGGGCCTGGCGAACCTCGGGGTCAAGGCACGCACCCTGGGCGGCGACATGGAAATGTTTGACGCCCTCGCCAAACTTCTCAAGGACAAGGATGCCCAACTTCGCCGCACCGCGATTCACGCTCTCGGTCAGCTCGGCTCCAGCGACCCGGCTGAAATGAAGACGGTGGCCGGCGCTCTCAAGGACGCCGATGCCCTGGTCCGCAGCTTTGCCGTACAGGCGCTGACGAAGTACATCAAGGACGCCGATGGCGAGGAGGATCGCAAGCTCCTCATGGATGGCTTGATTGGCGCACTCAAGGACGCTGACCGCCGCGTGCAATTCCTGGCTGCTCAGGGGCTCGCCCAGCAAACCGCCTTTGCGATCGAGCCGCTGACGAAGGTGGTCGAGGAGGGCAAGGGCACACAGCGTCTGTGGGCCGCGACGATCCTGGGCGAGATCGGCCCCGGCGCGCTCGAAGCCGTCCCCGCCCTCCAAAAGATGAGCCGCGACCCGAACGCCGACATCCGCCGCGTGGCGCTGTTGGCATTGCAAAAGGTGCAGGCGGAGCCGAAGTGAAGTCATGACTCTTCGCCCGAAGCGCGAGCGAGGGAGATTCTTGTCCCAGGCTGAATAACGCCATGCCAGAACTGAGCCGCTTCTACGGAATCATCATTCGAATGTACATGGAGGTCGGCGTGCCCCATCATACGCCGCACTTTCACGTATATTACCAGGAAGATGCGGCGGATTTTCGGGAGGACAAAAACGTGCATCCAATCTACCGCGTGCGCTCTTTCCAGATCGTGGCGCCGTTCACCTTGTGCGTGCAGTTTGATGACGGCACCGAGCAGAGGATTTGCTTCGAGCCTATCCTCGCGGGTGAACTCTATCGGCCATTGCGGGACCTGGCTCTGTTCAATCAGGTGAAGATCGATCCGGAAGTACATACTCTGGTTTGGCCCAATGGCGCCGACTTCGATCCGGCGACGCTTCACGATTGGCCGCAACATGTGCCCGCGTTGACGGCACGAGCGCGACAATGGGAACGCGCCGCGGTCTAGTCCAAACGTACCGCCGGCTCGATCCACCCTACGCTTCCTCCGGAGTTACCCGTCATGAAACCCGCACGTCTTGCCAGTCTGTTCGCCTTCATCCTGCTGACGGGGACTCTTTCCGCTCAAGACGGGCCGCGCAAGGGGGTCATCAAGAAAGTCGATGCCGACAAGAGCACGCTCGTCATCACCGCCGACGACAAGGACCTCACGCTCACGGTGACCCCGAAGACACGTGTCATGAGCGCGGCCGGCCAGCAGGTCGAGGACCCGTTCAAGGACAAAGCGTTCACGCTCGGGGCGGCGATCCTGTTCCTCGCCGACGACGCCGGCATGTTGATCGGCATCCGCATCGGCGGCGACGCCAAACAAGACAAAGGTGGCGGCATTCGTCGCGCCAAGATCGGCGCCATCGATCTCGACAAGCTCACCGTGACCCTCAAGACGCCCGACAAGGAACTCGACGCGATTGCGACCGAGCAGACCCAATTCTTCGAGGCCAAGGGCAAAGACGTCAAGCAGAGTCTGCAAGCCTTCAAGATCGGCGTTGATGTCCTGTTCGTCGTGCAGCCAAAGGATGGCAAGAACTACCTCGTCGGCCTGCGCCCCGCCGGCGCCGTCGGCAAACTGCCGACGCCGATCAAGGTCGATTCCTCCAAGTTCGTTCCGCTCAACGAACTCGGCAACAACGAATACAAGGACGGCTTCAAGGGGGGCTTCTACCCCGACTGCAAGAACGATCGGCCCAAGCCTCACGAGGACGCCGGCCTCCGCCTCGCCAAACAGGTGCAGCCGCGCGATGCGGAGGGGAAACCCGATGCCAACGGCAAGATCGCGATGTTGTCGGTCGGCATGAGCAACACCTCGCAGGCGTCACAGGGTTTTCAGAAGGCGCTGGCAGCTTTCGAGAACCGGAATCCCGCGCTGGTCTTCGTCAACGGCGCCCAGGGGGGCATGACGGCGGCGCGCATCCAGAACCCCGACATTGCCGACGGCACAAAATACTGGACCGTCGTCGATCAGCAGCTCAAAAAGGCCGGGGTGACGCGCGAACAGGTCCAGGTCGTGTGGATCAAGCAAGCCGACGCCGGGCCGCGCGACGGCTTCCCCGCCTACGCCAAGAAACTCGAAGAGGAACTCGCCAACATCGTGCAGATTCTGCCGAAGCGATTTCCGAATGCGAAGCTGACGTATCTCTCCAGCCGAACCTACGCCGGCTATGCGACGACGGGGCTGAATCCCGAGCCTTACGCCTATGAGTCAGGATTTTCCGTGAAGTGGCTGATCGAACGCCAGATCAAAGGGGAATCTGCCCTGAGCCATGCCGATGGCAAAGCGCCGTGGTTGAGCTGGGGCCCGTATCTCTGGGCCAACGGCTCAAAGAAACGCGCTGACGGATTCAGCTATGTGCAGGCCGATTTTGCCGCCGATGGCACGCATCACTCCGCCGCCGGCTCGGAAAAGATCGGCCGGCTGATGGTGCAATTCTTCCAGACCGATACAACGACGCGGACATGGTTTGTGCGGGACGAGAAGTGAAGTCCGCCTCTTCGTTTAGCGTTCGCATGGCGCCAAGCGAGCGCTAAACGAGGAGCCGCAACACGCGACGGGCGAGCCGCCTCTGTTACGACGTAGAGCCAAGGAGTCGCAATGATCCCGATCGATGAAGGGGCCGTCGATTCGGCAGCGACGAACGACCGCGTTAACTTGCCGGGCCGGCTGCAAAGAACGTCATATCTCGAAAAACTGTCATGCCGGCCCAGTCACGTGCAACGCCATGGTTCGGAGACCTGCAGGAGACGCCGCGTCATTTCTCGGACTGTTTCTCTTTCGGCAGCTCAAATCGTTTGCCTTCGATTCTTGGATTCATGTCGATTTGATATGTCTCGACTACGCTCAGAATACCCTTGTCGTTCTTAGTTTCAATTAGCCGGCGCATCGGCAGTTTCGTATCGGCGTCCAGCCAGAGAACCATTCTTTTCTTAGGAGTAATAATGTTCGTCTTGCTATTCTCGCGATCCTTCTGGGACACATCAAACTCAATGATCAAGGCCCTTTTGCCATTCAGCATTTCCTGGCGCGCGGGATTGAATTTCGACTGGATAAACTCGGGCAGCCGATCATCAAATTTCCCCCAAGCCGCTGAGTCTCTAGTCATGTCGTACGCATAAAGCATACCGTAGCGGGCAATGATCTTTAGGAGTGTTTCGTTATATGCCTTCGGAACCGCTTCGAAGGGCTGAAATTCGCGTTGCAACCTCCCCACCATTGATTCCACCTTGCCGGCTTCGTGTGCGTCAAATCGAAGGATTCGGTTCTTGATACCATCCGAAACTTCCAGAAATCGAAAGCCGCTGGATTGCTTTTTCGCGGCCTTGTCAGCCAAACTCAATTGTAGCCGTTCACGGCCGCATACCGACGACGGCGCGTACGGGCGGCGTTCGAGAGTAGCCAGAGTCACGTTATGAAGAAGAATGCCGGCAGGAAACGGCTCACGTGCTGTCGGGCAATAGGCTCGGCGTGGGTTGGTCGGC
>SXGT01851034.1_pt1 | contig 22179 bp, 18 predicted proteins | sample 3176221 | NCBI WGS metagenome assembly SXGT01 (sample SAMN11356862, study PRJNA531348) | freshwater metagenome | isolation source: freshwater sample F1-120 | place: China: Fuxian Lake, Yuxi | collected 2017-12-25
AAACTTAATCTGCGCACACATCGCTGGGACTCCATTCCCAAAGGGCCTTTCCAAAACACACCCAATGAGAACGTCCCAGCGATCTTTTCCTCTACTTCTGCTTTGTTCAGAACCGTTGCGCTTGAGATGAGCGAGCGCCCAGAGCCGGTCGTCGTGGGGGGGGCAAAATCGCCGGTTGTGGTGGGGCCGGCAGAGCGGACGGTTCCTGCAGCAGGACTTCGATATTCGGCAGTTTCCTATGGCGGACTCGGATTACCGGTTGGTCTGGAGCGGAGACTGGTTTGAGCTCTGCCATTCCATCAACCGAGTACGGAGCCGCGTGACCAGCGCCCAACATCAGCGCCGTGTCCTGGAAGTAATGTTCCCAGTTGTATGGCCGGAAGTAGTAGGAACCATGGCACTCGGGATAGTAGGCATAGTGTGGGTACATGTCACAAGTGCTGTCGAGGAACGCGTAGCCCAAGGACATCTGACAACCGACACTGTGGCTAACATTCGGGCACTCTTGGCTGCTCTCGCTGATCTGTTTGCGACAAAAAAACGACTGATACCACTGGCCGGCATTCGCAGTTCCAGTCGTGCCGAACAGGATTCCCAGCACGACGGCAAGTGTTGAAGTGATTCGCATGATCGGATCCTTTGAAAAGACCTAGCCGAAGCGAGCGATGGCGAAAACGATGCCACGAGCGACTCATCTCGGCGAATACTTGCCAGTCGCATCGGCAACCCCGTCGTGTTCGCTTCAAACAGCTTCCCCGAGGCATTATGACGGGATCATCAGTTGCCACCGTCGTGAGTTGGCGCAAACGGTCGTGCTCGGAAAAAGCGGTGCGACCGGTCAGAGTTCACATCATCCACCGAGCGAAGCCAAAACACAGCCTGTTGGAATGCGAGTTGCGTTTATTTCTCTAACGCATTGTTGTTTTCGTGCGATGTTCCACTAGGGCGAGGCATTTTCATGCACTGGTTTCGGTCGGCGAGTTGGCTTCGCGTGTCCCTCGTCCTGGCATTCTCGATTGGATGTGAAGGGCAGCCTCCGCCCCAACAGGCAGTTGCTCCACCTCCACAACAACCGGTGGAGCCACCGGTTCTCGCCCCGGTCCACATCGGTGAAGACCGGCTCCGTTCTCCCTTGCTGGAAGGCTTGCGTCAGCAGATCGAGAACTCGGAAACGGCCGAAACCCGCGAGGTGACTCAGCCGCTGACCAAGCAGTTGGCCGCTGCAGATGAGATCATGTCGGAGGCTCGGACACGGAACCGAACTGCCATTCAGCAGGCCAATAGGCAAGTGCGGATGGGAGCGGCTCGCCAGTCCCCCAACTTTGTGTTGATCACGGTCGATCGAATGGGAATCGGTGATCTTGGTTGTTACGGGCAGACCCGCTGGGAAACACCGGCGTTGAACAAGTTGGCTGCCAGCGGTTTGCGATTCACGCAGTGCTATTCCGGGCTGAATCCGACAACGTCGCAATCTGCGTTACTGACGGCGGACTTCGCGTCCGCCGCTTCCTCCGGCCGAGCAACGGGATTGCTGCCGAGAGTTTTGTGGAACGCGGGCTATAAGACGGCATTGATCGGTGAATGGTCCGGCGACTCGTCGCCTGCGCAGCAAGGCTACGAAGAGAGCAGCGGGTGGAATGCCGCTCCGGGCGAATTCCCCGATTGGGCGTTGCTCAACGGAAACCGAATCACGCTGGAGGGCAACTCGCAGGGCCAGCGACAGGATTCCATCGCCGATTTCCTCATCAGTGAGGTCCGTTCGTTTCTGCGCGATGCGCGCGGCCGTCCGAACCAATTCTTCTTGCACGTCTCCCTCCGCCTCTTTGACGATGTCGCCGCGAATTCGTGGAGTGCCGATCACTACGCCACTCGGATTCGACAGGCAGACACAACATCAGGCCGTATTCTCGAAGCCGTGGACGAGTTCGGTTTGGGGAACCGTACCTGTATCTTCTTCATCGCGTTGGCCGGACCACATCCGTCGCTCAACAATTTGATGCCTGAGACACAAAGCACGGCGGATTTTTCGCACTCCGCCGATGGTTTGCGGGAAGGCAACCTGCGAGTTCCATTTCTCGTCAGTTGGCCGGGACGGATTCCAGCCGGTTCGGTCTCAGAGGTCACGGCTGGTCCTTGGGACATTTTGCCGACGCTGGCGCAGTTGGCTTGGGTCTCTCGTCCTCTGGGACGGGTTGATGGACGGTCGCTGGTCGAAGTCTTGCGAAGCAATCAGCCGCTCAAGGATCGACGGATCGTCTGGAAATCTCCTGCCAACGGAAGCGTGCTCGCGGTGCGAGAAGAGAATTGGAAGGCCGTGCGGATCGAATCCGCCAACGAACAACTTTTCGATCTCAATTCGGATCGTGCCGAAAAACGAAACGTGGCCGCGGAGCATGACGACGTGCTGCGACGGCTGATCAAGAACTAGCACGACGCGCCAGCGTCCACGAGGAAGTCGTCGTTAAGATCGTGAGCGAGACGGAAATGGGATTTCCATGCGTCCATTCGGCGTTATCCGCCAAAGTGGAGAGACCTGGAGGCATGACGTTTGCGTAATAATCTCGTGGGTGACAGGCGTAACGCCGCCGGTCCACGTCCCCCAAGCTGAGTACGCCACATGTCAGCCAGTCTGTCGCTGAATGAATCTTCCGTTGCCGAAAGCCTTTCGGGGGTGGTTCCTACCACCAGTGCGGCTGGTTCACCCACTTGGGGCTTCGTGATGGACGCGACCGCATCCTGCCTCCCAGTAATCCGTCCGCCGAGTCCCTGAAAATGTTGAGTCAGCAGATCGACAAGGTTCTTGGATCGCTGGCTCCCCCCTGTTTCCGTCGCTCGTACTGGCCAATGAGATTCACTCATGCAACCGCAACATCTGCAGGAACTGGCGGAGTTGGAGAGCACCTATTGGTGGCATGTCGCCAAGCGCCAACTGATAACCGACGTGCTCGCGAAGTTTGCGCCGCCGCCTGGATTGCTGGTCGAGGGAGGCATCGGCTCATCGCGAAATCTGTTGGAGTTCTCACAGCTAGGCTACGACGTGTCGGGCTTCGACGTCATGCCGGAAGCGGTCGAGTTGGGACGTCAGAAGGGGCTGTCTCGCGCGGCAGTGCATGACCTCGAACAGCCGTGGCCGGTCGAGGCGAACTCGTTGCGAGCGGTGGTGTTGTTGGATGTCATTGAGCATGTCGCGCATCCCGTCACCGTGCTTTCGCATGTAAAGAACTCGCTGCGGCCGGATGGCGCGGTAATCATCACAGTGCCGGCGTACCAATGGATGTTCAGCGAGTGGGATCGGCTACTGGGACATTACCGCCGTTACTCGCCGTCGATGTTGCGGCAGCAGGCGTCGGCGGCAGGCTTGAAGGTGGCGTGGATGACGCACTGGAACTCATTCACGTTTCCCGCCGCGGTAGCAACTCGTTGCTGGGAGCGAATGTTTTCCTCGCGGCGAACAGCTGACTTTCCGCGGGTTTCCCCGCGAGTGAATGACTTACTGCTCGGCGCGGCCCGTTTGGAACGGCAGTTGCTGTTCAAGGTGGGCGTCCCCTTTGGGTTGTCGGTCGTCGGAGTGCTGCAACATGCTGAACCTGCTTGAGTCACGATCGGCAGCCGACGGGACGTCGCATTCGCTCGCGAGTGGCTCGCCACGCGACAAGTGTGTGTCGGTCGTGATGCCGGTCTTCAATGAAGTCGCCGTGCTGCGGACACTGACGTCGCTCGTGATGCAGTCGCTCGAATCCACCGGTTACGAGCATGAGATTGTCTATGTCGATGACGGCTCGACGGACGGCTGTGCGGAGTTGCTCGACGAGTTGGCGGCGGCGGACTCGCGTGTCCGAGTCGTGCATTTCTCTCGCAACTTCGGACAACAGCCGGCGCTGCAAGCGGGCTTGTCGGCGTCGCGCGGTAATGCGGTCATCGTGATGGACTCGGACCTGCAAGACGATCCGCAGGCGATCCCGCGTTTTCTGGCTAAGTGGGAGGCTGGCTTCGAGGTCGTCTATGCGATCCGGCTCAAACGCAAGGAGAACGTGATCAAGCGGTTCTTGTTTCGCGGCTTCTATCGCGTGCTGCAACAAATCTCCGCGACGCCGATTCCGGTCGATGCGGGCAACTTCGGTTTGATTGATCGCCGCGTCGTCAACGAGCTGTTGAATCTGCCAGAAGTGTCGCGGTTTTATCCCGGCTTGCGGCACTGGGTCGGCTTCCGTCAATGCGGTGAACCGGTCGAGCGAGCGGCTCGGCACGACGATCAGCCGCGTGTGTCGTTCTGGGGTTTGGTTCGTTTGGCGAAGACGGCGATCTTTTCGTTTTCGTCCGTGCCGCTGGGCGCGTTCTATCACCTCGCGGGGTTGTCGTGCCTTGTGTTCTTCATGCTGGCGGGGTTCGCGATGTATCACAAAGTTTGGACCGGCGAAGCGATCCCCGGTTGGACGTCGGGACTGCTGACGGCATCGTTCTTTGGAACACTCAACGCGCTGGGGATCGCGATCCTCGGCGAGTACGTCATTCGCATCTTCGATCAAGTCCGCTCGCGACCGACGTTTATCGTCGATCGCACCGTGAATATGAAAACAACGTGCGAGCACGAAAGAGTTCACAGTTAGGCGACGTGAATCAAAGCCGGAGTCCCTATGTCTTCTACTGATACGAATGCCCCACAGACGTTGCCCTGTGAGGATGATCTGTCGGCGGTGCTGACTCCGAAGCTGCCGGCGTGGTGTGCGTTGAACGGCTGGCATTTTACGGCGGCGGCTGGGGTCGCGTTGTTCTTCGCATATCATAGCTATCTGCATTTGTTTCACTCGGACCTGTGGGGCCATGTGGCCTATGGCGAGTGGATCTTGCAGCACAAACAACTGCCGACCGACGAGCCATTCGTGCCGTTAGCCGCAGGTGTGCCGGTGATCGCGACCGCTTGGGGCGGACAAGTGCTGCTGGCTTTGGCGGCTCGCACCGGCGACCACGAGTGGCTCAGCCATTTGTTTGCAATCACCGTCTGGGTGTCGTACCTGGTTCTCGCGCGAGCGTTCTGGTTTCGGACGCGGCATGGCGGCGTTGCGTTGTTCGCCGCGTTTCTGCCGTGGTGCATCTCATGGGGACGTCATGCGATCATTCGACCGGAGATGTTCGGCGTGCTGTGCTTTTTCACGCTGATCTGGCTGCTGGCGCGCGGACGTGGTGAATTCGGAGCAGTGACCGATGGCCTTCGCACGAAGAGATTGCCGACTTGGGTGACTCTGATGGGAGTCGGTGTGATCTTCGCCGCATGGGCGAATCTGCATGGCTCGGCGATTGTCGGCGTTGCGTTTCTGGGCTGCTATTTGATTGGGCGAACGATCGAGGTGTTGTGGCGTGATCGAGACTGGTCCGCTCTGTGGAGCGACGCCGATTGGCGATTTTGGTTGCTGGCGGCTCAGGTGGCAGTGCTGGGGATCTGTTGCAATCCGTACGGCATCGACTTGTTGATTCACACGTTGTTGTTCGCCAATCATCCGAACCTGCAGGACATTGTCGAATGGTTTCCGCTGAAGATGGTGTCGACGGAAGGGATCACGGTCGGTGCTTCGTGGGTGTTGGGAGCGGTGCTGTTCCGGCATAGCCGCGTGCGTGTGCGGGCGGGTGATCTGTGCGTGCTATCGTTCTTCACTTGGGCGGTGGCAACGAAAGTCCGCATGGTGGCGTGGTACGCACCGGTGGTGATGTGGGTGCTGGCTCCGCATTTAGCGGACGTTTTGGCTCGCGTGGAATTCGATCGCCGGCGTCACGAGTTGTTGCCGCAGTTGTCGGCGACGTCGTTCCGTTGGACCGTCGTGGTTGCGCTGTTGGGCTGGATGACGACGTGCTTCACGCCGATCAGCCGAGTGGTCCTGGGTGACGGCAAAGGACGCAACGAACGGCAACTCTATAGCCGAGACACACCGCTCGAATTGACTCGATATCTGCGTGAACATCCCCCTGTCGGCCTGGTCTGCGGGCCGCAGTGGTGGGGCGATTGGATGGTCTGGCAAGGTCCGCCGCGAATGAACGTGATGGCCACGACGAATGCGGTTCACATCCTTCCGCCACGAGTCTGGCAGGATTATCTCAGCATCGCGAACGCGCAGGCCTCGGCCGAAACACTGCTGACTCGGTATCGAGCGAACACGGTCGTCGTCTGCAAGAAGATGCAGAAACCGCTCGTGCGATTGATTTCGTCCAGCCCGAATTGGGAAGTGACCTACGAGGACGACATCGGGTTGGTCGCAGTTCGCCGAGGCACTGTGCCAGTTTTAGAAGCCGAGGATGCATGCTCGCACGAAAGTGCGGGGGAACCGGTGCCTGCGACGTAGTTTGGACGCCTACGTCCGAACAAACTGACCGGATGTGGGCGTCCGATCGACGGACTTCGCATCACGAGGCGACATTGACATCGAGAAAGCAGAAACGTGAACGACAACATCTCCAGCGTTGGACTCTCTCGGCGCGGCGCGATAAGCGTGGCGTTGATCGCGCAGTTGCTGATCGCCGGAGCGACGGCGGCTTGGGGAGTGCATCGCTACCAAGTCATTCAAGGCGAAAAGACGCCGCCGCAACCGGTGCTCGAACCGAAACGCTACGAGCCGCGATACGACCGGCCGGAGGTGGTCTCGGATGAGCAACTCCAGCGAGTGCTGTTGAAGTTGCAGCCCCGTTTGCGGGGAGGCAAGCCGCAGATCAATCATGTCGATCACGCGCTGCGATTTTGGGGCGTCGAGGCGAAGTTCACCGAGAAAGACAGTCTGTCCGGCGAGGATCTGCGTCGGCTGTTGCTCGATCATCGCACGTTCGCGGGAGCGTGGGGCAAGAAGACGAAGCCGTTCCTGCTGCCGCAGACGCGAGACGATGTCGAATTGCTGTCCTTCCGCACGAAGTCTGGAGCCGCGGCCGCCAGTCATGTCGATCACACGCTGGCCGCGCTGGCCGAGTGCGGTACGCCGCTCGATTATCCCGTGCTCACGCCCAAGGGGGAACTGCCGCTGCGAGCCGCGTTCGATCAAGCCTTCCGCGAGTTCAGCCTCAACCAAGTCGAGTACGAATGGTCGTCGCTGGTCTTTCTGCACTACTTGCCTCACACGGCCAGTTGGTTCACAACCGAGGGCCAGTGCGTGACGTGGGATTTGCTCGCCGAGCGGATGATGCGTCAGCGGTTGGCTCACGGAGTTTGCTACGGACAACATCGCCTGCATGCGTTGACGCTGCTGCTGATCGCGGATGAAGAGCATCACTGGCTGAGTTCGGAGACTCGTCAGCGAGTGATCTCGCACTTAAAGAACGTCACGACTCGGCTGGTCGCTGCTCAACACGAGGACGGCTCTTGGGATGGTCGCTGGCCCGGTGATGAGTCGGATGGTCCTCAGGCGGAGCAAGTCGTCGGCCCACTGGGATCGACTGCGGATCGGCTACTGGTCACTGGCCACACGCTGGAGTGGTGGGCCTTTGCTCCGGCGGAGGTGCTGCCTCCGGACGAGAACTTGATTCGCGCCAGCCAATGGCTGGTGAAAACGATTGACGAACTGAGCGAATCGGACATTCGCCGCTACTACACATTTCTGACGCATGCCGGCCGCTCGCTCTCGTTGTGGCGCAACCTCCGCCCAGCGGAAGTGATTCGGGAAAAACTCTGAGCGTAATGACTCGCCGTCGTCGAGGACCTTGCGGTTAGGCTGCCATGAAATCGTGCGACTTACCATTGGCGAACTTGGACGAGGTCCCACGGCAGCGGTCTTGGAAAACGCCGATCCTGGTCAGCATCGCTTGGGGATGCTTGTTGTCGCTCTACGTTTGCCGAGTTTTCTTCCGTCTGGAATACGGTGAGTTCTTTGAGAATCACGACGGTGATTCCTATGGCGTGCGACTGATCGAGTTTCGCGACTGTTTGGCACACGGTTTCTGGCTCCCACAGTGGTGCAGCCATTTCCGAGGCGGATTAGGGGCTCCCTTCTTTAGCTATTACCAGCCGCTCTTTTTTTATGTGGCGAGCTTGACCCCGTCGTCGTGGCCGGTCGCCCATCAATTGGGTGCGACGGTCTCGGTGTTCTCGGTCGTGGGGTACTTGGGAATACTATGGCTGGTGTCGCACCGGTTCGGCGTTGCCGCTGGAACACTTGCCGCGACGTTCCTGCTGACTGCTCCCTACATTCACACGGAGCTTTACATTCGCGGTGACCTTTCCGAATACGCTGCCATGATGTTGGTGCCAGGATTATTGGCGGCCTTGCTGCAGTTTTGCGAGCAGCCTTCACGCCCGATCGGAATTGTCGGTGCTCTGCTTGCGGCGAGCGTCGTGATGACTCATCCAGCGGTCGCCTTGGTGACCTATGGTCTGATCGCGTGCTGGCTCATCGCGATCGCCGTTGTTCAACGAAATTGGCTAGGGACGTTGCGCGGCTTTGCGTTGTTGGCTTTGGGAGTCGGACTCTCGGCGGTTTATTGGCTGCCGGTGTTTCTCGAAAGCCAATACTCCTCCGTCGAGAAAATGTGGAATGGGACCGTTTTTGACGGCTACTACCACTACTCGCGGCACTTCGTGTCATTGCCTAGTCTCGTCAATTCCGCCGTGACCGAGACGCCGATCCCGGTCAAGCTCGGCAGCTATCAGACGGTAATCGCTGTGGTGGGGGCCTTGATGGCGTTTTGGAAGTGGACTCGGTGGAGCCACCATCAGCGACACACCACGGGCTTATGCCTCTTCCTGCTGTCCGCCGGTTTATTCTTGATGATCCCGCAATCAGCATTCTTGTGGGCTGTGTTGCCGCTGATGGGCCGAATTCAGTTTCCTTGGCGGCTGCTCACGCTCGTTTCATTGGCGATGGCCGGCGTTGCCGGAATCGGCTGGGGAGCGTTTTCGGAGCGCAGATGGAATTGGCTCGGCTTGGTCGTGCTCTGCGGACTGCTGCTGGGATCAACTGCGGCACGCTCAAACCCAAAACTGACAAAACAAAATGAGCCGCGAAACGCCAGCGAGATCGTCGATCGTTTCTTTGCTCCGGATCTGGCGGACGAATGGCTACCGAAGGGCGCTGAAAACATTCAATTCGATCCGAAGACTCTGCAGCCGAGAACCAATCATGAGGCGCGCCTCCGAAATTACCAGATGCAAACCGGCGTCTTGGAATGCCACTTGGAAACCACCCAGGAAACGGCCGTCGTTCTGCCGCACTATTTTTTCTCCACCGGGTTTGTCGCGATGTTGGGCAGGCAACAAATCGACTTGCATCGCACGGCTCGTGGACTGATGCAAGTTGATGTCCCAGCGGGATTTTCTGGAACACTGCGAGTGGAGTGGCAGACGTCGCCGGCCAAGTGGAAAGGGCTAGCCGTCTCGCTTCTGACAGTAATTGGCGGAATGTGGTTGATGCGCTATGTCAAAAATCCCGCAGGTTCCTCAAGGGAATCTCTGTCTCAGCAACACCAAATCGAACATGAATATTCCGATGCGAACGATTTCAGAGCAACTTGATCGAAGTCATCCCGTGGTTGACCGTTTTGAACATCCGTCTGCGCCACCGCCACACCAAAGGCAACGGCGACGCTGACAATGCTCTTCAAACTCGCCGAGTTCGCCGCCCGCCGTTGGCGATGACTTGACGGTGCCCAATCTTTAATCGAAGTCGTCAAACGAGCCAAGGAACGGGGACGCAGTAACTTCCCGAAGCTCTGTGAGCACGACGCGCAAGCGAGTGGTTCCGACCACTCGCTTGCGCGTCGTGCGATCTTCCCGTTGGGTTCGGAAAGTTATTGTGCTCCCGTTCCCAAGCTCCAAGACAGCCAAGTCCTCACCCAAGTCGCCGCCTGATTCACCACCTCAGCCACAACCTTTGATATTACCTCGCATCAGGCTGCTGTCGTGTGCGCTTACCGCTGAAGAGCGCAAACCCTTGTCATCGCTTTCAGTCACCAGGGATTGGTTTTCGTGCTGAAATTGCTCATGTGCCTGGGTTCTTCCACATTGGCACGGCGACTGCGTTCTGCTCCCTTTGCTTGCAAGCACCGATGTCGAAGGTTTGTGCCTACGGCGGTCCATCTCAGTAGATTTTTTTTATTGGAGAGAAAGTTGATGCAAAAGTTTCTGAACAACCTGTGGCAAGACGAGCACGGCTTCATCGTGTCGTCGGAACTCATCTTCGTGGCTACCCTGTTGGTCATTGGCATGGTCACCGGTCTCACGACCATTCGCGACCAGGTTCTTGGAGAATTGGCGGACGTCGCGGACGCCGTTTCGGAACTCGATCAGTCCTACTCGATCGGTGCTATCACGGCTCACGCCTCATCGTCCAACGGCGTGAACTTCGACGACGAGAATGACTTCTGCGAAGCCAACAACGCTGCCAGTGACCAAGATGATGCCGACTTGGCGCAATGCCTCGTCGCTACTGCCGGCACCAGCGAGCAGTAAAACGCAACGGGAGCAGCATTGCTGAGCAAGCAAGCGGATGGCTAACCCGGCTGGATGCAGGCTTGAGAATATCCTCTTCGGAGGAATCCTGCGAACGGACCCGGGGCCAAAACCCCGGATCCGCCACAGTTGGCAAGCGGTCCTCTAACTCACTTCCTTGGTGGTGACACGGCCGAGATGACGTAGGGTCTCGCCAAAATCATCTCTGTCGCCACCACTTTGGAATGAGTGGAAGCCAATCCAAATCTCCTCACGGGTATTTGGTTTGGTCTCGCAAACCGCTCTCCTCCCTTTTGGATTCTGGAATACGAGCCTCGACGATCGGTGATCTCACCGCTCTGAGGAATCGTTCTACTTGCAAAGTTGTGGCTCCGCAAGCCCGCGTCCGCCCTGTCGGACATTGGAATGCGGTCTCCGTTGCTCCGCAAGAAGCTATCGTCAGTGGGCTGGGGTGTCACGCACCCCAGTTCATCTGACGGGCTGACCCGAAAACTACTCATCAGGTGTTTGAAAGTCTGTGGTTCATCAATTAGCGAGTCAGGAGAGTGCGTCGTGAAAACGATGTGGATGAGATTCTGGCGAGATGAAGAGGGATTCGTGACTTCCACGGAACTGATCTTCATCTCGACGATCGCCGTGATCGGCTTAGTTGCCGGCCTGACGACGGTTCGCGACCAAGTGATATTGGAGTTGGCGGACATCGCCGACGCGGTCTCGGAGTTGGATCAATCATTCACTTATGCAGCGGTGACGGCGACGGTCGGCAGTGTGGCCGGCTCCACGTTCAGCGATCAGCCCGACTTCGGCGAACAGGTCGGGGCCGGCGCGGATCAAAGCGGTGCTGCGGGAACACAGTGCGTCGTCATTAATGGCCTCGCAGGAACGAGTGAGCAATAAAACTGTCGCCAATCTCGCCAGAGATTGGGTGTTGTTCGGTCAATGGCTCAAAGTCTGGCGACTTTGGCTGCGACAAGGATCATGTCATGTGGCTGCAGAAACTGTGGAACGATGAATCGGGGGTGCTGGACGTTTCGTCGTACCTCTTCTTCGTCACGGTGGTTTGCCTGGGGATGTTGTGCGGCTGGGTCACGATTCGCGACCAAGTGACTCAGGAGTTAGGTGACATATCGGTCGCGATGCAAAACATCGATCAATCATTTTCGTTGAACTACACGCTGGGCACACTCGTGGTCTCGAAGTCGTTCACCGACAACGACGCCGGCGACGGCGCCGCCGGATCGGCACCTGCGGGCTTGGACCTGAACGTGCCGGGAACATCGGAACAATAAGCGGAAGAATCTGGTTAATCCGCAGCCTGCAATCGAACAACATCAATCAAAAATCAAGAGGTCCATCATGGCTAAAGTCAGTTCCGGAACAATGATCGTCACGGTGTTCGCCGCCCTGGTTGGCTTAGGCGGTGCGTTTGTGGTTCGCCAAACGCTACAGCGTCCGGCTCCGGTGGAGCCGTCCGCGCCAGTTCCGACACCAGCTCCGGTGATCGTGCCGCTGGCGGCGATGGACTTGCAGCCCGGTCGTAAGTTGACACTCTTTGATATCATTCCGCAGCGGTTGACTCAGGAAGAATTCAAGAAGAGTGAGTTTCGCAAGATCACATTCCTCGGTAACACCATGCAGATTCAAGGACGCAGCCTGCGCAAGGCGGTCCCGGCCGGACGTCCATTCCAGCCAGATGATTTCTTCCCGGACGGAGCCGGTCCGGACATCGCCGAGCGGCTGCAAGCCGGCTATCGCGCCGTCACGGTTCCAATTGAGAACGTCGGCTCCGTCAACGGGTTCGCGGTGCCCGGTTCGATCGTCGACGTCATCTTTCGAGCGAAGCCAGAAGGGCCGCGTCCGGCCGTCACGCTGACTCTGCTCGAGCGGATCGAAGTCTTGGCATTCAATGTCAACACGACTCAGGGTATACGGGACCAGTCCACGACGGCCCCAACTTCCGCCACCGTGACGGTCGCCGTGACTCCGCAGCAGGCCAAAATTCTGAAAGTCGTCGAAGGACGCGGTGACATGTCGCTGACGCTGCGAAACCCGAAGGACGATTTCCAATTCGCACCGGTTGAAGTGGGCGGAGGAATGCGGCCCGACCTGCACAAGAAATCCACGGACCTGGTGCCGGTTCCGGATGAAGCGTTCCAGACGGTTCCCTCACGCCACGCCAGCAAGAACATCGTCAAGACACCAAACACTACGCAACCAGGCAAGTTCGCGGTCGACGAGAACGCGAACGACGACCAAATCCTCTTGGCGTTGAATGGAGCGATTTCCAAAGCGGACCGAACTCTTTCGGATGATGGAGTGGACCGCTTCGTCGGCAACGCCAGTGAGCGGTTGACGCTGGACGACTTGCTGGGGATCAAACCGGCTCCCAAGCGAAGAGTGATGGAGATCTATCTCGGGGCGCATCGCGCGGTCGTCAATTTCGATGATGCCGCGCAGGACGCGAATGCGGATACTCGGATTAACACCCCGATCGTTGGAATTCCACCCAAAACCCCCAACGTGAATTCCGCTCAGACACAGTTCCAACGGTAATTCAAACCACATTGTTCTCCAGATCGCCAACGCTGCCCAAAAGCGTCGGAGAAACGGGCTCACCCCTTTGATCGTAGTGAGCCTGGCTACGAAACGAATTCGCAGGACGGGAGACCGGATCGTGCCGTTTATTCAATCTCGAGCGATGATGGTGGACTTGCCTGGCGTGTCTGTGGACACGGACAGGGCCGTCGACACCGCAGAGCTCGAGTACCAGCAACTGAAGGTTCGCATTCACGAAAAGCTCGTGGATTCGCTCGACCTGAGCCTGCTGGCTCACGTCTCCGAACAGGAATTGTCCGGTGAGGTGAAAGCTCTGGCCGCCGAGTTAGTCGCGGAAGAGATCCCGCAAACGAACATGGTTTTGCGGGAACGACTTGAAGCGGAAATGCTCGACGAAGTGTTTGGTCTCGGCCCACTCGAAACATTGATGCGTGACGACACGATCAGCGACATTCTGGTCAATGCTCCGACCGAGGTGTTTATTGAACGACGCGGGCGGCTGGAGCCGTCCGGCGTGCTGTTCGCCGACGAGAAGCATCTGATGCGGATCATTCAGCGGATCGTCTCGCGAGTCGGTCGCCGCATCGACGAAGTCAGTCCGATGGTCGATGCTCGGCTGCCGGATGGTTCGCGTGTGAACGCTGTGATTCGGCCGCTGGCGCTCAATGGACCGACGCTGTCGATTCGCCGCTTCGGCCGCCATCCGCTGCAAATCGAAGACTTGATCGAGAAGCACTCGATCGAAACGGAGATCGTTGAGTTCCTGGCGGCCGCGATCGACGCGCGAGTCAGCTTTCTGATTTCCGGCGGGACCGGTGCCGGCAAGACAACCATGCTGAACGCTCTGGCCAAGTTCATCCCACGTGACGAACGGCTCGTGACGATCGAGGACTCGGCCGAGTTGCAGTTGCAGCATCAGCACGTCATTCGGTTAGAGACTCGCTCACCCAACAACGAAGGGACCGGCGAGATCACGCAACGGTCGCTGGTTCGCAATGCTCTGCGCATGCGGGCCGATCGGATCATCGTCGGCGAGGTGCGCGGCTCGGAAGCGATCGACATGCTGCAAGCGTTGAACACCGGCCAAGAAGGCTCGCTGACGACGATTCACGCGAACGACACCCGCGACGCGCTCGCACGCCTCGAAATGATGGTGGCGATGAGCGGCTTTGAACTGCCGATCCCGGTCGTGCGGCAATACATCGCGTCGGGCATTTCGTTGGTCGTGCATCTGTCGCGGCTCAAGGGAGGCGTTCGCCGCGTCATGCAAGTGTCCGAGATCATCGGTTTCGGTGAAGGAGGATTTCATCTGGAAGACGTCTTTGGCTTCGAACAAACCGGCGTCAACGAACAAGGGGTCGCGCAGGGGGAGTTTTACTTCACCGGCCATCGCCCGCTGTGCCTCAAACGCCTGCGAGCCAGTGGACTCCGCCTCTCGGACAGCCTGTTCGACAAACGCCGAATTCCCGTCAGCAACTAATGTGGCGGAGTCGCTCCGCGACTCCGATCCGAGTTGCTGAGCAGCTCGGCTACGACCTGCATGTGAAGGCCCCCAATCGTGGATATCACGACCGTCTCGATCATCGTTTTCGTGTCGCTCACAATGACTGCGGTCGCGGTCGGCATGTGGGCCCGCGATCTGCTGTTCGCCGGAGGAGGCGGAGCTGGCTCAGCCGCGATGCCACGACGGCTGCGTCGTATCCCGAATGTCTTCGACGCCGCGCCCGCCAAAGACTTGAGCGGTAGAATCGATCAAGGATTTGAGCGATTGGTGCTCGAATCCGGCACGGCGATGACCTCGACGACGTTCTTCCTCGTGTTGATGCTGTGCGCGATCGTGTTTGGCGGCGGCGTAGGACTCTTTGAAGACGATCCGCTGGTCGGCATCGCCGGAGCGATGGCCGGCTTACTGATTCCACTGGGCTACATCTCGCTGCTGCGTTTGCGCCGCATGAAAGCGATTCGCGAAGAACTCCCCGTCGTGCTCGACATGCTGGCCCGAACGACTCGCGCCGGCAAGAGCGTCGATCAAGCGTTGGAATTGTGCGCGGCGGAATTGAGCGGTCCGCTTGCCGCCGAGTTCCGTCAGTGCAGCCGACAACTGGAAATGGGCCGCTCATTCGACAGTACGATGAAGTCGCTCGCCGCGCGCGTGCGGATGATCGAAATGCAGATCCTCACTACGACACTCGTCGTGCAACGCGGCTCCGGCGGAAATCTGTCCGAGTCACTCGAACGCATGTCGGCCGTCGTCCGCGATCGCATGATGGCCTATCGCCAAATGATGGCAGCGACCGGAGCCGGCCGTGTCAGCACGATGATGGTCGCCACCATCGGCCCGTTGGCTTTCCTGTTCCTGATGCTGGTGCATCGCGCGCACCTGCAAGTGATGTTCGACGAACCCCTCGGCCGCTTGTTGCTGTTCTCCGCGTTGCTGTTGGAGATCACCGGCCTCGCCTGGGTGTTCAAGCTGCTGCGTGAGGATGACTGATTTGATTTTTGATTTTCGATTGGGAGACAGGGTTCCGGTGAGTTTTTGGTTGAGACTGCCGTATGCGGTTCAATCAGAAATCGAAAATCAAAATGAAAGGACTGCTGCCATGACCAATGACCTGATGCCGATCTTCGTTTACTTCGCGACGACCGTCCTGGTCTTCGTGTTCGGCATGAGCATCGTCCGCTCGCGCGAGAGAGTGCGAAACGTCGCCGATCTCGAATTAAAAGTCGGCCTCGGACGCCCCAGCCGTTGGCGAGTCCAACTCTCCGGTGTGATCCCAATGCCAACGGCTGAATTCGATTCGCTGACGCAAGACCTCAAACGCGCCGGGTTCTACGGCAGCAACGCCGCGATTGAGTTTCTCTCGACTCGCAACCTCTTGGTGCTCGGAACCGTCTTCGCCGGAGGCATTCTGGCTGTGCTCGCCGATCCGGCGACAACAATGCCGCGCAACATTCTGGTCGTGACCGCCGTCGTGACCAGTCTTGCGTATCTCGTCCCCCGAAATCTGCTCCGCAGTCAGGCGAACACTCGCCTGAACCGCATTCTCAAGGGACTGCCGGACGCGCTGGACATCATCCGCATGTGCCTTACTGGCGGCCTGCCGCTGCGCGACGCCCTGTTGCGAGTCGCTCGCGAGATCGACGTCTTCCATCCCGATGTGTCCGTCGAACTCGAAGTCGTGCGTCGTCACGCGGAAGCGGACACGATGGCCAAAGCATTGAAGGAATTCTCGAAGCGCATGAACGCTCCCGACGTGAACGCACTGGCTAACCTCGTGACTCAGTCCGAACGCACCGGCACGCATGTGGCCAGCGCCGTGACAGAATTCGCCGATGGCATCCGCCGCCAGTTCCGTCAACGAGCCGAAGAGCGAGCCAACAAAACCAGCATCAAACTGCTGTTTCCGGTCGTGATCTGCCTCGCGCCACCGGTCTTCGTCCTGCTGCTCGGCCCGCCGGTTCTACAACTCCGCAGCTTCATCCGCGACGCGAACAAGTCCGGTGGAGTCCTCGAACTCCAACGTCCCGCTCCAGTGACTCCCGATCGTTCGTAGAACAAGCGGATGACCAACGAAGTGGCAAGGCCCTGCGGCACCAACTCCTGACCAGCGATCCGCAACTCCCTGCCCTCTCGATGCCCCAGTGACCACGAACGGCTTCGGCGAAGCGGCGAGCGGTGAGCTTCTTGCTGAGGATGTAGTACCGCACTTCGACGGTCTGCTTCCCGTTTCGAGTGGTCTGATTGAAGGTCATGCCGATCGCGGTGAGCTTCTCCCAACGTGCGCGATCGGGCAGATCGGCGGGAGCCTCGCAGACGCAGTACACGCGGGTCTCCTCGCGACCGTGTCCCCGTTCGTGAGTCTCGTGACGACTGACTTTGATTTGGCCGAAGCCGTTGGCGATCGCTCGCAGGAAGAACGCTTTGAGACCGTCGTGCAGCGTGGGCTGATTGCCCTTCACGGCCAAGACGTAGTCGGCCTTCGCGGCGACGATGTCGTGAGCGATCTGGGTCTGACAGCCCATCGCGTCGATCGTCACCAAACAGCCGGAAAGCTCGAGCATTTGCAGCAACTTCGGGATCGCGGTGATCTCGTTGCTCTTGTCATCGACCACCACTTGGCCCAACGAGATCCGATTGGTCGTGGCCCACGTGCTGACCATGTGAATCGCCGCTTTGCTGCTGGCCGCATCGAAGCTGCGTCGCAACGTCTTGCCGTCGATCGCCACGATCTGACCCTCGCTGATTTCGTGCAGAGCGGTGATCCAACTCAGCAGACACTTCTCGAACTCGGCCGGCTTGATCGCCGCGAAGATCGAGTTGAACCGATCGTGAGACGGAATGCCTCGGCTCAGATCCAAAAACGTCGCCAACCATTTCTTCTTCGTGCGTCCCCAAGCGGCGATGGCTACGAAGTCGTCCGCTCCACAGACGACCGCACACACCGCAATCGTCACCACGTTGATCAGCGGATAGATCACTTCCCGCCGCCTGGGGTCCGTCAACTCCGAGAAATGATTCCGAATTGCGACACTCACACTGTGGGGCACAATGCTCATCCTGAAACGCGAACGCCATTTGATCGCCCAGCATCCGGCCGAGCCGACTTGTCAAATCGCTATACCCCAACTATCGCAAGTTACCCAGCATCGCGCAATCGCCCTGCATCGCCGCCAGTGACGACGACTATCTCCTGCAAGTTCTCTTCAATTCATGAGTTCATCTGCAATCGCCTTGCGAAAATGCCGATCTGTTTGGGTAAGGAATTGATGATGCATCGTAAGCGAACTTTATGGGATCACCAACCATAAGCCATAGGTCATCTTCCTGTCGAATTCAGGCGTCAATTCTCAGCCAAACTAAGGAAGGTGTGAAATGAGAAAACTATGGCCTCTGCGACGGATTGTCGGCATTCCTGTCGGCCTCGCCGTCGTCGTGACAGGAAATTCGGTTTTGTTGCCCGATTTGTTGATGGCTCAAGAGCCACCCGCGGCGGCCAGTACTGAGAAGGTCAAAAGCCTGATCGACGAGGTCGTGACGGCCGACGTCGAACTGGAAGTGACCAAACGACGGTCCAAGATTATGCGGATGAAGCAGGATGTGTTTCGCGTGGCGATCGCAGATCCGTCGTTGATCGAGTTCGTCGGCTTCGGATCACGCGAAGTTGAGATCATCGGCAAAGAAGTCGGCTCGACAACCGTGACCTTCTGGGTCGGCAAAGAAGAGAACGCGCAGTTGCTAAGTGTCCTGGTCAACGTCGTCCGCGACGACGCGATCGAGGATCAGGGCCGCAAGGACTTCGCCGACTTGAACTCGCTCGTCAACGAGATGTTCCCGAGCAGTCGCATTCAATTGATTCCGATCGCAGACAAAGTGATCGTTCGCGGGCAAGCTCGCGACGAACAAGAAGCGGTGCAGATCATGTCCGTGATTCGCAAGAACGCGGACTCGCTGTCGGCAGGCTCTGGAGCCAATTCAGGCATGACCGGTGGACCTGCGGCCGATCCTTTCCCAGATAGGCAGAGTCAGAGCGTTGTCGCTCGTAGCGTGATCAACATGCTGAAGATTCCGGGCGAGAAGCAAGTGTTGCTCAAAGTGCGTATCGCCGAATTGAAACGGTCGGCATCTCGCGAACTGGGAGCGGACTTCGACTTCAATATCAAAGAATTCATGTTGTCTTCGGCGCTGACGAGCGGTGCGAATGTCATGGCATCGGGCACATTCAGCGACAGTAGTTTTAATCTGGCCCTCAAGGCGTTGGTCAAGAATGGCTCGGCGAAGATTTTGGCTGAGCCGAATCTCGTCGCGCTCAGCGGCCATTCGGCGACATTCTTGTCCGGTGGTGAGTTCGCTGTCCCGACAGTTGTCGGTGTCGGTGGAGCTCAGGCCGCGACAACCACATTCAAGGGATTTGGTACGTCGCTCAATTTCATGCCGACCGTGCTGGATAAGGATCGCATCCGATTGGAGGTGACGCCAACGTTTAGCACGTTGAATAAAGCGAACGCTGTCGGTGGTGTTTTCGGCCTCGATACACGTTCGGCCAACACGGTGGTTGATTTGCGTGAAGGTCAAGTGTTCGCGATCGCTGGTTTGCTTCAAGAGCAACAGCGTGGCGATTCGGCGCGGTTGCCGTACATCGGCAATTGGAAGCTGTTCAATTTGCTCACGGACTCGCGCAGCATCTCCCGCGACGAAACGGAGCTGATCATCCTGGTCACGCCAGAATTGGTTCACGCTCTGGAACCCAACCAAGTACCGTCGATCCTGCCGGGCATGGAAGTGACGGAACCGACCGACCACGACTTCTTCTTCCACGGCAACGTCGAAGGCCGGCCTAATGCCCATCATCGTAGCACTGTTTGGCCGTTGTACAAGAAACGGCTGAAGCAAGCGGGCTACTCAGAATTCCAATCCGTGCAGAAGTCCGAGGAGTTCTACATCCAAGGCGAGCACGGCTTTGGCACTCCGTAAGAGACGGTACGGCAATCCGCTCCCGATGTCGTCGAACTCGTGAGAGTTCAGATCGAAATCTCACGAGTTCGGCGACCAGCGGGACAAATCGGAACAGTTCGGTGCTACATCGTTCAATCAATCACTCCTCGGATCGTCGAGGACTTTTTCAGGAGAGAATCATGAATCCGTTGGTTCCTCAATGGGTCGTCCCCTTGACCACGACGGTTTTGTTCGCTGGTTGTCAGTGCGGCAAATTCGGCCGTGAACGCGCTTGCGTCGCTCCTCCGATGCCACTGGGTACCCTCAGCGATCCGATCTGGAAAACACACGAATCAAATGCCGAGGCATCCGATTTCGTCGTTCACGAACACGAGTGGGTTGCCAACTCCAATTCGCTCAACGATGCCGGCATCAGCCATTTGATGCGCATCGCGGCGCGTGTTCAGCAGGCACCGTTCCCGATCGTGATCGAACCGAGCAGTCAAAGCGCCCGAGAGGAAACGGAACATACATTTCCGATCCATAACAACATCAAGTTGGATATGAGCCGTCGTGACGTCATCGTCGAATCACTGATGAGACGCGGCGTCGCCGATGCTCCGAATCGAGTTCAGGTTGGACCGGCAACGGCACCAGGCGTTGAATCGTTCGAGAGAGGAGCGTCAGGCCGTGGCGGCTCCGGCGGCGGCGGCGGCAGCTTCGGCGGCGGCAGCTTCGGCGGCGGCAGCTTCGGCGGCGGCGGCGGTGGTTTCTAATAAGAGCAGGAACGTGATTACCTCCGTAGCCGAATTAATGAGATTTCAAACCGAAGCCTCACGACTTCAGCTACAGACAATTGCGGTTTCGCAACGCAAGAGGATGACGAACATGTGTGGATTCCGACTGTCGGCTGTGCTGCTCTGCTTGTTGGTGGGTTGTTCTTCGCCCAAACCGTTTGCGAAGAACGTCAAGCCGTTGAAGCCCACAGATCAGGAGATGCAATTTGATCTGGCGCAAGCCAACGAGAAAGACGGTCAACTGGCGAAAGCCGAAGCTGGCTATCGCGAACTCTGCGAAGCTCAGCCGGATGTACCTCCATATCATCAGCGGTGGGGAGTCGTGCTGACGCGAAACGGAAAACGTGAGGAAGGTCTCGCCGAACTGGAACGTGCCCACAAACAGGATTCCAAGAATCCAAACATCCTCAACGACCTGGGCTATGCCTATCTCCAAGCTGGCGAAACCGCGAAAGCTGCAGAGCTGTTTAGAAAGACGCTCACATTCGATCCGCAGAACAAACGAGCCAACAACAATCTCGCACTGGCACTGGGCTACGAAGGAGATCTCAAGGAGAGCTTTCGGGTGTTTCAGAACACAATGCCAGAGGCCGAAGCACTCACCAACCTCGGCTATGTCGCCACTCAGAATGGCAACACCGATCTGGCCGTCAAAGCCTACAGCCGGGCATTGACGCTGGATCCCGACAAGCGGCCCGCGGCTGAAGCACTGACTCAACTGGTTTTATTGGACCAAAACGTCGAGCAAACACGCAGTATCGCCAAAGATCTGAATTCCCTGAATGATCCATCGTCTGAGACTCCCGACGAGCTTCCGTTGAACGGTGTGTCACCTGTGAAACAGACAATTGTCTCCGTCAGCCACAATTCGCCAAAGGATTCGACCACTCGCAAGACACCACAAACGAAATCTGTTTCACAAAAAATCAATGTCAGTCCGTCCGGGAAAGTTCAGTTGAGCGACCGTGACAAGTAAGTCGTACGAGCGACGATCGCGTGATGCTCATCATGGCTAATTCTTGGGGGATACAAAGCGGACACAGTCAAGTCTGAGCTTTCAGGAACGCTTCTAATGTCAACAAATTCTATCCAACATCGAACGAAACACCGCAGCCGCGTCCGTCGGTTCGCGCTGCCGACTGCGGTGGTGTTTGGACTGACGCTTGCCGCCCAGTGGTCGAATCCGTTCGATTTGGCGCAGTGGTCCCCGGCACACGCGGAAGGGCCGTCCTCCGCAGCGAAAAAAGTAGAACCGCGAGTCGTGGATTTCAACAAGCTCGCGAAACAAAAGGTCGAAGCCCGGCAATTATTGGACGCGGCTCGAACAGCCGCCACCAAAGGAGACTTCGAGGCCGCTCGGCGTCATGCCGATCAAGCCGCCACGATCCCCGTCGAATGGAACCTGGGCGAAAGCAATCCAAAGAAGTTCTTAGAGGATTTGCAGTCGGATCAGTCCAATCCGCAGCGATTCTCAGAACCGATCACTGTGGCCATCAAAGCTCCGATTGTGGAGCATCCCCAGCAGTCACACCGACCACATCAAGCTCTCGATATTGAGACACCGGCTCTTGCCGCTGATCGCGACGTGATCGGACTCGTATTCCCGGATGACCGACCGATTGTCGCCAAGACTGTGGACGAAGGCCTCTCTTCAACGGACGAACAACCCACGATTAAGATCAAGCAGGAAACCCCGTCACGTTCGGCCAACGCCGAGATGCCGAAGACTCTGCTAACGCCCGGATTCAAGCCTTTCAACTCCTCAATCACCGCACCGGAAATGACCACAACAGTTCCTCGAACGAAACAGCGCTTCGCTTCCATTCCGTCTTTGGCAGAACTGGCCGAGCCCGCTCCCGTTTCCGATTCTCCGGCGAATCAGCCCATGAAAACGGCCATCAAAGCTCCGATTGTGGAGCCTCCCCAGCTGCCACATCGACAACATCGAGCTGTCGAAGTTGAGACACCGACTCTTG
>SXGT01190576.1_pt1 | contig 22177 bp, 21 predicted proteins | sample 3176221 | NCBI WGS metagenome assembly SXGT01 (sample SAMN11356862, study PRJNA531348) | freshwater metagenome | isolation source: freshwater sample F1-120 | place: China: Fuxian Lake, Yuxi | collected 2017-12-25
CCGATCGGGGTCGTCTTGCCGCCGCCGTTGACGCCCACCACGAGCACGACCGCGGGTCGATTGCTGAGCTTCAGGGTCGGATCGTGCGCGGCGAGACGCTCTTCGAGGGCTTCCCGCAGCATGCGCTTGAGATCGCGGGGGTCGGTCGTCTTGTACTTCGCGACCTTGGCACGCAACTCGTCGAGCAGCGCCTCGGTGATGTCGGGGCCGAAGTCGGCGCCGAGCAGAGCAGTCTCGAGGTCGTCCCACGTGTCGTCGTCGATCGTCGGGCTCGTGAACAGCCCGCGCAGCGCGCCGCCCAGCCTCCACCCTTCAGCCATGCCTCCAGCCTAGTTGCGCACCCCCTAGCCCGAACCCGCACCCGCACCCACTGCCAGGCGTGGTCGCACTCTGCGGAACGATCCAGCCCGAAAGTCACTGTGCGACCACGATTGGGCTTCGGCGTGCGACTGCATCGCGGATGCCATGACGTGGCGGCGGCGGCGCGGGATGGTGACCTGCGGCGAGCAACGAACGACCGTCAGCGCTCGACCGTCGCTGGGACGCGCAGCCGCCAGCGTGAGTGGGGGCGCCAACCACGCTCGCGCAGGCGGCGCTCGATCACGCCCAACAGCCGACGGGGATCGTCGTACACGTCATCGGCCGTCGCGCGAATGGGAGAGAGGCCGGCATCGACAAAGGCATCGAAACGAGTGATGTCGTGACGGAACTGGCGCCTGGACACACGGTGGCCGTCACCCTCGTACTCCACCAGTACGCCGAAACGCTCCCACATCAGGTCAGGGTGCAGAACGCCCAGAGGGGTGACAACCGGTTGAGCGACGCTAGGTTCAGGAAAGCCCGCCCGCGCGATCATCAAGCGCGTCAGAGTCTCTGCGCGCGATCGCACACCGTCGCGCACCAGTCGTGCTGCGCGCTCGAATCGCGCTGCGCCCGTTCGATTCCTGATGAGATTGCGCCCTACTGCGAGAAAGGAGCGGTCGCTGCCCTCCACGCATGCGTCGAGCACCGCGACCAGGTCGTCCAGCGAGAGCTCGCCCGCGAGCGTCACGGCAGTGGCGATCGGAGTGAGGATGCGCAGTGGCAGGTGCTCACCAGAACTCGGCGCGAGCATGAGCTCGTACCGAGCCGCTGATGCGCCGAGTTGCCACCGGTGCCCGCAGATGCCCCTCCCCCGCGGCGCACGCCCCGCGTCGAGCCGAGTCACGTGCACGACCTGTTCGAGTTCGAGCCTGCGCGGAAGCGGCAACCCGAGAAGCCTCGCCGCCGTGCCATGCGAGATCGCAACAGTGTCGTGGGCTCGATGCCCGTAGGCGTAGGCGAGCTGAACCAGATCGGTCAGGTCGACGTTGTGAGCAGCCACTCCATAGAAGGGGTGGTCAATGTCGCGGGCGCGTGTGCGCGAGTAGCGCATCCGCAGGTCGTTGCCTATCGCCGGAAAGGAGGTGTCGTGTCGATCGTCGGGCAGTGGGGAAGCAACTCGGGGCATCTCGACACCGTGCTGGTTGCATCGCTGGCGCTATGCCCTGTACCGAAACCCGTGCGTGGTCGCACATCGCGGAACGCTTGGGGAGGAAGCGCAGAGTGCGACCATGATCGGGCCGCAGTCGCGGGTGCGCTCCCAGCGGGCGGGCGGGCGGGCGGTGACCGAGGGGTTACTCGTCGCGCATGCGCTCGTAGATCTTCTTGCAGTCGGGGCAGATGGGGAACTTCTCGGGGTCGCGCCCCGGTGTCCACTTCTTGCCGCACAGCGCGCGTACGGGTTTGCCCGTGAGGGCGCTCTCGATGATCTTGTTCTTGGGCACGTAGTGCGAGAAGCGCTCGTGGTCGCCGTCTTCGAGCTGCTCTTCGTTGAGCAGCTTCTCGAGCTCGCGGTCGAGCACATCGGTGCCCCCGCCCTGCCCCGCACCGCCCGGTTCGTCCAGTGTCGCCATGCGGCCAGTCTACGACCGGTCGCTTCGGCGGTCTCCGGATGCTGCGCCGCAGCCGCGCGCCCGACTCAGGTGCGCAGCATGAGGTCGAGCAGTTCGGGCGCTCGACGCCGGAACGCGCGCCCACCCGCGGCGATGCCGAGCACGAGCATGCCGACCCCGGTCGCGATGCCCGCGATGCCTGCCACGGTGAACCACTGGGCATCGCTGAGCCCCCACCACACGAGCAGCAGGGTGGGCGCCATGAAGGCGATGATGGCGAGCAGCGACAGCGCCTGGCTCCAGCCGGCGCGGGCCTCGAGGCTCGGCGGCTGGTCGAACGGCCCCGCGCCGGGTCGAGCGGCGGGGTAGGCACCGATCGCCGACGAGACGCTCGAGACGCCGAGGCCGGTGAGCAGAAGGCCGATGCTCGTGCCGATGAGAGCGGGCAGCACGTCGTCGACACCCGACCACAGGGCGAGCAGAGGCGACAACGCCAGAATGATCGGCACCCCGAGAATCAGGGGCGGCACGGCGCGGCCCCATCGGTCGGCCGACCCCCGGAACGGTGCGGCGACATGCAGCCAGACCGCGCTGTGGTCGTAGGCGACATCGTTGTGGCTGAACCAGCCGAGGAAGAGTGCGAGCACCGGCAGCGGCAGCAGCCACAGCGGGGGCAGCGGGGCCCCCGCCACCGCGAAGGCGAGCATCATGATCACGGGCGCGAGGGGCAGGCCGAGCAGCACGAAGCGGTAGCGCGGGTCGCGAGTCCAGTAGAGAAGGCTGCGGGCGGCGATGACGCCCGAAGGCGTCGCCGGCACCAGGTCGAACCAGCCGAGGCTCGACCGCGCGATGTCGGCTCGCGTGCGCTGAGGAGACTCGAGCAGACGCGCGACGATGACTCCCCAGCCGAGGGCGAGCACCGCGACCATGACGAGGCCCGCGACGAGACGCGCCACCATCGGAGCGAGCTCGCTGCCCGGCGCCGCCCACAGCATGCCCATCGGCGTGTTGGCGAGCACACCGGCCGTCGCCACGAGCTGCTGGGTCGCGCTGTCGCTCGAGTCGACGACTACGACGGCCACGGTCACGACGGCGCTCGCGAGCGCGACAACGATCACGGTGCGGGCGATGGCTGTCACGGTGCGCCGAGCCGCGGTCGAGACGGAGAGCTGGTCGCCGACGACGACGAGGTACTGCGAGACGATGACGATCGAGATGGCACCGAGCACGGCGGCGGCGACCGCGGCGACCGCCGACGGCTCACCGGCCCAGGCACGCTCGAGCGAGATGCCGAGCAGGGCCGCGAGCACGGCGGGAAGCCCGATGGCGGCGGCGATCCCGAGTGCGAGCGCCAGCTCGCGGGGGGCGATGGGGAACGCGGCGAAGCGCCGCGGTTCGAGTGCTGAACCCAGCCCGGCGCTGAGCGGCGCCACGGCGATGCCGATCGACACGGCCGTCGCGACGATCACGAGGGCGGCACGATGGGTCTCGAGCGACACGTCGACCTGCGTCGACAGCCAGATCACACCGGTGCCGACGCCGCCCGCGAGCAGAAGCACGCCGATCGTGCGGGCGAGCGCCACCCCGGGTCGGAACGCCGAGGCGAGCAGCGCGAGCTTCAGTCGGAGAACGTGGTCAACCACTCCAGCCCCTCCACCGCGACGCGGCCGCCGGCCAGTTCGACGAAGCGCTCTTCGAGGCTCTGCGCCCCGCGCACCTCGTCGAGAGTGCCCGACGCGAGAATGCGGCCCCCGACGATCACGGCCACCGCGTCGCAGACCCGCTCGACGAGGTTCATGTTGTGGCTCGAGAGCACGACGGTTCCGCCCGCCGCAGCGAAGCGCCTGAGCAGCTCGACCGCCTGCGCGGTCGAGACGGGGTCGACCGACTCGAAGGGCTCGTCGAGCACGAGCACGGCGGGCGAGTGGATGAGTGCGGCGGCCAGCGACACCTTCTTGACCATGCCGATCGAGTAGTCGCGCACAGGCCGATCGAGCGAGCCGTCGAGCCCCAGCGCCACCGCGAGATCATCGGTGCGGCTGCGCGCCGTCTCGCGGTCGAGACCGTGCAGCACGCCGCAGTAGTAGAGCATCTGAGCGCCGGTGAGACGATCGAACAGACGCATACGGTCAGGCAGCACGCCGATCGAGCGCTTGGCTGTCGTCGGGTCGCGCCACACATCGGCGCCCGCGACGACCACCGTGCCCGTGTCGGGCCGCAAGAGCCCCGTGACCATCGACAGCGTCGTCGTCTTGCCCGCACCGTTCGGCCCGACGAACCCGAAGATCGAGCCTTTGCGCACCTCGAGATCGACATCCGCCACCGCGCGGCTCTGACCGAAGCTCTTGCTGAGACCGGAGACGGTGAGCACGACCGGCGGGGGCGGAGGGGGCGCGGCGGGCCGCTTCGCGCGAGGTTTCTTCGCGGTGGGGCGGGCCGTCGGCTTGCTCACCCGACCGTTTGCCGTCGTTCGAGCGGGCTTGGCCGGGCGATTCGACGACGGCGAGGATTCCACGGTTCAACGCTACCAACCCTGGCGCGTCCCGCGAGTCGCTCAATGGCGGTGCCGGTGCGCCGTGCCGCATCACGTTTGGGAAACGATAGGTGAACAGCGCATGGCCATTCGACTGACCAGCCGGTAAACTGCCTTCACACGACGATGTGTTCTTCTTTGCACGCAACGACACATCAGGAGCCTTCACATGACCACTCAGGTCGTCATTCTCGCCGCAGGCATGGGCAGTCGCCTCGGCCGCGAGCTGCCGAAGCCGCTGACCGAGCTCAGCGACGGTCGCACCATCATGCAGCAGCAGCACGACAACATCGCTGCCGCGTTCGGCAAGGCCGTCACCATCACGACCGTCGTCGGCTACAAGCTCGAGCACATCGTCGACGCTTTTCCTGAGGTCGAGTACGTCTATAACGAGCAGTACGACCAGACGAACACGTCGAAGAGCCTGCTGCGCGCCCTCAAGGCGACGGGCAAGCACGGCGTGCTGTGGATGAACGGCGACGTCGTCTTCGACCCGCAGGTGCTCGTGCGCGTCGCGAGCCTCGTGCACGCCGACCGCTCGTTCGTGAGCGTCAACACCGCCACGGTGAGCGACGAAGAGGTCAAGTACACCGTCGACGCCGAGGGCTTCATCGCCTCGCTGTCGAAGACGGTCACGGGTGGTCTTGGTGAGGCCGTCGGCATCAACTACGTCTCGAGCCGCGACAAGGCCGCCCTCGTGCGCCACCTGACCCGCTGCGCCGATCAAGACTATTTCGAGCGCGGTCTCGAGCTCGCGATCGAGCACGACCGTATTCGCATCGAGCCGGTCGACATCAGCGACCTGTACGCCGTCGAGGTCGACTTCGCCGAAGACCTCGAGCGCGCCAACCTGCACGTTTAGCGCAGGCCCGCTGGCGAGCATCCAGCGCTCGTCGCCCGATTCGCGGGCGAAGCGGTGCGCGTGCCGCTAGCGTTGTCGTTCGTGACCTCCGCCCCGCCGCCGCGACCCGCACGCAGCCCTGCGCTGGTCTATCGGCAGTCGCTCTGGCTGCTGACGAGCCGCGACCTGCGGGTGCGCTACACGACCTCGGTGCTCGGTTACGTCTGGTCGGTGCTCGACCCCCTCGTGATGGCGGTCATCTACTGGTTCGTCTTCACGCAGATCGTCGACCGCACGATCGGCGAGGCGCCCTACATCGTCTTCCTGCTCGCGGGGCTGCTGCCCTGGATGTGGTTCAACGGCGCGGTCGGCGACATGACGCGGGCGTTCATCAAAGACGCGAAGCTCGTGCGCTCGACCCGCATTCCCCGCACCGTCTGGGTGACGCGCATCGTGCTCTCGAAGGGCATCGAGTTCGTCGCCGCGATTCCGGTCATCATCATCTTCGCGGTGATCTTCGGGGCGCAGCTCACCACGGGAGTGCTGTGGCTGCCGGTCGCGATCGCGCTGCAGGCCGTGCTCACAGTCGGGCTCGGGCTCATCATCGCCCCGCTCGTGGTGTTCTTCCGCGACCTCGAGCGCGCCGTCAAGCTCGTGCTGCGCTTCCTGTTCTACGCCTCGCCGATCATCTACGGGCTCAGCGACCTGCCCGACGGGCTCGAGCTCTGGGCCGCGTTCAACCCGCTTGCGGGCATCATCTCGCTCTATCGGGCGAGCTTCTTCCCCGGTCAGGTGGATGCCCTCCCTGTGCTCATCGCCGCCGCCATGAGCCTGCTCATCCTCGGTGTCGGCGTGCTCGTCTTCCGCCGCATGATCAGCGCCGTGCTGAAGGAGGTCTGATGAGCTCGGAGCAGACAGCTGCCGGCCGGGCCGCGCACGACGACGTGGTGATCCGGGTGCGTTCTGCGGGCATCCGTTTTCGCCGCAATCGGCGCGGACGCCGCTCGTTCAAAGACCTCTTCGCCGGCCGCAACCGCCGGTCGCGGCCCGACGAGTTCTGGGCCCTGCGTGGCATCGACGTCGAGGTGCGCGCGGGCGAGGCGATCGGGGTGGTGGGCCGCAACGGCCAGGGCAAGTCGACGCGGCTGAAGCTCGTCGCCGGCGTCATGCTGCCCGACGAGGGCGCCGTCGAGGTGAACGGCGGCGTGGCCCCGCTCATCGAGATCACGGGCGGCTTCGTCGACGACCTGACCGTGCATGAGAACCTGTACCTGACGGCGGGCCTGCACGGTATGTCGAAGCGCGAGATCGACGCGCGCTACGACGAGATCATCGACTTCGCCGAGCTGCGCGACTTCACGCAGACCCCCTACAAGCACCTGTCGAGCGGCATGAAGGTGCGCTTGGCGTTCTCGGTCATCTCGCGCCTGGAAGAGCCGATTCTGCTCGTCGACGAGGTGCTCGCCGTGGGCGACAAGCCCTTCCGTGACAAGTGCTACCGCCGCATCGACGAGCTGCTGGCGGGCGGCCGCACGCTGTTCTTCGTCTCGCACAACGAGCGCGACCTCAAGCGCTTCTGCACGCGCGGGCTCTACCTCGACGGGGGCACCTTGAAGCTCGACGCCCCGATCGCCGACGTACTCGCCGCCTACAACCGCGAGCACGGCGAAGGCTCGTGATGACCGACGACTCCCAGGCCATCACGCCCGCCACGCCCCCGGTCGACCCGATGCTCATCCGCGGCCTGCGCGCCGCGATGTCGGCGCAGCGGCCGGCCGTGCTGCTGCACATCCGATCGATCCGGCGTCAGTACCCCGCCGCGACGCCCGAGCAGGTCGTGCGCATTCTCGAGCGCCGCTTCTTGAACTCGATCACGCTCACGGGTGCAGGCAGCGGCGCGGCGACGCTGATTCCCGGGGTCGGAACGGTGATCGGCATCACCGTGATCGGCGTCGAGACGGTCGCGTTCTTCGAGATGACCGCCCTCTTCGCTCAGTCGGTCGCCGAGATTCACGGCATCGTCGTCGACGATGAAGAGCGCGCCCACAACCTCGTCATGGCGCTCATGCTCGGCGGGCCGGGCAAAGACCTCGTGCAGCAGTTCGTCGGTCAGGCGACCGGCGTCGGCCCCGACCGCACGCAGTACTGGGGCGAGTCGATCACGGCGAGCATGCCCAAGGCGCTCGTCGGCATGCTCAACAAGCGGCTGCGTGACGAACTCACGAAGCGCATGGCGGTGCAGCAGGGCGGCAGCATGGTCGGCCGCCTGATCCCCTTCGGCATCGGCGCGATCATCGGCGGTGCGGGCAACCGCATCATCGGCGGCAAGGTCGTGCAGTCGGCGCAGCAGGCCTTCGGCCCGGCGCCGACCTGGTGGCCCGCCGAGCTCGAGCAGGTCAATCGCCCGAAGGAGCCTCGTCCTCGTCGTCGTCTTCGTCGAAAGGGCTCGACTCCGACGTGACCGGGTCGAGGGCGTGCACGGCGGCCACGCGATCCCACTCGGCGTAGAGCGTGTCGACGGCGGCGTGGAAGCGCGCCGTCGCTGCACCGGGCGTCGTGTCGCCGAAGTACCGCTGCACCCAGTGCGTGAGCGCCTCGTGCGCCTCGGTGCTCGTGAGCACGCGGTCGACGAGCGGCACGACGGCCGCTGCATCGTCAGGCATCAGCCACTCGCACGCGCTCAAGTAGCCCGACTCGTCGATCTCGGCCTCGGGTGACGCGGGCCGGGCGACGATGATCGGCTTGCCCGTCGCGAGCCGGTCGTAGACCATCGCCGAGATGTCGGTGATGGCGACATCGGCGGCGGCCAGTTGCCAGCCCAGCTCGGCCCCCGTGTCGTGCACGTGCTGGGCGGAGGGGTCGGCGGCATTGGCGCGCTCCAGAGCCGCGATGATGCGCCGATTGGCCTGGCCGTATGCCGCATCGACGACCCCGCTGCGCGGGTGCGGCCGGTAGATCACGCGGTGGCGGCCGGTCGCGAGCAGAGCATCCACCAGCTGCTCGCCATGGCTCGCGATCGAGCCGTACGCCGCCGAGGGCCGGTCGCCCTCCCAGGTGGGCGCATAGAGCACGACGGTGCGATCGTCGGGCGTGTAGGGGGTGTCGCCCGCGAAGTGATCGGCCTGCGGGCGGCCGATCTGCAGCGTGTGCCGGTCGATGTCGTACGACCACAGCTTGCGCTCGAGCCGCTCGCGCGCGGCCTCGCCCGCGATGAACGCGTAGTCGTAGGCCTTGTACTGATTGGTGGTCATGTACATCTTGTCGCTCTCGCCGTGGTTGATGAACACGTGCCACATGCGGCCATAGCGGAACATCTGGAAGTTCTTGGTGTTCTGGTTGACGTAGAACACGATGCGCAGCGGCTGCTCGGCGACGAACTTCTCGAGGTCGGTCACCTTGCGCAGGTAGACGACCGGCACGGGGGCCTCGTCGAGCAGGGTCATCATCGTGCCGGGGCTGCGGCTGATGATGGCGACCGGATGCTCGCGCGAGAGCTCGGCGAGCGGCGCGTACCACTGGCGAATCTGGTAGAGGTTCACGCGGGTGTCGGCGAAGTAGACGGCGATCTCGATCGAGCCGCGGGCCGGGGGCGTCTCGCGCTCGAGGCGCTTCGCGAGCTCGTTGCGGTTGCGGCGAGAGCGCAGCAGGTCGCGCACGATGCGCCGTGCCGTCTTCGCCTGCCCCACGATCTTCACACTCACGATTCTCCCAGCGGGCTTCGTCGGCGCCCGACCATTCGGCCACACCGTTACCCACTTGTTCGCAACTCAGGCTCAGCGGCCCGATGTGCGCGGGTGTTGACACTATTCGGCCTCTCGGCCTGAGTTGCGAACTGCACGGGCGTGACAGAATCGGGCGCGATGGCCCGCTTCACGTTCAGCGCCGGCAACGCGCGCGTACTCGCTCGCGCCCCGCTCTATGCGCTCGGGGCGCTCATCGCCGTGCTCGTGCCGCGCAGCCCGAAGCGCTGGGTCTTCGCGTCGGGCATCGGGCTCGGCGAGGGAGCGCTCGCCCTGCACGATCACGCGCGCACGGTCGACCCCGAGCGGCACCTCACCTGGCTCGCCTCGAGCGACGCCGAGCTCGCCGAGGCACGGGCGCGCGGCATGCGGACCCTGCCGAAGCGCGGACCGCGCGGGCTCTGGGCGACGTTGCGCGCGGGCCTGGTGGTCGTGACGCACGGGTTCGGCGACGTCAACCGCTTCGGGGTGAGCGGCGCGCGCGTCGTGCAGCTGTGGCACGGCATCCCCCTCAAGCGCCTGCACCTCGACACCGGGGCCACGACGCGACTGCCGCTCATCGGATCTCTGCCGGGCGTCGGCCGCCTCATGACCGGGCTCTACCGGCGGGCCGCGGCGCAGATCGCGCTGTTCCCGGTGGCGTCCGAGCTCGTCGCGGCGCGCATCCGCTCGGCGTTCGCCCTGCCCGCCTCGCGCGTGATCGTCACGGGAGACCCGCGCGACGACGTGCTGCTCGCGGGCACACCCGAGTCGCGCCGCGAGGCCGCTCGCGCGCTCGTGTCGCAGGCCCTGGTCACCGCGGGCGGCACGGCTCTGCCCGACGACGGACCGGTCGCCCTCTACGCGCCCACCTGGCGCGACGGGGCGGTGGATGCTGCGATCCCGACCGCAGACGAGTGGCGGTCGATCGCCGACTGGGCCGAACGCGCGGGCGCGACGCTGCTGATCCGCTCGCACCCGCTCGGCGCGGGCTCGTATGCGGAGGGCGCCGCGCGCTCCCCCCGCATCAGGCTGCTCGGCCGCGATGCGCTCACCGACGTGACGCCAGCGCTGCCGGCCATCGACGTGCTCGTCACCGACTACAGCTCGATCGCCTTCGACGCCGCCATCGCCGAGGTGCCGAGCGTCTTCTTCTCCCCCGACCTCGCCAACTATCTGGCGACTCGCGGCCTGTACCAGCCCTATCGCGAGTTCGCGGGCGGCGAGCCCGCTACGACGTGGGCCGACACGCTGCAGCGGCTCGATGCCGTGCTCGACGGCCCCGCTCGCACGACCGCGCTCGCGCACGCCGCGTGGCTGCGCGACGAGGTCGTCGACCACCTCGGCGGCCGGGCGACCGAGCGCGTGCACGCTGCCGTGCTCGCGATGCTCGGCGAACCGGTCGCCCTAGTCGATGCCCCTGCACACGAGGTGCACAACCCCCGCCTCGTGGTCACAAAAAGCCGAATCGACGTCACGCATATCGCCATTCGTGACCACCATTCGACAGCGGTACACGGAGCCTCAGCGCACGACGAGCCCGACGGCAACGGGATCGTTGTCGAGCTGACGGGCAGGTCGCCTCGGCCGGTCGGGTCGCTTGCGCTCGTCGGGGCGCGCAAGGCGATCACGGGTGCCGTCGAGCAGCGCGGCGAAGAGTTCACCGCCACGTTCGCGCTCGTCGGCGACCGCTGGGGCCATGCCCGGCTCGCGCCGCCGAGCGGCGACTACCGGCTCGAAACTCGGTTCGAGGGTGCCGTGCACGCGACGGCACGCGCGGTCGTGGCAGCAGAGCCGGCCCCCGAGGTGCGCACCGAGCTGCTGCGCGCCCAGGTGCTCGCCGATGCCGGAACCCTCGTGCTGCGCGTCGCGGCCCCGCTCGCGGACGACGAGCGCGGAGCATCCGCCCAGAAGCGCCTCGAGAAGCACTATCGATCGCGCACCGCGACTCCCGAGAAAGCCGTGTTCTTCGAGAGCTTCTACAGCCAGACCGTGGCGTGCAACCCGCTCGCGATCGACCGCGAACTAGCGCGTGTGCGGCCCGACGTGACGCGTTACTGGTCGGTCGTCGACCGCTCGATCGCCGTGCCCGAGGGGGCGATCGCGATCGTCGAGGGCTCGGCCGAGTGGTGGCGCGTGCGCGCCGACGCCCGCCTGCTGGTCGTCAACGACTGGCTGCGCAAGCGGTGGATGCCCCGGCCGCACCAGACCGTGCTGCAGACCTGGCACGGCACGATGCTCAAGCGTCTGGCGCTCGACCGCGACGGCGTGGGCCTGCGCACCCGCATCGCGGTGCGGCGTGAGAGCCGCCGGTGGAACGTGCTCATGGCGCAGAACGACTACGCCGCCGAGATTCTGCGGCGCGCCTACGCCTTTCGCGGGCCGGTCTGGGTCGAGGGCTACCCGCGCAACGATGTGCTCGTCGGCACCGGATCCGAAGCACGCGCCGCGGTGCGGAGCCGGCTCGGCCTGCTGCCCGACCAGCGCGCCGTGCTCTACGCCCCGACCTGGCGCGACGACGCGACCGAGATCGTCGACTACCTCGACCTGCCGAGCCTGCCCGCGGCCCTCGCCGAGTTGCCGGGCGAGCACGTCGTGCTCGTGCGAGGCCACAGCCGCACGCTGCGTCACGGCCGCAACCTCGACGCGCCCGGCCTCATCGACGTCACGACCTACCCCGACATGGCCGACCTGCTGCTCGCCGCCGATGTCGTCATCACCGACTACAGCTCGCTCATGTTCGACATCACGGCCACGAGCACTCCCCTCGTGCTCTTCGCGCCCGACCGCGAGCACTACGAGCGCGAGCTGCGCGGCTTCTACTTCGACCTGCTCGACGAGGCGCCCGTGACGGTCACCGAGAGCCGGGCGGCGCTGCTGCACGAGCTCGCGCGGCTGGCCGAGGCGGGCGAGGAGGGCGCAGCATCCGCCGCCCTGCTCGCGTGGCGGCAGCGCTTCAACACCCTCGATGACGGGCGCGCGGCCGAGCGCGTGGTGGCGCGCCTTCTCGACAGCGGGATGCTCGACGCGAGTTGAGCGAGATCGCTACGACACTGCCCGCGGTGACCGAGCCCGTCAGGACTCGATGCGCGAGCGATCGACGGCATCGCGGGCGCCGAGCAGCACTCCGCGCAGAAAGCCCGCACCCCAGCTGAAGTGCATGACGGCGATCACCCGCGCGAAGGTCGCCCGGTCGGCGAGCGTCTCGCCGCTCGACCGCACGAACAGCAGCGACACGAGCAGCGCCGCGTAGAGCACCGGCCCGAGGTAGACCACCGAGAGCAGCCAGGCCGCGAGGCCGCGCACGACTCCGGTGAGCTCGAGCAGGAGCAGCACGAGGCTCAGGGCGCTCGCGAGCACGAGCGCGGGCGGCGCGAAGTACCGCAGCGAGTTGCGCCCGCCGAGGCGCCGAACGAGCTCGCCGCGCCAGATGCCCGTCGCCGTGAACTGCCGCGTGAGCTTGCCCCAGGTGTCGCGCGGCCAGTAGACGACGCGCAGTGCGGGGTCGAGCCAGACCAGGTGGCCGGCTTCGCGCAGGCGCAGGTTGAGCTCCCAGTCCTCCCCGCGCTTGAGGCCCTCGTCGTAGAGACCGACGGCCAGCAGGGGCTCGCGCCGCATGATGCCGAGGTACGCGCTTTCGGCGGGGCCTTCGGATGCTCCCCCGTGGTACGCACCGCCCCCGAGCCCGAGCCGGCTGTTGTAGGCACGGGCGACGGCCGACTGCAGTCGCCCGCGGCCGGTCGCGACCATGAGGCCGCCCACGCTCGCGGCGCGCGTGCGCTGCAGGGTCGCCACCCCGAGCGAGGTGTAGTCGGCGGGCAGCTCGGTGTGAGCATCCACCCGCACGATCACATCGTGGGTCGCGGCGCGGATGCCCAGATTGAGGCTGAGCGGAATCGAGAGTGCGTCGTTCGTCACGATGCGGATGCGGGGGTCGGCCGCGGCCCGCTCGGTGACGAGCTCGGTCGTGCCGTCGGTCGAGGGGCCGAGCACCACGACGAGTTCGCGCTCGCCCTCGTACTGCTGGGCCAGCACGCTCTCGATGGCGTCGTCAATGTAGGCGGCCTCGTTGTAGACGGGCATGACGTAGCTGACGCCGGGGAGCGTCGCTGCGGGCGGGGCCATACCTCCCGAGGCTAGTGCCTCGCCCGCGGCGACGGAGCAGGTGCTACTGCAGTTCTCCGAGTGTCACGGTGACCTCTTGCGCGACGCCGCCGCGCACGTAGGTGAGCGTCGTGCTGGCACCCCCGGCGAGCACGCGAACCTGCGCGGTGAGGTCGACGCTGCCGCCGATCGGCACACCGTTGAACACCGTGATGACGTCGCCCGAGCGCAAGCCGACGACGTCGGCCGCGCCACCCGGCGTGACCGAGTCGATGAGCGCCCCGACGACCGTGCTCTCGGCGTCGTTGATCGAGTCGGTGACGGTCGCGCCGAGCAGACCGTGGCTGGCGGTGCCGTCGGCGATGAGCTCATTGGCGACCCGCTGCGCGAAGTTCGACGGAATCGAGAAGCCCACGCCGATGCTGCCGGCCTGGCCGCCGCCGGTGCCGCCCGCCGTGGCGAGCGCGACGACGATGCCGATGAGCTGGCCCTGGTCGTTGAGCAGGGCGCCACCGGAGTTGCCGGGGTTGATCGCGGCGTCGGTCTGAATTACCGGCAGCGAGATCGTCGCCTGCGGAGTCTGCGGCGACGAAGGCTCGTCGTCACCGGGAGTGTCGAAATCCCAGAAGTCGAAGGGCGCGTCGACGTCGTTGTCAGGCAGCGGCTGCTCGAGCGACTGCTCGGGCACCGCCGACGACCGCACTGTGATCGACCGGTTGAGGGCCGACACGATGCCGTTCGTCACGGTGCCCGTGAGCCCGAGCGGCGAGCCGATGACGATGGCGCGGTCGCCGACGTTGAGCGCGTCGGAGTCGGCGAACTCGATGACGGGCAGGTTCTCGGCGCCGTCGAGCTTGACGACGGCGAGGTCGGCGAGCGGGTCAGAACCGACGAGCTCGGCGTCGAAGATGCGGCCGTCGGCGAGCGAGACGCGGATGCTCGGCGTGATCGTGGCGCCCTCGAGCGTCGCGACGTGGTTGTTGGTGAGCACGTAGCCGTCTTCGCTCAGGATCACTCCCGAGCCGCCGCCGGCCGTGCCGCCGCCGGCGACGCTCAGGCTCACGACGGACGGCATCGCGGTCGCGACGACACCCGTGACGAGCGTGGCGTCGCCGGGGTCGTTGACGGTGATGGCGGTCGGCCCCTGGGGGGTTCCGACGACGGTGGTCTGCGTACCGGCGAGCACGGCGGCCGTCACACCGCCACCGGCGACGCCGCCGATGAGGGCGCCGATGGCGAGCATGGCGACGAGCGGGCCGACCGCCATGGGCGAGCGGGTCGAAGACTCGGCCGTCGGGGCTGCGGGTGCGTGGGCCGTCGGTGCGTCGGCCGCGTGCGGTGCTGCCGCGGGCATCGCGGGTGCTGCGGGCGCTGTCGCCTCGCTCGGGGTGCGCTCGACCTCGGGCCGCTGCGCCTCGCCGCTCGTCTCGGGCGTGTTGTCAGGCGTCGTGGTCATGGGGAGGGCTCCTTTCGCCGGTGTCAGCGTCCTCCGCAAACCTGTGCATTCTATTTGCCCCGCCTGAACGCCTCCCGCCGCTTCCCTCAGTCGCTCCTCAGTCGCGCTGGGCCGTGCTCGACCACGGCCGTCACGAGCCGTCGGTCAGCAGCCGGGCCCGGCGGGCGGCTGCGCGCAGTGCCGGTCGACGAGCACCGTGACGGCGTCGCCCGCGGTGGCGACGAGCCGGTTGGCGGGCAGCACGATCGTGCCGGTCAGGGGCACCCAGCCGCCGCCCGCGAACCGGTACTCGGCGGTGTACTCGACGTCGAGATCGATGACATAGGTGCCGGATGCTCGGTAGACGTGACTCGTCGCCGTCGGGTCGAACTCGCTCAGGCCCTGCGACTGCCACGTCGCACCCCTGGTCGTGAGGCGTGCCGAACTGCCGTCGCCGTAGCTCCAGCGGTAGGCGACCGGAGTGAAGCGCACGTGGGCCGGCGACCCGAGCAGCGAGCCCGAGACGACGTGGCGGTCGATGAGGGCGTAGAAGTTGGTGTCGAGCCCGACCACCATCCAGCCGTCGGGCTGCATGCGCTGCGTCGCGGCCTGCGGGCGGAAGTGCGCGATGTCGCTGAGCGTCAGCGGCGGGATGCCCGGCGCGAGCTCGCCCTCCTCCCCCGGTTTGTCTTGCCCGTCGCCGTAGCAGAGCCCGGCAAAGACTTCTTCGCACGGCCGCGGCGGCTCGGCACTGCCGCCGGAGCCGCCCGACCCGCCACCGGATCCTCCGCCCGAACCACCCCCAGACCCACCCGGAGAGCCCGGCGTCGTCTGGTTGCCCGACAGGGTTGCTCCGCCATTGCCGACCTCCCCGCCGACATTCGGGCAACCTCCTGTCAACTGGGAACCCGTTCCGCAATCCGAGGCACTTGCCGAAGTGTTTCCAAAGAGTGCAAGCACCACGCTTAGGGCCAGCACCGGAACTACCCGTCGCACGGGCCGCCCCCTGGCCACACTTGGCGTTCGTTAACTACGAGACGGTCTCCGTCAACAACGAGCAGAGCCTCAAACGCTGTGAGATTCGGTCGATCGGGCTCGACCAGTGAGTTGCCGTCAGCGTCAAGGACATCAACGCCTTCGACACTCTCGCAGACGTAGATCTGCACTTCTCCACCATCCAAAGTCAACACGTACTGCTGCAGACTCGAGGCGGTGAGAGTCCGCTGCCCAGTGATCCGAATGCCGTTCTCGACGAAGTCAGCGAGTGTCGCTTCGGCGTCAAGCAAAGCCGGACCCTTTGCCACATCGGCGAACGACGGCTCTTCAGTCGCCCCAGTCTGCAGCGCGGTATCCAGGACCGCCAAGTACTCCTCATACGCCGCAGTGGCCGCGGCGAGCGCCTCCTCGTCCGAGGCGAAGAGCGGCGCGACCTCCGAGCCCGGCTCCGCCTCGGGCAGGCGCGTCGTCTCACTGCAGGCGGCGAGCGGCACGACGAGGGCGATGGCCAGACCGACGAGGGCGGGGCGTCTCAGCATGGCGCCCACGGTAGAGCGCGTGCGGACTTCCGGAGCGGGCTTTCCACACCGCCCCTCCCCACAATTGGGGTGCACAGACTCGTCTATCGGCACCTTATGCTCGACAGCAGAGCTCGACCACCACCCGTACACCGAACTCTTGGGGCATTTCCACCATGTCGCAATCCAGCCTCGACCTCGTCGACTCCGTGCTCGACGCCGCCGCCGACCTCATCACCAACGACGGCTACGGCGCGGTGACGCTCGCCTCGATCGCCTCGCGCGCGGGGCTCAGCGTCGATGAGGTCACGGAGACCTTTCCGACCGCGAACGACGCCCTGGTCGCGATGCTCAACCGCGAGTTCCAGGGCATGTACGGCAACATCGTCGAGAACATCGAACGCGACCCGCGCGGCGGGCTGCTCTCGCGCATGTACACCTACATTCTCAGCTCGGTCTACGAGCGCCCGCTCGCGAAGACCCTGTTCGTCATCGACCGCGAAGCGCTCAACTCGATCATGCGCAACGCGCACAGCTTCGTCTACGTGCCCAACGTCGGCATTCGCAGCGAGCTCATCGAAGCCCTGCAGGCGGCCGGCATGGTGCGCTCTGATGTGGATGCCCGCATCGTGTCGAGCGTGCTCTCGGCCTGCTCGGCCGGCATGGCCCTGACGGCGCCGCACGACGACCTCGACCTCATCATCGACGGACTCTCGACGCTCATCTCGCGCGGCGTCGACGCGGACGTCGACGACACCACCCCGGGCAAGGCCGTGTTCTTCGACTGGGCGACGAGCCTGGTGGCCCGCTCGAAAGACGACTGACGAGCGCACCTCGCTACAGTGGCGGCATGATCGGCGACGAAGCCAGGCCTGACCCACCGTGGAGGCGCACCGCTCGTGCTGCCGGCCTTGTCGATGCCACCGGAGTTGTGCGCACGACGATCTTCGCCGAGATGTCGGCGCTCGCCGCGCAGCACGGGGCCATCAACCTCGGCCAGGGATTTCCTGATGATGACGCTCCCCCGATCGTGCTCGACACCGCGATCGCGGCCATTCGGGCGGGGATCAACCAGTACCCGCCGGGTCGGGGGTTCGCCGACCTGCGGCAGGCGATCGCCGAGCACCAGCAGCGCTTCTACGGCTTGACGGTCGACCCCGGCTCTGAGGTGCTCGTCACCGCGGGCGCGACCGAGGCGGTCGCCGCCAGCCTGCTCGCCTTCGCCGGACCGGGTGACGAGGTCATTACGCTCGAGCCGTTCTACGACGCTTACGCCGCAGTGATCGGCCTCAGCGGGGCGCGGCACGTGACCATTCCGCTGAGCGAGCCGGGGTTTCAGCCGAGCGCCGCCGCGATCGACGCCGCCTTCAGCCATCGCACGCGCGTGATCGTGCTCAACTCGCCGCACAACCCGACGGGATCGATGCTCGACACCGAGCACGTCGAGCGCATCGTCGCCCTGGCCGCGAAGCACGATGCCGTCATCGTGAGCGACGAGGTCTACGAGCACCTCGTCTACGACGGGCGGCAGCACGTGCCCACCGCGAGCTTGCCGGGCGCTGCCGAGCGCACGCTCACGGTCTCGAGCGCAGCCAAGACGTTCTCGGTCACCGGCTGGAAGATCGGCTGGGTCACCGGCCCGGCCGCCCTCATCGACGCCGTGATCGCCGTCAAGCAGTGGCTCACCTACGTCAACGGCGCGCCGTTCCAGGGCGCAGTCGCCGAGGGTCTTCGGTTGCCCGACAGCTTCTTCGACGAACTGCGCGGCACGATGCAGCGGCGCCGCGACCTGCTCGCCGCCGGGCTCACGCGCGCGGGCTTCACGATCGAACCGACGGCCGGCTCGTACTTCATCGTCGCCGACGGCGCGGCTCTCGGGCTCGGCGATGCCGCGACGAGCGCGCGTCAGCTCGCGGTAACCCCCGGAGTCGTCGCGATTCCGCTGAGCTCGTTCGGCCACCCGGGCGGCCCGGTCAGCGCGACCGCTCTGCGCTTCGCCTTCTGCAAGACCGACGAGGCGATCGCCGAAGCCGTGACGCGGCTGCAGAGCCTGCGTCGCTAGAGCGGCACGACGCCGAACCGGCGCAACTGCAGGGCGGGATTGATGCGGCGCACCTCGTCGAGGTGTTCGCGCGAGACGGGGGCGACCACCGCATCCGTCGCCGTCTCGATCGAGGCGAGCAGCTCGCCACGCGCGTCGACGATCATGCTGTGCCCGACCCCGACCGGGGGAATGTGATCGGCGGCCGCGAGGTACACCGTGTTCTCGATCGCCCGAGCGGTGACGAGCGTGGTCCACGCGTGCACCTTGCCGGGCCCCGCCACCCACTCGCTCGGCACGAGCACGAGCTCGGCCCCCGCGTCGACGAGGCGCCGCGTCACTTCAGGAAACCGCAGGTCGTAGCAGGTCTGGATGCCCACGCGTAGCCCCGCTGCGTCGAAGAGTTGGGGCGGCTCGATCGCACCGGGCTCGGCCCACTCCGACTCTTTCGCGCCGAACGCGTCGTAGAGGTGCAGCTTGCGCGAGACGCTCAGCATGGTGCCGTCAGGGGCGACCGCGACGATCGTGTTGCGAAACTTGTCGGGCACGGTCGCCGTCTCGACGAGCCCCGCGACGATGATGGCGCCCGTCTCGCTCGCGAGATCGCGCAGGCCTTCGACGAACGGGCCGTCGAGCGGCTCGGCCGCCGCGACCCAGTCGGGGCCGAGCTTCGGGGTGAAGTACGACGAGTACTCGGGGAACACCACGAGCCCCGCGCCGCGCTCGACCGCGTGCAGCGCGAGGCTGCGCATGGCGGCGAGGTTGGCGTCGCGGTCGGCGACGGGGCCGAACTGGGCGACGGCGACGGATGCTGTACTCACGATTCTCAGCCTAGGCGTGTGCCGCGCACGGCACACTCGACTCATGACGCTCGACACCCCGCTGCCCGGCTCGACCTGGCCGCAGCGCATCGCCCGCTGGCTGCTCGGCGCCGCGCTGCTGTTCGCCGGCATCGGGCACCTCACCTACGGGCGCGAGGAGTTTCTGGCTCAGGTGCCGCCATGGCTGCCGATCGACGCCGACCTCGTCGTGCTCGCCTCGGGAGTCGTCGAGATCGCGCTCGGGCTCGCGCTCATCGTGCTGGGCCGCTGGCGGGTCTGGGTCGGCTGGGCGACGGCCCTGTTCTTCCTCGCGATCTTTCCCGGCAACATCGCGCAGTTCACCGAGAGCCGCGACGGCTTCGGTCTCGACACCGATCTGGCGCGGGGCATCCGTCTGCTGTTCCAACCGGTGCTTGTGGCGTGGGCGCTCTGGTCGACCGGGGCGTGGCGGGCCTGGCGCACGTGGCGCGCGCGGCGCTCCCCCGCAGCCGAGCCCTCTGCCACGATGGAGCCATGACCGCCTCGCTCATCGTTCTGGGCTCTGCCAACACCGACTACACCGTGCTCGTCGAGCGGCACCCGCAGCCGGGTGAAACGCTGCTCGGCGACGAGCTCGTCGTCGCCACGGGTGGCAAGGGAGCGAACCAGGCGCTCGCGGCAGCCCGCTCCGGCGCCATGCCCGTGTTTCTCGGCGCGGTCGGCGACGACGGCAACGGGCGCCAGATGCTCGACGCCCTCGGGTCGGGCGGCGTCGACGTGTCGAGTGTGGCCGTGGTCGATGACGCCCCCACGGGCATCGCCCTCATCACCGTCTCGCGCGACGGTGAGAACACGATCGTGGTCGCCGCGGGTGCCAACGCTCGAGTGAACGCGCACGAGGTCGAAGCGGCGATTCGCGCGGTCGCCGGAGCGCGCACGGTGCTGCTCGCGCAGCTCGAGATTCCGCTGGCGGTCGTCGCCGAGGCCGCGTCGATCATCGACGAGCTGGGTGGGCGCACGGTACTGAATCTGTCGCCGAGCCGAGAGATTCCGGATGCTCTTCTCGCGCTCTGCGACCCCCTCGTCGTGAACGAATCCGAAGCGCACGACCTCACCAACCTGCCGGTCGGCTCGGTAGACGAGGCCGCGGCCGCCGCGCAGGCGTTGCTCGACCGCTGCCGCAGCGTCGTCATCACGCTCGGCGGAGACGGCGCCGTCTTCGCGGCGCCGGGCGCGAGCGCCCACCTGCCCGCGCCGCGCGTCACTGTCGTCGACACCACCGGAGCCGGCGACGCCTTCGTGGGGGCGCTGTGCGCCGAGCTCGCCGAGAACGGCACCGACCTGCGCACGGCCGTCGAGCGCGGCGTCGCCGCCGGTGCCGCGGCCGTGCAGTGGCTCGGGGCTCAGCCGCCGCGCGACTGACTCACATCGCTGTGCGGGCCACGGGCGCACGAGGCTGGTGGCGCCACAGGACGAGCACCACGACCGCGGGCCAGAGCGACTCGAGGTAGGCGGCGACGCGCTCAGCGAGGCCGACCGTGGTCGCGTCGGGCTGCGCCTCGATGTAGGCGAAAGCGACGCAGCACGCCCCGACGACGAGAGTGCTCAGAACGGCGCCGACGGGCCGCAGCAGCCACGGGTACTGCCGCCCGAGCCGCATGCTCAGCACCGGCCACAGGGCGAGCAGCACGAAGCCCGCCATCGCGGCATACCGATGCTCGGGCGACGACCCCTCGGCCGGCAGCGGGAAGGCGGCGACCGCGAAGAGCGCGACGCCCGCGAGACCCAGTGCGATGCGGCCCGGTAGCCAGAGGCCGGGCGCGTAGATCGCGGTCACCAGGTGGCAGACCCCGGTCAGCACGAACATGAGGGTCATGAAGACCTGCGTGGGAGCATCCACTGCAGCAAGCTCACTGATGGTCTGCAGAACCGGATCGAACCCCGGCGACAGCAGTTCGGCGACCACCGTGCCGCCGATGAAGAAGACCGGCGCGAGCGCCGACGAGACGAGGGCGGGGCGTCGGACGAGGATCGGGATGCTCTGCACGGGCCCCACGCTATCCGCACGCGCCGCATGCTCGACCGCATGCCACACTGAATCAGGTTCACCGTTCACGGCCGAGTGCTAGCGTCAGAGTGAAGCGCGACGACGCGCCGCTCACGAAGGAGTGCACGCATGGCGAAGAAGGTCTACACCCCCGAACAGCAGATCGACCGACTGCGGGTCTACAACATCGTCGCGGGCAGCCTGCACCTGCTGCAGGCCATCGGCTTCGCGATCGTGCTGACGATGCTCAGCACGCAGGTGCTGTTCGCGGTGACGGCCGACTACCTCGCCGGCCCTCCCGGAGTGCCGCTGCCGCCCGAGCGCGTCGTGCTCTTCGAGGTCAACATCGGCATCGGGGTCGTGGCCTTCCTGGCGCTCAGCGCGTTCTTCCACTTCCTCATCTCGAGCCCGTGGTTCTTCGGCCGCTACAAGAACGGGCTGCTGCAGAACCGCAACTACTTCCGCTGGACCGAGTACTCGCTCAGCTCGTCGATCATGATCTGGCTCATTCTCGCGATCAACGGCGTGACCGACATCGGCGCCCTGTTCGCGATCTTCGCTGTGAACGCCGCCATGATCCTGTTCGGAGCGCTGCAGGAGAAGTACGAGCAGCCGGGCTCGGGCGGGCTGCTGCCGTTCATCTTCGGCTCGATGGTCGGCATCGTGCCCTGGATCCTGGTGCTCATCTACTTCTTGCGGCCCGGCAGCGAGAGCGAGGTCGCCCCGCCGGCCTTCGTCGTCGGCATCGTCATCTCGCTCTTCGTGTTCTTCAACACCTTCGCGATCAACCAGTGGCTGCAGTACAAGCAGGTCGGCAAGTGGAAGAGCTACCTGCAGGGCGAGCGCAGCTACATCACGCTGAGCCTCGTGGCCAAGACGGCCCTCGCCTGGCAGGTGTTCTCGGGCGCCATCATTCCGGCGATCGCGAGCTGAGCTCGCGCCGCAGAGAGGTGGTCGATGCCCGGAGGCAACCCGAATGCATCGGGGCATCGACCGTGCCGGGCGGCGTGCGCTCACGAACCTGAAGGGGGGCGTTGCGCATGCCAGAGCGGGTCTCCGAACCCGGCTTCGACAATGGTCGCGGGTGCCGGGCGGCGAGGCAAACTCGCGACACGCCCGGACTTCGCATACCGAATGCGTGCCCTTCTTGAGGCCGTGAGAGCACGAAAAAGGCCCGGTCACGATGACCGGGCCTTTTGCACGTGGTTGCGGGGGCAGGATTTGAACCTA
>SXGT01028784.1_pt1 | contig 22170 bp, 18 predicted proteins | sample 3176221 | NCBI WGS metagenome assembly SXGT01 (sample SAMN11356862, study PRJNA531348) | freshwater metagenome | isolation source: freshwater sample F1-120 | place: China: Fuxian Lake, Yuxi | collected 2017-12-25
ATGGCAGTTGATCTCCAAGGCCGTGTTGCATTCGCGCGCGGCGACGCAGAGTGCTTCGATGTCGGGCGACAGTCCATCACGCCCGTTGATGATCCGCCCAGTCGGATGACCGAGAATATGCACGAGTGGGTGGCGGATCGCCGCAAGGAGCCTCTTGGTTGCCGCCTCGGGGCTCTGTCGCAGGGCCGTGTGCGGGCTTGCCACCACGAGATCAAGGCGTTCGAGCACGTCATCGTCGTAGTCGAGCCGGCCATCGGCCAGGATGTCGACCTCACTCCCCGCGAGAATTCGTATCCCGTCGAGTGTGGCTTCTGCCTCTCGAATCGCGTCGATATGCGCTCGGAGTCGCTCGACCGAGAGTCCATTCGCCTGCGCACTCGCTTTGCTGTGGTCGGTGATGGCGATGGTGTGAAATCCGCGCGACTTCGCAAGAGTTGCGAGCTCGACAATTGTGAGCGAGCCGTCGCTCGCAGTTGTATGCGCATGCAGTTCCGATTGAATGTCGGCCAGTTCAATCAGCGGCGGGGGAGCCTGTGTGAAATCTGTCCCGTGGCTCTCACGCAGCTCAGGCGGCCAGAGGGGCAACCCCAGTGACTCGTAAATCGACGCTTCACTCGCCGACGCGATGCAGACGTGCGCCCCATCGCGCGTTGATTGAGCATCGGACCGAAAGAGGCCATACTCGTTCAACTTCATGCCACGCTCAATTGCACGTTCGCGCAGATACACGTTGTGATCTTTGCTTCCGGTGAAGTAGAGAAGTGCAGCGCCGAACGCCACGTCATCGACGATGCGCAGATCGATCTGCAGGCCGCTGGCGAGTTGCACAGCGCACTTGGTGTCGCCCTGCGCGAGCACTTTGCCGATTCCGGGTGCCCCGAGAAACGCTTCGCGCGCTGCTGCGTGATTGCTGGTCGACACGAGAAGGTCGAGATCACCAACGGTATCTCGCCCGCGGCGCGCGCTTCCGGCGAAGGCCGCCCGCGCTGTGCCAGGGGCACGTTGCAGGCGGGCGAGAAACGCTTCCGCGATGGGAATGGCGACTCCGAGCGGAACCCTCGTCGGACGCGAACCAGCGAGGTCATGTGCGGCGATCGCTTCGCGCAGATTGGCAACTGTCTTTGCCCCCATCCGAGGAATCGACGCAACTGATCCATCGTCGAGTGCCACGCGCAGCTCGTCGAGACTGGTCACTTTGGCGCTGTCCCACAGCAGTCTGACGGTCTTTGGTCCCACCCCTGCAAGTGTCAACAGCACCGGGAGTCCAGCGGGGACTTGCGCGCGGAGTGCCTCGAGTTCCTGAACAGACCCAGACGTGACGAACTCGATGATCTTGGCTTTCGTGCTCTGTCCAATGCCCTCGATCTCGTCTAAGGCGGCAGGGGACCCGCGCACAAGCGCTCCAAGGTCACGCGACTCGTCGTCGCAACTTCGCGCCGCCTTTCGGTACGCACCCACCTTAAATGCGTTGGCTCCAGTGATCTCGAGCAGGTCTGCAATGGTTGAAAAGACCGCTGCAATCTCGTGATTCGTCGACATTGAGGCGCCTCAATTGGTGTCCGCGGTGCCGAAAGAAAAAACACGCGGCCAGCAGGAGTCGAACCTGCAACCCCGAGCTTCGTAGGCTCGTGCTCTATCCAGTTGAGCTATGGCCGCGAGGCGCGCAAGCATAGCACCCGCGCGAGATTCATGGACGATCAAGTTCGATCAGGCATGATCAGGGATGCTCCCCGTGGCTATGCGTCGATGGCGTGGAGGGTGCGCTCGCCCCAGCCGATCGCGCGGCATCGAGCAGGGCGCCTGCAGCGCATGAAAGCACGATCGTCGCGAGGCCACACACGACCGCGGTGACCTGCGGCCAACGACTCGGCACACTCGTGACTTCGTGCGACCGCGCCGTTGGTGGGGCCACCAACGGTGTGAGCGTGAGCCGCAGGTAGTAGAGGCCACTGATGGCACTGTTGATCACTGCGGCGATGACGAGGCCGAGCTGATTCGCTTCAAATGCGGCAATAAACAGAGAGATCTTTGCAAAGAATCCGATAAACGGGGGCATGCCGACGAGTGACAGTGCACTCATGGCCAAGACCCATGCCATCACTGGATGGCGGACTCGAAGTCCCGCAAGATCTGAAAACGCATTGATCTCTTCACCGCGGCGCTCAAGCGAAGCGAGCGCGGCAAATGTCGCGATCGTCATGACGCCATACGCAACGAGGTAGAGATAGATCGCATCGATTCCTGCGCTCGCACCCGCGATCAGGCCGAGTACGAGATACCCCGAGTGTGCAATCGAGCTGTATGCCATCATGCGCTTCACCGAAGTCTGCAACAGCGCGCCGATGTTCCCAAGCGTCATGGTGAGCACGGCGACCATCCAGAGAATCGCAGCGATCGGAGTCGGCAGCCCCAAGTACTGCACGCGAACTCCGTCGGGCGCGATGATCGCGTGTCCAGTCCATCCAACGCACGTCAGGATGATCACGAGCGCTGTGAATCCAGCAGTTTTTGGCACAAAAGAAAGAAATGCGCTGACGTGGGTTGGGGCGCCCTCATAGACGTCAGGGGCATAGAAGTGCATCGGCACTGCCGTGACTTTGAAACACAGTCCGAGCACGATCAGCGCAATCCCGATCATTGCCAGCCCGTCGATGCCGTTGCCAGCAGCTTGCGCAGCGAGTGCGTCTCGAATCGCAAGCAGTTCGAGCGAACCAGTCGATCCATACAGCAATGCGAATCCATACAGAAAGACTGCGGTACTCATTGCGCCCAGGAAGAAGTACTTGACAGCAGCCTCTTGCGGCCGACTGCCATGGCCGCCGACTGCAACCATGATGTAGGTGGGCAGCGAGACGAGCTCGATCGCCAGAAAGAGCCAGATCAAGTCGGTTGCGTTACACAGAAGCATCGCTCCCATCAGGCTGAGGAGCAGAAACGCGTAGTACTCGCCGCGCGCGACCCGCTGCGCATCGAAGGGCTGCCTGCCGCGCGCGACAGAATCTTCAAGCCGGCGGTCAACCGATCCCACAGACAGCAGCACGAGCCACACTCCCATCACGGCGATGAGTGGTTTCACGAACCGCCCGAGAAGCGGAAGCAGCAGGTGCGCATCGAGCGCCCGTGGTGTGGTGTATGTGAGTGGCAACGCAATGATGGACAGGAGCAACACGCCACATGTGATGAATGGCAGCGCATCGCGCACTCCACGCCGCTTCGAGAGCCCCATGAGTGCTACGACGACCGCGCCCGCCAAGAGCATCATCTCGGGAACAAGCAGCGCGAGGCGAGGGGAGAGTGAATCGATCATTGGGAATTGAGTGAGTTCGAGGTTGGTTGTGAAGAGGGCGACTGGTCGCTTCCTGTGAGAGATGCGGCGTGCTCAGCCATCACTCGTTCAACCTGCGCTGGATAGTGGACGAGCAATCGCTCTGTGCAAGGGCTGATGGCGTCGAGCATTGGTGTTGGCTGCAGCCCAAGCCACAAACATGCAACTGCGAGCGGAGTGAGAACTGCGATCTCTCGGACACTGAGATCAACAGGAAGCACTGGTTCGTGCGATGAGTGAGCTGCGAGTTGGATTCCATGGGGGGTCGCATGGCTGCTGTCGTGGGTGGAGTGCGTTGCGTGTGCAGTTGGTTCGCGCAAGGGCCCCCACACAATCTTTCCGAGCAGGATGAGCAGGTACATCGCCGCGAAGATGAGACCAAGCCCAGCGACGATCGCGTACCACGGACCGAGGACTCCGGGGTATCCGGTCTGTGCATCGTGCTCAGCCATGAATGTGCCGCCGAGGCAGAGGAATTCACCAACAAATCCGTTGAGCCCAGGAAGACCGATGCTCGCGAGAGTAAAGAAGACCATAAACGACGCCCACACGGGCATCCGCTTGGCAAGTCCGCCAAGAACGTCAGTGTCCTTCGTGTGATAGCGCTCGTAGAACATCCCGATGCACAAAAAGAGCGCGCCCGTCGATAGCCCGTGATTCACCATGTAAAAGACTGCCCCCTCTGCACCCATCGGGTTCAGCGCGAACAGCCCCAACATGCAGAGTCCTAAGTGTGAGATCGATGAATAGGCGATCAACTTCTTCGCGTCCGTCTGCACCCAGCAAATCAATGACGCATAGATAATCGCAATGATCGAGAGGACCGCTACGACGCACATCAACTCGGCCCCACCTGCTGGCGCCATCGGCAGCGCGAATCGGTAGTTGCCGTAGGTTCCGAGTTTCAAGAGTGCAGAGGCCAAGATCACTGATCCAGCGGTCGGCGCCTGATCGTGGGCGAGGGGCAACCACGTGTGCAACGGAAAGAGAGGCACCTTGACTGCAAATCCAACCATCAGCGCTGCGAAGAGCCAATACTGCGACGATGTAGGCAGTCTGACCGCGGTCGCAGTGAGCGCATCAATGTCGAAATTCCAACTGCCAGAAGCAATTCGGTGCTCCCACCCCAGATAGAGCAGCGCCGCGAGCATGAACATTGAGCCAAGGAATGTGTAGAGGAACATCTTGATCGCGGCGACCCTTCGATCAGGTCCGCCGTAGATCGCGACGATTAACGTCATTGGCACCAGCGTGAATTCGTATCCGATGTAGAAGAGGATCGCGTCTCGCGCAGCGAACGCGAGCAAGATCGATGAGCCGAGGACGAGAAACCATCCGTAATACTCCTTGACGCGGTCGGTGATCGCGGAGTACGACCCAAGCACGCACAGCGGCATCAAGAATGCAGTGAGGAGGGCGAGCAGCAGCGAGACCGTGTCGAAGCCAACTGAGGCCGAGACCCCAGCCCCCTTGACCCACTGGGCAGCTTCGCCGGTTGGAAAATGAGCTCCGCTGGTCCACGCAGGAAACTCCCAAGCAAACAGCGTCAGCGCCGCGAGAGAGAGAAGCGAGCCAATCAACGCAGTTGTGCGCGCTCGCGACGCGGGCCCGAGCGCGACCGCAATCGCTGCGATCACTGGGAGGGCGATGCTGATCCAAATCAACGCCATGTCACTGCGCCCCTCTCAACCAGACCCAACTGGCCCATGCCAAGACCAGCGCGACTCCGCCAGCCATCGTGACTGCATATCCCTGGAGTGCGCCGCTGTACAGCGGTCGAAAGACCCGGCCGAGCGCGAGCGGAATCTTTGCGACTCCATCGACAACAAAGGCGTCCAGGAAGTGACGGTCGGCAAAGTTGAGAATCTGTGCACCGATCCACATCGTCGATCGGAAGGTCACGTGGTAGACCTCGTCGACATACCACTTGTGTTCCATCGCGGTGGGAATCCAGCCAAGCCACCAGCGTCGCAGGAGTTCGCCCCGCACCTGATCCGCGCGGCGCCGCGAGTGCAAGTGGAAGAACCACGCAACGAGGATTCCACCGATCGCTGCCGAAGAGCCAACGACAGTCAACCCAGTGTGGACATCCATCCCGAGCATCGTCGGCGCGTGTCCCTCAGAGTGTGCGTGATCGTTTGAGAGCATGGCTCCTTGCACAGCGCTCGAATGAGCAATCATTTGCTGCGCCCAGTTGTCCTCATGCAAGAAGACGGCCTTATACGCAGGGACCCCGACCACGAGCGATCCAATCGCGAGCACGATGAGCACTCCATTGATCGCCCACCGGGGGGCGTGTGGATGGAAGGCAGCGTGAACCGCAGCAGAATGTCGGTCGTGACCCTTCTGTCTTGCGTGGTCAGCGTCATGATGCGCCCCGTGGTCGTGAGGAGCCTCGGTTCCCGCTTCGAAGTGCACTGGGCCAGCGCACACACGAAACCAGACGCGAAAGGTGTAGTAGGCGGTGAGCGCCGCAGTCAAGAGTCCTAGCCAACCAAGCGCTCGGAAGTCAGCGCGGTCACTCGAAAGGGCTTGCAGCAGGATCGCGTCCTTTGAGAAAAACGCGGCGGTGAATGGAAAGGCTGCAAGCCAGAGGCAGCCAACGAACATCGTCCACGACACGATGCGCCATCCAGGAATGTGTCGTAGGCCGCTCAGTTTTCGAAGGTCGAGTTGACCCGCGAACCCGTGCATGATGGCACCAGCCGCGAGAAAGAGCAGCGCCTTAAAGAACGCGTGGGTGAGTGTGTGGTAGCAGGCCCCGAAAGTTGTTCCCACACCGAGACCGAGAAACATGTACCCAAGCTGTGAGATTGTCGAATAGGCGAAGACACGCTTGATGTCGTACTGCGCCATGCCGATCGTCGCGGCCACAAGCGCGGTACCGCCACCGATCCACGCGACTGTCGCAAGCGCCTGCGGATGCAATTCAAAGAATGGATAGAGCCGCGCGATGAGGTACACCCCTGCGGTCACCATTGTGGCGGCGTGAATCAGCGCCGAGACGGGCGTTGGTCCTTCCATCGCATCTGGCAGCCATGTGAAGAGCGGAATCTGCGCGCTCTTGCCGAACGCTCCGAGCATCAGCAGGAAGGGGATAGCCGAAACATGCCAGTCCACTGCGGTCTGGCCTCCACTGGACATCGCCACGAAGAGCTCTGAGTATTGAATCGTTCCGTAGTTCGCCCAAAGCATGAAGATTCCTAAGGCAAGCCCGAGGTCTCCAATGCGATTCATGATGAAGGCCTTCTTGGCGGCAGCGACTGCGCTCGGCCTGTCGTAGTTGTAACCAATGAGCAGGTAGCTCGCGAGCCCAACACCTTCCCATCCGAGGTAGAGCATCGCGAGGTTGTCGCCGAGGACGAGCGCACTCATCGCAAACAGAAAGATGCTGATCGCAAAGAAGAACCTGCAGTAGCCAGCGCCGCGATCTCCTTCCATGTACTCGCTTGCGTAGATCGTGATGAGCGTGCCGAGTCCTGTGACAAAGAGCATCCAATAGAGGGTCAATGCGTCGATGTAGAGCGCACAATTGGCTGTGAACGAATGAAACGACCCGCCACGACCCCACTCAAAAGACATCCACTCGAAGATCGGCACGTCGACAGGTCCGGTGTATGCCGAGTAGGCGCGCAGAATGATCGCGAATGACGACGCGAGGGAGATTGCCGTGACGATGGCTGGAAGCTTGCTTTTGACTCGGAGCGCGCCGCAGAGAGCGCATACAACGCTCGAGAGCAGTGGCAGCAACATCGCCATGCCAACCCATGCAAGTTCAGGGGCCATGACCGCATGAGGAATCGCGTGCGACTGGGTTGCGAGAGCGGTCATGATTCTCCCAACTCCGACCAGACTTCGCTGTTCAGTGTTTCCTTGCGCCGGTACAGCAGCACAACGAGTCCAAGCGCGAGGGCCGCTTCTGCTGCGGCGACGGTCAGGATGAAGATGACGAAGACCTGTCCTGAGACATCCATGCGCAGGCGCGCAAACGCGATCATCGCGAGTGCAGCGCCCTGAAACATGAGTTCAGTGCAGAGGAACATAATGATCATGTTTCGGCGGCAAAGGAATCCGATGAGCCCGAGTCCGAAGAGCAGCGCGCTGATTGCAAGCGCAATCGAAATCTGTGCTGGCGCAATCGCCGTCAATGCGCTTGAGAGCGACTCACTCATGAGTGCTGCTCCAGTTGGGCATCAGTAGTCGTTCCGTGCGTGACACGCCGAGCGAGCACAACGGCGCCGAGCATCGCCATGAGCAAAATCACTCCAGCAAGTTCGAGGCTGACGGGAAAGCGAGTCACGAGGGCCATCCCGACGCGGCTCGTGTTGTCGGGGAGTGCTGACAATGGAAGGGTGACTTCAACTGGCTCCTTCTCGTCGGCATGTTCGACGCGCACGATTGCCGTGAAGTTCGGCTGAACGGTCAGCGCAAGGCCGCCTGGCGACGGCCGCACTGCTCGCGCCTTCGGATCGACCCGCCGCGCTTGCTCCAAGAGCAGCGCAGGCATCCGCGCAAGGTCGCTCCACCCTTCCTCGAGCGCGTGCTGTTGGTCGGCGATCGTGCGGCCTGGGGCTTGCGCACTTCCAAAGATCGATCCGCCCAAGACCGCAACGAGCACGAATCCGGCAATGACTGCGCTGGCAGGTTCGCGCGGGATGCGGTCGTAGTCGACCGCATCTGCTCCTTGCACATCAGTTGGCGATTGCTGAGCAAGCATGAGAACGAAGAGATAGGTGATGAGGATCGCTCCCGCGTACACAATAATGAGCGAAAATGCGACGAATTCGGCCGCCAGAAGCACATACATCGCCGCACCGGCCACGACGACAAGGATGAAGTAGAGCGCGCAAAAGACGGGACGATGGTGTGTGATGACCCGAACCGCCGCGCCAACCGAGATAAACGCGCAGAGAGCCATCGCGCCAACGGGTGCCACGGAGTCGGTGGCGATCGGAAGCGCCTGCACGATCAAGACGAGAATCCAAGCAATTCCAGCCAATCCCAGCACAGTTCCAACGCCTCGCATCGCGCGTGCAGAGCGTGCGCGACCCGCGGTCCCTGCGCGCGCAGTGAGGAGCAGGAGAAGTCCTACTGAGGCGACCGCACATGCGGCGTAAAAAAAGATTGGCACCATTTGCGGCGAGGTTCTCGAGTCGACATGAAACCCATCACATCCATGTGTGGGAGAGCGGGGAAGATAATGCCGAAACGGCGAGGCTGCAACGACCTGCACGCTCTGCGTAGGATCGGCCCGCGATGAACGGACTTCGCAGGTCACTTCCCAACGGCATTACCCTTGGCAGGCTGCTCCTCTCAGTCGTATTTTTCGTCGTCATTGCCGGCGTCCAATGCTCCCCCGGCGAAGATCCCGCTCGTGCGTGGCTCGCTGTCTGGATCTTTGTCGTCGCCGCAGTCAGTGATGTGCTCGATGGTTACCTCGCGCGGAGGTGGAATACTGTGTCGCCATTCGGCAGGGTGCTCGACCCTGTCGTCGACAAGGTGCTCGTGATCGGCGGGCTCGTGTTTCTTGTCGCCCCTCCGTTTTCGAGCGGCAGTGGGGTTGCGCCATGGATGGTGGTTGTTGTGATCGCGCGTGAAGTGCTCGTGACAAGCGTTCGCGCACTCGTTGAGTCATCGGGCACTCCGTTCGGAGCGGACTGGGCCGGAAAACTCAAAATGCTCGTGCAGTGCGTGACCGTCCCCGTCTGCTTTGGGAACGCCGCAATCGAGTCGAGGCGACTCTCGCCCGACTTCAATGTCTTCGCTGAGGTGATGGTATGGATGATGGTTGCGGTGACGGTGTTGAGTGGAGTGCCAGCGGTGCTGCGTGCAGCGGCAGCGATGCGGACCAAGCGCCACGTGGGAACGCTATGAGTGCTGGATCGCGCTATCCGAAGGAAATGCCAATTGGTCGCATGCTCGCAGTCACCGCAGGCGGACTGGGACTTCTGCGCCCGGCGCCAGGCTCATGGGGATCGCTGCCTCCGGTGGCGATTGCACTGCTCATCGTCTGGAGCGGTGCGCCGTGGTGGGTCATCACGGTCGCACTGGCGCTTGTAGGGACATGCGGCACGATTGCATGTGTTCGATTTGGTCGCGAGGCTGAAGCAGCCTTCGGCGCGAAGGACCCATCGTCGGTGGTCGCGGATGAGGTCGCAGGGTGTGCCGTCACACTGCTCGCAGTTCCGTGGTGGATGTTGGTTGGTTCCGATCCACATGCTCTGCTGCGCGCAGCAGTCGTGTGCGCGACGGGGTTCTTCTTCTTCAGACTGTTCGACGTATTGAAGCCGGGCTATGTCAGTGAGCTGCAATCACAGCCATTTGGATGGGGGATCGTGCTCGATGACCTCGCGGCTGGAGCGTGGGCTTGGCCACCAGTGATTCTCTCGGCGGCGTGCGCACTGCATCTGTATCCCGTGCCATCGTGAAGTTAGAGCGGGCGAACGGTACGCATGTCGACCGATGCTTCGAACACGGTGCGTAAGTTGCACATGTACCAGCGCCAACTCTCACCATCTTCGGCCATCGCCATGAGCGACTCAGGATCGCTACTGACCGGTCCCATGCGTAGGACGACTTCGCTTCCTGCTTCAACCGACGGATGAACCGTCCACGCGATTCGGACGAACTTGTCATCAACCCGAGATGGCCAGTGCCAAGTCACATGCCCACCTGCGTCAAACTCTTCGATGCCAATCGTGAGCGTGCGTTTGAACTTTCGATCCCACCCGAGGACCACCGAGCCACCTGCGCGCAGATCTATCTTCGCTGCGACTGGAAACCATCGGCAGAGCCCCTGTTCGGTCGTGAGGGCGGCGAAGATCTCCTCAGGGTGCGCGGCGATTGTCTCGCGCAGGATCGTCCAGACACCTTGTTCGTCTCGAATGACCATCTCGCTAAGAACTCCTACTGGGCAGCGGACTCGTGGACGACAAGGTCCTCGTACCGCTCTCGGGTGCGAATGACCTGCATCGAGTGACCATCGACGAGTACCTCGGTCGGAAGTGGATGGCTGTTGTATCGACTCGCCATTGCCATGCCGTACGCGCCAGCAGTGAAAATGGCGACAAGATCACCGCGATGAAGTGGAGGAAGCATTCGATCTTCGGCGAGGAAGTCGCCTGTCTCACAGAGTGGTCCTACAACCTCAGTGCGAGCGAGCCCCGGAAGGACGAGTTCGCGCGAGCGCCGAGGCGGAGTGAGCGCTACTCCTGGGTTTGCAGGCCAGACGAAGTGAAATGATCCGTAGTGACTCGGTCGAAGCAGTGTGTTCATTCCCGCATCGCAAATGACAAAGTGCCGATCTCCCGATTGTTTCACATATTCAACGCGCGTCAGCAAAATGCCAGCATTCGCCGCAATCGTCCGCCCGGGTTCAAGAATGATTTGGAGTCCGCGCGAGACCCGGTCTTGCAAGATCGGCACGATTGCCTCGGCGTACTGCGCAGCAAGAGGAGACTGGTCGCTTTCATAGTCTGCGCCAAACCCGCCGCCAAGATCGAGCGTGTCAATGTGAAACCCCCTCAGCGCAAGATCGTCAATCAAACGAAGCGCCTTCTGCACACTTTCGATGTACGGGCCAGTTGAATAGACGGGCGATCCAATGTGCAGATGGAGGCCAGTCAGTGACACGAATGCGTCGCGCCCGTAGGCATTGAAAAACGCCTCTGCGCGCTCGAGGTCGACCCCAAACTTGCTCTCGCGCTTGCCAGTGGTCGTGTACCGGTGGGTCTTTGGGTCGACATCTGGGTTCACCCGAAGTGCTGCCCGAGTGTGAACCTGCATCTCTCGGGCGATCCGCGCGATGTTCTCGAACTCCATTTCGCTCTCGATGTTGAACAGGCCAATGCCTTGCTCGAGCGCGAGGCGAATCTCAGGTTCAGACTTGCCAACGCCTGCGTAGACACACTTGCGAGGATCGCATCCCGCTTTGAAGGCGCGATAGAGCTCTCCGCCTGAGACGACGTCCATTCCTGCGCCGAGGCTGGTCAGCAGCCGAAGGATCGACAGGTTCGAACAGCACTTCACCGAATAGCAGATAAGGGGATTGAGTGGGCGGAATGCCTCGGCGAGACGTGTGTAATGCTGCCGAAGGGTTGCGGCTGAGTAGACATAACAGGGGGTGCCAACCGCGCGTGCGACCTCGTGGGCCGACACCTGCTCGCACATGAGAGCTCCATCGTGGTAGCGAAATTCATCCATTGGAAGGTTCGAGCAACCGAGCGTGCGTCCTCGAGGCAAGGATAGTGAATGGTGTCACGATGCCTTCGTCGTTGATTCGGATCGCTGCTGAACTCTTCGCATCTGGAAAGCCCAGCCTGAGAGGGTCGTCGCGGCTCCAAGGCACAGCCACGCCGCCACCGACTCTGGACAGCGAAACGCTGGCACAAGCGACTCGAGGAGTGGCAGGCCACAACCTAGGAGCAACAACGATCCGAGTGCGCTCGATGCTCCTGCGATTGCCCAGCGGGCGAAGCAGAGTCCCACGCCGAGGCCGATGATTGCTGATCCAGCGGTCATCGCCACGAGAAATGTCTGGGTCGCCTGTGGCACTAGGTTCCACCGGGTCTGAATGAGAGTGCCGATCCGTCCTCCCGCCCCAGCGAGTCGGGTCAGTCGCGCATCGGACGCCCCATCATCGCGCGCATCGTCAATGATTGTCAGGACCGCTTGCGCCAGCCCGCTGCGCGCTGCTCGAACTGAAGCGGCAGGGGGCGCTTCGCTCGCCCGGTCGCTGACCGCGCTCGCCACGGGAAGTGGCGCCGTTGGAGCAATCCCTCGCTCGACGAGCACTCCGGCAAGCAGCAACCCCAGGATGGTGCCAACGACTCCAAATCCAAGTGCGACGGCGGGCCGAATAAACAGTGCTGCCGTCGCGGCACCGATGACCGCGCAGCTTGCGGCGCACAACGCAGCCGACCACTCGGGTACAAACGAATCATGCATGAATCCACCGAGGCACCACCCGAGCGTTCCACCAGTGAACGCCGCGACGAGTCCCAGCAAGCGAACCCCTGCGGTGATCAAGAAGAACCCAAGCAATGTCAGAAGCGAAAGCACGAGGGTCGTCATTGGATCGTTCCATTATCGGCGCATCAGGCGCAGGGACTTGCCGAATCTGCGTCATTTGCTGCGATCAGTGATTCACGCCGATTGCGATTAGCCTGCGAGGATGGCGCGCATTCTGCTTCTGTCAACTGGTGGCACGATCGAGAAGACCTACTGTGAGATGCAGGGAATTCTCGCGAATCATGTCAGCGTGCTCGATGTCATGCTTGCGTCGCTCGAGACCCGCGGGGTCGTGATTTCGCGCAGAGCGCTCATGAATAAGGACAGCCTCGACATGACGGAATCCGATCACCAACTGATTGCTGACGCAGTTGTTGCAGGAGCTGCTGACCACGATGGAATTGTCATCGTGCATGGGACCGACCGTCTTGCGGTGACGGGAGAAGTAATCCAGACCCGGCTCGCGAGCATGCCCAAGGCTCAGATTCCAGTCGTCCTCACTGGAGCAATGCGTCCGTACGAGTTGCGCCGGACCGACGCCGTGCAGAACATCACCGAATCACTCTTGGCAGTCCAAATCCTGCCGCCAGGGGTGTATGCCGTCTTCCACAATCAGGTGCTGGCGTTTCCGGGTGTCGTCAAGGACTCCGTGCGTGGCACATTTGTGAAGCGTGCGAACTAGCCCGGTTACTCACTCGCGCCGACAACTTCGGATTCTGAAATGCGGCCGCCCGCGCCGACCTGCTCAAAGCGAACGGTGACACGCTTCGAGACACCGCGCTGCGGCATCGTGACTCCGTGCAAGCGATGGCACGCCTGCATCGTTCGCTTGTGATGCGTGATCACGATGAAATGGCTCTCGTTGAGGAATCCGCCGAGCGCGTGGCAGAATCGCTCGACATTCGCCTCATCGAGCGCTGCATCGACTTCGTCCAGGATGCAAAATGGTGCAGGCTTGCTCTTGAAGATTGCCAGCAGCAGGGCAACGGTTGTCATCGACTTTTCACCTCCAGAGAGCTGCGTAATGATTCGCGGCTCTTTCCCAGGTGGTTTTGCTCGAATCTCGATCCCAGATGCGAGCCAGTCGATCGTGCCGTCTTCGAGTGGCAGGAGGAACATGTCGGCACTGCCGCCCCCGAAGAGTCGTCGGAACATCCCATTCGTTCCGCCGAAGTGCTCACGGACAACATTGAATGTCTCTTCGAACTGTGCGCGGCTGGTCCGGTCCAGCTCGACGACGAGGTGCTCGAGGTGCCCCTTCGCCGCGTCGATGTCGGTGAGTTGGCTTGCGAGCTCTTGGGTGCGAGTTTCAAGCTCTGTCAACTCAGCCATCGCATCAAGGTTCACATTGCCGAGCGACCGAATCTCGTCACGCAACTGATCGGCCTCGAGAGACGCAACTGCACGATCGTTCAGCACAAACGCACCTGACTCGCGCTCGGCCACGTGTGCGGCGAACAGCGTGTCGAGCTCGAGCCCGAGTTCTTCGCGCCCCTGTGCCGCGAGTGCCTCGAGTCGCATCGCGCACTCCCGGCGAGCAAGTTCAGCCTCGCTCCACTGACGCTCAGTCTCGGACGCGGACTCCCGCAGCAGTCGAAGCGCCTCGCCAGCGGCATCATTGGCGACCACAGCAGCGGCGAGCGAGTGGCCGAGATCAGCGAGCTTCACTGCGATCCCGTCGTGCTTGTGTTGGTCACGCTGCGCAATCGACTGAGACTCAGCGATCGATTCTTCGAGCGTCTCGATGTGCGCTTCGCGTCGCCGCAGATGATCCTCTGCGGTCGTCCGTTGGCGGCGAGACTCGTGGAGCGCCGTTTCAATCAGTGCGTGCTCACGTCTCGCAACGGCAGCCTGATTCGTCGCAACCCCGAGTGCCAGACGCGCGGACGATAGCGACTCTTGGGCGCGGTCCAGGGTCGTCTGCGCCGATGCCGACGCCTCGCGAGCTGCGATCGCATGACTGTCGGCGGTGGTGAGCGCCTCGTCCGCAGTCACGAGCCGCTGGCAGATGAGTGTGTGTTCTTCCGTGGCCGCCTGACTTCTGCGCGCAACCTCGGTCGCCTCGAACGCGAGCGAAGCCTGCTCACGCTCGATCCTGGTGATGAGCTGTTCAGCGCGTGCGGTCTGAAACTCGCACTCGATCGCCGTTCGTCTCGAGAGTTGAAGCGCACGGTCGCGTTCGTCATGGCGGCCTTGGGCGGCGATGCCAAGGGCTTCAATGCGGGATGCGTCGCTTTCGAGCTCACGAATCCTCGCACTCAGCAACTCAATCGAAGTTGCAAGGTCTGCAAGTTCTGCACGACGGCTGACTGATCCGCCGCCGCCGCCGCCGCGAAGTCGTCCCACCGTCACGGCACCGAGCGAATCGATCACTTCGCCAGCCGTGGTCACAAAGCGTGTTCCATGCGACGCGCTCTTCACGAGGGTCATTGCTGCCGCGAGGTCGCTGACGAGCCATGTGTGACTGAGCAGTGCGTTGACGAGTTCCTGAGCGCCGCCCGATACACGCAGCACCGCGCTGAAGGAGCGTGCGCCTTCTGGGTGCAATGAAGTACCGCTACTTGCCGAAGCGAGCGGACTCATCGGCACGAACGTCACGCGCCCGTCGAGTTCGCACGCATAGCCGAGCATTGGTGTCGAATCAAGCCCACCTTCAACGACGAGACACTCAACCCACGCTCCCAAGGCCGCTTCGACAGCAACCGCGTGTACGCGGTCTGTCGAAACGAGGTCGCCAAGCGCCCCGCGCACGGTGGGAAAGCGATCAGTGTCAGTGAGGACCGTTCGCGCGGCGACCCCGAGTCCTTCTCGAGCAAGCTCCATTTCTTCGAGAACTGCACGTCGTGTCTCATCGCGTGTGCGATCGTCGCGCAGTGAGGTGAGTCGCGCACTCATGGCGATCCCTTCTTCGCCGTATGACTCGATGCTCCGCAACTCGGCGGTCACCTCGGCCTGCACAGCCTCCGCTGCCAACTGCGCCTCATCACGGCGCGCGCTCGCCGAATCCCGCGCAGCGCTATGCACGAGCATCTCCTGAGCGTGGCCTTCCTGTCGCGCCGCTATCCGTGCCGACTCTTCTGCGATCGACGCAAGCCGCACCTCCGCAGCCTGTTTGCGTGCAGCGAGCCGCGACTTTTCACGCTCGAGCGCGAGATGCTCTTCGCGCCATCGAAGGTCAGCATCGCGCGATGCTGACGCAGCCGCAGAGTGCTGGGCGCGTGCCTCTTCTGCCTTTGAATTCACCTCTTCGGCTTGTGAGACTGCGTCGATCGCTCGCGACACTGCGCACGAAAGATCGGTGAGTTGATCTGCGTGCTGGGCGATACGTCCGTCGAGCGCGCCGATGGCTGCAGCATCCTGCTCAAGTGCACTGCGGGTCTCGTCGAGCGACTGCTGGGAGAATTCGCAGCGCTGTCGTGCCTGCTTGACCGCAGAGGCTGCCTCAAGGCGATCCCGCTCGAGGGACTGCTGCTGGTGCATGACGAGATCGCGTTCTGACTCGCGCAATCGCTTGGCGTGTTCAGCCTCTTCGAGCGAGATCGTGAGCGAGTTTCGTGCACCTTCGGCCGCCGCCACCGCGTCTTCGCACTGCGTGAGTCGCGTGCGCTGCTCGTAATATTGATCGAGGGTGAGCGCCGACCGAATCGCGCGCCGTCGTGCGTCGAGTTCGACGAAACGTTTCGCCTTTTCGGCCTGCCCGCGGACGATGCGCAGTCGACGTTCTGCTCCGGCGAGCTGCTCGCGAAGCACCACGAGATTCTTCTCGGCAAGTTCAAGCTTGCGCGCTGCCTCTTCCTTGCGCGCTCGAAACTTTGAGACGCCTGCGGCTTCTTCCAGAATTGATCGCCGCTCGGCCGGGTTCGCCTCGAGCAGCGCCGCTACTTTTCCCTGCTCGATGATCGAGTATGCATCCGTGCCGATGCCGGTATCCATGAAGAGTTCCTTGATGTCGCGCAAGCGGACCTTCCGCGAGTTGATCAAGTACTCGGATCGTCCGTCGCTATAGAGGCGACGGGTCACATCCACTTCATCCGCGTCGACTGGCAGCGCGCGGTCGCGAATGTGATCGCGCTGGACGATGGTCGACTCGTCCGACGTTGACTCGGCAAGCTCGCCAAACGCTATCAAGAACAGGGGCTCAAGGTCCTTCTTGCTGCTGGTGACACCTTCCGCGCTGCCGCGCGCGAACAACTCGCCGTATGGGGCGAGCGTAACCAGGTGGAGGTTATCGGTGGCAACTCCCAAGACCCGGCCGCTGTCATTTTCGATGCCATTCAGGCGGCGCGTGCCCGCCACATTGATGTGGTTCTGGCCGACACCGCCGGCCGTTTGCCAACCCAGTTGCACCTGATGGACGAGATCCGCAAAGTGCGCCGCGTCATCGAGAAGGCCGACCCCAGCGCGCCCCACGAGGTCCTGCTGGTACTGGATGCCAATACCGGTCAGAACGCCTTGGCGCAAACCCAAGCCTTTGGCGAGGCCATTGGCGTCACTGGTCTCGTCCTGACCAAGCTCGACGGCACGGCCAAGGGCGGGGTGATTGCGGCCTTGGCACGCAAACACCCCGTGCCGGTGCGTTACATTGGCGTTGGCGAAGGCCTGGATGACCTACAAACCTTCCGTGCCCAGGAATTTGTCGACGCCCTGTTTGAATAACCGCCATGATTGAACTCATTAATGTCACCAAGCACTACCCTGGCGGCCATGTCACACTGGCCAATGTGGATCTTCACATCCAGCACGGCGAGATGGTATTCATTACAGGTCGCTCGGGTGCGGGCAAGAGCACCCTGCTTAAACTCATCGGCAGTATCGAAAAACCGACCTCCGGTCACATCAAGATCGGCAACGAAGATATTTCCCGTCTGCGCCGCACTACCGTGCCCTATTTCCGGCTCAACATCGGCATGATCTTCCAAGACCACAAACTCCTCTATGACCGCAGCGTGCTCGACAATGTCCTGCTCCCCCTGCATATTCGCGAAGTCCACGGGGCCGAAGCCACCCGCCGAGCCCGCGCGGCTCTGGAAAAGGTCGGCCTAGCCAACCGCGAGCGCAGCCGCCCCATCACGCTTTCCGGCGGCGAACAACAACGCCTGTGCATCGCCCGTGCGATCGTCGGACGGCCCCGACTCATTCTGGCCGACGAGCCGACCGCCAACCTTGATGACGATTACGCCCATGAGATCATGGGTATCCTCCAGGCCCTCAACGAAGGCGGCGACACCATCCTCATCGCGACCCATGATCAGGACCTGATCGTGCGCTATGGCAAACGCCGTCTCGTCCTTGCTGATGGGACCCTGTCATGAGCCTCGGCGCCCACGCCCAACACCACCTCGATAGCCTGATCACCGCTTGGCAGCGCCTGCGTGCTCAGCCCCTGGCCAGCGCCTTTTCCATCCTCGTCATTGGCATCGCCCTGTCCCTGCCTACGGGTCTTTATCTCCTGATCTCCAACCTCGACCGTGCCTCGAATGGCCTGGCCGAGCACACCGAGATTACGGTCTTTCTGAAACCCAAGACCGAAACAGCCACGGCACTTAGCCTTGCCGAGTCCCTGCGCAACGAACCTGGGATTCGCAAACTGCGCTTCGTTTCTCGCGAAGAGGCCCTATTAGAGCTCCAACGCAGTGGCCTTGACGATATCCTCACCAGCCTCTCCAGTAACCCCTTGCCGCACGCTTTGGTGATTGAACCGACCCAAACGAGTGCGGAACAAATTCGCCGCCTTGACCAGCGTCTTCGGCAACGCCCCGAGGTTGATGCTATCGCCAGCGCCGAAGCCTGGGCCCGCCGCCTCACTGCCCTGCTCGACTTCGGGATTGGCCTGACCTGGATGTTGAGCACGGTTCTCGCCTTGGCGCTGGCGGCCATCACCGGCAACACCATCCGCCTGCAGATCTACGCCCGCCGCGACGAGATTGAAATCTCCCGCCTGATCGGCGCCACTGATCGTTTCATCCGCCGTCCCTTTCTCTACTTTGGCGCCCTGCAAGGCCTTTTGGGTGGCCTGACCGCCTTGCTTCTCTCCGGACTTGCAATTCTCTGGCTAAACCAAAGCGTCGCTGAACTGGCTACGACCTATGGCAGTAGCTTCCGTCTCGCCCTTCTGGATGTCCCTATCAGCCTCCTGCTGCTGGTCGGCGGTGCCCTACTCGGTCTCGCCGGTGCCGGGCTCTCAGTTACCTATACCCTGCGCGACTTCGACTAGCCTCAAGATCAAGCCTCGAACACCCTATTGGTACTCCATATTATTGGCACTCCCTATTATTGGCACTCCATATCATAGAGTGCTAAAATAGAAACAGCTGATCTTAAAGGGAGTTTGCCATGACCGCCGATACCCTGCATTTTCCTGTGCCAACCGCCTTGGGCAGCCTCGATAGTTATATCCAGGCCACCCACCGTTTCCCGCTCCTTAGCGCCGCGGAAGAGGTCGAGCTCGGCCGTCGTCTACGCGACAACGGCGATGTCGAGGCTGCGCGTAAACTGGTGCTCTCCCACCTGCGTTTAGTTGTGGCGGTCGCCCGAGGTTATCTCGGTTATGGACTACCCCACGCCGACCTGATTCAGGAAGGCAGCCTCGGTTTGATGAAAGCGGTCAAGCGTTTTGACCCGGATCGCGGCGTACGCTTAGTCTCCTTCGCCATTCACTGGATCAAGGCTGAAATCCACGAGTTCATCATCAAGAACTGGCGTCTGGTCAAAGTGGCCACCCCCAGGGCGCAGCGCAAGCTGTTCTTCAACCTGCGCAGCCTGAAAAAAGACCTCGGCAGCATGAGCCAAACCGATGTCGAGACCGTGGCCCATACCTTGAAGGTTCAGCAAGCCGATGTTCGCGAAATGGAAACCCGTCTCTACAGCCATGACATCGCCCTGGACGCGCGAAGTGATGACGAGGACGAGTCTTTTGCTCCCATTGCCTATCTGGCCGCACCCGGTGCCGAACCGACCCAACAACTGGAACGCCAGGCGCACGACCGTCTGCTGGATGAAGGCCTGAAAGGCGCACTGGCCATGCTGGACCCGCGCAGCCGCCATATCGTCGAATCGCGCTGGCTGAATGAGGAAAACCCCGCCACCCTGCACGATCTGGCCGCCATCTACAGCATCTCTGCCGAGCGGGTGCGGCAAATCGAGGTCAAAGCCATGCAGAAGATGCGGGTGGCCTTGGCTGGCTGACGCTTTAACGCTCCCTTAGCGCCACGCCACCCACAAAAAACCCCGCCGGTGCGGGGTTTTTTGTGGGTGCCAAAGCGGCTCAAAACAATTTTCCAATCAGAACCGAAAGAATGCTCAACCACGCCCAAACAATCATGGCCACAATCAGGGTCATTGGCAGGTTATGTTTGCTAAAAAAATCGTTCATGACAGAACTCCAGGAAGGGATGCCGCGCATTTTACTTCTGCCCCGGTTTTGCCACAACCGGGGACGGCAATCGGGGTAACGACAGCGCTGGTGACACCGGTGCTCCCGGTCCCACCCACAGGTCCGGACGCAACCGGTGCACTGTGGCAGGTCCAATACCCGGTACGCGTTGCAGCTCTTCAATGCGCCGAAACGGCCCATGCCGCTTGCGATAGCTCAGGATCGCCTCGGCTTTGGCGGGCCCGATCCCGGGCAGAGACTCCAGCTCCGCCTGACTAGCCCGATTCAGATCAACCGCCGCCCCCGCCGCCGCGGCCCACAGCAGCCATAGCCATAGCCACAACCCAAAACTACAGCGCATGGCGGCGATCGTTCCCAGAGAATCCCGGCAAAGCCGCATTCACGCCTCTCCCCAACGCAATCACCTTGAACAACTCGCCCATCTCGTGCGGCTGAAGCAACCTCTGCACCGCCACCACTGCCCGCAAATAGGTCGGTGTCCCCAGCTCCAGCGCGGCAAGCTGATCCAGCAGCCCCGCCTGCAGCAAGTAGGCTCCCTGACTGGTGTAACCCAAAAGATCCAGCCCCGCTTCTTCACCCGCCTCGGCCACCGCGCTGAAATCAACATGAGCGGTGATGTCATTGAGGCCCGGCAACCAGAACGGATCAGTATGACTATGATGACGGTAATGGCACATCAGCGTCCCCTGCGCACGCTGCGGATGATAAAACTCGGCACGCGGAAAGCCATAATCGAAAAAGAGCAATGCCCCCCTCTTCAGTTCACCGGCCAGACTGCGGATCAAAGCCGGCACGGCCAGACTGATCTCGCTCACATAGCCATCCACGGCTGGAAATAGCCCGCCCAGTTTTTGCAGATCGGTGTTCGATACGGGCTGATCAGCCCACACAAAGGGGCCGTTGTTGGCCACGCTTACACCGCGCTCAAAGAGGCCCTCAGCGCAACGATGCACGCTATCAACCGGCAAGGCATCCAGGAGCTCATTACCGAGAATGACCCCAGTAAAAGCCGTCGGCAGAGTCTCCAGCCAAACCACACGATCCAGCCAGCGCGACGCGTATTCTGCCAACCGAGCCTGCTGCCGAGCGCGAAGCTCAGCACTCACTTCAAGAATGTAATAACGCTGCGGTACTGCCTCCAGATCCGCTAATCCGTGCAACAAATCTACCGCCAGATGCCCCTCTCCCGCGCCCAGTTCCAGTACCTCGCCCCCGGTTTCCGCCAGGACCGCCGCCACCGTGCGAGCCACCGTCTGACCAAACAGCGGAGTCAGGCCCGGCGCGGTCACAAAGTCACCCGCAGCTCCAAACTTGGTTGACCCGGCAGCGTAATAACCCAAGCCAGGCGCATACAAGGCCAGCGCCATATAACTGGAAAAAGGCAGCCAGCCTCCCGCCGCGCGGATGGCCTCGGCGATATGGACGCGCAGCTGTTCGCTGTGAGCGAGGGCGGCAGGATCGGGAACAGGTAGAGTCGAAGGCATGGCTGTGCGATGATTCGGCTGCCATGATACCGGAAGCCCCCGCCTTACTATGCATGCGCTGATCCTCGGCGCCGGCCCTGCCGGACTGTCTTGTGCCAACGCCCTCCACAGCTTTGGCCTAGCGGCCATTGTGATCGAACACGGCAGCGAGATTGGTGGTGCCCAGCGCGCCAACTTTCACCCCAATCTATGGTTGCTCGGCGCCCCGCCCAACGAACCCGGCCATGTCATGACCGCACGCATGGCACAACACTTCGCCACCCTGCCAATCGCCCTATACCGGCAGACGGAACTCGTCGCAGTACGGGGGGAACCCGGGCGCTTTGAGGTTGATCTTCTCAGCCCTGACGAGCCTCTCACCCTCGTCGTTCCCACGCTTGTCATTGCCACCGGCACCCGTCCACGCAGTACGCCCACGCTCCAAGCCTTGGCCGAGCAAACCTCGGCCGTTTACATCGGCCCTCTCACCGAGGCCGCCCGTAACCAGCTCACAGAGTGCCGCGTCCTCATCCTAGGTGGCGGCGACAACGCCTTCGACCACGCCCGGATGCTGGCCGAACAGGGCTGCGCCGTGACCGTCTGCGCACGCGGCCGGTTCAATGCTCGGCCTCACTTTATCGCCGACTGTGCGAATACCCCCTCCATCCGCCTGCACGAGCACTGTGGCGAGGTTCCCTTGGCCGCCACTCAAACCGGGGTTCTTGCCGATCCAGGCCAGGGCTTTGAAGCGTTTGACGCCGTGGTCTGTCTCTGGGGCTATCAACCCAACAGTGAGATCGTGCAGCGTTTCGAGCCCTCTTTACGCCCACACCGCCTGCCGGCAGGTCATATCGACACCGATCGCTGGCAACGCACCTCGGTTGCTCACCTCTACGCCATCGGCGATGTCACCGATACAGCGCAGCCGAGCGTCGCCGTAGCCGTAGCCCAAGGTCTGACGGCGGCCCGTGCCATCGAAC
>SXGT01103453.1_pt1 | contig 22170 bp, 17 predicted proteins | sample 3176221 | NCBI WGS metagenome assembly SXGT01 (sample SAMN11356862, study PRJNA531348) | freshwater metagenome | isolation source: freshwater sample F1-120 | place: China: Fuxian Lake, Yuxi | collected 2017-12-25
AATCTCGGCGGATCGGGCGGAGGAGGCGGTGGAGGCGGTGGAGGCGCGAGCGGCACAGGTTCCGGCACAGGTTCCGGCACAGGCTCGGGTTCCGGCACAGGCTCGGGCTCGGGTTCGGGTTCGATCAGCTCGAAGCCGCCGACGAGGTCGGCCCCGACGGCACGGCCCCACGCGGCCACGATCGGCGACTCGGCCACGACGACGATGTCGCGATCGGCCGACGCCTCGAGCACCAACCCCAGAACCCGGTCCAGCGCCTCGGGCGCGAGCGCGTCGCAGACCTCGACCGTGACCGCAGGATCGCCCGCGCCGGCCAGCCAGTCGCGCACCAGCAACTCCGCGTCGTCGGCAGCGAGCGTTTCGGGCGCGAATGTCGTGGCCTGGAGGTCGAGCGCGATCTCGGCCAGATGCCGTTCCAACTCCACGAGCCGAGCGTCGAGCCGCTCGTACTCGCCGGCCGCGGATTCGCCCTCGGCGTCGATCTGGCCGAGACGTTCGTCGAGCGCCGCGGCCGAAGACGCGACCTCGTCGTTCCGAGGTGGCGGCGACGCGACGGCGTGGAGGCGCGATGGACCGGCGATCGCGCGCAACTCGCTCGCTGGATCCTGGCCCGGGAGCCGGCCGAGGATCTGCGCAGCGCGAGCGCGCAGGTCGAGTTCGGCATCGTCGAGCTCGACCTGGCTGGGTAGCTCGGCCGCCGCCAGGACGCGTCGGCGTGCGGCCTCGGCGTGCGCGACCGTGTGTTGCGCGATCGCGATGCGTTGGTCGTCGTCCGGATGGGTTCCGCCCTGCGCGACGCGGACGAGCAACGTCGCGTAGGTCGAGAAGCCACACGCGTCGAGCGCGTCCTGCTCGTCGCGAAGCGCCGCCGCGAGACCATCACGGGCGGCGACCCTTTCGGAACGCTTCGCGGTCCGCAGCGCATCGGCGGCGGCCTCGACCAGCGCGTGGCAGGCCTGCGCGGCAGCGACGAGGTCGGGGGCGATCACCCCAGCCGCGGCTCGCACGCGCGCCAATTCGGCACGGGCGGTCGCCAGGTCGGCTTCGGCCGCGGCCAGCTCCTCGGACGCATGGCCCGAGAGGAGTCGCGAGGAGTGGGCACGGACCGCTTCGAGAGTCTCGAACTCCTCGGCGAGTTCGAGCACCTCGGACGCGTCACCGCGGTCGTCGTCGTGGTCGCCTCCATCGCGGTGGTCGATTGCGTCGGGCGCCGTGGGCGCCGCGCGCGCGACCTCGGCCTCGAGCCGATCCGCCTCGCGGCTCAGTGCCACGAGGAGCGCGTCGAGTTCGCCGCGGCGCGTACGAACGCGGTCGATCTCGCCCTCGACGTTCTGGCGCACGATCGCGAGACCTTCGGAGCGCGCGTCCTCCAGCACCGAACAGGCACGCGCGAACGCTGCGCGATCGAGCACCGAGTCGGCGTCGTCGACCTCGAACACGTCGAGCACGGCTTCGAGCGGTTGGCGGCTCGTGACGACCGTCAGCCGCGTCGAACCCGGTCCGGCGCTCGCCGGACCGACGGTGTCGCCACCGTGGTTCGCGATGAGATCCTCGATCGACATGAGTTCGGCCTCCGCCGCGGTGCATCACGGCCGGGCGATATCCGCCCGTCATCACGGTGTCGGCAACCCACTCGGCGGTCCTGAGGGTCAATCCCCGCCGAGCCTCTAGATTCCCGCGGATGTCGCTCTTCGCCACGCCCGTTCGACCCCGCCTCCAGATCCATCGGCCCGGAGGTGCACGCGTCGAGGTGCCGCTGACCTCGGGCGACACCACCGTCGACGGTCTCGTCGTTCACGTCGACCTCGGCGCCGACGGGGAGCGGGGATCCGATCGCGTCAGGTGGTCGGTCTCCAATCCCGGCGCCGCCGACGTCGCGCTCGACGCCGTCCGCCTCGTCGTCGATGCCGGGCCGGCCGGCTCGTATCCCCGCATGTTCTGCAACGGCTACCAGTCGTGGTCGGAGACGAGCACGCGCTTCCTCGGCATCGACGAGGACCCGTCGCGCCATCCGCGAACCTTCCGCTTCTTCCGAACGATCCACCACGCCGATGCCGGCCGCGCGCCGGCCCGCGAGCTTCGCAGCGAAATGGTCACCGCGATCGCGTCGGGCACACCCACAACGACCCGCGTGGTCGGCTTCGTCGGTGGCAGCACGCACGAGGGAACGATGCGAGCCTCGCTCGCCGACGATCGCGTGGAGCTCGTCTGCGAGGCGTGGCTCGGTGGTGCCGTGCTCCGCGCCGGCACGACGCGGGCGCTGCACGATGTCGTGGCACTGAGCGACGACGACGATGTGCTCGTGCTCCTCGATCGCTGGGCTCACCTCGTGCGCGATCACGAACGTGCCCGCGTCGACGCCCCGTACCAAGTCGGCTGGTGCTCCTGGTATCACTACTTCCACGACATCTCCGAGACGGCGCTGCGCTCCAATCTCGCCCGGAGCGACGACTGGCCGTTCGCGGTGTTCCAACTCGACGACGGATTCCAGCCGGCGATCGGCGACTGGCTCGACACCAACGACAAGTTCGCGAGTGATCTGCCGACGATCGCCGACGCGATCCGTACCGCCGGCCGCACGCCGGGCTTGTGGATCGCCCCGTTCCTCGCGGCCCCCGACTCCGAGATCGCCCGAACTCGCCCGGAGTTGTTCGCTCGTGAAGTCGAGCGCGACGAACCGCTGACCGCGATGGTGCACGACGTGTGGGGCGGCGCGATGTGGGGCCTCGACACGACCGATCCGGCCGCGCTCGCACACCTCGAATCGGTGGCCGCGACGCTCCGGGAGATGGGGTACCCGTACCTCAAGCTCGACTTCACGTTCTCGCCGACGTTCGACGGCCGCTACTCCGACCCGACGCGCACGCCCGCCGAGCGTGTCCGGGCCGGCTACGAGGCGATCCGGCGCGGTGCCGGCGACGACGCGTTCATCCTCGCGTGCGGCTGCCCACTCGGTTCGGTCGTCGGTGTGGTCGATGCCATGCGGATCGGGCCCGACGTGTCGCCTTCGTGGGAGGTCGCCGCGCACGACGTGGCCTGGCCGGGCTACGAGCGGGTCGCGCCGTCCACCCGGGCCGCTTGGAACAGCACGCTCCTGCGCGCGTTCCTGCACCGTCGACTGTGGTTGAACGACCCCGACTGTCTGATGTTGCGCCACGCGGAGACCGCGATGACCACCGACCAGATCGAGGCATGGTCGGCCGCCGTCGCGTTGTCGGGTGGACTCGCGTTGGTGAGCGACGACCTGGCGTTGCTCGACCACGACGACCACGCTCGCCTCGATGATGTGATCACGATCGGGAAGGCCGCCGATGCTGCCGCGCAGCACGGGCTTCCGCCCCGCTGCGAGGATCAACTGCAACCCGGCGGCCCGCGCGTCCTGAGTGCCGCGGGCCGACGCCTCACCGCCGACCCGGCCGACCCGCACCCGGTGATCGAGAAGTTCTGACCGATCCCTCAGGTGGCCCGAGGCTCGGGGAACCGCGTGAACTCGTCGTGGAGTGCGCACATCCGGTCGAAGTCGGGGTCGAGTTTCGCTTCGCGGAGATCGGCACCGCGCAGGTCGGCGCCGTCGAACTTCGTGCCGCGGGCGTTGCAGGCCCGCAGGTCGGAGTTGCGCAGGTCGGCATTGTTGAACATCGCGCCCGACAGGTCGGCGCCCAACAGGTCGGCGGCGGCCAGCTGCGCGCTCCGCAGATCGGCGCGGCGAAGATCGGCGTGGCGCAAGGTCGCGCCTTCCAGGTTGGCGGCGAACAGCCGTGCGCTCGAGAGATCGGAGCCTTCGAGGTGAGCACGCACCAGTTCCGACCGCGCCAGGTGGGCATGTGAGAGGTCGCGGTACGACAGGTTCCAGTGCGTGAGGTTCTCGTGGTCCATGCGCAGTTCCACGGCCCGATGGTGGTAGTGGCTGTGTGTCGCGCGGTCGTTGCGTCGGACCGCGGCGACGAAGCGCGTCGGCCACGAGCCACCGCGGCGCCGCAACCGGAGCGCACGATCCGCGAGCACGAACGCGGCGGTGCGGCGACCGATCTGGTCGCGGATCTGGTCGGCGAACTTGCGCTTAGCGGGCACTGCCCCTCGGCGGGTCGAAGATGCGCTGGACGAACGCCGGCCCGAGCATCCCGACGACCACCGCGCCGCCCGGCCCGACCTGATCGAACCCGTAGAGCGCGACCGCGACGACCGAGCCTCCGGCGACCCGCAACAACTCGGCGATCACGAACGGGCTGCGCCGCCAGTCGTCGGGGATGTCGCCGCGCCGAGACCGCACGACCTCGGCGAGCTCGAACAGCTCGCGAATTCCGGCGCCGAGTGCGCCGAGCACGACGGCGAGGGTCAGGCTCATCTCGTCGTCCTCTCCCCAAGGAGTGCCCGTATCGGGGCCGGACCCTACCGCGAGCCGATCCCTCTAGGGTGCGGGTGTGACGTCTGGCTTCGAACATCTGTTGGCACCCGGCGCGATCGGCCGACTGGCATTGCGCAACCGGATCCTCATGTGCCCGATGGGCGACGACCTCGGCAACGACGACGGATCGGTGAGCGACCGCCAGATCGCCTACTTCGAGGCCCGGGCGGCCGGAGGCGCCGCCTTGCTGCTCGTCGGCTCGGTCGGCGTGTCGTATCCCGCCGGAACGTTCTCCGCGAGCCAGACCGCGGCATCGCACGACGGGCATCGGCCCGGGCTCCGGCGGCTCGCCGACCACGTCCACGCCCACGGGGCAGCCATCGCCGCACAACTCGTGCACGCCGGGCCGAACGCGCTCGCCGACATCGCCGACGGTCGTGCGATGCTCGTGCCGTCGATCCCCAAGGGACCGCACCCCGATCGACTCACGATGATGGTGACACCCGCCGAGTTGGCGCGCATGACCGAACCGTTCACGCGGCCCGGTTCCAAGGTCCACTACTGCGTCGCGACCGACGACGACCTCGCGCGCGTGATCGGCGAGTTCGCGGATGCGGCCGCACGGTGCATCGACGAAGGGTTCGACGCCATCGAACTCCACGGCGGTCATGGATATCTGCTCGACGCGTTCCGCAGCGGCGCGTCGAACCGCCGCGACGACGCGTGGGGCGGTGGCCTCGAAGGTCGGGCGCGGCTGCTCCTCGAGACCGTGCGCGCCGTGCGCACTCGGGTCGGGTCCGAGGTGCCGGTGTGGTGCCGGATCAATGCTGTCGAACACTTCCGAGACGGTGGCGCAACGCTTACGGAGACGCTCGCACTCGCGCCGATGCTCGTCGACGCGGGGTGCGACGCGCTCCACATCAGCGCGTATGCGTCGACCGATGCCGGGCTCGGGGTGACCGAAGCGCACACGCCGAGCGAACCAGGTCATCTCGTGGCGCTCGCTGCCGCGGTCAAGCAGGTGGTCGACGTGCCCGTCATCACGTTCGGTCGGCTCGAGCCCGAGGCCGCCGAGCAGGTCCTCGCCGACGAGCAAGCCGACTTCGTCGCGATGGGCCGGAAGCTCCTCGCCGATCCCGAGCTCCCCAACAAGCTCGCCGCGGGCCGCCGCGACGACATCCGCCCGTGCCTGTACCAGTACCGCTGCATCGGCAACATCTTCGTGCGCGACTCCGTCGCGTGTGTCGCCAACGCCGCGACCGCGCGCGAGGCCGAACTCACGGTCGGGCCGACCGCGTCGCCGCGCCGGATCCTCGTCGCCGGTGGTGGGCCCGCCGGTCTCGAAACCGCGCGCCTGCTCGCCGAGAACGGTCACACCGTGGAGCTGTGGGATTCGGCACCCGTGCTCGGCGGTCGACTCGCGCTCGGCGCGCGCGCCGACGAGGTGCTCGACGCGTTCTTGGGTTGGCTCGTCCGCCAGGTCGAGCGGGCCGGCGTCGGGCTCCGCCTCGCGGCACCCGTCACGATCGATGCGGCGCGCGGCTTCGATGCGGTCGTGGTCGCGACCGGAGCGCGGTGGGGCCGTCCCGTCGGGCTCGCGGGCGCCGAACTGCCCCACGTGCGCACGCTCGACGAACTCGGGCCCTGGCTCGGAGGCCGCGAAGACCTCGACGGCCGGGTCGCGTTCCTCGGCGGCGGCAAGATCGCCCTGACGCTCGCGCTCCACGCCCGAGCGCGGGGGAACCCGGTGACGGTCGTCGAGCCGACCGGTGTCTTCGCCCCCGAGTTGGGGCTCCCGGGGCGATTCCGTCTCGTCCACGATGTCGAGACCGCCGGCGCGACGCTCATGACCGCGCATTGGACCGCGATCACCGACGGCGCCATCGCGGTCATGGTCGGCGACGCCGCCACCTCCGTGCCCGCCGACACGGTGATCGTCGCGCACGGTCCGGTCGCCGACGCTCCGCTCGCGGTCGCGTTGCGCGCCGCCGGAGTCGAGGTGCACGTGGTCGGCGACTGCCGCGAGGTCAACCGCATCGAGGGCGCGATGCTCGATGCCGCGCGGCTCGCGGTCGCGCTCGCCGATTGACCCCACCGATCACTGCAACCAACGGGAGACACGATGAAACTCACCACCGGCACCACCGCGGTCGTGACCGGCGCCGGGAGCGGCATCGGTCTCGCGCTGGCCGAGCGATTCGGACGCGCGGGCATGAACGTCGTCCTCGCCGACGTCGCCGAGGACGCGCTCGCCGCTGCCGTCGCCAAGGTCGGGGCCGACGGTGGAGCGACCCTGGCCGTCGTCACCGACGTCAGTCGCGAGGAGTCGGTCCAGGCGCTCGCCGCGGCGACGCTCGAACGCTTCGGTTCGGTTCAGGTCGTCTGCAACAACGCGGGCGTCGTGTCGCGCGCCGACCCGTGGCTCGGCCCGGTCACCGCGTGGGAGTGGGTGATGGGCGTCAACTTCTGGGGGGTCGTGCACGGCCTCCGCGCGGTCCTGCCGCATCTCGTCGCCGGCGGGGGTGGCCACCTCGTCAACACGGCATCGATCGCGGGTCTGATGCCGGGCTTCGGCGCGTCGTACGCCGCGAGCAAGCATGCGGTCGTCGCCGTGTCGGAGGACCTCCATCTCGATCTGCGGCAGGCGGCCGTGCCGGTCGGGGTCAGCGTGTTGTGCCCGGGCTGGGTGCGCACCGGCATCATGGATGCCGAACGGAACTGGCCGTCGACGCTGGGTGAAGCGCCGCCGCGGAACGACGCGGTCCAGATCGTGACGCGCCACGTGGAGCGCGCGATCGCCGAGGCGACGACGCCGGCGGTCGTTGCCGACCTCGTTGCCGACGCGGTCGAAGCCGACCGATTCTGGGTGCTCCCCCACGACGACTTCACGTCGCTCGCGGTCGAGCGGTGGGAACGCATCGCGCAGCGACTCGATCCGGAGCCGGCGGCCGCGGTGCCCGGTCTGCCGAGCCGCGACGAACTCATGGCCGAACTGTTGGCGTCGTTCGCCCCGAACGCCGGCCCACCGAACGACGACCCCCCGGGCGACGAACCACCCGGCGCCTGAGCCCGGCGTACCGCGCCCTGCTCCGTTGGCACGCCCCGATGCGGGATGGGAGCATGGCGCCATGCCGACTCCTCGCGTTCGTGCGTCACGGTTCGTGGTCGCGCTCGGCGCGGTCACCGCTGCGCTGCTCGGCGCCTCCGTGCTCCCCGCCGCCCCGGCACCGTCGCGGCCCACGACCGCGGCTCCGTCGAGCCCGAGCGGACCAACCCTCCGCGGAACCCGCGGGCCATCGGCGCCGCTCCACGCCGCGGGTCGCTGGACCGTCGACCGCTACGGGCGGGTGGTCGTGCTCCACGGAGTCAACCGCGTCGCCAAGGCAGCTCCCTACGCCCCCGAGGCCTTCGGATTCGGACCCGACGACCTCGCGTTCCTCGCGGACCATGGATTGAACGTCGTGCGGCTCGGGGTCGACTTCCGCGGGCTGATGCCCACGCCCGGTGTCGTCGACCACGCGTACCTCGACGCACTCGAACGCACGGTCGACGCCGCGGCCGCCGAGCGCATCTTCGTGCTCCTCGACTTCCACCAAGACGGCTTCGGTCCGCTCGTGCACGGCAACGGCTTCCCCGAGTGGATGACGATCACCGACGGCCTCGACAACCCGCCCGTGCCGTTTCCGCTCTATTACATCGGCAATCCCGCGCTGCAGCGCGCGTTCGAGAACTTCTGGACCAATCGCCTCGGGCCCGACGGGGTCGGCATCCAGGATTCGTTCCTACGTGGCTTCGACGCGGTCGTGCGCCGGTTCGGCGGCGACCGTTGGGTCGCGGGCTACGAACTGATGAACGAGCCGTGGCCCGGCGCCGATTGGGCGTCGTGCGCCGACGCGACCGGCTGTCCCGAACTCGAGGCAGAACGGCTCGTGCCGTTCGCGCAGCGCGCCGAACGGATCGTCCGACGCCACTCGCCAGGCCAACTCCTCGCCGTCGAACCCTTCGTGCTCTTCAACTTCGGGCAGGGCCCCACGACGATGCCTGGGCTCGCGCCCGGCCGGGCGATGCTCGCGACCCACTCCTACGCGCTCTCCGTCGCCGGCGAGGAGGCCGTGGTGCGCCTCACGAACGAAGCGGCCGACGCGCAGTCGGTCCCCGCGATCATCACCGAGTTCGGCGCGTCGACGAGCGTCGCCCTCGCCGACCGCCTCGCCGACCAGTTCGACGCCGGGCGTCTGTCGTGGATCTTCTGGGAGTACGCGGAGTCGCTCATCGGCGACGAGCACGAGCCCGCCGGGCTCGACAATCTCGCGAACCCGGCTGCATTCGCCGCGCTCGCGCGGCCCTTCCCGAGCGCGATCGCCGGGACTCCGATCGGGTGGGCGTTCGACGACGAACACACGGTGTTCGAGCTCGTCTACGACCGCGTCCTGCCGCGCGGCTCGCTCGCAGATCCTGCACTCGCCACGGTGATCTCGGTGCCGCGACTGCACTACCCGAACGGGTATCGCGTCGTCGCCATCGGCGCCCGCGTGGTGTCGGCACCGTGCAGCGAGGAACTCGTGGTTCGGCCGCGGCGCGGCGCTCGTTACATCGCGGTCCGAGTCGAGCCTGCGACCGACACCGCCACGTGCGAGCCGGTCGGAGCGTGACGCTCAGCTCTTGATCCGCGCGTTCGTCGGGTCGTAGAGCGGCCGCAGCGAAACCGACGCCGGATATCGGCGCCCGGCGATGTCGACCTCCCACCTCGAGGCGTCGAACCCGTCGTGCGTCATCGGCCCACCCCCCTCGATCATCGCCAGCCCGACGGCGCCGCCGAGCGTGTGCCCGTACGAGGCCGCCCGCACGTAGCCCACCGCCACACCGTCGCGATGCACGACCTCGGCGTGGAACAGTTGCGGTTCGGGATCGTGCACGAAGACCTGCGCCAGCCGGCGCGCCGGCGGCCCGGCGGCACGCGCCGCGAGGACCGCGTCGCGACCGATGAACCCGCCGGGCTTGTCGAGCGCGACCGCGAACCCGAGGCCCGCCTCGAACGGCGAGTCGGTGTTGTCGATGTCGTGGCCGTAGTCGCGGTAGCCCTTCTCCATCCGCAGGCTCGCGAGCGCCTTCAGCCCGGCGTGTCGCAAGCCGAACGCGGGGCCCGCGGCGACGAGCCGGTCGTACACGTGGACGGCCTGCTCGGTCGGCACGTAGAGCTCGTAGCCGAGTTCGCCGAGGTAGGTGATCCGGATGCACAAGACGCGCGCGAAGCCGAGATCGATCTCGCGCGCGGCGCGGTAGGGAAAGGCCTCGTTGGCGAGGTCGATCGACGTCAGGCTCTGCAGCAGCTCGCGTGATCGCGGTCCCTGCAGGTTGATCTGCGCGTACGCCGACGTGACGTCGGCGACGTGCGCGTGGGCGTCGCCGAACGCGCGCCGCATCCGAGTGTGCACGTGGCGGTGGGCCGTGTCGGAGGCAACGACCCAGAAACGGTCGGCGTCGAGCTTGGTGACGGTGAGGTCGGCTTCGATCGTTCCGCCCTCGTTGAGCCACTGGGTGTAGGTGATGGTCCCCGCTTCACCGTCGACGTGGTTGGCGGAGAGGCGATCGAGCAGTCGCGCCGCGTCGCGTCCTTCGACGAGGAACTTCGCCATGAACGACATGTCCATCACGATGACGGTGTCGCGCGCCGCGCGGTGCTCCTCCGCCCAGAACGGGAACCAATGCCGGCGCCCCCACGAGAGCTCGGTCACCAGGGGCGACTCACCCTCCGGGGCGTACCAATCGGCGCCCTCCCAACCGCTCACGTCCTTGAAGTGCGCGCGTTCGGCCTCGAGCCGATGGTGCAGCGCCGAGCGCTTCGCTCCACGTGCCGTCTGCATCGAACGACCCGGGTAGTGGCACTGATACACCATCCCGAGGGACTCCACCGTGCGCGTGCGGCGGTACTCGGGGTTGGCTTGGTAGGTGTGCAGGCGATCGATGTCGAAGCCGGTGATGTCGACGTCGGGTCGACCGGTCGTGATCCAGTGGGCCAACACCCGCCCGAGCCCGCCGCCGGTCAGGATGCCGATGGAGTTCAGGCCGGCGGCCACGAAGTAGTTGCGCAGTTCGGGCGCCTCGCCGACGATCGGTTGGAGGTCGGGCGTGAAGCTCTCGGGCCCACAGAAGAACTTCTTGATGCCGACCTCGAGCGACATCGGCACGCGCGACATCGCCCGTTCGACATAGGGCCCCATGCGGTCCCAGTCGGGCGGGATCTCGCCGAACGAGAAGTCGCCCGGCACGCCCTCGACCTTCCATGGCGCGCACACGGGCTCGAACAGGCCGACCATGAGCCCGCCGACCTCCTCGCGGAAGTACCCGTACGACGACGGGTCTTCGAGCACCGGCCAGTCGCGCGAGATCTCGGGGATCTGCTCGGTGATCAGGTAGTAGTGCTCCGCCGCCTGCAAGGGCACGGTGACGCCCGCCGCGGCGGCGAGTTCGCGGGCCCACATGCCGCCGCAGTTCACGACATACTCGGCCTCGATGTCGCCATGCGCCGTGCGCACGCCGGTGACCGCGCCCCGCTCACGCAGCACGCCCGTCGCCGAGATCCCTTCGACGATGCGCACGCCGAGCTGGCGGGCGCCCTTGGCGAGCGACATGGTGACATCGACCGGATTCACGCGCCCGTCGTCGCGCACGTAGAAGCCGGCGAGGAGATCGTCGGTCCGCGCGAGTGGGAACAGTTGCTGCACCTCGGCCGGTGAGATCTCCTCGACGTCGACGCCGCAGTAGCGGTTGAAGGCCGAGACCCGCCGGTACTCCTCGAGGCGACCTTCGTCGGCCGCGACCTCGATGAACCCGACCGGTGCGAATCCGGTCGCGAGACCGGTCTCGGCCTCGAGGCGCGCGTAGAGGTCGCGCGTGTACTTCCGCATCTCCGTCGAGGTCTCCGACGTGGAGCCGAACGTGACCATGAGCCCGGCCGCGTGCCAGGTGGTGCCCGACGTGAGGCGGTCGCGTTCGAGCAGCACGACGTCGGTCCAGCCGAGGTGCGCGAGGTGGTAGGCGACCGAGCAGCCGATCACCCCACCGCCGATGATCACGACGCGAGCGCGGTGCGGCAGATCGGGCACGGCCATCGTCGCAGAATACGCACTGCCCGAATCGACCACCCCTCAGCTGCCTTCACATGATCGGTGGCGGCGGTGGTGGCAAGACGGGCAGCGGCACTCGAGTTCGTCGGTCGTCGTGCGACGGGTGGTCTCGTAGGCGGGTTGGTGGTCGTATTGGACGAGGTCGGTGCTGCCGCAATCGACGCAGCGTCCGCGGTGGGCCTCGTGCACGACTCGGCGCTGCCTCGCTGTCGGGTGGCGGCGTCGGGTCGACGCGTTGACCGGCCGGCGTTCGGCGTCGTGGATGAGCGCGCGGATGAAGGCGTGGTCGAGCAACCCGGCGATCGCGTGATCGTTGATGGGGGTCCCGTCGTCGAGGGTCGATCCGTCGCCGCGAACGTGCACGACGACTTCGTAGTTCAGTCGCGCCGGATCGGTGATCGCGGCGTGGAGTGCATCGGCGCGTTGTTGCGCGACGCTCGGCCATTGGCCGGCGTCTCGCGCTTCGGCGGCGGCACGGCCTTGGTTCCGCATGAGCGTCGTGTCGATAGCGGCGAGCAGGGTGCCTGCCATCAGCGGTGGGAGTGCAATGGTGAAGGTGGTCATCCCGTCGGGTTCGAGGCGGTGGCGTACGGCTCGAGCTTGGTGTTGGCGGCGAGCGGTGTCTTCGGGTGGGGTCGCACGGTCGAGCCACGCTGCGAGCGCCGCACTCAGACGTGCGGCGGGGACACGCTCAGCGATATCGAGCAGGGCGGCTTCGTTGTCGGCGGTGGCGACGCGGGTGAGGGCGCGGATCTTGCTGTAAGAGAGCGTGTGGTCGGCGAAGCGCGCGGCGATGAGCGGGAGGGTGCGGAGGAGTCGACCGATACGCAGCCATTCGCGGGCCGTGCTGGTGTCGATGTCGAGGTGGTCGGCGATCCAGTGTGCACAGGTGACGGCGCCGTCGGCTGCCCACTCACCGGAGTCGTCGAGCGCGACGACCGCGGCGATGAGGGCGTGCTGCGCGCCTGCGAGTTGGTGACCCAGGTCGCGGACGGCGGTTCGGTGGCTCCGGGCAACGACGGTGCGGGTCATCCTGGTCTCCTGGACGCGAGCAACGCGAGGTCGAGGCAGGACTGCCGTTTGCCGCCGGCGTGTCGAGCGGCCCCGCTCCCGGCGCGTCCGCGGACGCGTGGGCGGGGGAAGAAACTCGAGCGGTCAGCTCCCGTTCCGTCGTTCGAACGTGGGTGGTGACGCGCTCGCGCGTCACTGTAACGAGACGCTCGGACAACCACAGTGAGTGAGCCTGCGACGCGCGCGCGTGGCGCGGACGCGTCCGCGGACGCGTCCGGCGACGGTAGGGGGCGCGACGCTCGACCGGGAGTTGCAGTGGGCGGTACTGGACTCGAACCAGCGACCTCGTCGGTGTGAACGACGCGCTCTAGCCAACTGAGCTAACCGCCCTCGGGCGCGGTGAGGATAGCTTGCCGGGTCGTCGGCGCCGGGAACGATCATCGCCGCGGCGAGGCTCGAGGGGGACGCGCGTGGAGAAGTTGATGTACCTGTGCTGGCTCCCCGAAGGCACGCGTCCCGAGCGCGCCGGAGCGGTCATGCTCGACGAGATCGGCGACTCCTTGCTCGACCTCGAACCGATCGGGCTCACCATCGACGTCGACGACGAGGCTGCGCAGTTCCCGCCACCCGCACCGCCGCCGGCCGACGAACCGACGGTGCGCGCGGTCGTGTCGTTGTGGCTCGGCTGCTACGACCGGCGTGCGCCGTTCGAGGCCGTGCTCGCCGAGGGGTGCGAACGGATCGCCGGCTACCAGGTCGTCGAATCCCTGTACCGCGACTACGGTGGCAACGAGTGGTCCGAACCTCGCGACTGGGCCGACGGTGTCCGCTCCCCCGGTCCGCTCACCGTCACGATGTTCGAGCAACACCCCGACTTCGAGTACGACGCCTGGCTCCGCTTCTGGCACGAACGTCAGTCGCCGATGAGCGAGGCGATCCAGCCGCGGACCCGCTACGTCCGCAACGCGGTGTTCCGCGCGATCACCGACGACGCCCCGCCCTACAAGGCGATCGTCGAGGAGGCATGGCCGTCGGTCGAGAGCGTCACCGACCCGATGCAGTTCTTCTGTGGCGACGGTGACCCAGAACGGCTGAAGGCCAACATCACGACGATGCTCGAGACGACCATGGCGTTCATCCCCTACGACACGATGCGCAACCTGACGATGAGCGAGTGGATCCTGCGCACGCCGTGACCCGCGAGCGTCACGTGGCGACGAAGCCGCCGCCGAGGTAGTCGAGCGCCAGCGCTGCATACATCGCCACGCCGTTGCGCAGCGCCGGTTCGTGGATCGTCATGCGGTTGGAGTGGCAGCCGTGCGCGTGCGCGGGCGACTCGCCCTGCGGGCACACACCGAGGTAGGCGAACGCGCCCGGCTTCTCGTTGAGGAGGTAGGCGAAGTCTTCCGCACCCATCACCGGCGCGGGCATTTCGTAGGCGTGATGTTCACCCAGCGCGCGTGCCGCGACCTCACGCACGAAGTCGGCGGACCGCGGATCGTTCACGACGACGGGGTAGCCGGCCTCCTGCACGAACGTTGCCTCCATCTCGTGGGCAGCCGCGATGTTGTGCACGATGCGCTCGATACCGCGCAGAGCCTTGGTGCGGCTGCCCTCGGATACCGAACGCAACGTGCCCTCCAGGTACACCGTCTCGGGAATGACGTTGTTCGTCGTCCCTCCCCGGATCTTCGTGATCGAGATCACCACGGGATCGAACGTGCTGATGCGGCGGGTCGTGAACACCTGCAACGCGGTGACGATCTCGGCGGCGACGGGCATCGGATCGTTCGCGAGGTACGGGCTCGATGCGTGACCGCCCATCCCCTTCACCGTGATGCGCAGCACGTTGGCGGCGGCCATGATCGGGCCCGCCTTCGTCGCGATCACGCCGCTCAGCACGTTCGGGGTGACGTGCAGTGCGAACACTGCATCGACGCCCGCGAGCACGCCCTCCTCGATCATGTGTCGCGCGCCGTGGTAGCCCTCCTCCCCCGGCTGGAACATGAAGCGCACACGACCGGCGAACGAGTCGCGGCGCTCGGACAGCACCCGCGCCGCGCCGGCGAGCATCGCGGTATGGGCGTCGTGGCCACAGGCGTGCATCGTGCCGTCGATCTCGCTCGCGAAGTCGACGCCGGAGTCCTCGGGCATCGGGAGCGCGTCCATGTCGCCGCGGAGCAAGACCGTCGGGCCGTCGCCCGCACCGCCGCGCAGATCGGCGACCACGGAGGTCAGCTCGCTTCCCGTGGTGACCTCGAGGGGGAGATGGGCGAGCGCGTCGAGCACGGCACGCTGCGTACGCGGGAGCTGCAGGCCCTGCTCGGGGTGACGGTGGATCTGCCGACGCAACTCGACGACCGCGGGCAGGATCCCGTCGACGGCGTCGAGCAGCTCGGCAGATGCGTAGGTCGGCGTCATGCGGCGGAACCTAGCGCCGCGGTGCCCGGTAACGTGCGGGGGCGATGTCGATCACGATGCTGCCGGACCCCGTCTGCCTCCGCCCCGCCACCGACGAACGGCTTCGCGCCGACGGCCGACCGGTGCCCGCGTTCCGCGAGGAGCTCCGACGTATCCCGTCGGTGCGCAATGCCGTGTCGGTCGCGTCGTGTTGGGCCCAGACGATCGGCATCGCCGTGGGTGCCGTCTGGATCGACCACCCGGTCGCGTGGGTCGCGGCGTTCCTGCTGATGGGGCGCGCGCACGCCCAACTCGCCGCACTCATGCACGAGGCCGCGCACCGCATGCTGTTCGCCGACCGGCGCGTCAACGACTTCGTCGGGCGTTGGATCGTCGGCTTCCCGAGCTTCACGCCGATCGACTCGTACCGCCGCGGTCACATGGCGCATCACCGCGAGGAGTTCGGCCCGAACGAGCCCGACATCGCGCTGTACCGCGGGTACCCGATCACCCGAGCCAGCTTCCGCCGCAAGCTCGTGCGCGACGCGACCGGTCGAACCGGTTGGAAGCTGTTCCTCGGCCTCTTCCGTGCGGTACGCGCGGACGATCCGACGGTGCGGTTCCAGGCGCGCGCGATCGTCGCGACCCAACTCGTGATGATCGCCGCGGGGTTCGTGCTCGGGCACCCGTGGCTGTGGCTGCTGCTGTGGTTCGGGCCCTACCTCACGGTGTGGCGCGTCATCAACCGGCTGCGCTCGATCGCCGAGCACGGCGGCATGCAGCGATCCGAGGACCGGCGCAACACGACCCATTCCGTGCGACAGTCGTGGGCACCGCGGTTCGCGCTCGTGCCGTACTGGATCGGCTGGCACCTCGCCCACCACGTCGACTCCGGCGTGCCGATGCGTCACCTTCCCCGCTACCACCGCGCGCTGGTCGCATCGGGGTACGTGTCGGACGGGCTCGAGTACCCGAGCTACCGCGCGTTGTGGCGCCGCCTCGCGTCGCGCCCCGCATCCGCCGGCTGAGTCGGAACGCTCAGGCGCCGGCGATCGGCGGGCGACGCCCGGCGAAGCCGAGTGTCGATTCGGCCGCCGCGACGATCGCCATCAGCGCGAGGTCGGCGCAGCGCGGTGCGACGAACTGAATGCCGATCGGCAACTCGGCACCCTCGTCGTCGCACACGAACCCTGCCGTCGTCACCGCCGCGGGCGACCGCGTCAGATTGAACGGCAGCGTGTAATCGGCCGCCCAGCTCGGCCCGTACGGGCTCGGCTCCCGATGCCGCGGCGGGATCGTCGCCATACCCGGCGTCACGAGCACGTCGGCGCGCTCGAACAGGCGCGCCAGATCGAGACCGGCTCGGTGCGCGCCCTCTTCGCTGTCGAGGAGCACATCGATGTCGGTCACCTTCTCGCCGAGGTCTGCCGAATAGAGCGCAGCCGGGAGGAAGCGGGCGCCGAAGGTCTCCCGCCCGCCGCCCGCGATTGCGGTGCGCCACGAGCCGCGCGCGGCTCGCAATCCCCACGCGACCACCGGGCGTTGGTCGAACACCCGCTCGACGACCTCGATCACGGCACCTTGTGCCTCGAGGGTGCGCAGCGCGGCCTCGCACACCGCCAGCACGTCGGGGTCGGGCCGCGCGTAGCCGAGTGTCGGCGACCAGGCGATCCGTACGCCGGCGAGCGAACCCGCGGCTGCCGCTTCGACGAACGACCCGGGGAGATCGAAGCTCAACAGGTCGCGGTTCGATACTCCCTTCACGACATCGAGCGCGATGGCGATCTCGCCGAACGTCCGCGCCATCGGGCCACGCGCCGAGAACGCGCCCCACGCGCCGTAGCCGTCGTCGCCGACGGGGACGACGCCGTGCGTCGTCTTGAACCCCGACAGACCGCACACCTCGCTCGGGATGCGGATCGAGCCGCCGCCGTCGGATCCCGTGCACAGCGGCACGATCCCGGCCGCGACCGCCGCCGCGCTGCCACCCGAACTCCCGCCGGCCGTGCGGTGCAGTGCCCACGGGTTGCGGGTCGGTCCGTGGAGCAGATTGTCGGTCTCGGCATGGAAGCCATAGGCCGGGGTGTTCGTCTTGCCGACGACGATCGCGCCGGCCGCGACGAGGCGCGCCACCTCGATGCTGTCTTCGGTTGCGGGAGGGTCGTCGGCGTGCGCCGGATCGCCGTGACTGGTGAGGTAGCCGGCGGCGGCCTCGAGGTCCTTCACCCCGATCGGGACGCCGGCGAGTGGTCCGGCCGGCTCCCCGGCAGCGAGACGCCCGTCGAGCGCCGCCGCGGCCGCGAGCGACCGCTCGGGGTCGACGGCGCAGAAGGCATTGAGCCCCACGTCGACGGTCGCGATCCGGTCGAGCGCTCCCTGCACCGATTCGACGACGGACATCGAGCCCGATCGGACGGCCTCGACGGTGGCGGCGATGTCCCTGCTCACGTGGTTCCTCCCGGTGCGGCTCGAGCGTTCGACGGGCCGAATTGTGACAGGTTCGCCGCCCCGCCCGGGACCCCTCGCTGCGTCTTCTAGAATGGTCGGGCGTCCTCCTCTGCGAATCGGGCCTTTCGCCCTCCTGTTCGGGGCGGCGAGCGATGGCAGGGGCCGAGGGCCCGCGTGGTTGTGTCGAGGCAGGTGAGCGGTGGCCAGGAAAGGTCGAGCGCGACGGTTCCGTGAAGCGCGCCAACTCAAACAGCGCGACGACGGGCTGTTCCAGGAGTCGGAGAACCGGTCCCTGGCCGATGCCGAGGAGTCCGCGGGCACCGACGACGACGAGTTCGACGACGACTTCGACGACGTCGACGACGACGAGTACGACCCGCTGGATCACTGACCCTGTTAGGCAGGCCCGATCAGGCAGGCCCGATCAGGCAGGCCCGATCAGGCAGGCATCGCCAGGCCGCCGTCGATCACGAGCGTCTGACCGGTGCAGTAGCGGGCTTCGTCGCTCGCGAAGAACACGCAGGCGCCGGCGAGATCTTCGGGTTCCAGGGTCGATTTCATCGCGGTGCCTGCGGTCATCTCCTGGATGAAGAAGTCGGGCACGATCTTCTTGGTCGCCTCGGTCATGGTGATGCCCGGGGCGATGCAGTTGACCGTGATGCCCCAGCGGCCGAGTTGGGCGGCCATGAACTTGGTGAGGCCGACGACGCCCCACTTCGTGATCGAGTAGCTGAAGTTGCCGAGGCCGGTGAACTCGTCGCCGAACGCGGGGAACGAATACGCGTAGGCGGCGCCGCTGCTCTGGTTCACGATGCGCCCGTACCCCTGCTTCGCCATCGGGAACGCGGCGGCCTTGCCCATGAGCCAGGCGCCGTGCTGGTTCACCGCGGTGACCCGCTGGAGGTACTCGTAGCTCGGGTCGAAGTTGTCGATGTCGTAGTAGAGCGCGGCATTGTTCACGAGGATGTGCACGGTGCCGAAACGCTCCACGGTCGCGTCGACGCACGCCTGTGCCGAGGCCTCGTCGCTGATGTCGGTCCGCTGGAAGATCACGTCACCGTGACCGCTGAGCCGCTCCATCGCGGCGGTCGCGCGCGCCTCGTCGATCTCGGCGACGACGACCTTGGCGCCCTCGGCGAGGAACCGTTCTGCGTACGCGAGGCCGATGCCCTGCCCCGCGCCCGTGATGATCGCGACCTTGTCCTGCAGTCGACCCATGATCGGTCCCCTCCCCGCGGGCGTCTTGGCGTGGCCGCGCGGCGCGTTGTTACCCTGACACCACTGTCAGGTTTCGCGCAACCTCCGAGGGAGAATCGAACATGGGCATGCTCGACGGGAAGGTCGCGGTCGTCACCGGTTCCGGAAACGGGGTCGGTCGCGGCGAGGCGGTGATGCTCGCCGACCACGGGGCCAAGGTCGTCGTGAACGACCTCGGCGGGTCGGTAGCCGGTGGCGACGCCGGCGACCAGCGCGCGGCTGACGCGGTCGTCGAGGTGATCAAGAGTCGCGGCGGCGAGGCGGTCGCGAACTACGACTCGGTCGCCGACTTCGACGGGGCCGCGAACATCGTCACGACCGCGCTCGACGCGTTCGGGCGCCTCGACAACCTCGTGAACAACGCGGGGGTGCTGCGCGACAAGATGATGTTCTCGATGAGCCCCGAAGACTTCGATGCCGTCGTCAAGGTCCACATGTACGGCACCTTCAACACGATGCGGCACGCCTCGGAGCACTGGCGGAACGAGAGCAAGGAGGGCCGCCAGCCCCGCGCTTCGATCATCAACACCGTCAGCAGTGCAGGGCTCCAGGGTCAGGCGAGCCAGATCAACTACGGAGCGGCCAAGGCCGGCATCGCCGCGATGACCGTCATCGCGAGCCTCGAACTCGCCCGCTACGGCGTGCGCGCGAACTGCGTCGGTCCCGGCGGGTTCACGCGCATGGTCGCGATGGCCATGAAGGACATCGAGGTGAAGAACCCCGAGGACTACACGGAGTTCGACGCGATGAACCCGGGGAACTCCGCGCCGGCGGTCGTGTACCTGGCATCCGACGAGAGCCTGCACGTGACCGGTCAGGTGCTGCGCCTCGTCGGCAACAACCTTGCCGTGTATCAGCCGTGGGAAATGGGCGAGCAGTTCCTCGCGACCGACAAGGCGGGGAACGCCGCGCAGTGGAACCCCATCGACATCGGACGCATCCTCAACCGCTACCACTTCCGTTCGCAGAACCCGGGCATCGATGCACAACGCCGGGCCTGAGGCGCGGGTCGCGATCGTCGGAGCCGCGTTGTCCGACATCGGACGCGTCGACGACAAGTCGGCATGGGAGCTGCACTTCCAGGCTGCGGCGCGCGCGGTCGCCGATGCCGGATTGACCCGCGCCGACATCGACGGAATCGGTGGCGGAGCGATCGGCAACCTCGCGCCGATCGAGCTCGCGGAGTACCTCGGCATCAAACCGACGTGGGTCGACGGCACCGTCACGGGCGGATCGATGTGGATCTTCCAGCTCCAACATGCCGTCGAGGCGATCAGAGCCGGTCATGCCGAGACGATCCTGCTCGTGTACGGCTCGACCGCGCGCGCCGACCTGAAGGCGGGGCGTCGGGGCACGTCGAATCTGAGCTTCGGCGCGCGCGGTCCGGTGCAGTTCGACGCGCCGTTCGGCCACACCCTCATCAGCAAATACGCGATGGCAGCGACGCGGCACATGCACGAGTTCGGGACCACGATCGACCAACTCGCCGAGATCGCCGTGAGCACACGCTTCAACGCGAGCCACAACCCCGAGGCGTATTACCGCGATCCGATCACCCGCGACGACGTGCACGACAGCCGCATGATGGCGACCCCGCTCACGAAGCTGCATTGCTGTATCCGCAGCGACGGCGGCGGCGCGGTCGTCGTCACGAGCGCGGCGCGGGCGCGTGACTGCGCGAAGGCGCCGATCTGGGTGCTCGGAACCGGTCAGGCGACGAGTCACACCACCATGACCGACTGGGACGACTTCACCGAATCACCCGCGGTTCATTCGGGGCGTCGCGCCTTCGCGGAAGCCGGGATCACCCCGGCCGACATCGACCTGTGCGAGATCTACGACGCGTTCACGCCGATGGTGTTGTTGTCGCTCGAGGCGCTCGGGTTCTGCGCCAAGGGCGAAGGCGGCCCGTTCGTCGAAGACGGTCGCCTCCGTCTCGGCGGCGCACTGCCCACGAACACCGACGGTGGCGGCCTCTCGCACTGCCATCCGGGGATGCGCGGCATGTTCCTCATGGTCGAGGCAGTCCGCCAGCTTCGCGGCGAGGCGATCGGTCGGCAGGTTGCCGACGCGCGCCTCGCGTGCGTCAACGGGACGGGCGGTTGGTGGAGTTCGGCGGCGACGGCGATTCTCGGCGTCGACTGAGCACTGCTCCCCACCGCTGCGCCGGGCGCTCGATCACGAGGTACGACGCGCCCGCGATCGCGAGCGAGACCGCGAGCGCGAGCACACCGTCGCGCCAGCCTTCCCACCACTGCAGCGGTCGACCGAACCGCGCGAGTGCCTCGACCGGAATCGGATAGCCGCGCCACGGATCGGTCCGGCCCTGCACCCACTCCCACCACCGCAACACGGTGGAGTGCCAGAGGTAGAAGCCATAGCTCACGGCCCCGACCGCGACCACAGCCCTGAACTCGAGCGCGCGCAGTAGGTACGAGCGCTTCGACGGCCCGAACACCGCAGGTGCGACGACGGCGACGGCGACCACAGCCTGGAGGTACCCCTGCCACACGTGTTCCGCGCCCGCGCCGCGCAGGAGCGAGAGTTGACCGGGGGCATCGGCCGCCAGCCCACGGGCGAGCAGCACGTACACCAGCGCCGCGAAGCCCCACCACAGACCCGGCCGACGAAACGCACGGCGTAAGCGCTCGGCGAACGCGGGGCGACGCGTCGACTCACAGACCAGAACGGCGAGCAGCATCCCGGCGCCGAGCGTCGTGAGCGGCCGCAGCGCGACGTGCACGAATCGGTTGGCCTCGGCGCCGTTCCAGCACCAGAACTCCCCGGCCAGCCCCGCGGCAACGAGCAGCACCGCTCCGACGAGCTCGCCGAGCACGCGTCCCGACGCCGAGCAGCGGCGCATCGCCCACGCCCACCCCGGCAGGAACAGATAGAAGGTGACCTCGATCGTGAGGGTCCACGAGATGTGAATCGGCTCGAAGAACCAACCGTGGGTGAGCGTCGCCCACTGCACGAACCGCACGGGCGTGTCGGGGCCGCGGAAGCCGTCGAAGACGTCGAGGTAGTCGAGTCCGCCGGTGGCCATCGCGACGACGAGGAACACGAGCCACGCCGGATAGATCCGCAGGGCGCGTCGAGTCCAGAACGACCGAGTTCGCGGCGGCTTCGATCCGCCGAGATGCGCCGCGACGAACGGTCGATAGAGCAAGAACCCCGACAGCACGAAGAAGATCTCGACCCCGACGTCGAGATGGCGCGCGTAGAGGACGAAGTTCTGCGTCGTGTCGCGCACCTGCGGCGAGACCTGGGTGAGGTGGAACACGAACACCGACAACGCCGCGACCGCGCGCAACCCGTCGAGTCCCGCGGTGCGCGGACCAGGCGATGCCTCGTCGCTCATCGCCGCCGGCCAGCGAGACGGCGCGCGGGGCGCTCGACCACGGCGTAGGAGGCCGTTGCGATCACCAAGGTCAGCAGCAGCGCGAAGAAGCCGTCGCGCCACCCTCGGCCGGGACCACCGAACTCGCCGAGGCGGGCGAGCCGCGACGGGTCGGCGGCGAGCTCGGCGGGGGTGAACGACCAGCGCCACCATCGCAACACGGTCGTGTGCCAGAGGTAGAT
>SXGT01221468.1_pt1 | contig 22170 bp, 16 predicted proteins | sample 3176221 | NCBI WGS metagenome assembly SXGT01 (sample SAMN11356862, study PRJNA531348) | freshwater metagenome | isolation source: freshwater sample F1-120 | place: China: Fuxian Lake, Yuxi | collected 2017-12-25
AGAACCCGTCGTTCGAGGTGAACTCGGCGCTGCTCTCGCGGATGCGCGTCGTCAAGCTCGGACGGCTCGAGCCCGCGGCGATCGTCACGCTGCTCGAGCGTGCGCTCGTGTCGCCGGTCGGCCTGGCGGGGCAGTGCGTCGCGGACGCCGCCGCACTATTGCGTATCGCCGACTACGCCGACGGCGACGCCCGGCGCGCCCTGAACCTGCTGGAGGCGGCCGCGGCGGATGCGACCGACGGTGAGAGCATCGACGTCGCGCGCGTCGACCGAGTGCGGGGCGAGGCGCGTGTCCAGCACGACCGCGCCGGAGATCAGCACTACGACGTCGTCAGCGCGCTCATCAAGAGCCTACGCGGCAGCGACCCCGACGCGGCGCTCTATTGGACGGCGCGGCTGCTGGAGGGCGGCGACGATCCCAAGTTCCTGTTCCGGCGGCTCATCATCTTCGCGGCCGAGGACGTGTCGAACGCCGATCCGCGCGCCCTGCCACTCACGGTCGCGGCGGCGGAGGGCTTCGAGCGCGTCGGGATGCCCGAGGGTCAGCTCCTCCTGGCGCACGCCGTGACGTTCCTGGCCACGTGCCCCAAGTCCAACCGGAGCTACGTCGGGCTCAAGGCCGCGCTCGCCGCGGTGCGCGCGCACGGGTCGCTCGAGGTGCCGGTGCACCTGCGGAACGCGCCGACCGGGCTCATGGCCAACCTGGGGTACGGCCAAGGCTATCAGTACCCGCACAACTACGGCGGCTACGTGGACGCGCAGTACCTTCCCGACGCGCTCGCTGGCGCCCGCTTCTATGACCCGACGCCCAACGGCTACGAGGCCCGCATCGCCGAGTGGCTGGCGCAGGTGCGCAAGAAGTGAGCGCGGCCGGCCTGGACCTCGCGGAGCTCGAGCGGGTACGGGCCGCCATGGAGACCGACGCACGGCGCCGCGTGGACCCGATCCACGCCGTCCCCGAGGGCTCGCCCCTCGACCGAGAGCTGGCCGCGTTCGTGTGCGCAGGGTTGGCGTTCGGGAACGTGCAGGCCATCCAACGCAGCGTACGTGCCACCGTGGACGCGCTCGCGGCGGGAGCGGCGCTTCCGTTCGCCGTCCATCGCTGGGTCCGCGGTCCGGACATCGAGCACGTCGCCGGACGCATCCGCGAGCTCCAGGCGCGCCACGGCTCGCTCGGTCGGGCCTATCTCGAGGGCTACGCGCCAGGCGATCCGCGCGGCTCCACCTCGCGGTGGATTCGAGCGCTCGCGCAGGGCGTCCCCGCGACGCGCGGCACCACGGCGCTGCTCACCGACCCCGCCCGAGGCAGCGCCTGCAAGCGCCTGTGCCTGTTTCTGAGGTGGATGGTGCGCCGCGACTTCCCGGATCTCGGCCTATGGCCGGAGATTGCGCCGAGCGACCTGCGGGCCCCGCTCGATGTCCACGTCATCGCCTTCGCGCGACGTGCCGGTCTGACGCGCCGCGGCACGGCGGACTGGCGCATGGCCGAGGAGGTCACCGCCGCCTTTGCGCGACACTGGCCCGAGGACCCGCTCCGCTACGACTTCGCCATCAGCCACTGGGGCATGGTGCACGGCTGGCGCAAAGACCTGTCGTGAGTAAGGCAAAAGCGCGTTATGCTCCGACGGCTGGAGGTTCCCTGTGCGCACCGCTCTCACGCTGTTCTTGACCCTCCTCGTGGGCCCAACGGTTCTCGCGGCACCGCCCGCCGTCCCGCGCGTCGCGATCGTCGTGACGCCAAAAAGCGCGCGCGATCAGGCGCACGTCGCCGAGCTCGAGAAGCTGCTCGTCGCCTCATTGGAGCGCACGGGGCACCGGCGGGTCTACTTCGTCGAGCCGTTCGACGCCGAGTGCCCCGTGGACACGGCGGCCAAGCTCGAGGCTGCGCGCAAGCTGAGCATCGCCGATCCGGAGCGGCGCCGCACCAAGGAGACAGAGACGGCGTACTTTGACGCGCTACTCCGCGCGAAGGCCTGCCTGGCCGAGATCCCCGGCCGGGATCTCGCAGAGATGCACGTGGGCATGGCCCTCGGTGCGTTTGTCTCCAAGAACGCCGCGGTGACTGACGCCATGCTTCTTGCGGCGATCGGCCTCAACCCGGAGCTGAGCGAGCGTGAGGTGCCTGGCGAGCTCGTCCCGGCCTTCCGCCTCGTCGCGGCCACGGTGCAGCGCGCGCCGATGACACGCCTCTCGCTGCGCACCACGCCGCCGGGAGCCACCGTGCTGCTGGGCGACCGGGTCGTCGGCACCACGCCGCTCGAGCTCAAGGACGTGCCGGCCGTTCCGACCGTCGTGCGGCTGCGCCGCGACGGCTTCTACTCTGCGGGCTCGCTAATGACCCCGAGCGCGGGCAACGCGCGCGCAATATCCACAGTAAACACGACGCTCAAGCCGCTCCCCGGCCGCGCCCGCTTCGAGACGTGGATGGCCACGCTGCTCTCGGCCAAGGCCTCGGACGCGGAGCGCACGGAGGCCTCGGATCGACTCGCGAGTATCTTTGGCGCCGACCACATCGTGCTGCTGTCGGCGACCAAGGTGACCGCCAAGGGTCGCTCGGAGTACGTATTGAGCGGCACTGTGGCCCGCTCGGGGGTCGCCCCGCGGGCGATCACGACGACGCTGCCGTTGGACGCCACGCTCCTCGACAATGCCAAGGCGCTCGTGCGCGATTGGCTGCCTCCACCCGCAGCGCCCCCCGCGGAGAAGAAGTCGGACGCGACGCGTGGCCCTCAGCCCGCGCCACCGCCCGAGATTGCCCCTACGCCATCACCTTGAGATCGAAGGTCACGCGCGCCGGATCGCCGACGCCGAGCCCGAGAGCCTCGGCGCGCTTGAGGAACAGCCCGGTCGGGTGACGCGTCGCGAGCGGCGGCTTGCCGTGCTTCTTGCGTAGCTCCTCGATGACCTTCCAGCCCCACGCGTCGATCGCGACCGGGTCCGTGGCTGCATAGATGCGGTTGTGGAGGACCTTGTGCTTGGAGTCCATGGGGCCGCCGTCGTAGAGCACCTTGAGCCCATCGCAGACGACCACGCGGACCTTGTCCTTGATCTTGGGGTGGTCGTAGATGTCGGCGACTTGTGGGTTGCAGTCGTGCGTGTGGAAGTCGTGCGGGTTGTTGATGTTGCCGTGCGTCATGCTCTTCATGCCGACGGTGATGCCCGCGAGGTTGTGGTCCTTGATGACCGGCGCCGAGATGATCGCCGTGCACAGCTTGAGCGCGTTGGCGTAGTGGCTCGTGCCCGACGCGTGCTTGGCGGCCTGCGTCTCGTAGCCCTGAAAGCCCTGATCGGTCAGCTTGTCCTTGCCTCCCAGATGCCGCACGAGAGGCCCCTTCGCCGGATCCTCGTTGAGGGCAAAGCCAGACTTGGCCTGCTCCATCTTGGACGGGTACTGCTCGTAGAGGATGATGCGCCCGTTGGGCACGCCGACGGCCTGCAGTCCCTTGACGATGGCCCGGACCATCGCGGGGCTCGTGGAGATCCCCGGCGCGGCGAGGCAGTTGAGCTTGATGCCCACCGTGTCGTTCGGGCTGACGAGCTCTCGCCAGGCCTGCGCGAGCGTGGACTTGCCGGTGAGCCGGAGGATGGCCTCATGGGTCATCTTCTCGACGAGCGCGCCGTCTTCGCGACTCATGGACTGCATCGCGTTGGGATGCTCGACCGCGACGACGCGCCCTCGGCCGGTCTTCCGGAGATCCGCGGCCCACGCCCCTGGGGAGTCGTAGACGCCGAGACCCAGGCCAAAGGCGGCCGCGGCACCGGTCGCCACGGCCGACTTCTTCAGGAAGTCACGGCGGTCGCCTGAGACGGGGTCCGTGTCCAGCGTCGCATCGGGCGGTGAAAACTCGGTGCTCATCAGGTCGCTCCTTTCCAGGCGGGCCAAGGCGAGTCGTGGGGACGACCCCCGCAGCCCCGAGTCAATACACCGTTGGGGCTCGGCCGCCAAGACCGTCACGACACGTGACACGAGAGGGCCTCAACCGCTCGCGAACGCGCGGCGTTCCTGGTAGCGTTCATCCGATGAGGCTCTTCGTCGGTATCGCGCTCCTGGTCCTGCACGTCGGCGCGTGTACCGAGGCCACCGGCACGGGTCGCGCGGACGGTTGCGCCGGCACCGTCCTGGGCGACGTGTGCGCCGAGTCGCCCGTGGGCCCGTCGATCCTCGGCAAGCTGTGCAAGACGCACGTCGACTGCCTCAACCTCGCGGCATGCATCGGCGGGACGTGCCAGCAGCAGTGCACGCAGCCGTGGCAGTGCCCCAAGGGGCTGACGTGCGACCATTTTCGCTGCCTGGATCCCACGGCGGATGCGGGAGTCGCGGAGGACGCGCCGGCTTCACCGGAGGTCTTCAACGACACGCACGACGCGACCGATGGCGGCCCGTCCGACCTCGCTGCGCCGACCGATCCGGGTCCCTCGGACGTGCCGCAGGCCAAGGCGTGCCAGTCGGCGGTCGACTGCGCGGGCCTCGGCGCCTGCGTCGACGGCCATTGCAAGAAGGAGTGCACCACGGATCCGGACTGCGGTGATCCGACGACATGGGACTGCAAGCAGTTCACCTGCTTCAAGGTCACGCCCGCCGACGTCGGCCCCACGGACCCGGGTGCGCCGCCGAAGGACGACGGCCCGCCGCCCAAGGACGACGGCCCCGAGCTTCCGCTCAACTGCACCGCCAAGAAGGCCGGCTATGCGGCGACGTGCTACTGCAAGCAGGACTGCCTGAGTGGCCTGTGCCTGGGTGACATTGCCGCCGGTAAAGGCTTCTGCACCGAGGAGTGCACGACGTCGAACGACTGCCCGAACAAGGGCTGGTGCTACGCCGACGCCTCGTCCGGGGTCAAGGTCTGCGTGAAGAACGACGCCGGCGCGCCGTGCGCCCAGGGCTGCCTGTCGAACCTCACGCTGGAGAGCGCGCTCAAGACGTGCGTCTGCACGGTCCCCTGCGACTCGGCCGCTCAGTGCCCCATCGGAATGGCGTGCGCGCCCATCGGAGGCAACCCGGGCAAGTACTGCATGCCCATCGGCGACATCTGCGATCCCAGCGCATCGCTGAACCCGTGCTTCGGCACCTGTTGGCCGGACGTTCCGCCAAGCACCGCCTGGATCTGCACCTCCGACTGCACGAAGCTCACCGACTGCCCCGAAGGGATGATCTGCTATCAGGACATCATCCAGGGTCAGACGTTCAACCACTGCCTCACGAAGCCCTGACCCGCGACCCATGCGGGCCGTCCGGGCCGCACCAGCGCACGCAACTCCGCAAAGCGGGCCACTGCGGGTGGGCAGCGTCCTTGTCGCGGCAACGGGGAGCGCACCTAAAGCTTGCTTTTTCAACGCCCTGCGCTAGCTTTCCGTCATGCCGCGCATCGTCGTCATCACCTGCGCCTTGTGGTCGTTGACCGTCGGAACGGTCGACGCGGCGCCGCCGATGATCCCGGACGCGGACCTGAGCCCGTCCCGGTACGATGCGCGCTTCAAGGGGATCCCGCTCGGGCAGTCGGTTGACGCCTTCCGCGCTTACGTGACCAAGACCTTCACCGAGCAATGCGAGGCACGCCTCGAGCGAGTGCAGGAGCCGCACGCCCGCGACGTCGCCCGAGCCGAGACGGTGGCGCGCATCAAGTCCACGGTGGAGACCGTCGTCGAGTTCGACGGCCAACGAACGGGCTACAACGTCAGCATCATCGGCGGGGACTTCGCGCACGGTACGGGCGAGACGATGATCGTCGTCACGTCGGAAGACGGGAAGTCTCAGGACTACAACTTCTTCGTCAAGGGTCAGCTCTGGAAGGTCGTCACGACCCAGGCGCGGCGCGGCACGTTCCCGGAGCTGCTCATCCATCTGACGGAGGTCTACGGAGCCCCCAACGAGATCGAGTATCGCGTGCCCAATCGCAAGCAGGATCCGGTCCGCGCGCGCTGGTCGGCCAAGGACCTCTGGGTCGAGGCTCGAGCGCGTCCCGACTTCAACGCGTTGACGGTCACCTTCGCGCACCGGCCGATCGCGGATCGCATCGTGGAGCTTCGCGGGACCAACAAGCCGCCCGCGGACACGTCGAAGCAGGGTCTGGATCAGGAGATCCTGGACCTCATGGACAGCAAGTAGCTACAAGCCGTTCGGAAACCACGCGATCCACAGCGGCGTTCCGAAGGGAGCACCTGGAGCACAATGCTCGCCCTCGCCGGGACACTCGCGGACCAGGTACAGCTCGTGCGCTTCGGGGTCCCACTTGACGCCTTCGACCCGCCGGGTCGGGAGACGGCGCCAGCGCAGGACGCGACCCGAGGTTGGATCGATGATCGCCACTCCGCCCTCGAAGAAGCCGGGCACGATGGCGAGGCCCTCCGGCGTGAGGTCGAGGGCTGCCGCGTAGTCCGTGTAGAGGCGCCCGTCGGGCCAGCGAAAGGGCGGAGTCAGCCGTTGGAGCGTGCCCTGTGCCGAAAACGTCAGGAGCAGGATCGCCTTGGTCGAGCGCGGCGTCTCGCGTGCGCCCGGGTCGACCACCGCGACGAGCAAGGCGACTCCGCCATCCGAGGTCGTCGCCATCCCCTCGAACTCGAAGTAGGTCGGCCCAGTGGTCACCTTGTTCGCTTCGAGCTGGAGACGGGCGATGGTGTCGGCCTCGACGAGCGGTACGTCGCGGTCGCCTTCCCGGAGGACCACGCGCTGCGCGTCGGTCGTGTAGGAAAACCGCAGGACCCCTGCGGCCGTCGCGGCGAGCGCCTCGACCTCGCCAAAGGCGCCCGCGCTGCCCTCGCCGCCGAGGTAATGGCCCGCGCGCGGATCGGAGAACGTGATGAGCGGCGGTGGCGCGCCCGGCCCCTCCCAAGCGTCGACCTCGTCGACGGTCGCGACCACGCGCTGGCCGTCACGTGTGACCAGCTCGAGGCCCGAGGCGTTCGAGACGCGCTCGAGCACGACGACGCGCACGGCGGCGGCGTCGCCCGGATCTCGCGGCGCCAGAACGGCATCACCGGGTGGCGGACGCAGAGCCCACAGCGCCAGCGCCACGCCGACGATCGCGGCGACCAGCCCGAGCGCGACGATGCGATTCATGGGCGGGAGCCCGCGCGATCGTTGGAGTCGACCCGAATGACGCCGGCTTCTCCGTTGGGCGTGACGCCACCCGGGATGCCGTAAAGCGTCGACTCGAAGCGGTAGGCCTCGACCCAGGGAAGACCGGTGAGCAGGCGCATGGGGAGCTCCTCGAGCCAGAGCGGGACGATGGGCACAATGGCGCTCCGGCGTTCGCGCCGAAGTGTCGCACGCTCGGCGAACGTGCGCTCGAGCGGGGTCTCCGTCACGAAGCGCAGGCCGATCGACTGCTGGAAGGTCCCCCGGTCGGCCTCCGGCAGTCGGTTGACGGCCCATTCGAAGCTCGCGGCCAGGCGGCCATTCACGGCGTCACTCATCGCGCTGCGGAGGGTCAACACGTGCAAGTAGACCGAGCGACTCATGGGCAACCGATAGCGCAGCGCGGCCTCGACCTCGATCGGGGTGAGCTCGCGGCGACCTTCGTCGACGCCCTGAAGGCGAATCGGGTAGTCCCACAGGCGTCCCGGGCCGAGCTCAGTGACCGCGAGTTGAACGAAGGTGGCGCAGGAGCGGACGGTCGAGTCGACGAAGCCGAGGGCGTCGATCTCCTCGGTCGCCCACTCCTGATCGCGGTTGGTCGTGAAGACCATCGGACACGGCGGGGCGAGCGCGGCGATGACCTCGCGCTTGCCGTCCGCCTCGACTGCGAAGCGCGACTGGGTCAGCGCGCTGGCCGACCAGGCCCCCGCGAGCGGCATCCAGGCAAACGCCGCGGCCGGCAGCACGACGACCGCGCGATGCCAGCGCTCGGTGGCGGCCCAGCCAAGGCGCGCTCCCTCGAGCGCCAGCCCATACAGGAGCGGGATCAGCGGAGCCAGGAGCCGCGCCGAAAGATCGGCCCGCGTGAAGCTCGCGAGCACGGGCCCGGCGAGCAGCGCGCACAGTCCCAGGAGCGTCGCGCGTGCGAGGAGCCGGCGGTCCGCGTGGCCACCGAAGGCATGCGCGACGAGGAACGCCAGGGCGGTTCCGCCCCAGGCACCGACCCAGGTGGGATGCGAGAACACGACGCTCTCGTAGTGATTGACGAGCTGGAGGGGCGGCGCGAGCGCGTACGCGAGGACCGAGCCCACGAGGAGCGGCCATCGGAGGCGTGGCGTCGCGAGCGCCTGTCCGAGCAGGAGCGTCGCGCCCGCGCCAAGCACATAAAACACTTGCGAGCCGAGGTGGGCGCCGAGCCACGCGATTCGCGACGGGTCGAAGCCGGGGTCGGTGACGTTGAACGCGTGCGTCGTCGGTGGCGTGCGCAGCAGGATCGGCAGGACCGCGAGGAGCAACAGCCCGCCGTAGGCCAGGGGCACAGCCCAGATGCGGGGCGAGCGCGGCCATTGGTCCCAAGCCCACGCGATGAGGTAGGCGAGCATCAGGATCGCGGTGGTCTCCTTGGTCAGCAACGCGAGCAACGCCCACGGCACGACGCGCCAGGGACGGGAGAGCCCGTGGGTGCGGAGCCCGGACATCGCGAAGAGCACCGGAATGGCGCCGACCAGGTCGAACTCGGGGATGGTCCAGGCCGAGAAGAGGAGCGTCGGCGAGAGCATCGCCGCTGCGGCGGCCAGAAGTGCGGAGATCGGGTGGACGCCGTGAGCCCGGAGCGCTCGACGTGCCGCCCAGCCGAACGGCGCGAGCGCCAGACCGTGAGCCCATTGATGGCGCGCCATGCCCTCGGCGTCGCGACCGAAGAGCAGGCCGCCGAGCTTGACCGCGGTCGTCGAGAGCGGTCGATAGGCATGGGTGTACATCGGCTCTGGATTGTAGATCGGCTGGAGCAATGACCAGGGATCCCACGCGACGCCATCGACGATGGCGAAGACGTAGTGGACGATCGAGTCCTGCGCGGACGTGACGCCTGCGAGCGCGAGGAGCGTGCCCAGGGCAGTCAGCGCCAGGTCTGGCCCGTGCCGTCGCAGCGTTGCCAGGAGGCTCATGCCGAGGTCACGGCGGGTGAACGAGTCCGCAGTCGCCGTCGCGCACCGAGCCCGACGCGAACGATGACGGCGAGGGCCACGACCGCGTCGAGCAGCCAGACGGCGACGGCGGCCGGGGACGGCAGGGTCGGCCACACCGCCGCCATGGGCCCTTTGACGGAGAGCCCCGCGACGACCCGGTACTTGAGGAAGCCCGCGAAGCCCGGCGTTCCGACGCGGCGGACCAGGATGCGATCGCCCTCGTCGACGAGGGCCGCGTCATCGAGCGGCTCGAGCCCCTGGATGGCGCGCTCGAAGGTCGTCTCGTCGGCCACTTTGCCGAGGAACGCGCTCCGGTACTCCCCGAGGTGGTAACCGCCGAGCGCTCCGCCCCATCCGAGGCAGCACGCGAGCGCCCAAGGGACGAGGCCCGCGACGGCGAGGCGATACCCGAGGAGGCCAACCGCGGCGCCGGTCATCACGCCCAGCGCGACGGCCATCAGCAGCGGGACGTGCAGCCGCGGCGTGGCGGTCGCCAGCAGCAGTCCCAAGGCGACGCCAAGCGCCGGGGCGAACAAGAGGAGCACGAGCGACGGCACGTGACGCACGCGCGCAGCGTAGCCTACGCGGGCGCTGGCGTCTCATGGCCCGGGGGCGTTCCCGAACGGGACGGGAAGCCGCCGTTACTTGCAGAGGCCGACTGTGGCGACCTTGACGCCGGCGGCCGACGCGTCGCAGTCGCTGCTGTAGGTCTTGCCGTCGCATCCGCAGGCCTGCTGGAACGTCTTGGCGCACTGCGACGGCTTGGGGAGGCAGACGCCGAGCCCGGCACACCCGAGCGTTGGCTCACACCACTGTGTCTCGGCGCATCCGGCGTTACCTTTGCACGTGCACGCGCCTGTGTGCAGGAGCGCGATGCCGGCGGATTGGCGGGCGCAGTCGTTGGCGTAGGTCAGGCCGTCGCAGCCGCACACGGGCGCAAAGGCGGCGTCGCAGGCGGCGATCGCAGACACGCAGGTGCCCGAACCCGCGCAGTCGCCCGCCGCCGTCTCGCAGTGCTGGCCCTTGGGGCACGGGGCATCGGCCGAACATTTGACGACGCACGCGCTGTCGGGCGCGAGTGACACGCCTGCCTGGCGCGCGACACAGGCGTTGGTGTACGTCGCGCCGTCGCAGCCGCACACGGGCTCGGTCACGGCAAGGCAGGCCTTGGGTCGCTCGGCACAGGTGCCCGCGCCATCGCAGCTCCCCAAGGGCCGCGCGCAGTACAGCGCCGCGCTCTGACATTGCGCGTCGGTCGTGCACGCGGAGGCCTCGCAGACGTCGGGACAGCCGTCGCCCGTCGTGTCCTTGCCGAGCTTGCCGGTCGGACAGGCGGCGAGCGCCTTGCACGCGCAGGCACCGTCGTGAGCCTTGCCGACCTTGGCGGCGAGGCGCAGGCAGTCGTTGCCATAGGTCTTCAGGTCGCAGCCGCAGACCGGCTGCTTGACGGCAGCGCACGTCGTGGGGGTGGCGACGCACACGCCAGCCCCGGAGCACGCCCCAGCGACGGGATCACAGTGTCCCGACGCGCACGGGGTGCCCGCGTCGCACGCGACGACGCACGGCCCGGAGCTCAAGACGGAGATGCCGTTCTGCTGCGCCAGACACGCCGACGCATGGACTTGGCCATCGCAGCCGCAGACCTCGGCGCTCTTGGCGGTGCCATTGGCGACGCTGGCACAGTCGGTCGGGGCTGGAACGCAGCTCCCTTCACCACAGGCAGGGCCGAGGGACTGACAGACGCTCCCCTTGGGGCAGCTGGCCGCCGGGCCGCACTGGAGCGGGACACAGGCGTCCGAGCAGCCATCGAGGTCGGTGTCCTTGGCGGTGGCGCCCGCGGGGCAGCTCACCGGGACGCAGGCCACACAACTCTCGCGGCAGCCGTCGTGGTCCAGATCCGCGTTGCCGTGGCCCTCGGCGCAGGTCGGCGGAGTACACTGGCACCCATCGAAACAGCCGTCGCCGGTGGTATCGACCGGAACGCCGCCTCCGGGACACGCGTAGGGCGGGCAGCACTGATCGGCGCAGCCGTCGCCTGTCAGGTCCGTCGGGGACTGTCCCACGGGACAAGCGGCCATGACGCAGCATCCGCTGGCGCGTACCGACACGCCTGCGGCGCGCGCAGCGCACTCGCTCGGCCAGGCCTTGCCGTCGCAGCCACAGACGACGCCGTCAGCGTCACAGATGCCGCTGGGGGGCTGGCAGGTCCCGGACGGCTGCTCGTCGAGCGTGATGCACGCGGCCTCGCCCTCGCAATCGCAGGCGATCTGGCAGGGACACGCGTCGGCACAGCCATCCGCGTCGATGTCGATGGGCGTCCCGGTCTTGCACACCTTCGGCAGGCAGCACACGCCGTCGTGTGACGTCACGGTCCCCGCGCGATGCGCCTCACAGGCGCCGGGGTAGGTGACGCCGTCACAGCCGCAGATCGGTGTCGCGGCGTCGCAGGATGCGGGGCGGGGCTTGCAGGCCCCCTGCCCTTCGCACGTGGCACGGTCACACCATTCGGTGCCCAGGCAATCAGCCGAGGTCAGGCACTTCGAGGGCGTGGCGCACACGGGATCGGGCGCTCCGGCGCACAGACCGGACTTGCACGCACCGCCGACGAGGCAGGGCTGCGTGCAGGGTCCGCCGTCGGCCGTCGGCGTCGAGCGACACACCTTGCGGTCGCAGTAGTCCTGGGTGCACGGGTTCTTGTCGTCGCACTCGACGTCCGAGGCGCAGCCGAGGCACACGCTTCGAGCGCGATCGCAGCTCTTCGAGGCGCAGTCGGCGTCGGCAAGGCACTCGACGCAGAAGCTCTTGTCGGGATCGCAGACGCCGTCGCCGCAGTGAGCGTCGGCAAAGCAGGCGACACATTGGAAGGCCGTTGGATGACACCGCCCGGTCGCGCCGCGGCCGGAGCAGTCGGCGTCAATGACGCACCCGACACAGCGCGCGAGCCCGGGATGATAGACCCCGGTGGTACACGTGGGGGTCGCGTCGCAGGTGTCACCCGGGCACGCGTCCGAGGTGGCGTCGGTCGCGTCCAACGGGCTCGGGCTCGCGTCGAACGCGGGCGCGGGCGTCTCCTGGCAGCCCACGAGGAGCACCGCGCTCAAAAGTGACAGCCAGCTGGTCATGCGCACGCTCACGGGGTCCCACCGCCTCCCGCGTCCTTTCCGGATGCGCGGCCGCTTCGTCCATCTTTCGCGCCACCGCTCCCCGAACAGGTCGCCGCCTGGCAGGTGCGCCCCGGTCCGCACTCGGCGTCGACGACGCACCCGCGACAGACGTTCGAGGCGCAAAGCGCCGTGGGGCAGTCCCCGTCCTCGAGGCAGCCGACGCAGTAGCGCTGCTCGGTGCAACGTCCGCCGCCACAGTGCGCATCGGTGAGGCAGGGAAAGCACAGCCCTGCCTCGCCGCTCTGCGCGCCGCAGTGCTGGCCGGTGGGGCAGTCGGCGTCGACGGCACACGCGCGAATGGGTGGCGCCGTGAGTTGCCGGCAGCGGCCGCCCTGGCAGACGTGGCCGTCTCCACAGACCCGGGACGGATCGCAGCGCGCTCCTTCGAGCGGCGCGGGCGCGAGGCACGAGGTCGCGGCTCCGGGCGCGAGAAGCAGGAGCCAGTGGCAGAGACGGGACCGTGAGGGCAACGAGACCAACTAGAACGTCGTTTTGAGCCGGACCCCTCCGGGAGTCAACTCGACGGACAGCGGCGGGCGATACGTCTCCGTCGTCATGCGCCGGTCGAGGGCGAACCACAGCGCGCTGCCCAGTAGGCCCGCCGCGCCAATGCCCAGGAGCGCGCCGCCGATCTTCTCGTCGCGCAGCGCTTGATCGTTGAGGCGCCGTCGCTCGTCGGCCCACTCGGCCACAGCGGCCTGATCCCGCGCGCCGTAGGCCGTCGCGGCAAAGCCGATGCCGGCACCAAACGCCACGAGCCCGGTGCCAAAGACGCTCCAGGCGCCTGCGTTCTTGTACCAGGGCACGAGCTCGTAGCGCTCGACGAGCAGTGACTCGAGGTAGCGGTCCATGGCCCACTTTCGCGCGTCCTCGCTCTCATGAGGCCGCGCGAACAGTCTCTCTTCGAAGTACGCCGATGGTCCCTTGGCCGCGACCGCGGTCGCCGGGCGCGAGTCGAGCGAGGCGAGCGACAGCGCGCCGCGAGCGCTCGGCGCGATGAGATACTCTCGTCCGTCCATGACGAGCGAGAAGCCCTCGCCGTTCGGTATGCCGAGCCAGAACTGCTGTCGCGCCGGCTTGTGGAAGTCCGCCCAGCGCACGAGCTCACGGTTGACCAGGAAGCCCTTGCCTGCGGCGCCGGCAGGGACGCGCACACGGGCAGGAAATCGCCCCTCGTCGAGCGCCACGAGGCGGAGGTTGGGCTGATCCAGCGGCGGACGAATGTACGGTTTGACGCGGTATTGGGCGTTCTTGACCTCGGCGTTGGCCGACTGGACGAAGGCCGCGAGCTCGACGAAGTCGACCGCGCCGTCGTCGTCGAGATCGGCTGGACCGAGCAGCCCGGAGCGCACCTCGTGGCTGAAGATGCCCGAGAGGTACTTGCCCCACTCGTGGACCTCGCCGACGGTCGAGGACGAGAGCACGACACCGACCTTGGGATAGGCCTCGAGCTTGAGCGTCGTACCGGTGACCTTGCGCTTGTCGCTGCCCCGGCTGTTCACCAACAAGGCCGCGTTGCAAGCGTCGACGATGAGCACGGCGTGGTGCGGCGTCTCGCCTTCGGTCGGGCCCAGCACATAGAAGAACAGGTCACGGGTCGTGAAGCGACTGCCCGCGAGATGGACGTAGCCGCGTCCCTCGGCGTCATAGTTCCCGTGGCCGCTATAGACGAAGTACAAGAGAGGCTGATGGCCCTGACGGCGCGCGGCCGCCATCGACTCGCGCAGGCTGGCGAGGCCCTTGAGCACGTTCTCGCGGGTCGGGCGCCCGGCGATCTTGGCCTTGGGGAACGTTTGGCGGGTCTCTTCGTCGAGATCCGCCAACAGCACCGTGCGCTGGCCCGCGGCGTCGAAGAGCTCGGCGTACTTCACCGCGTCGTCATCGGCGTAGCGCAGAGGCGAGAGCGCGGCGTCGTCGCTCTGGTTGTAGCCGATGACGAGCGCAAAGCGCGCCCAGCCCGCGTGCGCTGCGGCCGCTCCGGCGAGAACGATCCCCACGAGCGCAGCCGTGCCAAGCCAGAAGAGGCCTCGCACCAGCGGCGAATCCGCCTTCCCTGGGGCTGAGGTGAGTTCAGCGCTGCGCATCGGGTCCCTCCCTGCTCGGCGTTCCGGCCGAGCTCATGTGACCGGGACGTACGGTGGTCGAGGCGACGTGAACGACGTCGGTCCTCGCCATCCCGAGCACACTCCGAAGCCAGTCTTCCAGTCCAACGAGCATTGGCCGAGTCCGCAGCGCCTCAGCGACGCGATCCACGGTCAGCGGCGTGCTGGTAAAGAGCGCGACGACCGCCAGCGGACCCGGGCGATGGCGCCCCGAGAGCCGGAGCTCGAAGCCGTCGGCCGGTCCACCGAGGGGGACGTGGCGGCCCAGCGTGACGGGTGCGCTCTCGCGCTGGGCGTCCACGGGATCGGGCAGATACCAGAGCGGCTCGACCGCCTCGCCGAGCAGGCCGACGACGAAGACGAAGCGCAGAGTCGCGTCGGTCACCGTCGTGTAGACCCGCAAATAATCGTCCAGGTGCGCGCCGGTCTCGGCGGCGACGACCTCGTACTCGCGACCGTCCTCGGTCACCCCGGAGAGCCCAATCGCGGCGCGCGCATCCACGGCCCCCGAGCCACGCACGCCGACGTAGTCCGCCTCGGCGAGGGTCGTGGTCGGCGGCTCGGGCAAGCTCACGACGAAGACGAGGGCAGCCGCCGCGGCGAGCGCGCCGCTCAGGGCGGGCAGACGCCACGGGGCGCTCTCGGTCGCCGCAGCCGAGCCGTCCAGGAGCACGGCGAGGCTGCGCTCGCGCTCGAAGCCGCTCTGAAACGCGGGGTCCGCACCGACCGCCAACCGAAACGCGTGCACTGAGCGCCCGTAGTAGGTCGCGCACGCGTCGCACTCGCGAAGGTGGCCACGCATCGCGACGTCCTGCTCGCGCCCGAAGCGCGCGCGCGGGTCCAGGTACCGGCGCACCAGGGCCTGGACCTGGGCGTGGGGGTCCGGCCCGGCGCCACGCAGCCAACCCACGAGGGTCGCGATGGTGACCCGCAGCGTCATGCGCCGATCCCATACCGCTTGAGGTGAACCTGGATGCGCTTGGTCAGCAGCGCGATGGTCTTGCGCACCCGATAGCGCGTCTCACCAATCTCCTTGGCGATGGTCTCCTCGGCCTCTCCGCGAACGAAGTAGCGGTCGAGGACGGCCTGCTCCATGGGTTCCTGGACGCCGTCCATAAACTGGCGCACGACGCGCTGCTCCTCGACGTCGAGCAGCGAGACCTCGGCGGAGTCCGTCACCTTGTCCTCGGGGTTTTCGTAGCCGTCGGTGCGACGAAAGCGCGCGCCCTTCTCGAGCATCTTCCGTACGACGTTGTGGGCGATGCCCCGCAGGAACGCCGCGTACGCGTCGATTCCGTTGTAGCGCTGACGTGCGGTCTCGTCGAAAGCCGCCGTAAAAATGGCCTGGAGGGCGTCGTCGCGGTCGGCGGGGTTGAAGAACCCACGAAAGCCGCCGAAGCCGTGCGTGACGACCATGCCAACCAGCGGCGAGTACACGCGATAGACCTCCGCCAACGCCCAGCGCTCGCCGCGCCGAAACGCCTCGCGAACGCGAGCGTCATCACGGAGCAGGTCGAGCTTCTCGTCGGGAGCAGGTGGCATCAGTCAGCGCGTCAGCCCGTGGCCGCCCCCGTCTCGAGGTCCTATTCCCGACACTCGCGGGCTTCGTCGAAGAAAGTAGGCGGCAATCACATCTCGCGCGCGAGGCTAAGCGCCAACCTCGAAGCGGTACAGAAAGTAGTCCCGCTTGCCCTTCCGCAGGAGGAGGTAGCGGCCGAACAGCAGCCGCTCGGCCGAGACCCGCGCGTCGCGCTCGCCCGGCAAGCGCGTGTTGTTGACGTACAGCGCGCCCTGCTCGAGCGCCCGGCGCGCGTCGCCATTCGAGCTGCACAGGCCCGAGAGCGCAAACAGCTCGACCGCACCGCGCGACTCGCCAAAGGGCTCGGGCACCTCGGCGTGAGGCAGATCGGCGGTGGCCGCGAGCAGGTCCGCCTCGGCGATGGCGTCGACGCTGCCACCGTACAGCAGGTTTGTCCCGGCCTCGGCGGAGCGGGTCGCCTCCTCGCCGTGGACGAGCGTCGTGACCTCGCGCGCCAGCCGTTTCTGGGCCTCGCGCCGCTCCGGCTGCTCGGTCACGAGCGCCGCCAACGCCGTGAGCTCGTCGCGGCCGAGGAACGTGAAGTACTTCAGGTACCGCTCCACGTCGCGATCGTCGGTGCGCACGAAGAACTGATAAAACGCGAATGGGCTCGTGCGCTCGGCGGAGAGCCAGACGGTGCCGTGCTCGGTCTTACCGAACTTCTGCCCGCTCGCAGTCGTGACCAAGGGGAACGTGAGCCCGAAGGCCTCGCCGCCCACGGTTCGGCGAATGAGCTCGATGCCTGCGGTGATGTTGCCCCACTGGTCTGACCCGCCGATCTGGAGCGCGCAGCCTTCGCTCTCGAACAGGTGCAGGAAGTCCTGCGCTTGCAGCAGCATGTAGCTGAACTCCGTGAACGAGATGCCCGCGTTGCCGGTCTCTCGCTCCCCGATGCGGGTCTTGACGCTGTCCTTTGCCAGCATGTAGTTGACAGTGAAGTGCTTACCAGTGTCTCTCAAAAAATCCAGAAGGCTGAACGGGCCGAGCCAGTCGTGATTGTCGACGAGCAGAGCACCATTCGGGCGGCGGTCGAAGTCCAAGAAGCGGGAGAGCTGCGCCTTGATCCCGAGCACGTTGGCGTCCAGCTGGTCGCGATCGAGGAGGTTGCGTTCTTTGGACTTGCCCGAGGGATCGCCGATCAGCCCGGTCGCTCCCCCCGCAACGGCGATGGGCCGGTGACCCGCCCGTTGAAGGCGCGCGAGCGCGAGGATGGGCACGAGGCTTCCGACGTGCAGCGAGTCCGCAGTCGGATCGAAGCCACAGTACGCGGTCGTCAGCTGGCCCGGCGCAAGCATGGCCCGGATGCGGTCGGGATCGGTCGCATCCGAAACCAGGCCGCGCCAGTCGAGGTCGGAGTAGCAGTCGAGGGTGTGGTCGGTCATGAGATCCTCCGGGCGCGACGCATAGCCCAGTTGCGCGCGCGGCGCCAGCGCGTTGCGAGCCGTGCGTCAGGCGGCTACGCTCTCGGCATGGGACTCGAAGCTCGTAAATACGTCGTCGACCCTGAGGACCCGCGCGCACCGCCCGACGCCATCTGGGACGCCATGAGCGAGGCCGAGCGCGAGGAGGTCTGCGCCGCCCTACCGTCGGAGGTGCCGTTTCACCTGCTGCCCGACGGCGACCTGCACCTGGACGCCATGTTGAGCACGCGCGACGTGCTGAAGCGTCACGTCAAGCGTCGACGCAAGGGCCTCTACATCGCAAACAACCTGATGGTGTACTACCCGACGGAGCGCTCCTTTGCGCCCGACCTGTTCGCCGTGCGCGACGTGCCCCTCCATCCGCGCCGGTCGTGGATGGTGCGTCGCGAGGGGCGAGGTCTCGACTTCGCGCTGGAGATTCACGTCGAGGGCAGCAAGAAGAAGGACTTTCTGCGCAACCCGGCTCTCTTTGCACGTCTCGGCATTCATGAGTATTTCGCGGTCGACCTTCCGCGCCGGATGCTGCGCGGCTACCGGCTTCCGGACTCGAATGCCGCGGTCTACCAGTCGCTCGTACCCCAAGGGGGCATGTTCTACTCCGAGATCCTCGACCTCGAGATCGGCCTCGAAGGCGATCGCGTGCGCTTCTTCAGCGAAGGCGCGCCGATGCTGGAGACACACGAGATTGCGGTCCGGGCTCAGGGCGCCCTCGATGAGGCCATGGCGACCATCGAGCGCGAGCATGAGCGGGCCGAAGCTGAGCGGGAGCGCGCCGAAGCTGAGCGGGAGCGCGCCGAAGCTGAGCGGGAGCGCGCCGAAGCTGAGCGGGAGCGCGCCGACCAAGCCGAGGCCGCGCTGGCGGCGTTGCAGCGGCAGCTCGCGGCATTGAAAAGCACCGACTAGAATCCGGCCACGTCGGGGGTCGCTCCGGCCGGCGACTTCGCTGTCGCGGTCAGTTGTTCGGGAACTGACAGCGACGGTCATCGCCACAGACGGGTGTCGGCGGAAACGCGCACGGGGGTGGCAAGCACGGCTGCGCGTTCGACCAGTCCTGACAGTGCTTCTGCCACTGCGTCTGATGGATCGTGGCGAGCGTGGTGTTCATTGGGGTCGTCGGGCACATGGGGCAAGTGCAGTCCGCCAGCGACCGCACCGGCGCGCCATGGAGGGCCATGACGCAGTCTTCGTTCTTCTCGCACTCGGGTACGGACGTCGCGCACTGACCAAAGACGCACCTTGGAGGCGCAGGCGCCTTGCACTTGACGGCAGGGCACGTCGCGGTGGCAAGCCATTGCGTGCAGTGCTGCGTCCAGGCCGCGGAGCGGGACTGGTGTTCCGCCAGCGTGAGCACGGTCGAGGGGCAAATCAGGCAGTAGCAGTCGGCCTCCGAAGCGACGGGCTTGTGATAGACGCTCATGGCGCATTCGGCGCCGTTCGTGCACGCACCGCCGCTCGGGCCGCAGGTCTGCGGACTCACGCAGATCGGCGTGCTATCCACGAGCGCGACCTGCTCTGGCTCCTTGCACAGCGGCTCGACCGTCGTGTACGGCTCCGTGCCGTCATTGCAGTCGCACGTGTTCGGCCACGCACACTTGCACGACACGCCGCCCTTGAGCGCGATCAACGGGTCGGCGCACTTGAGCGCGTCGGCGCAGACCGGGTCTTCGGGGCACGGACCGGGTCCGACATCCACGCCGAGGTCGGGCGGTGACCCGGCGTCACTGGCCGCATCGGCGGTGTCGACGGGTGGCTGCAAGTCCGGCACGCCCGGGACATCGGGCACATCAGGCACGTTCGGCACATCCAGCAACGGCGAGCCGGGGTCCTCGACCTTTGGCACGTCCATGACGTCGACGGTGCCGGAGTCGGCGGCGCCGGTGGCGTCACCGGCTGCGGCGTCGATCGTCACCTGCGGGGTATCCGAACCGGAGGACGGGAGGTCGGCCGCTGCGGTCGCGGCCGCCAGCTGCTCCTTGGTGCAGGCGAGCAGCGGCAAAAGCGCAGCCGCAAGCAAGAGAATAGCGCGCGCTGGGGTCAAGCTCATTTGCCTAGGATGCCCGAGTCGCGTGCGGATGTCGCGTCCGTGGCACCATCAGCCCGTCGGTCTCAGAACCCGAGCACGCGCTTGAGCCCAAGGTCCCATGCGATGGCCCCTGCGAGGACGACGATCGCGAGCGCGAGCACGACCCAGCGCAGGTGATGCTTCTCAGCGAAGGGATCGGGAGCGGCCACACGGGCGGACGCCGGCACGGTTGCCACACCCGTGAGCGACGCGCCGAACGGGATGTTGATTCGGGCGCGCGCATTGACCGCCCAGCCGCTCGCGTCGAGCAGTGGGCCCAGGCTCCGTTGCCGCAACTTGAGCCATGCGAGGACGAGCGAAGGACCGGAGATGAGCACGAGCAGGCCGGCCAATGCGAGCGGCATCTGCCAGAGTCGCAGGTTCAGGAATCCGCCAACCAGCGCGGCGAGCACCGTCCCCAGGGCACCCAGCGCGAGACCGATGGCCGCAAAGATCCCGGCGAAGCGCGCAACATCGAAGGCGCCAGGCTTCTTGCCGTCGGGTGCCGCGACTCGGACGGCCGCCTGCTCCTGCACGTCCTTGTCCCGCGAGCTTGCGAACTTCTCGATCTGGCTCGAGATGAGCTTGGCGATGCGCTTGTAGGGGCTCCAGAACGCCTGCCGAAGGCTGATGGGGTTCTCCACGACCTTGACGATCGTGGCATCCCAGTCGACGCCCTTGCGATCATAGAACACGCCGTTTCGGCCTGCGACGAGGAAGTCGGCATCGCCGTCGGTGAACGCGGCCACGATCGTGAGCTTCTCGCCCGTCGCCTTGCGGACACACTCGCAGTAGGCCAGATACATCTGGCTGAGGCTCGCGAGGGTGGCGTGACGGGCGATGTCGTCGACCCGCAACGTGAGCGCGCACGCGCGGCCGTCCAGATAGAGGGTGCCGGCTTGGAAGATGGCCTTCCGGCCTCGTTCGTAGAAGTCCCGAAAGGACACGAAGTTCTCGAGGAGGCAGACGAGGTCGCGATAGTAGCGGACGGCGCGATCGACGCTCGCGATGGCCTCGGCCTCCGGGCGCTGGCGCTCGTCCTCGTCGATGAGCGCCTGGACGCGGCCTACGAGGTCGCTGTCGAGCACCTCACGGACTCGGACGATGCCCAACACCGCGACACGTCCGCCGGCCTTGGCTGCCACCCATGCCCGGTGAGCAGAAAATCGCTGCTTGAGATCGGCCCACTCGGCGGCAGTCAGCGACGCGCGATCGCCAAGGAGTGGCGCCACGACCCGTGCTCGTAGCGCCCCGATGGCCTCTGTCCATGCCGGGTTGACGCCAGCGACGAAGGGTAGCGCCGCGCCGCCCAGGACTTGCGCCAGCGGGAACTGACGCACCTCGGTGTCCGACGGCGTGAGTGACCTCCCCGCGATCGCGCGCCACTCGTCGGCCGATCGCGCCAGGTGCTCGGTCGCGCGTCCGTCGAAGGCCGCGAGCGCGCACCGCGTGAAGTAGTCGTCCACCTTCTCCATGACGGCTTCCAGCGCCGACGCCGCGTCCTCCGTCGCTGCACCCAAGGGCCGCACGGCCGGATCGGCCTCCCCCTGAGACGTCCAGGCGGCAAAGGCCTGGAGCTCGGCGACGAACGCATCGAGGTGCGTCTGCGCGACGCCCTGGACGCCCGATCGGTCCGTGTCTCCGCCAATCGTGGCCAGGATGTCCGTCAGTACCGCGCAGACCGGCGCCTCGTCCGTCGCGTCGACCGGGACGATACCGTCCCCATTGAGCCGCGTCTGCGCAAAGATCCGGACCGTGTCCGTCGTTTCCTCGAACGTGATGGCCGTGGCCTCGGGCTTACCCAGGTTGGCCAAGATACGTCGGGCTGACGCCTTCACGCTCCGCCCCTCTGGCGTGCCCTCGTGCAGCGAGCTCAGCGGCAGGGACGCTGCACGCTGCGTGAGCTCGTCCAGGTTCGTGAACACGCGTTTGGCCCAGTCGATGGCCGCGAGCAGCTCGTTGGGTCGAATGCGCTTGTCGCCGTCGGTGTCGATGAGCTCCAGCGACCGCGCATCGAACTCGACGCCCGTCGTGGGACACGCGAGAGCGACCCACAGCTTCTGGTCGAGCGCGGCGAGGCTGGCGAGGTCGGCGCCCGTGTCGAGCCGCACCTGATCGAAGCCGCCCGAGCGGAGAAACTTGAAGTCGTGCATAACCATGGCTCCGTTATCAGATCACTCAGCGTCGTCGTCGTCACCCGCGCCGACTTTAAGGCTCATACGCTCCCAAACCTTCTTGCGGAAGTCCTTCTTGTCGATGGCCTTCTCGTAAGCGTTCTCCGGGTCGACGAGCTTCTGCTCGGTGTGCTTCAGCAGGCTGTCGTCCATCGCGATCATGCCACGCCGCTGGCCTTGCCGAATGATGTTCGAGATCTGGTGGGTCTTGCCCTCTCGGATGATGTTTCCGAGTGCTGGCGAGCCGAACAAGATCTCGAGGGCCGCGACGCGACCACCACCGAGCTTTTTGAGCAGCTGCTGCGCGAGCACGCAGGTGAGCGTGTCGGCAAGGACTGCGCGCACAGACTCCTGCTCATCGGTCGGGAACACGTTGATGATGCGGTCGACGGTCTTGCCCGCCGAATTTGTGTGCAACGTACCGAAGACGAGCATCCCGGTCTCCGCGGCGTGGAGCGCGAGGCCGATGGTCTCCAAATCGCGCATCTCGCCGACCAGGATGAGGTCGGGGTCCTCGCGCAACGCGGCCTTGAGCCCCTGGGCGAAGCTCGCCACATTGGTGTGCACCTCACGCTGGGTGAGCAGGCTCTTCTTGTTGGGATGCACGAACTCGATCGGATCCTCGAT
>SXGT01379109.1_pt1 | contig 22170 bp, 25 predicted proteins | sample 3176221 | NCBI WGS metagenome assembly SXGT01 (sample SAMN11356862, study PRJNA531348) | freshwater metagenome | isolation source: freshwater sample F1-120 | place: China: Fuxian Lake, Yuxi | collected 2017-12-25
CCCTGGCGAGATCGGGGAGTGCGGTGTTCAGCGCGACCATCGAGGAGATCACCAGCAGGACACCGAGACAGGCGATGAGCAGCGTCCAGACGCGGGCCCTCGTCGAGAGGCCGGCCAGGCCCGGGTCCGTGGGCCGGTTCGACCCGGCGAGTGTGTCGACCATTGGCCCTCTTTCGACGAGTGCGTTATTTTTGATACTGACCGTCTTGTTTCGAGACTAACAGTCTCGTTCACCGATGGGGAAGGGAGTTGGGACGATGACGACGCACACCGACCCGCGGCCGGCGCGTTCGCGCGCCCGATTACTGGAGGCCGCGACGGCGCTGCTGCGCACGGGCGGGCCGAGCGCGGTGACGGTGGACGCCGTCATCCGCGCCTCAAATGTCGCGCGCGCCACGCTGTACCGGCACTTTCCGAGCGGAAATGACCTGCTGGCGGCGGCTTTTCACGCACTGATCCCGCCAGCACCGCTGCCGCCGGAGGAGGGCACCCTGCGGGATCGGCTTCTCGCCGCGCTGGACGGGTTCGCCGATCTGATCGCCGAGACTCCCGTGAGTCTGGCCGCGACCTCCTGGTTGGCCCTGGGCGGTGGGCTGAATCAGGCCGGGTGGAGCAGGACCGATCTGCACGCCGAGAGCGACGCGGTGCGCACCCTGCGTGAGCGGGTCGCCGATCAGTACGCGGCGCCGTTCGACGCTGTTTTCGACAGTCCCGACGCCGTGGCGGGCCTGGTTCGCGTCGATCGGGTGCAGGCGGTGGCGCTGCTACTCGGTCCGATCGTGCTCGGCAAGTTGAGCACGTTCGCCGACTTCGACTACCGTGCCGCCGCCAGGGCAGCGGTCGACGGCTTCCTGGCCACCCATCAGAAGGCGGGTGGAACTAGCGCAGCGAGTACCTGATCGGCAGGTGCTTGAGGCCGCCGACGAAGGTGGTCGCGGACAGCTCTGGCGTGCCGGTGAGCTCGATCGAGTCCAGGCGCGGAATCAGTTCGGAGAACAGGCTGTTCATCTCCATCCGGGCCAGGGCGGCACCCAGGCAGAAGTGCACGCCATACCCGAACGCGACGTGTTTGTTAGGGTCCCGGCTGACGTCGAAGCGGAATGGCTCGGCGAACACGTCCTCGTCGCGATTGCCCGAAACATAAGCCAGATAGACGGATTCGCCCGCGGCGATCGGCACACCGCGCACCTCGGTGTCGGACGCGGCGGTCCGCATGAACTCCTTGACCGGCGTCGTCCAGCGGATCATCTCCTCGACGGCGGTGCCCATCAGTGACGGATCCTGGCGTAACCGTGCCAGCTCATCGGGATTCTCGATGAGAGCCAGCAACCCGCCGGAGATCGCGTCCTTGGTGGTGTCATGGCCGGCACTGGCGACGATCACGTAGTAGGACGCGGTGTCCACATCGCTGAGCGGCTCACCGTCGATGCGTCCGTTGGCGATCGCCGAGGCCAGATCGTCGGTCGGGTTCTCCCGACGGGAGGCGGTGAGTTGGGAGAAGTAGGCGAAGAAGTCGAGCAGCACCTGGAGCTGGTCCTCCAGGGACCCGCCCTCACGCTTGTACTCGTCATCGTCACCGCCGAACATCTCCTGGGTGAGCATGTGCATGCGTTCGTAGTCGTCCTCGGGCAGCCCGAGCAGCGACATGATGACGTAGAGCGGGAAGTGCACCGCGATCTCGGTGACGAAATCGCATTCCGGCCCGATATCGCGCATCCGGTCGACATACCGTTTGGCGAGTTCGTCGACCCGGACCTTCAGGTCGCGCATCGCCTTGGGGCGGAACCAGTCGGCGCCGATGGTGCGGACCTTGCGATGGTGCGGGTCGTCCATGTGGATCAGCGTGCGCAGGCCCATGCCCGCTTCCAGCTGTTCCTTGGCCAGATCGTCGGCGGCCGCGGTGGCCAGCAGCGGTCGGGGTTCGCTGAGGAACAGGTCGTTCTCGCGCTCGATGGCCATGATGTCGGCGTGTTTGGTGATCGCCCAGAACGGGCGGTAGAGCTTGGACTCGACGCGCACGACCGGTTCATGAGCACGCAGATAGGCCAGCGCCTCGTGCAGGCGCGCGTCGTCCGCGTAGGCCTTCGGCTCGACGAACACGTTGGCGTACTGGCTGGCCCGGCCATCCTTGGTCGGAGTGCTCATCGATCTGCTCCTCATGCTGTCTTGACGGGTGTCAAGTTGCAGTCTAGGGGGGCGCCCCGGCTCACACGCCCGGAATGCGGGAATCGTCGTCAGTAGGCTCGGGCGGTGCCTTCCACGTCCCGACTCGTCCGCTGCGCGTTGGCATTACTGACCGTCGGGGCGCTCACGCTCGGCTGCGCCGGCAATGACGCGGACGCCCCGGCCTCCCTTCCGCCCGACCCGTCCGTGGTGAAGACGACGGCGGGCCTGGTGCAGGGCGTCGCCACCCTGGACAAACGACACTTTGCCGGGATTCCCTACGCGGCGCCGCCGGTGGGGCCCCTGCGCTGGCGGCCGCCGCAGCCGGTGGCGCCCTGGGCCGGGGTGCGCGATGCGACCAAGGTCGGCCCGCGCTGCCTGCAGGACGAGGGCAGCGATCTGGAGATGGGCAGGCAGACCGATGAGGACTGCCTCACCCTGAACGTCTGGACGCCGCCGCCGTCCGAAGATCCACGGCCGGTGATGGTGTGGATCCATGGTGGCGCGTTCATCAACGGAAACGGCGGGATGTACGACTCGCGCTGGCTGGTCGACCGGGGCGACATCGTCGTCGTCACGCTGAACTACCGACTCGGGGCGCTCGGCTTCCTGGCGCACCCGGCGCTCGGCCCGAAGGGCGCCGTCGGTAACTACGGATTGCAGGACCAGCAGGCGGCTCTGCGCTGGGTGCGCGACAACATCTCGGCGTTCGGAGGCGATCCGGACAAGGTGACCATCGCCGGCGAATCGGCGGGCGGGATGTCGGTATGCGATCACATGGTCGCGCCCGAGTCGAAGGGGCTGTTCCGGGCCGCGATCATCCAGAGCGGACCGTGTCAGGCCCAGCTGGCGCTGCCGGCGGCCGCGCGCATCAGCGAGGACTACGCGCGGGACGCGGGCTGCGGTGATCCGGCGACCGTCGCCGCCTGCCTGCGCGCATTGCCGGAATCCGCACTGCGAAAGCCGGTGTGGTTCGCCCGGATCGGCGAGGACACCCTCAGTGGGCCGGTGCACGGGACCACCGTGCTGCCCGAAGATCCGATGGTCGCGTTCCGCGACGGCCGGGCGACCGATGTGCCCGTGCTGATCGGCAGCAACAGGGACGAGTTCACCCTCTTCGTCGCGCTGCAGTACCTGCGCGGGAGCAGGCAGTACGCGGCGGGCGAGTATCCCGGTCTACTCGACAACACCTTCGGGTCGCAGGCGGCGGCGGTCGGTGCGCGGTACCCGTTGGACCGGTACGGCGGCAGCGCGGCCCGCGCGTACTCGGCGGCGGTCACCGACGGTGTGTTCGCGTGCGTCGCCGAGCGGATGGCCGACGAACTGTCCGGCGACGGCCAGGTGTACGCGTACGAGTTCAACGATCCGAACCCGCCGACGCCGGAACCCATGCGCACCTTGCCGTTTCCGGTCGGCGCCAGTCACTCGCTGGAACTGCGTTACCTGTTCGACGTCGGTGGCGCCCCGCCGCTGAACCCGGCCCAACAGGAGCTGTCGAATCAGATGATCGACTACTGGGCCGAGTTCATCAGGACCGGTGTTCCTGCGGCCGACGCCGCGCCGGACTGGCCGGCGGTCACCGGGGACGGGCCGTGGATGTCGCTGCAACCCGATGGTCCGCGGGTGGTCACCGACTTCGACGACATCCACCAGTGCGACTTCTGGGCGGGCCTCACCGGCTGAGCGGTGTCACCCAGGTGGTGATGTCGGCGTGTACGACCTCGGTGCCGTCACGGTCGGTGATGCGCACCGGCACCACCACCTCGACTCCGTCGGTGATGGCGCCGAAATCGGGCGGCGTGAACTCTGCCCGCGCCCGCAGCGAGGTGGTGGCCTTGGCCAGGTATTGCACCGTCATCGCCTTGGGGATCCAGCGGTGCGTGCCGGGCACGGTGGCCTCCATCGCCATACCCATGGCGACCTCGGCGGCATTGCACGAGGCGATGGCGTGCACCGTGTGCAGATGGTTGTAGACGAAGAACGTAGCGCATGCACACGGTCTGCGCTAGCCTTCCGGCATGAAGCGTGTCGCCATCTACGCGCGTATTTCGCTGGACACCGACAAGACCCAACAGGGTGTTGACCGGCAGCTAGATCTGTGTCGAGAGCTTGCAGCCAACCGGGGCGCGACCGTGGTTCGCGAGTACGTCGACAACGACGTCAGCGCATTCTCTGGGGTCATCCGCCCCGAGTTTGAGAAGCTGCTGACCCACCTCTCCGCGGGGCAGTACGACGCCGTCGTCTGCTACCACACCGATCGCCTATACCGCCGTCTCGCTGATCTGGGGCGCGTGATTGAGGCGGCGAAAGATGCGCCCATCCTCACCGTCAGCGGCGGCGATCTTGACTTGAGTCACGCGTCTGGCCGGATGAATGCGAACATCCTGGCGAGCGTGGCTCAGCAGGAGTCGGAGCGTCACGGGGAGCGCAGACAAGCCGCGAATGCGAAGCGTCGGCAGTCCGGTGCGTGGCGAAAAGAGGGAAGCCGACCATTTGGGTTCCACGGCGACGGCACCCACCGTGAACCAGAAGCAACGATGATCCGAACCGCGGTAATGGACATCCTCGCGGGGACTTCGGTCCACTCCATTGCACGCCGCTGGAATGCCTCGGGTGTCCTGACGGTGCGCGGTGTGCAGTGGACGAACTTGCACGTTCGGCGGGTGCTCAGTAACCCGCGCATTGCCGCCCTGATCGCCCACAAGGGCGAGATCCTCGGCACCGGGAACTGGACCCCCATCGTGGAAGAGACGCTGTGGAGAGGCCTACAGGCCCTACTGACCGACCCGTCGAGACGGCCAGCCCTGGCGTGGCAACGGGTGCACCTGTTGTCCGGCGTCGCCAAGTGCGCGGTGTGCGAGAAGCCGTTGTACGGGCAGTTCGCGCACGGCCGGAACCGCAACCCCACGTACATCTGCCGGGATAGCCACGTGGCCCGTAGCTGCCCACCACTGGACAAGATGATTACCGACCTGACCCTCGCCTACCTCGGCCGTGAAGGGTTGTCCCGCGATCTTCAGGACGATGACACTGACCTGACCGCGCTAGAGGCCCGTCGAACCGCCCTCCAGAAGACCAAGGGACAACTGGCAGGCTTGCTCCGCAAGAACGTGCTGACCGTTGAGGACGTGGAGCGCGACGCCGCCGAGATCCAAGCCGAGTTAGATGACATCGGGAGAGTGTTCGCAAGCCGCGTGGTCGAACACCCGGCAATGAAATTCCTGGACCCCGACGACGACCGACCCCTACGCGAACGCTGGGACGCTGCCAGCATCGAGACGAAAGCCGCGGTGATCGATGTTGCGTTGACGATCAAGGTTCACCCGGCGCGCAGCGGTCAGCGGATGTTCGATCCTGAGCTGATCGAGGTGGCCGAAAAATAGGTGTGGTAAGATAGCACAGACGTTCGATATAGGTCACCGGATTGATAGCGTAGGCCCCAGTGTGGGGAGGCGTGCCGGTGGCTATCAAATAGGCACCGGATCGACACGCAGGCCCCATTGCGGGGAGGCGTGCCGGTGCCACCCAAGTAACACAGCTCGATGTCAGCAGCTTTCCCCGAGGGTCTAAGTGGGACTGGTGGGGTGCAAGGCGAGCACTGAATAGTCGGACCGCTAGCTTGCGTAGCTCCACTGCGGAGTGCGACGCGATTCGACATTTATAGCTTTTAAGAACACCAGGAGTCTGCCGATTGGCGGGCTCCTTTTTCATTTGCTGATTCAGCGGTGACGGTTTTACCGTCGCCGCTTTTTTGTACCCAAAAGGGGACCGATATGACCTGTGACGAGTGGATTCGTCGCCAACTGGCGACACTGCCGCCCTTGACCACCGAGCAGCGAGCGAAGCTGCTTTTTTTGCTGTCGTCCAACCGTAGCGAACGGAAAGCATCGTGACCGCTACCCCATGGCAGGCTCCGCCGATCCACCCCGCAGCGGATCTACTCCCGATGATGTCGGATGCGGAGCTGGGAGAACTAGCCCAGGACATTCAGGAGAACGGTCTTCAGCAGCCGATCATCATCCTGAGGGATAACGAGGGCGAAACCCGCGGCGAGTCGGGACCGTATCCGACGTTCCTGCTTGACGGGCGCAATCGCCTAGAGGCACTGAAGCGACTGGGCGTCACCGACCCGAGCAAGACTCCCGGTGGCGCGCTGTACTCGCAGAAGGTTCGCGTGATCGATCTGCACATGCAGACCACCCTTGGCCGCGGGGCGGCCTGGGAGGCAGTCCTCGATCCGGTGACGTTCGTGTTGTCGATGAACGTGAAGCGCCGTCACCTGACCCGTGAGCAGAAGCGCGCCATTCTCGCCGCATCCATCAAAGCCGAACCGGCATTGTCGGACCGCCAACACGCCAAGCGAGCCGGGGTCAGCGATAAGACCGCTGGGGCTGTCCGTCGCGAACTGGAATCGACTGCGGAAATTCCGCAGTCGGATAGTCGGGTGTCGGGCGATGGGCGCACGAGGCGCAAGCCGGAGAAGAACAACGTCGTGGAGCTGTCCCCCGACGAGCTGGCCGAGCGGGACACCTTAGCGCTACAGGCACTGTCCGCGCGTGCGGCTCTGGCCCGGGTGGCCATCGGCAGGAGCACTTCGGCCGCGCTTGAGAAGTTCGCGCACATCGACCCACCCGCGGACGTTGACGGCGTTGACGATTGGGAGTTCTGCCGTCCCGGCGACCCACACGAGGCTCACCGGCCCATTCTCGCCCGGAAGTGGAGGCTGCCCCAGGGTGTCGGCACGGTGCTGTCAGTGGAAGGCGACCAGGTCGACACGGGCGAAGTGACGCACTGGTATGCGGCGCTGGGCAACGAGGAGGTCGACGGCACCGCACTCAGGTGCGCCGGCAACATGTTCCTAGAAGCCGCCGACGAACTGGAGCGGAGGCAGGCCCAGTGAGCCGCCCCGACGAGGAACCTGAATACGTCGACAGGTGGACACTCGCCGACCAGGATGACGATGCCTTCCAGTCCGCTATCGAAATCGTCTGGGATGGCTCCGGTCATCACGGGGAGGCATGGCTTGGCCCCGAGGACGGTGACTATGTCGACCGGCATGGTCACCGGAGCCGCAAGCCGCAGCCGAGTGATGCGCCAACGATCTGCGCCTGTGACTGGCCGGTGCCGGTGAACTGGTCATGGTCGCAATGCGAGTTCGATGGTCCACGCGCGTGGCGCAGCATTCATCCCGAGATGGAAGCGGTGTTGGACGACGACCCACTTCTGTACCGGGTGGCGCCGTGGATATGGACATTCTGTAGATGCAACGGATGTGTGGCGCTGACCCGAGGAAAGGGCCGACCATCGAAGTATTGCGGTAAGCGTTGCAAAGCGGATGCCGATAATGCGAGGGACAGAATGCGTCGGCGCGCGGCGGGTGCTATTCCACGCAATCGAACTGTGACTGAATTCACTGCGCAATCTGTTTGATTATCCGGCCCTTATGGTGCCGTTAATACCGTATTGGTAGAGGGAATGTACCTCGCTATTTTTTTGCCCATTCACCGTACACAACGGGAGCTTATCCAATGCTGTGCAAAAACGATCTTCACCCACTCCGCGGACCCGCTGACTACGTGTCGGGAGAGTGCAAGCAATGCTGGCAGCAGCGCCAGGACCGTTACCGCGCTCGCCGTGATTCGGCGATGTCCGTACTCAAGGACATAGAGAAGCGCGCCCGATTCATCAGGAGTACCTCATGAAAATCATCCCGCAAAACGTCTCAATCCGCATTTCCGATCAGGGCGGACATGTTGTCATTGTCAAGATTAGCGACTTAGAGGGTCGGGAGTACTCCCTTTTTCTGGAAAGCCATCTTGCCGACGATCTGGGCCGCGAGATCCTGGCCGGCGTCCTCGCATTAGAGGGGCGGTTGAAATGAACCTGAAAGACCAGTGCGACCTGGTCGGGCAGGCTTATTTGAACGGCGAGATCACCGGCAAAGAATTGCTCAAGCAGACGGCGATCATCACATTCTCGGTGCAGGGAATCGAACCAACCGCCGACCAGGTATTGCAGCGCATGTTCGAACTGCGGGACGCGTGCGAATTCATGGGCGATGCTCCGTCCGATGCGGAGATCATCGCCGGGACAGCATTCCTTTCCAAGCCGGAGTTACCCGCCACCGGTGACGGGAAGGGTGCGCCATGAGTGCGCCTTACGAACTGCAGAACCGAAAGAACGGCGTCATTATCCGGCAGGGCGGTTCGTACGTGCTGCTGCGCCGCGACGAGATGAAGTCCCTCGTACGAGATCTTAATAACCGACTTGATGACCCGAACCGGGTTGAGGAGCCAAATGGGGTACACCCAACGAACCACCGTTAAGTTGCTTGGCGACCATCCAAAGACTAAGTACGTCGTCGTTCCGAAGAGTCTCCTGCTGGATGCTGACCTGACCTCGGATGCGCGCCTCGTGGGTATGTACCTGCTCTCACTGAGTGACGGTTGGGAGATCAATCAGCGCCAGATTGCAGAGGCGCTCGGGTGGCCATTCGGGAGCCATCGCCCCACCAAGGCGGTGCAGATGTTAGTGGCGCGTGGATGGCTGCGACACAACACGTACAAAAAGGGCAACCGGGTGTTCAAGCACGTGTACGTGATGAACCGAGATCGTCGTTTCAGTGACGACGATTCGTCGTCATATGAGTCGGACAATGATGCCGACCAGGAAGTGCTCAGTGACGACGATTCGTCTACATACAGTGACGACGATTCGTCGTCACCTCCTAAGTATCAAAAGAACAACACCGAGGGTTTAGCAGGAAACCCTTCGGAAGTGATTACCACTTCGGCTGACGCCGAGTGGGAAGACCCTTGGGTGACCGGTGGGACCGTGGTCGGCCCTAAAGAAGGCCATCCACAAAAGAACAAGACTCCCGTTGATCGATCCACAGTGGATATCAACAATGGTGATGCACTTCCTGGTAGGCCGCTCTTGGTGGTAGGCCCTCTTAAGGGTTCCGCGTGCGGCGGTGATCCTATGAGAGATATTTCTAAAGAGGGCGCAATCATGTGCCTTCTCTGCAACAGGCCGATCGATCTCGGCCGCTATGCCGCGATTCCGTTCGGCGGCGGCTCCGCGCACAGTGCGTGCATCGAACTAGCTGACAAGGACTCGCTGGGCTGTCCCCACTGCCCCCGCGGGGACTTCGCCACCGCCGAAGAACTCAATGCCCACGTGCGAGTCCATCACCAGCCACCCCTTGAGGCATCCCCACCATGGGGATGACAACCCGAAAGCAGCCCAGAATGACACTCACTATCTCGAATGACAACCTCGAACGCGCCCGCGAGGCAGGTGCCCGCGATGGCCGCGCGTACAGCCGCACCGCCGCGGAGCGCTGGCTGGGGGAATACCTGGCGATGAATCCCGGTGCGAAATCCGCCGAGACCAAACGGGACGCCATCAAGGCCGGGATCACGGAACGGACGCTAGCCCGGGCGCGGACCAGCCTCGGCGTGGAGATTTCCTACCAAGGTATGCCAGCCGTTTCGGTGTGGTCATTACCAGATCACCGAGGGGGAACGATGACGCTCACACTCGAAGATGGCACAGAGGTCCCGTTGACTCGCGACGCCTTCGGATACATCGCCCGCCACGACGGGCAGGTGTTCCATTTGACGGCGACGATCACCGGCACGCGCTCGGTATCCCCGGCGAAGTGGTGCGCCGCCCGTTGACCGAGATCCCGGCCAGTATGGGCCATCCATACAGACTGACGGTGACAAGTAGAAACCTGGTGAAGCGCTGTCCCGAAAGGCCGGCGAGCGCGAGGTGTTCCTGTTGCTCTCGTGTGCCGACGCAATCGCCGTTGCCGATGCCCTCGTGGACTTTGTCGAGGGAATGAACAACTAAAAACTTTCGTGCATGGGAAGCCAAAAAAGGGCGCGGCCTTTCAGACGATTCACCGCGTCCGCTCCTTTTCTCACCCTGCACGAACTCGCACGATGACGCCTCTGCCATTTTCCCAATTGGGGATGAAGGTGTGCCGCCGAGGTATGCGCATTGTTGCGAGGGCGGTCGGTCTGGCTTGGCCGACCGCCACACAAACTTCTAAGGGCGTGAATTCCGCCGCCCACCCATTTACCCATTCCCGTCCTTTTCGCGCGCCTACGGGCTGCTGCAGCGGCGGGAATCGCTTATTAGAAAAGGAGGTGTCCATTGGCTGCTGTCAATGTCGATATTGGCGCGAAGATTGTCGGTAAGGATCTGTCCCGATCCGCTAACGAGATCCAGCGGGCAATCCATACTTGGGGTGCCGACGCCGGGAACGATTTCTCCCGGACATTCGGCCGCACCCTGGATCTCAACCCGGGCCGGAACATCGATTCGAAGGGTGTCCGCACCGCCGGTGCGCGGGACGGCCGCGAGTATTCCCGCGCGTTCAACAATGCCTCCCGGGTAAACGTCGACCTCACCCAAAACGCCGCCCAGCTCACCAGGGCCACGCAGACCGCCACAGCTTCGGCTGTCGAGCTCGGCAACACCCTCGGCTCCCTCGGCAAGCTCGGCGGTCCCGCCGCCATTGCGGCCATGGGCTACGGGATTGTCCAGCTTGGCGCTGTCGCGGCCACGGCTGCGGGCACCATCGGACTATTGCCGGGTGTGATCGGTGCAGCGGGTGCCGCGTTCGGGACGCTGGCCATTGGTACTCAGGGTTTCGCCGATGCCATCCAAGAGATGGGCGACCCCGAGAAATTCGCCGAAGCACTACGGGAACTCGCACCGTCCGCGCAGCAGGCGGCACTGGAGATTCAGGCCCTGGTCAATGGTCCGCTCAAAGAGTTGAAGATGGCCACCCAAGAGGCCCTGTTCGACGGCATCGGCCCGCAACTCAGTCAGCTGGCGAGCACCCTCGGGCCGGAACTCCAGCGGCTCACCACGAGCGTCGCGACATCGTTTAACGAGATGTTCCGCGGTGCAGTGGCCGGCATCGATCCGAATGTCTTTACATCGATCTCCAGCAGCATTCAGCAGGCGTTCCAGAACCTCGCGCCCGCCATCCAACCCATCACACAGGCACTCATGGATCTTGTCGACGTCGGCGCATCGTTTATGCCCGAATTGGCTGATGCCGCCACCAATGCCGCTAATGCCTTCGCCACTCTCGTAAGCGAAGCTAAAGGCACCGGAGAATTGCAGCAGTGGATCAGAGACGGCATGGCTGTTGTCGAAATGCTCGGTGAAACGGTGATAACGGTAGCCGATACCTTTATGACATTGGGTGGCGATGGTGTCACCGCGATGCGAGATATTCAGATCGCCGTTGAAGCCGTCTCAACCGCGGTGAAGATTGTTTCCGGCGATATGGCGGCTTGGAACGACGTTATCCCGAGTATCGGGGATATCGCCCGAAAGACATTCGAGGATATCGCCGGGTTTATCGATAACGGTCTTTTGCAGCCGTTGCGCGAAATGATAAAACTCGCCAACAAAATCCCGGGCATCAATTTGCCGAACATCCCCGAGCTGACCCGCGCCCAGGGCACGGTCGGCGGCGGTGGCTCATTCGACCCACCCGGTACGGTCCCCGGTGGTCCGCGTGCTGTGCCTCGTGTCGGCGGTATCGGCAACGCTGGTCAGGGCATCGGAGACGTGTCTCAGTGGTCCGGTAACCGGATCAACACGGGCATCGGTAGCCCGGGCGGCAGTGCTGGAAGTACTGGCCCCACCATGCCCGTGGTGCCGTTCAGTGGCGATCCGATGAGTTTGCTACAGGGAATCCCCAATGTCACGTCAGGGCTGTATTCCGCGGCGAGCTCGGTGCTGGATTCCAGCCATAAGGTAGCACAGGAGCAAGCCGAGCTGAATACGGTATTGGCAGACGTCAACGCCACAGCCGAGGAATTGCAGAAAGCGCGCAACGAGTTGGCGCAGGCAGAGCAGGATCAATTCAAAGCAGAATTGAACCTAGCTGAGCAGAAGAAGGCCGCCACCGATGGCCTTGCAAAAGCCACCATGAATGCTCATAGCTCATTCCAGGATCTGACGGCAGCCCTGGATAGCGATTTCGGCGCATCCAAAGGCTTACCTGGCCTTGTTGACAATTTGGTCAGGGCTATTGCCTCTATTGCCACCGCACCGTTGCAAGGGATTCTCTCGACAATCGCCAACGGTGGTCGGCAATCCACGGGTGCTGTCGGGATGCCGCAGGGCGCGGCCTACTCGATGCAGTCGATGATGCCGCAGGGCATGCCGCAGGTGGGTGCTGGTCTGCCCGAACAGCACGAGCCCGGCATGGTGCCCAACGCCACGAACCTGATGAAGATCCTAGAGGCGCGTTATCCCGGCCTGGACATCAACGCCGACACCGGTCGTCAGGACGGCTATGCGAATGAGCATGGTGCTGGTCGGGCTCTGGACATCATGACCGGGAACAACACCGCTCTAGGCAACGATGTCAACAAATTCCTGCTGCAGAACGCCGATGCCTTCGGGCTGAATTATAACCTGTGGCAACAGAAGCAATTCAATCCTGACGGTTCGGTGTCCGGCATGGAAAACCGCGGATCACCCACCCAAAACCACATGGATCATGTGCACGCCAATGTGGCACCCGGTCCTGCCGCGGGATTCCCGGGACTATCACCCGGCCTTCCCCCGCCCGGGAGCGTCCCCACGGGTGGCCCCTTGGGTACGGGATTCCCGACCGCAATGGGGCCGGGCGGGATACCGCAATCACCGGCCATCGGTGGACCATTGGGTGTCGGCCAGGGTCTCGGGCAGGCGACGCCGTCCTACAAACCCACCACACCGTCCTCAGCGCCCGACCCGGCATGGTCGCCGCAGGGTGGCGGCAACGTCGGTTCCGGCCTGCTAGGCATGGCCATGGGTGCCGCTAGCAGCGCCGCAGGTGTGGGTGCCAACATGTTCGCCCCCGGCTCTGGTGCCGCCGCGCAAAAAGCCGCCGAAATCGGTCAAAAAGCCATCGAACGCACGATTGCGTTCGGCGGTCAAGTTGCGGGAACTTTGGTCTCAGGAGCTCAGGAATCACTCACCTGGAGAGATCCTGACACGGGTGAAGATCCGCTAGCGAATAGCTGGTTGCAGCGTCTCTCGGGTGCTCTGATGGGCGCCCGCCCCGCTGGCGCAGTCGCCGCAGGCAAGGCCGACGAGAAGTCAAAGGTCGATCCGAATTCCCCGCAGCAGCAGGGCAAAGACGGCCAGAACGGTCAACAGCCGGGCGGAAACACCATCAACAACACGATGAATGTCAGCCCGGATGTCGCCGGCAATGGGCAAAAACTGTTCAACGAAATGGCGTATGCCTCAACGATTGCGGGCGGATGATCCCGTGGCAATTCCCCGATGGCACCGAGTTACTTATCCAGTGGCTCGGTGTCCTCGGGGAAACCCGCACAGAACGCCCCACAGGTGCTGTGCTGCCGTTCCGCACGGTGCGCAGGATCGGCGGCGGTGCAACCGAACTCGTCGATTCGGGACTCTATTCGATCAGTGATTTCGCCGGCAGTGCTCCCGAGGCCCACCACCAAGCAACGCTGACCTACCGCCGCATGATGCTGCTCAACCAGCCCGGGCCGGTGGATGGCGTGGAAGTCACCGATGGGCCGCGAACCATGAAATGGACAGACACAGTGTGGCGTTCAGTGACCACGTATCAGGTGGATCTCCGTGCCCGTTAAACGTGCCTGCCTCGATTGTGGGCGGCTTTGCACAGCCACCCGGTGTGATCCGTGCCGCCGCAAGCGTAAGCGACTCAGCTACGGGCACAGGGACTATCGGGCATTGGGCAGGCCATCAGGACCGTGCCAGCTACGGATCAAATGCGATGGTGCACCCGCTACCACATGGGATCACCGGGACGGGAATCGGTTCAATCATCACCCGTCAAATTGCCAGCCTGCGTGCTCTAGCTGTAATTCCAGTAAGGGGAATAGATGACCACCCGCAAAGACATCGAGAAGGCCATCATCGCTGCCATCAACGCCGATGCCGAGGATCTGCGCCGGGATCTGCAGACGCTGCCCGAGAAGGTAGCCGATACGGTGCGACAGTTGACCCCCGTGTTGAGCGGTGAGACAGAGGCCAGCATCGAGGTTAAGTCACGCAAGTCGGAGCTAAAGAAGCTCGGCACACGGCGTACCAAGCTCGGCGAGGTGTACTCCGATGATGACCCCGAACGACTGAACTCCATCGAGTTCGGTAGGGGTGCCGATGAAATCCACGGGGAGACCCCCGAGCACGCCATGTTCCGCCGAGCTGCAGCGCTCTGGCAAAACGTCGACCTGTAGCAGGCCATGCATGACAATGCATAGTCATGCACTACCCATGCATCACACCATCCCGGCATAACCACTGGTCAGCACCATGATAGGCAATGATCGGTGTATCATTGCAGGTCAGGGGCCTGAAAAGTTCGGAACCTGTTGTCCCAGTTGGACGCCGCTCGGTTTCTTACACATATAACCATCGCCCACCGGCTGCATGAATATGCATTCTGACCAGCGGCGATGCCGTTTTCACGACCCTTGCAGCTAACGCAAACCTGCAGGTCACTCATTCACTGGAAGGGGGATTTTTGGCTGTCGGCAATGCCTCAATGAGGATTCAAGACGAGACCGAAGGACCCTGGTTCCGGTGGCATGAGAAGGACCCCGCCGAGCGTGCGATCAGGTTTATCGAGACGTACTGCCGTGCTCCGAAGGGTGCCGGCCATGGCAAGCCGATCAAACTGGCCGAATTTCAGAAACAGTGGATACGGGAGATCCTGGCACCCGGTATTCGGCAGGCCGCCTTCCAGGCACCTCGCGGGCAGGGCAAGTCCACGCTGCTGGCTGGCCTGGCTGTGTGGGCGCTGTTCGACCGTAACCCCACTGGTGAGCCGTCCGTCCCGATTGTCGCGACAACCGTTTCACAGGCGAAGCGAGCGGTGTTCACGGTGGCCACAAAGATGGTCGCCGCCGAGCCGAAGCTAGCGACCCGCTCACTGCTCTACAAGGGTGTGGGTGATACCCGGTTGGTCGCCAATGCGGCCTGCGGTGGCGGGGAGATGTTCCCCATCGCCAATGACATCGACACCCTGCAGGGGTTAGACCCGTCGCTGGCAATCATCGACGAGATCGGGTTTCAGCCCATCGCTGTGTGGAATGCGGTGGTGATGGCCAGTGGTAAGCGCTCGTCATCACTGGTGGTGTCCATCGGTACCCCCGGCCCCGACTCCGACTCAGCGTTGTGGACGTTGCGGGAGAAGCATCGCAACGGCACCGCACCACCGGGTGTGTCGTTCACCGAACTATCGGCACCCGATGACTGTGATTACCGCGCCGAGAAGAACTGGCTGATAGCCAATCCGGCGATCACCGAGGGCTACCTAGAGATTGACGCGCTACGCAATGACGTGGCCATGATGCCCGAAGCCGAGTTCCGCCTGTACAGGCTGGCTCAATTCGTACAGGGCACCGACTGTTGGCTAGGCACCGATGGCCGCAAAGTGTGGAGAGCCCTGGCCAGCGACGACCCACTGACGCCCGGCGCACCCACATGGGTCGGTGTAGACATCGGCCTCAAGCGTGACACCACAGCGGTGGTGATCGGTCAATGGCATGACGGCAGGTTGCGCACCACGGCGAAGATCTGGCAGCCCACCGAACAACGGGCCATCGACATTACCGCCGTGATGAACCACATTCGGGAACTGAGCCGTACCTACCAACTCGTAGAGATCGCCTACGACCCGGCGTATTTCGACACCGAGGCCACCGCCCTGGCCGATGAAGGTCTGGAAATGGTGACGTTCCCACAGTCCTCGGAACGCATGGTCCCGGCGTGTGGCGACTTGTACGAGTCGATCATGCGCGGCGAGATCTCCCATGACGGTGCCCACGACTTCGAGCGGCACGTCCTCAACGCCATGCCGACATACCCCGCGGACAAAGGTTTCCGTCTCACCAAATCGAAGTCCCGCGGGCATATCGATGCCTGTATTGCGCTCGCACTGATGCATTCCCGGGCGCTGCACTCCAAACCCCTACCCAAGCTTGTCTGCCTTTAGGAGAACCGTTTGAGCTGGCTTTCGCGCGCATTCCGCGCACCCGATCCGCCGTACGAACCACCCGAGACCCGTGATTGGTCAATCTCCGACCCCGGCATTGTCGCCCTGTTCGGTGGTGCGCCAGCCCTTGCCGGGGTCAGCGTCTCCGAGCAGACGGTGTTAGGCATTCCCGCCGTCCGTGCCGCTGTCTCACTGGTTAGTGGGTCGATTGCCTCACTGCCTTTACAGACCATTGTGGAAGGCCCTGACGGCACCCACCGACGCGCACCGAGCGTCCTAGACGATCCCGGCAAGGTGATCGGTCTAACCGCTTTCGAGTGGAAACAGCTTGTCCTCGTGCACTTGCTGATCCATGGGAATGCGTTTCTGATCCACATTCGTGGCGGCGCTGGGCAGTTGGTGGGCCTACAGCCCGCGCACCCGTCAGCGGTCGGCGTAGACGTGGATAAGCAGGGCCGCAAAACCTACAAGGTTCGCCTTGCCGATGGTGGGTCACGCGACTACACCGACGCCACCCTGACCCACATTCCCGCGCTGTCCACCGATGGCATACGGGGGCTCTCGCCGCTGCAGTCGGCCAAAAACATGTTCGGCGTCGCACAGGCGGCAGAGCGGTCGGCGGCGAAGCTGTTCGGCAACGGCGCTCTGATGTCAGCGATTGTCACGCCCGAGGACAAGCTGACCGAAGACGAAGCGGTGGAAATCAAGGCGACCCTTGACCGCAAGGTGGCTGGCGGTGAGCATGCCGGGGAAATCGCCGTCTTCAACCGGCAGTTGAAGATCACCCCGTGGTCGCTGTCGGCCGAAGACGCGCAATGGATTCAGGCCCGCGCATTCCAGATCGAAGAGATTGCCCGCTGGTTTCAGGTTCCCCCGCATCTGCTCGCCCAGACGGAGAAACAGACCTCATGGGGATCTGGTGTCGAGTCGCAAAACCGCGGCCTATCGAGGTTCAACCTGGAGGGCTGGACGACCCGGATTCAGGAACGGTTGACGTGGCTGCTTAGTCCCAATCAGAAAGCCGAATTCCTGTATTCGGCGTTCATCGAACCGGACCCCGAAACCGAAATCAAGTTGCTGCTGGAACAGGTCAAGGGTGGCCTGCTGACAGTCAACGAGGCCCGCAAGATCCGCAACATGCCGCCCATCGATGACGGAGACACGCTCGCGAATCCAAAGGCCACCCCCGAACCGGAGGCCCCCACCGATGAGTGAGATCGAACGCCGGTTTGTGGATCTGCAAACCACGATCACCGGCCGCAAGCTCGGTGGGTATGCCGCCGTGTACCGGCAGATCACCGACATCGGGTACTACCTGGAACAGCTCGCCCCGACAGCGTTCCGCTCGGTGCTGGACTCCGATGTACGCGGCCTGCTCAACCACGATGCCAACCACCTGCTGGCGCGCACCACCAATGGGACGCTCAAGCTGTCCAGCGACAGCCACGGTTTGGCTTTCGAGCTGGACCTACCCGATACCACCCTGGGCAACGATGTGCGCGCCATGGTGGATAGCGGCCTGATTACCGGCTGCAGCTTCGGTTTCATTCCGAACCAACAGGAATGGACCACCCACGAGGGGCGTGACCTTCGGACCCATGTCGAAGTGGCAAAGCTGCTCGACGTTTCTGTAGTCACGTTCCCCGCCTACGAGGGGACAACCGTCGCCCTCCGCTCCAAGCCGACCGCACCCCGTGATGGTCGGACCCAATTGATCGTGGCACGCCACGTAAACCTGCTGAAAGGCCACTGAATTGACTCTTGAAGAACTTATTGCCGCAATGTCCGCCATCACCGCCGAGGGCGAAACCCGCTCGCTCACCGATGACGAGATCGCCAAGTACACCGAACTGGAGGGCCAGTTGAAGGCCGCTCAGAAGACTGCTGAGCTCCGTTCGCGCCAGGCCGCGTATGTCGCCCCGAACGCCTCTGTACAGGCCGCTGCGAACGTTGCACCGGCTAAGGCTGACACCGGCCTCGATGTGGCGTTCCGGTCGTATCTGGCCACCGGCCAGGCTAACCAGGACATCGCCGAACTGCGTGCACAGGGCAGCGGCGACAGCGCGGGTGGCTACACCATCCCGCCCGGTTTCCGCGAGAAGCTGGTAGAGGTTCAGAAGGCGTTCGGTGGCCTGGCTAACGAGGTGGAGCTTCTGCCCACCGAGAACGGTGCGACCATCGAGTACCCGTCGAACGACGACACCGCTTCTGTCGGTGCGATCACCGCGGAGTCGGCGGCGTTCGCCAACGGCACCGATCTCGTCTACGGCAACGTCACCTTGCCCACGTTCAAGTACACCTCTTCGGGCGCTGGTACGACGACCCCGCTGCGTGTCCCTGTTGAGCTGCTGCAGGATTCGTTCTTCGATGTGGAATCGCATATCGCGAAGAAGCTCGGTACCCGCATCATGCGCAAGCAGGCTGCCGATTGGGCGGTCGGTGCCGGTACCACGCTGCCGTTCGGTATCTGCCACGCCGGTCTGACCCACGATCACGAGCTGGCCACCACCACCACGATCACCTATGCGGACCTGCTGGACCTGGAGGCCGCGCTAGATCCGGCCTATGAGCAGAACGCCAAGTGGGTGTTCTCGAAGGCGACGTGGACGGCTGTGCGCAAGCTCGTTGACACCGCGGGTCGCCCGCTGGTCATCGACAACGCCAGCTCCGGTATCGGCGGTCGCCCCGAGAAGAGTCTTCTCGGCTACCCGGTCGTCTTGGATCAGGCGTTCCCGGCACCCACGGGGGATTCCACCAACTTCGCTGTTCTGGGTGATCTGCGGGAGGCGTACGTGATTCGCAAGGTGGCGAACCTGACTGTCGTGGTCAACCCGTACACCCGCGCCAATAACGGTGAGGTTGAGTACACCGCGTGGGAGCGTGCCGGTGGCGCGATTCAGAATCGGAAGGCGTACGTCGTGCTGGCCACGGAGGATGTCGCTTAATCATGCCGTGGGCACCCGCGTATGCGAGTGCCGCTGATCTGGCTGGTTGGTTGGGGGTCGACAGCTCCGACCCCCAACTAGCCCCGGCTACCGAGGCGGCTTCTCGCGCTATAGACCAGGCGACTGGCCGGCAGTTTGGATTGCTGTCCAGTAGCGAATTCCGTTGGTACACCGCCGAATGGTTCCGCGACCGGTGGATCATCGACATAGACGACCTGATGACCGAGGCATCGTTGACCATCGAAGTGGACAACGATCAAGATGGGACCACGGAGGCCGCGATTACCGCCTACCGGTTGACTCCGATCAACGGTGCAGCGAAGGGCCGACCATGGACCCGGGTGGAAGTTCTGCCCGCATCCACGGTGAAGCCGAATGGTTTGCGCCATGGTGTGCGGATCGGTGCCCGCTGGGGATGGACCGCTGTGCCGCAGTCGGTGAAGCTGGCCACGTTGATTCAGGCGAGCCGGTGGCATCAGCGCAAGGGTGATGTGACAGGCGCACCCGCAGGTCCGCTCACCAGCTACACGGTGGACGATGTGTCGGTGGCCTGGAATGCCTCTGCCACACAGGATCTGGATGCTGATGTGCTGGCGGCCATCGCCCCGTATAGAAAACTGTGGGTGGCGGTGTAGTTGTTGTTCTTCGGTGACGACACCCCGGCCACGTTCTACTTCGGTGACAGCCCCGTGGAAAAACTGTACTTCGGTGACGATCTGGTGTGGACGAGCGCTATCGACCCGCAGCAGCTCACCTACAGCATCCCCGGTGAGTATGTGTTCACCACGCCCGACGGCAGCGGCTACCACGTCGATTTGGTGGCTGTGGGTGGCGGCAACGGGGGCCATTGGTATGAGTTCGCGCGCCAACACAACGGCGGCAAAGCGGGCTCGTTCAACTGGGATTCGATTATCGAAGGTGTGGACTTCACCGCGGGCGACGAGATCGCGATCACCGTGGGCGCCGGGGGTGGCGCTGGTACCGCGTCCACAGTGGAGGTCGCGGGCAATACCCTGACCGCCGCCGCGGGTGAGTCCGGAAACGTGTACGGCTATGCCGGGGAGTCGGTGAACACCGGCAACGCCAACGGCAACAAAGATCTGCTGCTGAACGGTGTGACGTATGTCGGTGGTTCTGGGGGAACGGGTTCGGGCTCGAACGATTCGGCGGCATCCCCACTGGCACCGGGCGGCGGTGGCTGGGGGTCGAACAGTAACGGCGTCAGCGGTCGACCGGGTGGCCACGGCCGGGTGTGGCTCAACGTCTACCAGTAGCGAATGGGGTTGGTCTGGCCGGTCCTTGCGGAGTCGCCTTAGCCCTGCGGATTCGGTGTTGCCGGAAGGGCGTTCGTTGTCAATGTGTACATTGTCAACGTTGATTCCATTGGGCTTACCGCCCCTCCCATGGGGATTGTTATTCCCACCCGGCTTGCGTACCAACGCCCGGTCAAGCAGATGTGACGAAACCCCCGGCAACTGATCTGCCGGGGGTTTCTGTCGGTTGTGGGGGCTAGTCCGATGCACGCTCGATGTGGTCGATAAGGGGAACTGGCACCGCGTATACCGTCTGCGAGCCGTTGAGAAAGATGGCCAGAGAATCTTGCACGACGAGCTGGTCGGCCTGAATCGAGATTGGCTCGCTCGTCCGATTGAGCCGGTAAAGATTGAAGCTCATCCCCATACCCCCATCGTTGACGCTGACGTCAGAAACCATACGACTGCCATGTCTGCGGCGAGCAGGATTGCGAACATCGTTCTCACCGCTCCAGCCGTTCGATCTCGGCAACGGCTGCGGCCAGGCTCTCCGACAGCATCCGTGCCGTCGTGGCGGGCAGGTCGTAGCGGCTCTCGCATCCACCCTCGGGGAAGGTGGTCACCACCCACCTGTGGATGGTGCCGTTGGACCGTTGGGTGCCGCTGATCTCCACGACGATGGTGTCGGGGGTGAGCACGATCCAGGGGTCGTCATCGATCAGGGGGACTTTCCACGAGCTGCCGGTGAAGGTTCTGACCGGGCCGTCGTCGTAGCCGTCGTGCCACTCGTCGATGGTGACTGCGCCTGCGGGTGTGGGGAGGTGGGCGTACCGCTGTTGGGTGGCGTTGTGCTTCACGCACTCGCGGGCCATGGATTGAAGCGTGGCCTCGCTGCATCGGGCGCTGTGGCCCTGCAGTGTGGCGATCTGGTCAGCGGTGAGCCCGGCGATTTCGCGCCAGGTGGTGTGGATGGTCATGGTTGGCTCCGTTCCCCGAAGGGCGGGCCTAACGGTTGTAAGCCTCGACACCCTTCACGTAGAACCACTTCGGGATCAGCACCTCGGCACAACCGGGTTCCATCTGCACCACGTGGGGGAGCACGCTGGCGAAGTAGGGCACCCGGACCATCGCGGCCGCCGAGAACAGCCGGCTGCCCAGCGGTTTGTTCGACAGTTGTTGCCAGGCGCGGTAGGTGGAACTCTCGGTCATCGGACATACCTTACTCGCGAGTAAGATTGGCACGCGGCGTGCGCCGGCCCGCGGTCTCTACCTGATTTCAGCGAGGACCGAGGGTGACCGCCCCCGGCTGACACGAGGTAGGAGATAGCGCCGTTCTGCCTACCTGGTGTCAGCGAAGATGAGGCCGAGGTGCGGCCGGCTGACGTGAGGTAGGCGGTCGGGCGGTTTGTGCACCTCGACCGTGTCTCGACGAGCCTCCAAGCTGCTCAAATGGGGATTTGGAGGACGCCGGGATCTGAGGCATACTGTTCGGGTTGCCTTCTGCCGGGTTCGCCTGGCTGAGAGCATCCGACCCGCGTCCTATACGGACGCACCCGGTCCCCACCTCGATTGCGACAGATTATCGACGCGAAAGAGTGTGCGTAAGGGCGACACACCCGAGCGCGGGGGTCGGCGAACCAGAGACAGGTAAACAGCGGCGGCATAGCCAGCGCGCTGTCGTGCGGGGACACCCGACGGGCAGAGCGCACGAAGACAGAGTTTTTCGCGCCCGAAGCGCGAAAGCCCTTAATAGTGAGGTAGGAAAGCGTGGCGGGACAGAAGATCCGCATCAGGC